>Ga0310690_10001315_pt1 | contig 44498 bp, 40 predicted proteins | sample AusTroGonzalo_MG_2_FD_207661 | JGI IMG/M metagenome (GOLD analysis project Ga0310690, IMG submission 207661) | Bovine rumen microbial communities from tropical cattle in Woodstock, Queensland, Australia - Gonzalo_04 (v2) (version 2) | ecosystem: Host-associated > Mammals > Digestive system >... | reverse complement strand
TCCGCTATGGCAAAGGCTTGCTGATGGTGCTCGACAACGACAGTCAGCAGCTGCGCTACTACAGCCGCCTGCTGATGTGTCCCACGACGGGCCTCTCCTACGAAGACCCCGAGCCCAACACCTTCTCGTTCAACTCGCCCTACGGCGCCTGCCCCAAGTGCAACGGCTTGGGCGAAATCGCGGTGGTGGACAAAGAGAAACTGATTCCCAACCCCAACCTGAGTCTCCGCAAAGGCGGACTGGCCCCGACAGGGGAATACAAAGCCGGCACCTGGATCTTCAAACAGCTGGAAGCCATCGGATTGAAATACGGCTACACCCTCGACACGCCGCTGAAGGACTTCTCCGACGAGGCTTTGGACGTCATCCTCTACGGCACCAACGAGACCTTCGAGGTGAAGCGCGAAACGCTCGGCATCACCTCCACCTATAAAATCAACTTCGAGGGCATCATCAACTTCATCGAGAGCCAGAACAACGAGGAAGCTCCCGCCGCCATCGCGCGCTGGGCAGGCTCGTTCATGAACCACGTGACCTGTCCCGTCTGCGGCGGGTCGCGACTGAAGAAGGAGTCGCAGTGGTTCCGCATCGACGGGAAAAACATTGCCGAGGTGGCCAATATGGACACCCTCTCCTTGGGCCAATGGATTGACGAACTGCCAAGCAAACTCACAGAAAGACAAAACGATATCGCCAAGGAGATCCTGCGCGAGATCCACAAGCGCGTGCATTTCCTCCTCGACATCGGTATCGACTACCTCAACATGAACCGTCCTGCGGCCTCCCTCTCGGGCGGCGAGGCACAGCGCATCCGACTGGCCACGCAGATTGGCTCACAGCTGACAGGGGTTCTCTACATCCTGGACGAGCCCAGCATCGGACTGCACCAGCGCGACAACCAGCGCTTGATCGAGTCGCTGAAGGAGCTGCGCGACATCGGCAACTCGGTCATCGTGGTGGAGCACGACAAGGACACCATGCTCAACGCGGATTATCTCGTGGATATCGGTCCGGGCGCAGGTCGCCACGGCGGCGAAGTGGTCTTTGCCGGAACGCCTGCCGAGACCAAAGACGGGCACTCCATCACCTGCGACTACCTCAACGGCAAGCGCCAGATCGAGGTGCCGCAAACGCGGCGCAAACCCATGGAGGGCAACTACCTTATTATAAAAGGTGCAAAAGGCCACAACCTGAAGAACGTGGACCTGAAGTTACCCCTGGGCGTGATGGTCTGCGTGACAGGCGTCAGCGGCTCGGGAAAGAGCACCTTAATTAATGAGACCCTCTCCCCCATCCTGAGCCAGAAGTTCTACCGTTCGGTGAAAGAGCCGCTGCCCTACGACAGCATCGAAGGCTTGGAGAAAATCGACAAGATCATCCAAATCGACCAAGCCCCGATAGGCCGCACCCCACGCTCGAACCCGGCAACTTACACCAAGGTGTTTGACGAAATCCGCAAGCTCTTCGGCGAGCTGCCCGAAGCCAAGATCCGCAACTACAAGGCCGGCCGCTTCTCGTTCAACGTGAAAGGCGGTCGCTGCGAGGCCTGCAAAGGCGCAGGCGTGCGCGTCATCGAGATGAACTTCCTGCCCGACGTCACCGTGGTCTGCGAGGAATGTCAAGGCAAACGCTACAACCGCGAGACACTTGAGGTGCGCTACAAAGGCAAGAGCATCAACGACGTGCTCAACATGACCATCAACGAGGCGGTGGAGTTTTTCGAGAACATCCCGAGCATCATCCAGAAGATCAGGACGCTGAAGGATGTCGGTCTGGGCTACCTGACCCTCGGTCAGGCCTCCACCACTATCAGTGGTGGCGAGGCGCAGCGCGTGAAGCTGGCCACCGAGCTGGCCAAACGCGACACGGGCAAGACGCTTTACGTCCTCGACGAGCCCACCACGGGGCTGCACTTCGAGGACATCAAGGTGCTGATGAGTGTGCTGAACAAGCTCGTCGACCGAGGCAACACCGTCCTCATCATCGAGCACAACATGGACGTCATCAAGATGGCGGACTGGATCATCGACATGGGTCCCGAGGGCGGCGAGCGCGGCGGACGCATCGTATGCGAAGGCACGCCTGAAGAGATCTCGAACTGCAAAGAGAGTTATACGGCAAAATATCTGAAGGAGGAGTTACGCCATGCCTAATGACCCCTTGGGGCTGCTGGTCTTTTCGTCCTTCATCCTGGTGATGGTGCGCAAGGAGGAGTGATTTTACTCCCCCGTCCTGCGGGCACCCCTTCTGAGAAAGGAAGGCTTATCGCTTAACATGTAAAAAAATGTTAAATTTGGTTAGAGAAAAGTCAGAGTTAGGTTAGAGTTGGGTTGGACCCGGGTTGGAGTTGGGTCATTTTCGGGTCAAATTCGGGTCAATTTTGGATGGGAGTTAAGTGGGACTTACATCGGACTTACATCGGACTTGGAAATTATAACTAAATGGTTCATTTCGGTTCAAAATTTTGGTTAAAAAATGGTTAAATATTTTTCGTTTTGGCGATGCAAATATACGACAAAAATTCGGTACCTACAAGAAAAACGGGAAGAATTTGTCGCATACAAGTAACTATTTGTTACATTACTGATATACAGATGAATACATATCAATTTCGGTTGTTTTGTTACAGTTGTTACAGTTGTTACAGTTGTTACAGTTTAATTCCGGCCCTATTTTGGTTCACAACCCCGCTGGGCGACGGGGGAAGAACCGTAAAAGCGCCCAACCGGGTCGCTTCCCCACCGGCGAGCAAGCTCGCCCCCAGTCGGCAGGCCGGTTGGCTGCCGACGTCCACCAACAAAGGGGTTTTGACAGTTTTGTAGGTTTTGTGATAAAAAACAAAGAGGATTAAGATTTACCTCAGCCAAAGCTCCTGGCCGGTGCTGAGGCGGGCTCCTTCCTTGAGGCCGTTCTTACGGAGGATCTTGTTGGGCTTCACGGCATAGCGCAGGGCGATGTCGCGCAGGGTCTCCCCTTCCTGGACGGTGCATTTCTTCGCCTTCCAGTTCTTGTTCCGCAGTTTGCCCAGATAGACGATGTCGCCGCTGTGGAAGACCATCTCGTCGGGACGGCGGAGCAGGTTGTAGTCGCAGAACTTCTTGTATTTGATGCCGAAGTCCTTGGCAAGCTGCTCGGGGGTCTCGCCTTCCTTGGCATAAACGAAGCGCACGCCGTTGTTCTCATAGATGAAGCGTTTGTCGGGCGTCATGTCGACCAGCGGATAGGCCATACGCACGCGGGGCGAGTAAGCCAGTTCCAGCAGTTCGTCCTCAGGGGCGATTTCGGGCAACTGCTCATCGTCGGTGCGGCTGCCCAAAGCTATCTGGTCATATTTGGTGAGGTCATAAAGCTCGATGCGGTCGATGAGCAGCTGGGCATATTTGGGGTTGGTGGCATAGCCCGCCGCCTTCAGGCCCTTGGCCCATCCCTTGTAATCGGTGATCTTCAGGTCAAACAAGGCCGCATAACGGCTGCGGGTGCAGAGAAACTCCGAGTGGTCGCGGAACGACTCCTCGGGGTTTTTGTATTTGCGGAAGCACTCGTTCTTCTCGTCATCATCCATATAATAGGTGTCGCCCTCCCATCCCTTGTGGCACTTGATGCCGAAGTGGTTCTTCGCCTCGCGGGCCAGGGCGCTGTTGCCCGCCCCCGACTCCAGGAGTCCCTGCGCCAGCGTGATCGACGCGGGAATCTTGTGGTCCTTCATCTCGCGCATGGCGATGTCCTTATAGGTCTGAATGTATTCCTCCGGCGTAATCTTCTGCGCACTCAGCGCATACGGCAGTAAAACCAGTAATAACAGGTATAGCTTTCTCATACGGTAACAACGAAAAACCGCCCAAAAACGTATAAACGTAAATAAAAAACTCCGTAATTCGAAAAAAAGCCGTATCTTTGAAGCCAATTTTTGCGTACCTATGGACACAACGCGTTTATTCCACTACTTCCCCGAGCTGACCGAACAGCAGAAGGAGCAGTATAAGCAGCTGAAAGACTTGTACTTGGACTGGAACGCCAAGATCAACGTCATCTCGCGCAAGGACATGGAGCACTTCTATGAGCACCACGTTGTGCACTCCCTGGCCATCGCCAAATATTTCGAGCTGCTACCCGGCATGCAGGTGATGGACCTGGGCACGGGTGGCGGTTTCCCGGGCATCCCGCTGGCCATCCTCTTCCCTCAGACGCGTTTCTACCTCATCGACGGCACCGGCAAGAAAATCAAGGTGGTGAACGCCGTGAAGGAAACCATCGGTCTGGACAATGTGGTGGCCGAGCACAAGCGTGCCGAGGAGGTGAAGGAGAAGTTCGACGTGATCACCGGTCGCGCCGTGATGACCCTGCCCGAGATTGCCAACCTGGCGGGCAACAAGCTGCGCATCAGGGGCGACGCCGAGGCGGGAGGCATACTCTACCTGAAGGGCGGCGACCTCACCGAGGAATACAAGGCCCTGGGGCGCTACTGGCACCACAGACAGGCCATCATCAGCAAATGGTTCAAGGAAGAATACTTTATAGAGAAGTTTGTAGTACATTTATATTAATTCTAACAAAATGAAAAGACTGACACTAACCTTTTTGGCAGTGCTTGCGCTGAGCGCCACGATGATGGCCCAGCAAGCCATGCCCGTGCCTTTCGACCAGAACGTCAGAAGAGGCAAATTGGAGAACGGATTGACCTATTACATCCGTCACAACGAGAAACCCGCCCAGCGCGCCAACTTCTACATCGCGCAGAAGGTAGGCTCCATCCTTGAGAACGACGACCAGCAGGGTCTGGCCCACTTCCTGGAGCACATGGCCTTCAACGGCACGAAGAACTTCCCCGGCAAGGAACTCCTTAACTATATGGAGCACAACGGCGTGAAGTTCGGCGAGAACGTCAACGCATGGACCAGCATCGAGCAGACCGTTTACATGCTCACCAACGTGCCCACCACCAACCCGGGTCTCATTGACTCGTGCATGCTGGTGCTCCACGACTGGTCGAGCTTCATCTCACTTGAAGGCGAGGAAATCGACAAGGAGCGCGGCGTCATCCTTGAAGAGATGCGTCAAGGCCAAAGTGCCCAGATGCGCATCTATGAGAAGATGCTGCCTGAAATCTATCCCAACAGCCCCTACGGCCACCGTCTGCCCATCGGCACCTACGAGGTGGTCAGTAGCTTCCCCCACGATGCCCTGCGTGCTTACTACCACAAGTGGTATCGTCCTGATCTGCAAGGCATCATCATCATTGGCGACATCGACGTCAACGAAATCGAGGCTCGTCTGAAGACCATGTTCGAGGACATTCCCGCCCCCGTCAACCCCGCCGAGCGTACCCGCTTCCAGGTGGCTGACAACGCCGAGCCTATCGTCAGCATCGCCACCGATCCTGAGATGACCCACTATAACGTCTCGGTGTACTACAAGCACGATGTAGTGCCGAACGAGGAGAAAGGCGACATCAGTTACTGGATTAAGGGCTACATGGACGAGTTGGTCTCCACCATGTACAACAACCGCATGGAAGAACTCACACAAAAGGCTGACCCGCCCTTCATTTTCGGTTACGGCTATTACGGCACCTTCTTCGTCAGCGACACCAAGGACTCCTGGTCGACCATGTCGTATGCCATGAATAAAGACGGCATCGAAAAAGCCCTCGGCGCTCTGGTGGCTGAGAACAAGCGTATGCAGCAATACGGCTTCACCGCCTCCGAGTTTGAACGTGCCAAGGCTGACCTGATGAAGCGCATCGAGAACCAATACGACGAACGCGACAAGCAAGAGACAGGCCGTTACCTCAACCCCATCCTCTCCCACTTCCTCACCAACGAACCCATGATGGGCATCGAGAACGAGTATATGCTGCTCAGCCAGATCCTGCCTGCCCTCCCCGTTGAGGCCATCAACCAATACGTGCCCGAGCTCATCCGCGAGGACAACATCGTCATCACCCTGACCGCCCCCGAGAAGGAAGGTGAAGTGCTGCCCACCAAAGCTGAACTGCTCGCCATGTTCAACAAGGCCAAGGAAGTTGAAGTGGAGCCCTACAAGGAGACCGTCAGCAACGAGCCCCTCATCGCCACCCTTCCCGTGAAAGGTGCCATCGAGAACTCGAAACACGACGACACCTTCGACGCCACCGTCCTCACCCTGAAGAACGGCGTGAAGGTCATCTATAAACCCACCACTTTCAAGGACGACGAAATCATGATGTCGGCCTACAGCTTCGGCGGCTACAGCGTCATGGACCAGAGCGACCCCTACACGCTGCAGGAAGTCAACGAGCTGGCTACCATTGGCGGCGTGGGCAACTTCAGTGCCATCGACCTGCCCAAGGTGCTGGCCGGCAAGAAAGCCAGCGTCCACCCCAGCATCAGCAACTACACTGAAGGCATGAGCGGCAACTGCTCGGCCCGCGACCTGGAGACCATGATGCAGCTCATCTACTTGTACTTCACCTCACCGCGTGCCGATGAAGAGGCCTTCCAGTCTTACATCAACCGCACCAAGGCCATGGTGGCCAACGCCGAGTCGGATCCCAACACCGCCTTCCGCGACAACCTCATGCTGGCCCTCTATGACAACCACCCGCTGACGGTGCGCATGAAGGCCGAGGACTACGACAAAGTGGACTACGCCAAGGCCCTCAAGCTCTATGCCGACCGCTTCAAGGACGCCAACAACTTCGTGTTCACCTTCGTGGGCAACATCAACCCCGAGACCTTCGAACCCCTGGTTGAGCAATACCTCGGCTCGCTGAAGACCAAGAACAACACCGAAACCTGGACCAACAACGCCCCCGCCCTCACCGACAAGGACTTCAACAGCCACTACACCAAGGCCATGGAGAATCCTATGGTCACCTGCTACATGGTCTATAACGGCGACATTCAGTTCAACCGCAAGAACCAAATGGTCATGCAGGCCCTGAACGACGTGATGGACATCGTCTATACCGAGAAGATCCGTGAGGACGAAGGCGGCACCTACGGCGTCGGTGTCAGCGGCAACCTCATCAACCGCCCGAAGGAGAGCTTCATGTTCCTCATCGGCTTCCAAACCAACAAGGAGATGTACGAAAAGCTGATGGGCATCGCCAAGGCTGAACTTCAGAACGTGGCCAACAACGGTCCGCGCGAGCAAGACCTCAAGAAGGTGAAGGAGTTCCTCATCAAGAAGCACGCCGAAGACATGGAGAGCAACCGCTATTGGTTGAACTGCATCACCACCAAGGATCGCGACGGCTACAACCCGATGGAAAACTACGTTGACATCATCAACGGCATCACCGGCGACGACGTGGCCAACATGGCAAAAGTCGTGCTGAAAGGCTACCTGAAGGAAGTGGTGCAGATTCCCGAATAATCAACCATTAAAATAATACGTTATGACTGAGAAACTCACATTGAGAGACAATCCCACCATGAGGTGGATTGCCCTGCTGCTCCTGGCTCTCGCCATGTTCTGCAGCTACATCTTCATGGACATCCTGTCCCCCATCAAGGACCTGATGCAAACCGAACGCGGCTGGGACAGCCTGGCCTTCGGCACCATGCAGGGTGCTGAGACCTTCCTGAACGTCTTCGTGTTCTTCCTCATCTTCGCCGGTATCATCCTCGACAAGATGGGCGTACGTTTCACCGCAGTGCTTTCGGGAGCCGTGATGCTGGTCGGCGGTCTGATCAAATACTACGCCATCAGCGAGTCGTTCTATGGCAGTGGTCTTGAGACCTGGTTCAACAACAACCTCAACTACATCCCGGGCTTCGAAGAACTGGGCGTGTCGCCTTTCTACAGAGGCATGCCTGCTTCAGCCAAGATGGCTGCCGTCGGCTTCATGATTTTCGGCTGCGGCACCGAGATGGCTGGTATCACCGTGAGCCGTGGTATTGTGAAGTGGTTCAAGGGCCGTGAGACCGCTCTGGCTATGGGTTCCGAGATGGCTTTGGCCCGTCTGGGTGTGGCCACCTGCATGATCTTCTCCCCCTACTTCGCCAAGTTGGGTGGCAGCGTCAACGTGAGCCGTTCCGTGGCCTTCGGTGTGGTGCTCCTCTGCATCGCCTTGATCATGTTCGTCGTCTACTTCTTCATGGACAAGAAACTTGACAGTCAGACCGGCGAAGCCGAAGAGAAGGACGATCCCTTCAAGATTTCCGACATCGGCAAGATCCTGTCGAGCCTCGGTTTCTGGCTGGTGGCCTTGCTCTGCGTGCTTTACTACAGCGCCATCTTCCCCTTCCAGAAGTACGCCGTCAACATGCTGCAGTGCAACCTGACCCTGACCCTGCCTGAAGCAGGTTCCTTCTGGGCTGGCGACACCGTCACCATCGTCCAGTATGTCATCATGCTTCTTGTGGCCATCTGCTCCTTCGCCAGCAACTTCTCGAAGAAGAAAGGTATGAAGATTGGCTTGATGCTCATCGCTGTCGTTGCCCTCGTGGTTTACTGCTACATGGGTTACATGCGTGGCACTGCCGAGACCATCTTCGCCGTGTTCCCGCTGCTGGCTGTGGCTATCACCCCCATCCTCGGCAGCTACGTCGACAACAAGGGTAAGGCCGCTTCCATGCTGATGATCGGCAGCTTGCTGCTCATCATCTGCCACTTGACCTTCGCCTTCATCCTGCCCATGTTCAAGGGTAGCGCTGTGGGTGGCGTCATCGTGGCCTACGTGACCATCCTGGTGCTGGGTGCCTCCTTCTCACTGGTGCCTGCCGCCTTGTGGCCCAGCGTACCGAAGCTGGTGGACGAAAAGATCATCGGTTCGGCCTACGCCCTCATCTTCTGGATCCAGAACATCGGCCTCTGGCTGTTCCCCCTGCTCATCGGCAAGGTTTTGGAGAACACCAACCCGGGTGTTGACGACCCCGTGGCCCTCGACTACACTTGGCCGCTGGTCATGTTGGCCTGCCTCGGTGTTGCCGCCCTCATCATCGGCGTCATTCTGAAGGCTGTCGACAAGAAGAAGCACCTCGGACTGGAAGAGCCCAATATTAAGTAAAATCATTGAAAAAAAACAAAAGGCGGCTTTGCAGCCGCCTTTTTTTTATATCTTTGCGGCAACAATTCACTAAAAACGGAACACTATGAGAAAGCATTTACTCCTCTTCCTGGCTTTGGCAGCCTCGTTTGCGCTGCAAGCCCAATGGGCCGATGACCCCTTACGCAACAACTTCCTCGCCAGCTGTTCGGACGGTGCCGGCGAAGTCTACACCTCCACCGACCCCTTCTCGGGCGACACCTACGTGCAGTGGACTTCAGGTGCCTCCAACGGCTGGGCCCCTTATCTGCAGCGCCTCACCTTTGACGGCACCCCGCAATGGGATCAGAACGGCATCCATATTACCAACCCCAACCTGGCCTCCTGGTCACCCGGCTACGCCATGGCCGCTGTCGACGGCGGTGTGGTCAGCGTCTTCCGCGATGCCGATGCACACCACTATGCCGTCAGAATCAACGCCGACGGCAGCTTCCCCTGGAGCGAACACGGCATCACGCTGTTTAACGGCCTCGGCGGCGACCGCTCCGAGGTAATGGCCGGCAACGACGGCGGCGTCTGGGCCATGGGCTGCGACTACGACTACACCTACTTGCAGTATGTCTATCCTAACGGCACCCTGGGTAACCTCGTCACTATCGGCGATGGCGATTCCCAATTTATGTTCGGTCTCCTCGTGCCGGGCTTCGACAACAGCGTCTTCATCGTCTATGAGAAAGAGCACTGGGCCTACACCTATTATTATGAGAAGGAAATCTGGGTGGCGGGTTACACCGTCGAGGGCGTGCAGATTGCCCCCGCCGTACAGCTGATGAACCCCTACACCATGGGCGGCAGCTACTGCCACCGTGTGGTGCCCGACGGACAGGACGGCGGCTATGCCTATATGTGGCACGCCGGCATTATGGATGCTTTCAACACCTACGTTTTCCACTTCGACAACAATGGCTTTTCCACCATCAGCGGTCTGGATGGCGTCTCCGTCCACAGCACCGACGAGATGAACTACTATCTCGACGCCTACGCCTCCGTTGACCCCGTCAGCCATGACCTCATCATCGCCTACCTCAAGACAGACGCCTCGACGCAATCGCAAGACCGTATCTACATGAACCGCATCACCTCGACTGGTGAAAGATTATGGGACGAAGGCCTCCTGGTCGCCGACTACATCGGCGAATCCTATTCCGACATCCGCGTCGATGCCTTCGAGGACGGCAGCGGCTTCAGCGTCATCTACTGCAAAGGCAGCTACAACTGCACTATGGAAGCCAAAGGCTATGATATGAACGGCAACCTGCTGTGGACTAAGCAGATGAGCGCAAGAAGCTACAGCAGATCCGCGTCGGAAAACACCACCGGCTACGTGATGGGCCAGAACATCATCGCCTGGGTCAACACCAGCGAAGGAGGCGTCTATGCCCAGAACATCGCCCCCGACGGCAGCATGGGCCCCGTCGAGCCTCCCGTCCCCACCTGCCTCGCCCCTGAAGACTTCAAAGGCGAATACACCTACGATATCGAAGAGCAGATCTTTGGCGCACGCCTAACCTGGACGGCCCCCGAGACCCTGCCTCTGCACTACAACCTCTACCGCTACAGCATCATCAATAAGGACAATGTCGTCATCGAAGTGCCTGCCGACGCCACTTCCTACTTCGACGAGTGCGAGATCGGCGAGTACAAATACCAGCTCACCGCTGTCTACGAAGACTGCGAGTCCGACTTCGCCCTCACCCCTGAAGGCGAGAGCTACGTCTTCATCCAAGTCACCGGCATCGAAGAGCACAGCAACGACGCCATCGTCAACGTGCTGAACGTCTACAACATGAACGGTCAGCGTCTCAGCATCAGCAACCTGGATGAGCTTGGCACCGGTGTCTACATCCTGCAAGGCCTTACCGAAGACGGCCGCCTCGTCAGCCGCAAAGTGATGGTCGACAGAAAATAAGTACCCTATAGAATGAGCAGGCTACAAGTAATCATCAGCCCGCAGTACGACCCCTTCCTCAACCGCGCCGTGGAGCACTACCTCACCGAGCGCCAGGAGGAAGGAGTCGTCACTATGTACCTCTGGAAAAACCAGCGCACCGTCGTCATCGGCTACAACCAGAACCCCTATGCTGAGTGCAACGTCAAACTCCTGCTTGACGAAGGCGGTCACCTGATGCGTCGCGGCACCGGCGGCGGCGCCGTCTACCACGATTTGGGCAACATCAACTTCTCCTTCATCGCCGACAAAGAAACCTACGACGTCAGGAAGCAGCTCTCCGTCATCCAAGACGCCTTGCTCGCCTACGGCCTGAAGACCGAAATCTCGGGACGCAACGACCTCACCTGCGAGGGGCGCAAGTTCAGTGGCAACGCCTTCTCAAAGGGGAAAAACAACCTTCACCACGGCACCATCCTCATCAAGACCGACGGCGCCATGATGCAGCGCTACCTCATCGTCGACAAAGCCAAGCTGCTGAAAAACGGTGTGAAGAGCGTCGCCAGCCGCGTCATCAACCTCAGCGAGCTCGTCCCCGACCTCACCTCCGAGAGCATCAAGCAACCCCTGATCGCCTCTTTCGAGAAAGTCTACGGCGGCAAGGCCCAACTCCTCGACTTCGACACCTTTATTAATAAAAGGGAGGTGCAGGCCATCCGTGAGGAGATCTCGTCGCACGACTTCCTCTTCGGGCGTTGGGAGCAGTTCAAGACCACCAAGAAAGCCCGTTTCCCCTGGGGCGGCGTCGAGATTGCGCTCCAAGTGGATGAAGCCAACGCTCTTATCAAAGATGTGCAAATCGCCAGCGACTGCCTTGAGCCCGAAGCCATAGCACAAGCCGAGCAACTGCTGCGCGGCGCCAGCACCAAGGTGATGCCCGAATATCCTTGCGGCAACGAAATCATCCATGACATAGTCCAAATGATTTACAGCTGACCAAAAATGCGTATTTTTGCAGCCCCAACCCCTGACCAACTGATACAAAATGAAATACTACCTCCTCCCCCTAGGCTGCCAGATGAACCTCAGCGACACCGAGCGTGTCCGCACGGTGCTCAACGGCATGGGCTTCGTCGAAACCCAAAACGAGTCGGAAGCCACCATCCTCGGCATCATCGCCTGCTCGGTGCGCCAAAAAGGCATCGACAAGGTCTATGGCCGCATCGAGAAGTGGAACGCCATGAAGAACCGGCAGAGCGTCATCACCTTCGTCTCGGGCTGCATCCTGCCCGCCGACCGCCTGAGGTTCCTCAAGCTCTTCGACCTCGTCTTCGCCATGAACGAGTTGCCCAACCTGCCCGAGATGATCAGACAGTACGGCATAGTCACCCCTGCCTCGCTGCGCTATGGGGAAGAAATTGAGTTCCAGCCCGTTGTCAAGCCTTTGGCCCCGTTGTTCCATAAAGACGACAAGATCAACCCCTCCGCCAACATGGACAAATTCTGGGCCATCACCCCCACGCAGACCTCCGACTTCGAGGCCTTCATCCCCATCCAGAACGGCTGCAACAAATTCTGCACCTACTGCGCAGTGCCCTACACGAGAGGTCGCGAGGTGTCGCGTCCCTCGGAGGAGATTCTGGCTGAACTGAAGGACTTGGTCGAAAAGGGCTACAAGAGCATCACCCTCCTGGGGCAAAACGTCAACTCCTACGGCCTCGACAAGAAAGGCGAAGAGATTGACTTTGCCGAGTTGCTGCGTCGCGTGGGCGAATTTGGCAAAGCCAGCGGCAAGGAGTTCTGGGTCTACTTCACCGCCCCGCATCCCCGCGACATGAAGGACGACGTCATCGAGGTCATCGCCCAATATGATTGTCTCGGCAAGCAGATCCACATCCCCATCCAGTCGGGCGACGACAACATGCTGCAACGCATGAACCGGCATCATAACCTGGAAACCTATCGTCACATCATACAGACCATCCGGGAAAAACTCCCCACCGCCACCATTTTCACGGACATCATCGTGGGCTTCACCCACGAGACCGAGGAAGAGTTTGAGAACACCCGCAAGGCGATGGAGGAGTTCAAATACAATATGGCGTTCATCGCCCAGTACAGCGTGCGACCCGGCGCCGTCGCCTCCGAATGGGACGACGACGTGCCGAAGGAGGTGAAGCGTGAGCGCTATCACCGCCTCACCGACGAACTAATGAAGCACAGCCTGGTCTACAACCAAGGCCTTGTCGGGCAGACCGTCAAGATGCTCGTCGAGACCCAGGACCGCAAGAGCGGCTACCTCACCGGCCACACCGAGGGCAAGATCGTCATCCGCTTCGCTTCAAAAGACGCCAGCCTCATCGGGCAAATCGTCAACGTCAAAGTGACTTCAGCCACCCCGCTGTCCATCGAAGGAGAATTGGCCCAATGAGAACCATTGCCTTTAAGACCTTAGGCTGTCGGGTGAACTTGTATGAGACCGATGCTTTGGCGTCGCGGTTCAAGGCGGCGGGATATGAAATTGCCGACAACGACAGTGCTGCCGACATCTTCGTCGTGAACACCTGCACCGTCACCAACACCAGCGACCAGAAATGCCGCCAAGCCATCCGCCAGATTCGGCGCAAGCACCCTGAGGCGCTGATTGCCGTCACCGGCTGCATGGTCAACCACAGGAAAGACGAGCTGCTCCGGTCCGGCATCGCCGACTACGTCATCGACAATGAGCGCAAGGCCGCTTTGTTCGACATCATCGACGAGCACTTCCGCACCGGCCACAGCGACCCTGAAGGCTACGACCGCGACCTGTTCAGCTATCAGCCCGCCTTTGACACCTTCCACACCCGCAGCCTCATCAAGATCCACGACGGCTGCAACAACTTCTGCTCCTATTGCATCATCCCTATGGTCAGGGGGAGAGCTACCAGCCGTCCGGCCGAAGACATCTACAATAATGTGTGTGAGGTGGTCGCCCACGGCTTCAAGGAGATTGTCCTGACCGGCGTCAACATGGGACGCTATCAATACGAAGGCACCGGTTTTGAACAACTCGTGGAGCACATTCTGGAAATCGATGGCGACTTCCGCGTTCGGGTCTCCTCCATCGAGCCCGACCAGTTCAGCGACCACTTCCTGCAGCTCTATCAGCACGAGAAGCTCGCCCCCCACATGCACATCTGCCTGCAAAGCGGCTCAGACGACACCCTGAAGCGCATGCACCGATTCTACACCATCGCCCAGTTCCGCGACATGTGTCAGCGCATCAAAACCGCACGCCCCGATTTCAACCTCACCACCGACATCATCGTGGGTTTCCCTGGCGAGACGGAGCAGACTTTCAAAGAAAGCTGCGACTTTGCAAAGGAAATCGGATTCAGCCACATCCACACCTTCAAATACTCGGTACGCACCGGCACCAAGGCCGCTGCAATGCCCGACCAAGTGCCCGAGAGCGTCAAAACGGAGCGCAGCGAGGTGATGCGGCAAATCTCGCTGGACAACAAAGCCAAGTATTTCCAGATGATGCAAGGCCGAAACCAGCGGATGCTCATCGAACGCATCGACAGCAAAGGCATCGCACGAGGCTATGGCGAGAACTATCTCCCCATCATCCTCAAAGACTGCGGTGCGGAAAAGAACACCTTTATTAATATAAGGCTCGAGGAAATCATCAATCCGACCCATGAGGAAAAGATGGCATTCATTGGAAAATCAAACACTTACACATTGTGAAAAAAAAATTTCAACATTTTGAGTGTCAGTTCACGGAAAAGTTGTAATTTTGCAGCCCGAAAATAAAAAGAAAGTAGTTAGATTAACTAGGAAATAAGGAAGAAAGATATGGCAAACCACAAAGATGCAATCAAGAGAATCCGTCAGACAGAAAAAAGACGCTTGCACAATCGTTACTACGCCAAGAACATGCGTAACGAAGTCAAGAAATTCAGGGCTTTGACCAGCAAGTCGGAGGCCGAGGGTCAGCTCAGCAAGCTGTACTCCATCATCGACAAGGTCGCCAAGCGCGGTATCATCCACAAGAACAAAGCCGCCAACCTGAAGTCGAAGCTGTCGCACTTTACGGCAAAATTGGCATAATTGGAAGTTTTATTCATACATGTTGGTGCCTCTTCTACACAGTGGAAGAGGCTTTTTTGCTTGAGGTAATCCGAAAAGCACTATCTTTGCAGCCAACCCAGCCCCGTAGGGGCGTCAGACCATTAAGCAGGCGACGTCAGTCCCTGCACCTAACAACAAACCATGATGACCGAGAAGAAATCGATAAAGGAATGGGCTGCGGATGACCGCCCCCGCGAGAAGATGATGGCCAAAGGCAAGGCTGCCCTAAGCAACGCCGAGCTCATCGCCATCCTCATCGGCTCGGGCAACGCCGAACTGTCGGCGGTGGAGCTGTCGCGCGTCATCCTCGACAGCGTCGACAACGACCTCATCCGCCTCTCCAACCTCACGCTGGCTGACCTGATGGAGCACAAAGGCATAGGCGAAGCCAAAGCCATCACCATCATGGCCGCCCTCGAACTGGGCAAACGCCGCCGCGCCGCCGAAGCCAGTCTGCCCTCCGAGGTGAGAGACTCAAAAGACGCCTTCGAGCGCTTCCTGCCCCACATCGACGACATGCGTCAGGAGCACTTCCTGGTCATGTACCTCAACCAAAGCAACCATCCCCTCAAGGTGGAATGCATCAGCAACGGCGGCACCACCCACGTCATCGCCGACCCACGCATCATCTTCAAAAAAGCCTTGGAAATCAACGCCACCTGCATCATCGTGGGCCACAACCATCCCTCGGGCAATCCCCGCCCCAGCAGCGATGACCGCCATCTGACCAGACAACTCATCTCGGCAGGCAAGCTCCTCGACATCATCGTCAAAGACCATATCATCATCGGCAACGAATACTACTACAGCTTCCTCGACCACGGGGAGATGACCTTCTAAACACCAGCAACCATGAAACTCGTCACCGTCATCGGGGCCCGACCCCAAATCATCAAAGCCGCCGCGCTGAGTCGCGCCATCCGCAACCACTATGCCGACCGCATCCACGAAGTCATCGTCCACACCGGTCAGCATTACGACGACAATATGTCTGCTGTCTTCTTCGACGAGCTGGGCATCCCCCTCCCCGACTACAACCTCCACGTGGGCTCAGCCACCCACGGCATCCAGACCGCCCGCATGACGGAAGGCATAGAGGAAATCCTGCTGAAGGAAAAGCCCGACGCCATCGTGCTTTACGGTGACACCAACTCAACCCTCGCCGGCGCCGTCGCTGCCTCCAAGATCCACGTGCCCGTAGTTCACATCGAAGCGGGACTGCGCTCGTTCAACAAGAGCATGCCCGAGGAAATCAACCGCATCGTATGCGACCATTGCTCCACCCTGCTCTTCACACCCACCAAAGCGGGACTGGAGAATTTGAAACGCGAAGGGTTTGCTGTTGATGAAGACGGCCCTTCGACAGGCTCAGGGACCGATAAACCCACTATCGACAACCCCAAGGTCTACCACTGCGGCGACATCATGTACGACAACAGCCTGCACTTCGCAACCCTCGCCGAACAGAAAGCTAACGTACTGGCACGCATCGGATTATCGGGCAAGCCATACGTGCTGGCCACCCTCCACCGCGACGCCAACACCGACCACCCCGAACGCCTTGATGCCATCCTGCAAGCCTTCACCGAACTCTCGAAAGACATCACCATTGTGTTGCCCATGCATCCCCGCACACGCAAACATGCCGATGGCTTCCAAGCCGACAATATCATCATCACCGAGCCCGTCTCCTTCATGGAGATGATACAGCTGGAACAGCACGCACAACTGATCCTCACCGACTCAGGTGGAGTACAAAAGGAATCCTACTTCTTCCGGAAGCCCTGTGTCATACTCAGGCCCGAGACCGAATGGGTCGAGATCGTAGAAACCGGTGCCGCCACCCTTGCCGATGCCGACAAAGACAAAATACTGAAAACCAGCAGGCATTACCTGCAACACCCCCCTGTCGACTTCCCTGCCCTTTTCGGCGACGGTCACGCTGCAGAATTCATGCTTGAAAAAATTTTCGCCCAACCGCTTGTTTATTAAAGAAAAAGCCTTACCTTTGCATCCGCTTTTCGAAGCGAGTAACAAAATTATAATTCATTAACTATCAGTAATTTAATTATGAATCAGTACGAAACCGTTTTCATTTTAACTCCCGTTTTGTCTGACGAACAGATGAAGGAAGCGGTAAAGAAGTATGAAGATCAGCTGACCAGCAGAGGTGCAGAGATCGTTCATGAAGAGAACTGGGGCATGCGCAAGCTTGCCTATCCTATCCAAAAGAAGTCCACGGGCTTTTACCAACTCATTGAGTACAAGGCCGAGGGTACTGTGATCGCTGATGTCGAAACCGAACTGAAGCGTGACGAGCGCATCTTGCGCTTCCTCACCGTGAAGCTCGACAAGCACGCTATTGCCTACAACGAGAAGAAACGCAAGAAGGCCGAAGCCGCTGCTGAAGAAGCCCAAGCCTAAATGTTGAACAATTAAAAAAGAAGAAAAATGGCACAAGTGAACAACAATAACGACATCAAATATCTGACTCCCATCGCAGTCGATACCAAGAGAAAGAAATACTGCCGCTTCAAGAAGAACCGCATCAAGTACATCGACTACAAAGATGCCGACTTCTTGCTGAAGTTTGTCAACGAGCAGGGTAAGATTCTGCCCCGCCGCATCACCGGCACTTCAACGAAATACCAGCGCAAGGTCGCCCAGGCCGTCAAGCGTGCCCGCCACCTCGCCCTGATGCCATTCGTAGCAGATTGTTTGAAATAATTTGTAGGAGGACAACACATGGATATCATTCTGAAACAAGACGTCGCCAATTTAGGCTATAAGAACGACATCGTCACCGTGAAGCCCGGCTACGGCCGCAACTTCCTCATCCCGCAAGGTCTGGCTATCCTCGCCACCGAGCGCAACCGCAAGATCTTGGCTGAAGAGATGCGCCAGCAGGCTCACAAGGAGCAAAAGATCAAGGACGAGGCCCTCGAGAAGGCCAAGGCTTTGGAAGGCCTGAAGCTGCAAATCCCCGCCAAGGCTGCTGCCACGGGTAAGATTTTCGGCTCGGTCAACACCATCATGATTGCCAACGCCATCAAGGAAGCCACCGGCATCGAAGTGGACCGCAAGCACATCGTCCTCAACGAAGACGCCATCAAGGAAGTGGGCGATTACACCGCCAAGCTGAAACTCCACAAGGAGGTTTCGGTCGACATCAACTTCAATGTCTTCGCTGAATAAGATTATTCTTTTTCACAAAAACAGGCTGCCCCTTTCTGGGACAGCCTATTTTGTTTTATTTTTGCGCCATGCTAACAAAGAACACTATCAAACAAATCGCCTCGCTCCGCCAGCAGAAGTTCCGCAAAGAACTCGGCCTCTTCGTCGTGGAAGGGCGTAAGATGACGGAAGAGCTGCTCCAATCCGATTTCGAGACTGTTGGACTCTATGCTACTGAGACTTTCCTCGCCGACTACCCGACCTTCTCCGAAGCTGAAGTCGTCAGCGAGATGCAAATGGAACAGATGAGCGGACAAGACACACCGCCAGGCATCCTCGCCGTGGTAAGGATTCCGCAAGATGGCGAAATCAAGACCACCTCACGGCTCATCCTCGCCTTGGACGGTATCGCCAATCCTGGCAACATGGGCACACTCATCCGCACAGCCGAATGGTTTGGCATCCTTGATGTGGTGTGCAGCCTTGACTGCGTAGAGCTTTGGAACCCCAAGACCGTACAAGCCACTATGGGTTCGCTGTTCAGGATGAAAGTTTGGAAAACCGATCTGGCTGAATATCTCCAGCAGGCCAAGGCCAAAGGTAAGGCCATCTACGGCGCATTATTGGAAGGCGAAAACCTGTTTCATATGCAGGATAGGCCCGAAGGTATCCTCGTCATCGGAAGCGAGTCGCATGGCATCAGAGCTGAGGTGTTGCCTTGCATCACACATCCTGTCACCATCCCGCGAGCAGGCAGTAGCCCAACCGAGTCGCTCAACGCCGCCGTGGCCGGCGCAATCATTATTGCAGAGATGACTAGGTGATTTTTACACGAATTACCATCAATTAACCACGAATTGCCCATTTAATTTTTGAACAATTTCTGACAAATTACATGGCTATTCGTGTTAACAATCAACAAAAAAAACCGCCCCGAAAGGAGCGGTTTTTACATTCAATCTAAAGATTGCTTACTTGGTAATCACAACGCGTTGGACGCTGTTGTTGCCATTGTTGTCGTACACGCTGAAGAAGTAGACACCTGATTCAACATTCATTTCAATGTTGTTGATCACGCTGCCAAGCTTCACAACGCGGAGGAGTTGACCAGCCACGTTATAGATAGCAACGCTGTTCAGGTTCTCGCCTTCAAGGGTGACCATCGAAGTGGCAGGGTTGGGATAGATGCTAGCCATTTGGTTGACGGTCTCTTCAACGCCATCAGTGTCAACGATGAGGGTGACAGGGATTTCAACATGAGCCATGTCTTCATCATTGGTGTTGATGATGAGGTTGGCGTTGTATTCGCCATCAGCCATACCGATGGAGTTGAGGCTGAGGGTGATGGTCTCGCTCTGACCGCCCATGATGGCACCTTCATTCTTGTCCATGGTAGCCCAAGTGGCAGGAATCAACGTACCTTGGCAGTTGACCGTGATCATCCAAGCGCCGCCGAAGTTGCCAGCACTGTAGCAGTGGCTGAAGCTGTTGCCGTTGGTGCTGAGCCAGTTACCGTCTGACTCTTCGCCATATTCGCCGCCGTCCATGCTCAGAGGATACTCACCAGCGATTTGTTCAAGCTGAACGGTAGCCCACATGGCTTGACCCGTCATAAAGACTTCTTCATCGAAGGTAGCAGTGATCCATTGACCAGCAGCCGTCGAATTGACGGTCTTTTCGGCGAGGAGTGCACCAGGTTGGTTGTGCAGGCCTTGACCGTAGATACGGAAGATGTAGTTGTGGTCAGCGCTCTGATAGTCGTCATAGATGTAATACTGAGCGGAAACGATTCTCATACCCATAGCGGCACCAGCATAAGCGGTGGCGGGCAGACGGATACCCATCTCACGAGTGTAAGCATCAGAAGAACCGATACCAGAACCGACTTCACCATTGTGGTAATAAAGGTCAGCAGTCTGAGTGCCAGTAGTACCACCATCACCGAAGTCGAGCCAGCCAGCCCAGTCACCGATGGAGTTACCGCTGTTTTCGATGGTAACAGCAACGGTAGTCATGTCGTCTTCACCGAGTCTCTCTTCAATGCTTTCAGGAGTGATGCTGAGTTCAGGAGCGGACTCGCCACCGATCTTCTTGAAGCTGAAGTTGTCGAGGTAGTACTCAGAAGTGGCAGCATTCTCGGGCGGATAGAAGTTCATGGCGGCGAGGGTACGGCCAACCACGTTGTTGCCGAAGCTGTCCAAGCTCCACTGCCAAGTGCAGACGAGCACCTCTTCTTCACCAGGAGCGGTGTAGTAGTAGTTAGCAACGTCAGTGTCGGTGTCCACATTCAAGCGGAAGTGCATCCATTGGTCATACACAATACCAGTCAGCGTGGCAGTACCGTTGCTACCAGCGTGGATAGTGCCTTGACCAGGAGCGCTGGTCGAGTTCTGACCATCGTTGGTCAGGTGGAGGTAGCACTGCATGGCCCAAGTGCTGTTAGAACCAGCAAAGTGGTGCAGGATGTTGAAATATCCGTTCTTGCCTTCGGGGATGAGGATGTCGAACTCAAGGTCGTAGTTACCATTCTCTTCGTCGCCGAGGAGGAGGACTTGGTCGTTGCCATAGGTGAGGTGACCGCACTGGCTATCGGCATAGTCAGCAACAACACCGTCTTCATTGCCACCAGGAGCGTTGCTCCAAGTGGTCCACCAGTCGTGACCAGCAGCAATAGCTTCAGCAGCAATCTTGTTGCCTACAGTGTACTCTTCGAAGGGTTCGAACAGCAGCACCTCGTCATTGCTTTGCAGCGTCACTTCGAGGTTGTCGAGATAGTACTCAGAGGTAGCGGCATTCTCGGGCGGGAAGAAGTCCATGGCACCGAGGACGCGGTCGGTTTGGTTCTCACCGAAGCTGTCCAAGCTCCACTGCCATTCGGCATAGAGTTCTTCAGCTTGGCCAACCACGTTGAAGTAGAGTTGGGCAACGTCGTTGTCGGCATCGACATGGACGCGGAAGTGCATCCATTCGTCATAGACGCAAGGCAGGTCGCAGGTGCCGTTGCTACCAGCGTGCACAGTGCCGTGGCCAGGAGCCTGGGTCGAGTTCTGACCGTCGTTGGTCATGTGCATGTAAACCTGCATGGCCCAAGTGCTGTTGGAGCCAGCGAAGTGGTGCAGCACGTTGAAGTAACCGTTCTTGCCATTCGGGACGTAGGCATCGAATTCGAGGTCGTAGACACCCGTCGAGTGGTCACCAAGTTGGACGACTTGGTCGTTGCCATAGGTGAAATAGCAAGCCATGGAGCCGCCGGCTTCAGCGAAGACACCGTCTTCAGCGCCACCAGGAGCATTGCTCCAAGTGCTCCAAGGATCACCGAGAGTCTGAGCGATTTTAGCGCCTGCAGGGCAGTCGTTGAAATCATAGCTCAACTGAGCGAAAGCATTGCCGCAAACGAAGGCAATCATCGCAATGAGTAAAGATACTTTCTTCATTTTTTTGAAATTTTAGTTAGTATTGGATTAAGTGTTCGTTCAAAAAAGTGCACATAATGCGCTGCAAATATAACCAATTTTTGTTTGGTGCAAGTTATTAATGGGATTTTTTTAGTTGAGAGTTTAGTGTTTAGAGTTTAGAGTCAGTTTAATGTTTAGAGTTGAAAGTTGAGAGTGATTGTTTAGCTTCTTTCCAATAGGTAATCATTTCCTCTAAAGTGAGATGCTGCACGCCTTTGCCTTGCTCGCGGGATTTCTGTTCCACATAGGCGAAGCGCTCGCGGAACTTTTTGTTGGTCTTTTCGAGGGCGTCATCGGGATTCACGCCGATATAGATGCCGTAGGCCGCCAAGGCGAAAAGCAAGTCACCATATTCTTCTTCAATACGCGCTGTGTTGTCAGGCTTTTGCAACTCAGCGAAAAGCTCTTTCTTCTCCTCCTCCACCTTCTGCCAGGCTTGTTCGGCATCGGGCCAGCGAAAGCCCACGCCTGCCGTCTTCTGGTGCATACGGTAGGCCTTCAACAACGAAGGAAGCCCCTCGGGCACACCACCTAACACGCTACGGTTGTGCTCACGCTCCAGTTTGATCTTCTCCCAGTTTTGTTCCACCTGTTCGGCATTCTCAACATGTTCATTGCCAAAGATATGCGGATGGCGAACAATCATCTTCTCGCAGATGCCGTTGAGCACGTCAGCGATGTCGAAGGCACCTTGCTCCTGCCCTATCTTGGCATAGAAAACGAGGTGCAGCATCAAGTCGCCGAGTTCCTTTTTCACCTCGTTGAGGTCGTCGTTGAGGATAGCCTGGCTGAGTTCGTAGGTCTCCTCGATGGTGAGATGACGCAGGCTGTGGATGGTCTGGGTGCTATCCCACGGGCAACCCGCACGCACCGCGTCCATAATATCTAGTAAACGCTTGAAAGCTTGTAGTCGTTCGTCCATGATATCAGTATTTGAAGGTGCAAAGATAGGGAATAATGTTGAATAATGAGATTCCCGCTGCGCGGGAATGGAGTATCGTTGTTCCTGTTAACCGCGGCGACCTAATGGTGATACAACATGAAAGCAACTACAGCCGCCGCAATTTACATAATGCATCACTCCATTCCCGAAGGGAATCTCCCTAATATCATAGTTTTTCGTACCTTTGCGGTCCCAATGGAACCACAAAAACGCCATATCGTTTTTTTTGCGCTGCTCACCTTATTATTAATAGGGATGGCGGCGCAGGCCCAAGTGAGCCACAAGAACTATGCGATTGAGGCGAGGATGCATTATGGCTACATGTACTTCCAAAACGACCAATACCACTCAGCCTTAGGGCGTTACAGCCGCCACACGCCCAGTTTCGAGTTCTCGCTGCACCGCAACACCTACGGCGAGCACCGTTGGGAGGTGTTGCACAACTACCCTTCCATCGGTCTCACTTTCTATTACTCGAGTTTCGGCAACGACAGCATCTCGGCGGAGTTGGGCAGGGTGTTCGCCCTCTATCCCTTCATCAACTTTCCCATCACGCCGAACCCATACAGCAGGCTGACCTTCAAGTTAGGCGTAGGCGTGGGCTATCTTACCAACAAGTTCGACCCAAAGGAGAACTACCACAACTACGCCATCGGCTCGCACATCAACGCCGCCATCAATTTGTCGTTTGAATACCGTCAGCGCATCGTCGAACGCCTGTATTGGGTGACCTCGGTCGGTCTGACCCACTTCTCGAACGGCGCCACACGCTCGCCCAACATGGGCATCAACATCTTCAGCGTGGCGACGGGTTTTTCGTGGTACCTCAAGCCTCAGAAAGAATTCATCGACAAAAAGCTGCGCCCGAAAAACTATCTCTTTGAGTTCGACGGCAAGCAGCATTTCGTCACCGACTACCAGTATACGCTCGGCTTCAAGGACATGAGCCAGCAATATGGCACGCACCAATACTTTTTCGTACACGACTTCGCCGCCAACTTCATGTTCCAGATCACCGAACGCGACCGCCTCGGTCTGGGCGTTGAATTAGTTTACGACAATTCCGACAAGATCACCAAACCCGAATGGGACATCTACCTGAAACCTGGCCTGCTGTTCTCTTACGAGATGCTCCTCGACCGCGTCAGTTTCATGTTCAATGCTGGCGTGCGCAACAACGTTCCGCTCAACTCATCGACTTTCGGATTGCTGTTCTACCAGAAGGTTGCCGCACGTTACTACCTCAACGACAATCTATTTGTAACGCTCGCCTTCACCACATACGACATCAAGGCCGACTTCATCAGTTTCGGCTTGGGATACCATCTGCAACACAAATACTATCTGCCGCACCATGGAAAGAAAAACCATCGCAGTCCTGTTTTTCCTCGTTAGCCTGCTGAGCGTCTCATGCAGCAAGATGGACCAGCTCTTCAACAACGGAGAGCCTGTTACCGAACGCCGTGAACTCGGCCAAGGGTTCAACACGATTTCGATATATAACAACATCAATGTCAGGCTTGTAAAAGGAAGCTATCCCCACATGGAGCTGACCTGTCCCGAAAACCTCATTGAAAAAATTATCACCGAAGTCGAAGGCGACACCCTATACATCAAAAATGAAAACACACACAACTGGCTGCGTAGTTACGATTACAGCATCGACCTGACCGTATATTACGACAACCTGAGGCAAATCGACTTCGCCTCGGTGGGATCATTGCTTTGCAACGACTCCATCAACGGCTTCCCCGAGTTATCCATCGACACCACGGAAACAGGCATCGACTCCCTTTGGACACGCGCATTCTACCTCAATGTAAATGAAGGATGCGGCGACATTGACCTGGCTTTGGACTGCGACGTGGTGAAAAACCACTTCGGCAACGGCACCTCTAAGGTGACCTTGAAAGGCGTGGCAGAATACACCGAGATCATCATGCGGAGCTATGGCGTGGTGCATGCCGAACAACTCTACTCCAACTTCGTCAGGGTGCAATCGAATTCCACCAACGACGCTTATGTGTGGGCCAGAACCAAGCTAACCGCGTGGCTCTATAGCATTGGAAACGTGTATTATAAGGGCAACCCGTGGATTGTTCAAGATTGCCAAAGTGATGGGCGCGTCATCAAATTGGAATAATTAATGGGAAGTGCCGGATTTTGGTATGAAATTTGTATTAAAAGCGAAAGACAATCATTCTATCGTAAACAGAATAAAAACTCAATAAAATGAAAGCATTAAGATTCATACCCATCATTGCCTTGATGGTTTTCGCCAGCTGCTCGTCAAGCCGCCAAACGGCCAAAGACGACACGTATTATTCGCCATACGGCAACACTGGCAAACATGTGGCCACAAGCAACGGCTCGTATGTCAGCCCCAGCGTCAGCAGCAGTTCGGAATATGACTACCAAGCCTATTATTCCGACAGCAAGAACTACGTCAGCGACGCTGCTCCTGTGTACCAGACCACGGAGACGGTGACCGACACCAACGGTGTGGTATACACCACCACCGAAACCTATTACGACAGCGACTTCGCCAGCCGCATCAAGCGTTTCGGCACACAGGCCTCCTCCACAAGAGACTATTACGACGATTATTACACTGGCGGCGATACCTATTACATTTACACTAACACCTATGACCCCTTCTATTGGGACTATTACCCGTATTACGGTTGGAGTTACCGTCCCTCCTGGAGCTTCTATTGGGGCTTTTCCTGGGGTTATCCCTACTATTACCGCTGGGGTTATCCCTACTATTACTCCTATTGGGACTACTACCCGTATTACTGTTGTGGTCACAGCCACTACTATCATCACCCGCATCATCACTGGGATGGACACCATCATGGAGGCAACGGCGGCGGTTTTGGCAACTATGTGGCCAGCGTGAGACACGGCAATAGCGGCACCAACGGCTCGATGAGCCACAGAGGAACAAACAACGGAGCCCAAGTTGGTGGCGGCGGCAACGGCAGCATGTCAGGTCGTCCCCACAACAGCAACAGCGTTGCGGGCAGCATGACCAGCCGTCCCACAGCAAGCGGAACCTCCACGGGTCGCGTCGGCACCAGCAGCGCTGGTCACACCAACACCAGCAGACCCACCATCAGCAACAGGCCTTCGAGCAGTAGCAGACCTTCGGCAGGCACTAGCGGACGCACGGGCAGCACCACGACCAGCCGTCCTTCAGGCTCAAGCAGTGCCCGCACGGGCAGCAGCAGCGGTGAGCGTCAGACCTATACCTCGCCCAACAGCAGCCGTCCGTCACGCTCCAGCTCGGAATATGTACGCCCGCAAGGCAATACTAGCCGTCCATCTTCAAGTTCCAGCAGCAGCTCATCCAGCGGCTATAACAGGAGCAACAGCGGCTCGAACGGTTCCTACAGCAGAAGCAGCACACCTTCGAGAAGTTCCTCAAGCCCGACCCCGAGCCGCAGCTCAAGTGGAAGCTACAACAGCGGAAGCCGCAGCAGCGGTTCCAGCTCAAGCGGAAGCCGTAGCTCAAGCTCGGGTGGCAGCCACAGCAGTTCAAGCAGCCACAGCTCAGGTGGTGGTGGTGGCCGTAGTTCGGGTGGCGGCGGCAGAAGATAAAAATCAGCCGCAGTCATAGCACACACAACAAAAAAGACTACCTTTGCAGCACAAATTGCAAGGTAGTCTTTTTTATCATAAAGCCATGAAGCGCATCCTAACCACCGCACTCGCAACACTGTTCGCCGTCACGCTGCTGGGCCAAAGCCCCGACGATGCCTGCCTTTTTTCCCAGACCTTCTACCAAGGCACAGCCAAAGCCATGGGCATGGGCAACGCGCTCGGAGCCGTGGGCGGCGACATGACGGCAGTCTGCATCAACCCGGCAGGCATGGGCATCTACCGCAGCGACGAAGTCACCGCCACACTCAACCTGCTCGACAACTACCAAAAGTCATCGTACTATGGGAGCGACAACGATGCCAATAAAGTGCGCCTCTCGATTCCCAACATCGGCTGGGTTCATTCCAAACCGCGAAGCAACTACAAGACCGTGCGCTTCACCCAGTTCGGCATCAGCCTCACGCGGACTAACGACTACAACAAACACACCTACGCCAAAGGTCTCAACCCCATCAGCGCCAGGGCCAACAACGGCATTGTCCCAAACCAACTTGCATCCATCGCCCCCAATGACCTTCCCGACGACGCCTGGCACATGTGGCAAACCTATCTTATTGACGACCACTTTGACAGTGTCTACAGTTACACGAGCAACGTCCCTCAAGGCAATGTTTGGCAAGCAAATGAAGAAGAATTCAAAGGCCGTTCCGAAGAATGGAGCTTCACGGGCAGCGTCAACTGCGCCGAGAAGCTGTTTATCGGCATAAGCCTCGACATCACCCATTTCAAGCGGAAAGGGAGCCGTGTCTATGATGAGAGCAATCAAGGGGCCAGCACCGATTTCGTGTCTTGGCGTTCCACCGAAGACATCAGCAGCAGCGCCATTGGCTTCAACGCCAAGGTCGGCCTAATCTACCGTGCGAACAACTGGCTGCGTGTGGGAGCCGCCTTCCATTCGCCTTCGTTCAATGCCTTCGACGAAACGAGGCAAACGGTGACCGAATCCCAGTTAGTCACCACAGGACACACCACCTATACCGGCCAAGAGAATTCCTATGAATACACCTTCATCAGCCCGCTGAAATGTGTGGGCAGCTTAGCCTTCGTCATCGGAGAGCGCGGCATGATTGCCTTGGACGCAGAATACACCAACTACGGTGCGGCACGATTCGTGGCGGCCAAAAACGACGACTACGACTACACGCCCACCAACGATGCCATCAAAAGCAACTACAGACGCACCTTCAACTTCCGGCTTGGCAGTGAATGGCAGTTAGGCAGATCCTACCTCAGGTTGGGCGCAGGCTATTACGGCAGTCCCTTCGGCTTAGGCCAGACAGGAGGCAGCATCAAGAAGGCCTCATGCGGCGTCAGCGTCCCTGTGTCGAGACACACCACCTTCGATTTCGCCTATGAGCTGGCCTATGGGCAAGCCTTCACCTATCTTTACGATGCCGGCGACCTCGACCTTAAGCCTGTCACCTATCGGCAGTTCAAGAACAACCTGATGGTCACTTTGAAGGTGAAATACTAAACGAAAAAAGGCCGTCCGAAGACAGCCTTGAATGGTTTTCGCATCGCTCCAATTAAGCGTTGTATTGTGCGATGATGCCCTTGTCGACGAGGATACGACCGCAGTACTCGCACACGATAATCTTCTTGTGCGTGCAGATGTCCAACTGGTGTTGGGGCGGAATGCGGTTGAAGCAGCCACCGCAGGCTTCGTCGAAGATACCGACAACGGCGAGACCGTTGCGGGCATTCTTACGGATGCGCTTGTAGGCCACCAGGAGACGGTCTTCCACCAGCTTCTCGCACTCGGCCGAGCGTTGCAGCAGTTGCTCCTCTTCCTTCTCGGTGCCTTCCACCAAAGACTGCAGCTCTTCCTTCTTCTCTTTCAGAGCGGTCTTCAACTCGGTGAGACGCATCTGGGCTTGGGCAATCTTGGCAGCCACCTCGTTATCCTTGGCGGTGATTTCCTTGATACGCTTCTCCGACAATTGGATGTCGAGTTGCTGGTATTCAATCTCCTTGGTCAGCGAATCATATTCGCGGTTGTTGCGGACATTGTTTTGCTGCTCCTCGTATTTCTTGATCAAAGCCTCAGTTTCCTTAATCTTGATCTTGTAATCAGCAATGTCTTTCTGGTGCTTCTTGCTCTCCTCCTTAAAGTTGGCGATACGGGTCTCGAGACCGGCGATTTCGTCCTCGATATCCTGAATCTCAAGCGGCAGGTTACCACGGTAGGCCCTGATTTCATCAATCTTTGAGTCCACCTGTTGCAGAGTATAGAGGGCAACCAGCTTCTGTTCGACACTGACCTCGATGGAGTCTTCAGCAGGTTTGGGAGATTCCTGCTTCACCTCGGGAGCTTCTTCCTTCACTACAGGAGCCTCTTCCACTTTGGGTTCCGCTTCAGCCTTGGCAGTTTTCTTGCTAGCCTTCTTAGGAGCTTTCGGTTCAGCAGGTTGTTCATCAGCCTCAGGCTCTGCTGCGGGCTTCGTGGATTTCTTTGTTGCTTTCTTGGTTTCTTTAACTTCCTTGACTTCAGCGACTTCCGTCACCTCAGCAACTTCTTTTGTTTCTTTCTTAGCCATATTGAGATTACTTATTTCTTACAAAATAATGGACCGAATTCGTCTTCGTTTCGGCGATTTCGGCTGCAAAGGTAGGAAATTTTTTCCTAATGAGTTCACATATTAATTCTTTCGTGAATTGTTCGGTCTCGAAATGACCGCCGTCAACCAGCAGAATGTTGCCTTCGGGAACGAAAAAGTCGTGGTATTTGATGTCGGCGGTGAGGTAGGCATCCACCTTTTGGCGTAAGGCGTCGGGCATGAACGGACTCCCCGAGCCGCCACACAGCGCGACCTTTTGGATCTTGCGGCCCGTCAAGGCGGAATGGCGCAGACAAGGCGAGCCAATAGTGTCGGCCACAAGACCGAGAAAAGCAGTTTCTTCCATTGGGTTGTCGAACTCACCCACCATGCCAGAGCCACAAACTTCAGGCTCGGCCACAGAGGGTTGAAGCAGTTGCAGTTTCTTTAGGCCAAGACGTTCGGCCAACACGCGGCTCACACCTAAATAGCTGTTGTCCAAGTTGGTGTGCATCGAAATCATGGCGATGTCGTGTTTCACAGCCTTCATCACGGCACGCTCGATGTAGGTTTCGGGCGTCAGGTGCTTCAAGCCACGGAAAATCAGGGGATGATGGCTGACGATAAGGTCGCAGTGTTTGGCGACGGCTTCATCCACAACCTCTTCGGTGATATCGAGGCAAATCAAGGCTTTATGGGCTTCGGCGTTGAGGTCGCCTACCTGCAAGCCCGCATTGTCGTAGCTCTCCTGCCAATGCAAGGGTGCAATCGCAGTGATGCAGTTCAAAATGTCTTTTACAAGCATATTATTTTTTGACGCGAGACTCGGGACTTCGTGACACGGGACTGTCTCGCGTCTCGTGTCACGCAGTCTCGTGTCCAATAATTTTTGAAATTGGCCGTAAAATTAAGGAAATTTGTCTAATTTTGACCCCTACAATGAGAATTTTGCTGTTGCCCATATCGCTTCTGTATCATATTGTGCTGACAATCAGACACAAGCTATATGATTGGCACATCTTGAGAACCACAAGATTCGAAAAGCCAGTGATCTGCATTGGCAACCTCAACCTCGGCGGTACGGGAAAAACGCCACATACCGAATACCTCGTCAGGCTATTGAAAGCATCGTATCGCGTGGCGACCTTAAGCCGGGGCTATGGCAGGAAAACGAAAGGCTTCAAACTGGCTGAAAGTACAAGCTCCTACGAGGATTTGGGCGATGAGCCCCTGCAATACTTCAAGAAGTTTCCCGACATCCAGGTTGCCGTGAACGAAGACCGCGTGGACGGCGTCAGAAGGTTGCTCAAAAGCGACAACGCGCCCGAAGTCATCCTTTTGGACGACGCTTTCCAACATCGGCGCATCCAGGCGGGGTTGAACATCCTATTGACTGAATACCAGCATCTTTATTGCGATGATTACCTTGTCCCCACTGGCACTTTGCGCGATGTGAAGTCGGCAGCGAAAAGGGCCAATATCATCGTGGTCAGCAAGTCGCCGAAAGACCTGAGTGAGAACGAAAAACGGCAAATCATCAGCAAGTTGAAACCCGCAGAAAAACAAAAGGTCTTTTTCTCCTATTTGGAATACCAACCTTTGCAACCCATGAACGAAGCTGCGAGACAGGTTTCCGCCGAAGCCGCCAATGCCGTGTTGGCTTTTTGCGGCATCGCGCATCCCGAACCGTTTGTTGAGGAGCTGAAAAGGCACTTCAAAACCGTTGATTTTCTGTCTTTTGCCGACCATCATGCTTACACGGAAGACGATACGAAAACCCTGATGAAACGGTTTGAAAACCTTGGCGGAGCAAAGAAAATCATCGTCACTACCGAAAAAGATGCCGCGCGATTGACAAATTCTCTCTATCTTTGTCAGTTTGAAGACGTGCCGCTATACGAATTACCTGTGGCAGTGCGTTTCCATGAAGAAGAAAAGTTTAACGAAGAAATATTGAATTATGTACGAAAGAATCATTACGACCGTCGGTTACATTAAACTGAGAACCAATGACTTTAAGCCAGAAGTAGGCATTGTATTAGGCTCCGGCTTAGGTGGCCTGGCCAACGGCATCGACGTTGAATACACCATCCCCTATTCAGATATCCCCAACTTCCCCGTCTCCACAGTGAAAGGCCATCAGGGGCAGCTGCTTTTTGGCACCATCGCTGGCCGTAAGGTCATTGCCATGCAAGGCCGCTTCCACTATTACGAGGGCTACCCGATGAGCGAAGTCGCCTTCCCTATCCGCATGATGATGCAGTTAGGCATACAGTTCCTCATCCTCAGCAACGCCGCCGGCGGACTCAACCCGAACTTCCACGTGGGCGACATCATGATCATCAACGACCATATCCATGCCATGCCCAACCCCTTGATTGGACCGCACGACGACCGTTTCGGTGAGCGCTTCCCCGACATGAGCGAGCCTTACGACAAACGCCTCATCAAGCTGGCTGACGAGATCGCTTTGGAGAAGGGCATCTGGGTGCAACACGGCGTGTATTGCTCCACCTCGGGTCCGACCTACGAGACCCCTGCCGAATGCCGTTACTTCCGCATCATCGGTGCCGACACCATCGGCATGTCGACCACACCCGAGGTCATTGTGGCTCGTCAAGGCCATCTGCCCGTCTTCGGCCTGTCCATCGTCTCCGACATGGCCAACATCTATGGTTTGGACCATACCGTTTCCATCACCCACGAGGAGGTCATCGCTGCCGTCAACGCTGTCGAGCCCAAGCTCATCACCCTCATCACGGAGCTCATCCGCCGCTCGAAAGAAATCAAGTTCTGATGGCCGTTTATTTCGTCACCGATTTCCACTTGGGCATTCCCTCGCTCAAAGACAGCCAGGAGCGCGAGCGTAAGTTGCTGCGCTTTCTTGACGGCATCCGTCCTGACTGCGAGGAACTGTACCTGATGGGTGACTTATTCGACTTCTGGTTTGAATACAAGACCGTGATTCCCAAGGGCTTCGTCAGGCTGCAAGGCAAGCTGGCCGAGTTCACTGACGCAGGCATCCCCGTTCACATGTTCATCGGTAACCACGACCTTTGGAGTTTCGGTTACCTGCACGACGAGTTAGGTCTTGTGATGCACCGCGAACCCGTTGTCAAGACCATCAAAGGCAAGAAGTTCTTCCTGGTCCACGGCGATGGCAAAGGCCCAGGCGACAAAGGCTATAAGTTCCTGAAAAAGGTGTTTGAGTGCAAATTCAACCAATGGCTGTTCCGATGGTTCCATCCCGACCTTGGCATTGGTTTGGCCTTGAGATGGTCGCACAACCACCGTCTGAAGAAACTCAAAAACGAGGTGGAGCGCGGCTATTACGACGACATCCCCAACACCCGCCTTTACCAATACGCCCAGGAGCAAGCCGCCCTTGACCCGACCATCGACTTCTTCGTCTTCGGCCATCAGCACAAGCCCATGCAATACAAGACTGGCGACCATGCGCTGACCACCGTCGTGGGCAATTGGATTTATGACTTTACTTATGCGGTGTTTGATGGGGAGAGGGTTGAGCTGAAATACTTTGAGAAACAAGACAATAATTAAAATCATACCATTATGCAAATCACGAAAAATTACATTGAAGCCAACAAAGAGCGTTTCCTCGAGGAACTCTTTGGCTTGATCAGAATCCCTTCCATCAGTTCGGAATCGGCGCACAAGCCCGACATGATCCGCTGTGCCGAATACTGGCGCGACGCCATCCTGGCCGCTGGTGCCGACAAGGCCGAGGTGATGCCCACCGAGGGCAACCCCATCGTCTACGGCGAGAAGATCATTGACCCGAAGCTGCCTACCGTATTGGTTTACGGCCACTATGATGTGATGCCCGTCGACCCCATCGACCTATGGCACACCGACCCATTTGAGCCTGTCATCAAGGATGGCAAGATCTGGGCTAGAGGCGCCGACGACGACAAAGGCCAGTCGTTCATGCACGCCAAAGCCTTCGAGACCATGGTGAAGACCAACACCCTCCCCTGCAACGTGAAGTTCATGCTCGAAGGCGAAGAGGAAATCGGCTCAGGCAGCCTCTCAAAGTGGATTGAGAAGTACAAAGACCTGGTCAAGGCCGATGTCATCCTCGTGTCCGACACCTCGATGATTGGCACCGACGTGCCGAGCATCACCACGGGCTTGCGTGGCCTCGCCTACTGGGAAATCGAAGTCACCGGCCCCAACGCCGACCTGCACTCCGGCCTCTTCGGCGGCAGCGTGGCCAACCCGCTCAACACCCTCTGCGAGATGATTGCCAAGTGCATGGACGGGAACAACCACATCACCATCCCGCATTTCTACGACGACGTCATCGAGTGCTCGGCCCGTGAACGCGAGCTGCTCAACATGGCCCCCTACAGTGAGGAGAACTACAAGAATAGCGTCGGCGTGAAAGCGTTACGCGGTGAGAAAGGCTATACCAAGATTGAGCGTGTCGGTGTTCGTCCCACCTTCGACCTCTGCGGCATGTGGGGTGGCTATACGGGCGAAGGCTCCAAGACCGTGCTGCCTTCGAAAGCCTATGCCAAACTCTCTTGCCGTCTGGTGCCCAACCAAGACCACGAGAAGATTGCCGTGCTGGTGAAGGACTACTTCGAGAAGAACGCTCCCGATTACGTCACGGTGAAAGTCACGCCGCTACATGGCGGACAGGCCTACGGCTGTCCCATCGACCTGCCGGCCTACAAAGCTGCAGAAGCCGCCTACATGGACACCTACGGCAAGCTGCCAATCCCGATGCGCTCAGGCGGTTCCATCCCGATTATCGCAAGATTCGAGGAAGTGCTGGGCATCAAGTCCATCCTCATGGGCTTCGGCCTCGGCGAAGATGCCATCCACTCGCCCAACGAGAACTACCGCCTCGACCACTTCTACAAGGGCATCGAGACCATCATCGCCTTCTATCAGCATTTTGCCAAGGGCGGAGAGATTGCTTAGTTCATTGAATTGATAGCTTTATAGAAGGAAGGACTAAACAAGGTCTTTCCTTCTTTTTTTATCTAAAACCCAGTGTATTCAAAAATAATGTCTAATTTTGCAAAAGAAACACCTAGGAAATGGAAGAAAAAGTAATCAACGACATCAAGCAATTGCTCCTTCTGATATTACCATCTGGAGGATATGCGTTGTTATACGGTTCCAGGGCAAGAGGCGATGCTCACTTGGGTTCTGATTGGGACATCCTCATTGTGCTTGACAAAGACAAGCTTTTGCCCGAAGATTATGACACCATTTCCTATCCATTAAGAGAACTCGGCTGGGAACTTGGTGAATACATCAACCCTGTGATGTACACTGCCAAGGAATGGGAAAGCAACAAATTCACACCTTTTTATCATAATGTCATTGATGACGCAATTCGTTTGGCATGAAACTAACCGATGAAGAAAGAAAAATTGTAGTAGGTCTACAGATGGAGAAAGCACATCGTTTCCTAGAGCAAGCGGAAGAAATGTGCAAACAACACTATTGGGATATTGCTTCCAATCGTTATTATTACGCTTGTTATCATGCTGTTCAAGCTTTGCTCATTAAAAATGAATTAGTTGCACATACTCATGACGGCTTACTAACCTTATTCGGGCTTCATTTCGTAAAGGCAGGAAAAGTGGATCCAAAACTGGGTGCATTTTTATCAAGAATGGAGCAACTTCGAGAAAAAGGCGATTACAACTGCTATTATGCTATTACGGAAGAAGAAATCCAAACAATTACAGAGCCAACCAAAGAGTTGATTCAAAAGATTGAAGAGCTTTTGAATGAATGAAAAAAAACGGAAGAGTCAGCTGGCTCTTCCGTTTTTTCGTCTTATAACGAGGCACCTTATTTCTGATACTTTTCGGGGATGTACTTCCTGCCGTTCTTATAGTTGTCGAGGCCTTTCTTCAGGAAGGTGAGGAAGGCAGCCTTGTCCTTGCTGTAGGAACGCGGAATCATCAGCATGTCGCCGTCGTTGTCGAGCAGCACATAATACGGCTGTGCGTTGGCGCCAAAGCGGGTCTCCTGGAAGTCGATGTTCTTGGAGCCGATGGTCTTCTTGACCTTGCCGTTCTTCGTCGACACCGACCAGTCCTCCTCGGGCATCGCGGTCTTGTCGTCGACATAAAGCGCCACCACTACATACTCGTCGCGCAGCATCTTCAGCACCTCGGGGTCGCTCCAGACGCTGTTTTCCATCTCACGGCAATTATTACAGCCGTGACCAGTGAAGTCGACGAATACGGGCTTGTCTTGGGCACGGGCGCAGCTCAAGGCTTGCTCGTAGTCGAAGTAACCACTCAAGTCGAGGGGCAGTTCGAGCACGTCGCTGTATTTCGGTTCTTCGCAGATATTGGCTTCTTGTTGCGATTCGACATATTTGATGGTTCTATCTAGGTTGAAGTCTAGCGTCTGTTGGGGCGGCAGGTAGCCCGACAAGGCCTTCAACGGAGCACCCCACATGCCAGGAATCATATAGATGACGAAAGTGAAGTCGATGATGATAAGGACAAGGCGGAAAACGCCCAGCTCCTTGACTTCTGGCTCGCCCTTGAAGCGGATCTTGCCCAAGAGGTAGAAGCCCAGCAGCGTGAAGCACACAATCCAGATGCCGAGATAGACCTCGCGGTCGAGCAATCCCCAGCCGTAGGCTTGGTCGGCGGTCATGAGGAACTTGAAACCGAGTGCGACTTCAACAAAGCCCAGGACGACCTTCACCGAGTTCATCCAGCCACCGCTCTTCGGCAGTTTCTGAAGCAGGTTCGGGAACATGGCGAAGATGGCGAACGGCAACGCAAAGGCGATGGAGAAGGCCAACATGCAAAGAATGGGCGTCCAGATGGCGCCTTGTGTGGACTGGATCAGCACCGTGCCAACGATGGGACCCGTGCAGGAGAATGAAACCAACACCAAAGTCAAGGCCATGAAGAAGATACCACCAAGGTTCTTAGTGCTCTGTTTGCTGTCGCTCTTGTTCAACATATTACTGCCCAGTGTGATTTCGAAGGCACCGAAGAATGAGGCCGCAAAGACCATGAACACCAGGAAGAAGATCAGGTTCGGGAGCCAGTTCGTGGCCAACCAGTTGAAGATACCCGCCGTCACGCTCTCGCCACCAACGAAATAAGTAATCAAAATGAGGATGGCGATGGGCAGGGTATAGAGCAATACGATAAAGACGAAATACATGAACGCCTTGAAGCGGCCTTCTTTCTTGCTTTCGCCCTCGCCATGCATGAAGAACGACACCGTCATGGGCACCATCGGGAACACGCAAGGCGTGAGCAGGGCCGCAAGACCCCAAAGGATGGCTGACAGGATCATGCCCCAAAGGCTGGTATCGGTGCTCTCAGCGCCTTCTGAGGTGAAATACTCGTAATCTTCGCCTGCCGAGAGAACGGCTTGCTTATCATCGGTCTCGGCTGTAGTCTCGTCGCTTTCGGCAGATGGAACATCCACAAGAAGTGTCTCGCCATTGGCACCAGGCACGACCAGTTCGAAATCGGAAGAGACCGGCACACACATGCCATCCTTACAGGCTTGTCCAGAAATGGTTCCAATCACCTTAAAGGGGTTGTCTGTCAGCTTCTTCAGCCGTTGGGCATAGACCGCAGTCCCTTTGAATTGGACATATTCGACCTCAAAGATGTCATCGTAAAACTTCTCGCCTTCGGTGACATCACGAGCTGCACCTGCAAAATCGAAGTCGTTGGATGCATCAAACTCGAAGACCGTGGGCAGCGGTCCCAGTGCGGGCATCGTCGTGGAATAGATGTGATATGCAGGATCGACGGTGGCCGTGGCGACCACGTCAAACTCGGTATCATTGACTTCTTGGATAGCGAACGCCCATTTGACCGGTTCAACAATCTGGGCCTGCAACTGCATCGGAATGACGGCAATTAAAGCCATCAGTAAGATTAGGAATAGTTTTTTCATATTTATAATTAATTATTATTCAATTAGTTGTCCTATTACTATAGAATATCTTGCCTTCGCGTTCAATGCTTGCAATCAAATCCTCATTATGCAGCATGGAAAAAAGACTTAAATCAACGAAATAAGGCAGATACAACTCATCTATCTTGGCGTCAAGAAGTGCCAATTGAAGATAAGTTAAACTCTTGCCCTTCAACGTAATATCTATGTCTGAAGCTACTTTGTTCGTTCCTCTTGCCCTTGAACCATAGATAATGGCTTCCTCAACCTCAGGAATTGAGGCTAGAGTCTCGCGCAAAGCATTGATTTCATTATCTTTAAGTCCAAATTCCATCACACTTAGGATTGAGTAAACAAATCAGAAGAATCTTGTGTGGATAAGGTTCTCATCTTATCATAGAAACCCACAAATGCCTGTAAATATGCTTCTTCGACTCTCAACACCACATCAGCTGCAGTGTCTTCATCATAATTATGCGAAGTGTCGTTTCTGCGTTTAATCATCTCCATCCAAACATCGCTATCCTCAATCAACTTGTTTTCAAAGGCCCAACGAATGGCATCTCTTGACCCCATGATTTCCTTGTCAGTGCCCTGATATACCGCATAGCTTTTCATCAGTTTCCAAGCCAACTCAAAGGTAAACTCAAAGCGCTGAATCAATCCATCGGCCTCAAAATCATTCAATTGCCGCACTTTCATCACATTGACCACCTCGGCTAATCGTCTTAAAGCCTTTCGGTAGCTGATCAGTTTTTGTTCCCATCTCGGCAGATTGTTTTCCATTTCTAATAGTTTAATTTGCAAAAATAGAAAATTTATCTATCTATTTGAATTTGTTTGCAGAGAAATATCGTTTTTGTCGAATTGACCACTTTATAGCGGTCATCGATGCGGTGCCCAACTACCCAGAGGATGTCGCCGTCAGCGGAGACCAGCAGCCAGACATGCTGTTTTTGCCATTCCGTAAACTTCTGATCCACAAAGAAATCACTCAACAATTTTGAGCCTTTCATGCCCAAGGGATGGAAGCGGTCGCCATGACGCCAATGGCGCAAGGTCAAAGGGAAACTTATCTTGTCGAAATCCAGTTGTGCCACTTCGGGCGACTTGTCAATGGCGAAATCAGCATTCTTTTCCAACTTGGAAAAACAAAGATGAATGGGTGAAAGGATTTCCTCCTCTCCTATTTCAATTTGGATTTCTTCGTTTGTATTTTCCTTTATTTCAGAAAGTTGTAAATCATCTCTGCCGATGACAACTCTGTGTGTAGATGAGCAGTATTGGTTTCCTATGCCCGATTCCATCGCTTCATGAATGAAACGACATTGGTCGGTGTTGAAGCCATAGAGCCTAAGCCATTCGAAAAGCAATTGAAATGAGTAAGTCGGCCCTTCGACAGGCTCAGGGACCTTGGCTTTTATGAGTTTAGAATAAGTCAACCTCTGAACTTCTCCATCTCGTTCCACAATTTGCTCGAATTTTTCTTTCAACAAAGCCCGATAAAGCTCATTCTCTAAGGCAAGATGCTCCAAAGATTTGTAAAGGCCTTGTCGTGCGCCAGGTTGCAGTTCGTCGAAAACAGGTAATAGCTGGTTGCGGATTCTATTGCGCAGATAGACCGACTCCACATTGGTATGGTCTTCCCGCCAAACGATATGATTCTCAGCAGCATACTTTCGGATTTGTTCTCGCGAAGCCCATAGCAAAGGACGGATGATTACGCCATTTTGCGGTTGCATGCCTTTCAGGCCACGTATACCCGCACCGCGCAACAGATTGATGAAAAAAGTTTCAGCTTGATCATCGGCATGATGGGCTACGGCGATTTTGTCATAACCTAATTGTTCTCTCAGTTCCTCAAACCAGGCATAACGTAGATCTCGGGCAGCCATCTCGATGGAAATGCCATATTTTTCAGCATATTTTTCGGTCTCAAAATGCTTCACAAAGCACTGTATTCCACGATTTTCTGCAAACTTGCGCACAAACCAATCGTCACCATCCGACTCCTCGCCTCGGAGATGGAAATTGCAGTGCGCCGCGACAAACTCCACCTTGGCTTTCAGCAACAAATCCGCCAAAACCATAGAGTCGATGCCGCCGCTGAGGGCCAGAATGAGTTTGTCGCCCTCGGCAATAAGGTTATACTTATTAATATATTGCTGAAATTCCCAGACCATATTCAATGCCTTACCACAAATTTCTCGATGCTTTGACCGTCTACTTGAACGAAATACAACCCTACAGGATAATGACTTGTTTCAATCTTTACATGCTGGTTTTCGGCAATAAAACTATCCATCAATTGTCCCATGGCATTATAAACCCGAATCACACTTGAGCCTTCTACAAAAAGACTTACAAAGGCATCAGCCGGATTGGGGGAAAGACTGACATTCTGCTCGTTAGATTCATCAACACCATCATAGCACAGATGTTCTTCAATTCCAATGGCTTCGTAAGCATCAATGACGGACTGTAAATCAGTAAAACTGAATTGATACTCGAACGGATAATCGCTATGGGTGTAAACTACGGAATGGTCAGGGGCTATAAGTAAAAACTCTGGGTAACCCATAATATGATACTGTGCAGCTATCTCCCTTCCCCCTCTATATCCACTAATAACAGGGAACTTCACATCAAACTCCTCACACCATTGCATACACAAGCTAACACCGTCATTGGGATCCACACCAATATAAAAAATATCTTCCTCATTACAGCCAAAGCGATAATAGCTTTCCACAATATTCGGCTCTTGGATACGGCATCCACTACACGAGTAATAGAAAAAATCAATCAAAACGTATTGTCCTCGGTCAAGAATGTCAAAAAGATGGATTTCTTCACCTTGGCAATCTGTCCCAGTAAAGTCAAGCGCTGTAGGTGGTACACTCACTATGTCGGAAGCACATTCCGAACCATCAATGCAATGTGAAACAACGAAATAGTCACCGCCATAACGAGGAGAAAAGTCTATCAAGCAGGTTGTGTCATGAACATCCATTAGAAGATAATCTGTGGTATCTGTAAGTGACTCAAATCTCCGATTATAAACATGATAATACAATGCTTCGTCGACATTTGTCCAAGACAGCCTTAGTTCAGTATCGCCTAAATCAGCTCTCAGATTAGTCGGTGCCTTACATTCACCAAAATTACAATCGGCGGGCATTATGCCAAGGCTATCAAAAACACCATACATATTAGTGTAAGTAATTGATTCCCTGTAAATCTCGTGATTAGGATTAATGAGAAGATAGCGAGGTATTTCCATACAATCCCGATACAAGTTGAAAAACTGTTGGGCACCTCCGGTGCTAGTCACCAAAGGAGATTCCACACCTTGATCGACGAGCCATGAAAGGCCGTATTCATCGTCTATCGATGTCCAAAGCAACATCACGAACATCTCGCGTCCATTACAGCCATAACGATGATAGACTTCCTTGAGTCGAGTGTCATCTATATAATAAGGTGCTTCACAAAACTCCACTAATACATACTGGCCTCCGTCAAGTAATTCAAACAGATTGTACGCAACACCATAACAATCGGTAAAAGTATAATCCTCAACTTCGGGCGGGCACTCGGCCTTCAATGACCAACTCAGCGCAAGAAACGCCAAAACAAACAATACCTTTTTCATAATCAGGCTGTTTTATGGTTACTTAAATTGCAAAAGTACAAAACTCTCACAATCTGCAAAATAAATCATTTCTTTTTCTTCACCGAGAAGCCAAATCCACCGATCTTCTCACCAAGACCGTAATACTTTCCGTGCGAATAAGCCAAAGGCTTAGCATGATTCAATTGGAACGCACCCGTACCCTTGTCGATGAGTTTTTCCTCCGCATTGATGGCCACCACCTCAGCGATAAACATATCGTGCGAGCCCAGTTCCTTCACCTCCACCACCTTGCACTCAATGCTCAACGGCGATTCCGCAATCAAGGGTGCCTTCACAATTTGTGCCGGCTCAGTGTGCAAGTGCATCTCCTTGAATTTATTGTAGTCACGGCCCGAACGTACGCCGCACCAGTCGGTGGCAGCGGCCAAATCTTCCGTGGTCAGGTTGATAACAAACTCCTTGTTTTTTAGGATGATGTCGTGCGAATGGCGTTCCTTGCGGACGGAGATATAGCACATAGGTGGATCGGAGCAAATGGTGCCGGTCCAGCCGACGGTGATGATATTGTAGTTTTCCTCGCAATCGCCGCAGGTGACCATTACGGCGGGCAAGGGATAAATCAGCGTTCCGGGTTTGAAGGGGACTTTCATTTAGTTGGCAGTTTGCAGTTGTTCAGTTTTTAGTTATGAGTATAAGTGACACCATTATAATTTTTATTTCAACCTCCTTCATAATCTACTTCATCAAATGGCCGAAAAGTAATGCAGGGATGAAAAGAAAGGAGAGAGAAATCAAGATGAAAAGGATGAAAAACAACCAATCTTTAAGCCATTTGTTGACTGGAAGATTAGCAAATCTTTCATCCATTTTTTCGATTTTCGGTGTGTAATGCTTGTAGTTGAAGAATACCAACAATGCCATAAATCCTAATGCAATAATCTTACCTAGCACATTGCTTTTCGGCAAAACATAAACGCCAAAACCACCGCTGAGAACAATCATTATACCACCAACCAAAAAGAATTGAAATGCTGATAGTGCTAGCGCTGCACTAAAACCATGATTTGTGTTTGGCTCGTGTTTTTTGTATGCAAGATAGAGTCTGTAAAAGATATATTCAAACATGGTTTGTATTGTTTATGGGATTCCCAATAAGGTTTTGCATTTTTTGTACTATTATTCGATTGCAAAAATACTGATTTTCTCTGTCATCTTGCGGTGAATAGATTGATTTTGTATTTTTGCACATTGAAAAACAAGAATGCCATGTATGCCGAACAAACCACATTGAATCCCATTCAGTTGCACCTGCTCGAAATGTTCAACCATTGCGACAGCGAAAAGATGATGCTTGAATTGAAGGAAGTATTGGCCGCATTCTACGCCAAACAAGTTCAAGAAGAAGCTGACCGTCTGTGGGACGAAGGCACTCTTAATGGCGAGGCCATTGAGCACATCCTTAATGAGCATTGGAGAGCTCCTTACCCTGAGGCGAAATGAGAAGAATCGTCATCGATACCAACTGTTTGGTTGCCATTCTGCCCTCGAAAAGCCCCTACCACAAAGTATGGACTGACTTTTTGGAGCAGCGATTGGAAATCTGTGTGTCCAATGAAATCTTGATGGAATACGAGGAAATCATTTCAGAAAAGACTTCACCTGCCTTTGCAGAGGCCATCATCAAGACTCTGATAAACAAGCCCAATTTCATTAGGGTCTACCCCACTTGGTGTTTCGGTTACATTGTGACAGATCCTGACGACAACAAGTTTGTTGATTGCGCCATTTGTGGGAGAGCTGAATTGCTGGTTTCAAACGACAAGCATTTCAATGTTTTGAAAGACATCGGTTTCCCGTATGTAAAGGTGTTGACAATTCAGGATTTCGTCCAACTATAATGTCAAAAGACGGCTTATCCAAAAAACGCACGATGCACATCATGTTCGGAAGCGATTCCCCAGAAATCATCCTGAAAAGCTGCAAAACTATCCCTATTTCCTTTCTCCTTCTCATATAAAGTCAACAATGGGATGGATATGCGGAAATTTTCATCATTTTTAACGCTTATCAAAAAATCATTAGTCCTGCTTCTATTCAAATGATAACATCTCATATCTTCCCATTTTATCAATCGATATTCAGGATAAAACTTTGAGCCAGACAATCTTATCTGTTCTAAACCATCATCCGTAATCTTAAGATTCACTTTTACTTCTGTTATTTTGCGCATAAGCACCCATAATAGCGCAAAGATGCCGAGATATATAAGCCAAATCAGCCAAAACCTATCCCTAACGACATCCTTAATAAGATAAAAAACGAAAGTAGAAATCATAATACCGAAAAACATAGTAACAATAGTTGTCCATCCCTCGGCATACTTCACAATAGTATATCCTTCGGGCCTCGGAATGATTTTCTCTTCGTCATCGGTTTTCTTCTCTTCTTCGCTCATCGCTGATTGTTTTATGATTGCAAAAATAATAAACTTAAACCATATTCTCTCGCAAAATCTCCTCCAGTTGCCCAGTATAATAAAACGGCACATTGATCAACCGATAAGGCCGCTTTTCAGGTTCGGGCGTGAAGGTATCCTGAACGCTAAATTCTCCACTCCAAAAACGAACCGCCGTAACATGTCGGTCTGCCGTATTGACAAAACTATGCAACGAGCGAAGATGCGAATGAAGCCCGGTCTTTACCTCAATGGGAATGATTTGGGCATTTTGCTGCCAAATGAAGTCGATTTCCGCCGTGGTGCCTTTCTTGTCGCGCACCCAATAATACTGCTTCTCTTGGAACTTGTTATCCAACAACGCCCGAAGTTCCTGTGCCACAATCTGTTCGGCAGCACGACCACGCCACGTGTCAAGCAAATCCTTTTTTTGAAGGTATTCTATTTGTATGTCGGCCACAAAATTGGTGATACCACTATCCACCATAATGAGTTTAGGGGCACGGCGCAAGGCCGGGATGGCTGGCGCGGAAGTCGTAGTAATTGGATAGTCTAACGACAGGATATAAGCCCTTTCAAGACAATCCATTGCATCGTGAATCTGCTTGCTGGTATAACTGCTATTGCCAAAATTATTCATAGCAATGGCTTCGGCAGCCGAAAACCAAGCCGTTTCCAACAAATGGCGGATAACGCGCACCTGTTCTTCATTTTTGGCATATCGCTCCACATCCTCATTATAGCCCTTCAGCAAAGAATTGAAAATCGGAGAAAGCCGCTCAATGTCACGATATTGCACATAATTGGAAACCACTTCAGGCATACCGCCAATGAGCGCGTATTGATTAAAATGCCCAATCAATTTCGGGTGCATCACCGCCGGCACATTTAACTGCCGAACCATCTCGCACCAAGTCTCACCCTCAACTGCTTCGAGGTATTCCATGAACGAGAACGGGCGCAAGTTCAGGTATTCCACTCGCGCCACTGGAAACGAAACGCGCTGTTTGAGCAGACTTTGCAGCCGACTACCCGCCGTAACGACATACAGCCAAGGCATTTTCTCATAGAAATAGCGCAACAAGGCCACGGCCTGCGGCACTTCCTGAATCTCGTCGATGAAGAGCAACATACGCTTGTTCTTGTCGGAAACAACACGGTTGCGCAGACACAAAAACTGCCAAATTTCAAGCACATCGTCAGTTCGAGTGAAGATTTCGGCATCCTCCGACAACTCAAGATTGACCTCAATGAAAATGTCGAATTCCTTGCCGAATTCCCTCACAAGAGTGCTCTTCCCCACCTGCCTTGCCCCTCGAATAACGAGAGGTTTGTGGGGACTTCTTTCGCTCCATTGGCGCATCTGTTTTATGGTTATCCGATTAAACATTGTTTATCTATTTGTTTTTCAGACTGCAAAGATACAAATTTTCCCAATTCATAGGCAAGAACAAGCAAAAATTTTCCTGATTCATAGGCAAGAATGAATAAAACTTATACAATTCATAGGCAATAACGGGTCAAAATTTACCAGATTCATAGGCAAGATGTACTGCTTTGTACTGCTTATGTACTGCTTACGGAAAGTAGACACGGAAAATAATTTTTATAGGTTGTTATTTTCCAAAGTAGACACGGGCGATTTTTTGTGCCCGAATCGGTTTACA
>Ga0310690_10001314_pt1 | contig 44515 bp, 76 predicted proteins | sample AusTroGonzalo_MG_2_FD_207661 | JGI IMG/M metagenome (GOLD analysis project Ga0310690, IMG submission 207661) | Bovine rumen microbial communities from tropical cattle in Woodstock, Queensland, Australia - Gonzalo_04 (v2) (version 2) | ecosystem: Host-associated > Mammals > Digestive system >... | reverse complement strand
TGCCGCTTTAATTACTGTCCACATTTCCTCGTCAGTGTACCAATGTCCTTTTTCTGCTAACTCTTTTGGTATATCAATTATTAACTTCATTAGCTCTCACCCCTTTCGATAAAACAATATAAACTCCCGTTTTCTCGTCTGTTGTGTGAATGTCTATTTGTCGCAATTCATCACTTCTAATGTCCCTTAAATCGCCTAAATAAGCGGTTTCATCTTTGAATGGGTACACCGTCCTCATTTCTTCAACTGTTTCCTTGAATTGTTTTATTGTCATTCCTCTTGTGTTTGTCATTCCTTATCCTCACTTTCCTGTGGCTCAAACAAGTAACAATACCCGTCCTCGCTTGTCTTGCACCCATCACCCCACTTATTACAGATTTCGTGTGCTACTATAAGCGGTATTCCGTCAACCTTTGCCACACTATCGTATTCAAAGTATTTGCAGTTCTTGCACACCCCCGACTTCTGCGTGACGGAAGGTAACTCATCACGGATAATCTGCTCCATAGCAACTTTATCAATGCTTGTAGTATGCTTACCTCTACAATTCCACATTCTTTTGAGTATTCGGCTTATCGCATCTTCGCAAGGCTGTTGTTCATAATCTTCCATTGCGCTCTCATAACCTTCTTTGTATGCGTTAAGTATGGATATTGCCGCTCTTTCTTCTCTTGTCATACTCTCTCTCCTTTATATGTGAAAAGGCCGCCCGGTTGCTGATACATGGCCAATGTAGTTGATTTCGTAATCTAATAATCTGTTAATAGTTACGTGGACGGCCTTAACACTCTCTCATTCTTTATCCTCTACTTCCTCCACGATTCTCTCTATTCGGTCATAAGCCACAATCTTAGCTTGGTCTTGGAGATACTGGCTTGATTCCTCGCAGATGTTTTTGCAAGACTCTACTATGATTTCAATCCTCCGAAGCATTGATTTTCTCTTTTCGTCTGTCATTCCCTTCTCTCCTTTTCTTTTCTTCTTCAATTAGTCTTGCCAACTGATCCCTCTCCTCGTTAGTTGCATAAGTGACTCGCATTAGGAGGTACATTTCATCTATGGTCTGTAGCTTAATCTTCCTCTCCCTCTCCGTCATAGTCTTCCTCCTCTGCATATCTTTCAAAGTCATCAATGTACTCTCGTTCTTCCCGGTTCATTCGTTTGCACTCTTGCTCAAACTCCCAATCGGATAAAGCTCCGACCTTATGGTCGCTAAATATGCTCATTTCTTCTCCTTTCCCCACGTTGTGGCAATGTCTATTAGTTCCTTGTCATCTGATGTATGGGCATCAAGGATGATCCCCTCTCCCAAACTCGTTTGTATCCGGCTATACCTGATCTTCGATGGATGAGCAGCCACGATAACCCATTGTGCGTACATCTTGACTCCGTCTTCTCTTACCCAATACATATCCGTCAAACCTATCGCCTTATCAGAACGCTCAACCACCTTAGTCATGTCGAGGTTATACCAGGTCTCCTTATGTCCCTCAAACTGAATCGTCCCCATCTTCGCCGTCAGAACGAGCGCTAACATTATCGGTATTAGTCTTTTCATCTTCTCCCCCTTCTGGAAAATGTATCTTGGTCACGGCTATCGGAAACTCCTCTATCTCCGATGCCCATATCGGTTCTATGCCATGTCTCTGCGACACAAGGGGAAATCCCCCTATGCCGTCAAAGAGACTTGCCATTGTCGGATGCTCTACTCCGTCCTCTTTCAGAATCTTTGCGATCCGTCCAATCATCCATGACCAAAATGGTAATGCTATGCTATTTCCTAATGCCTTATACCTTGGGGAGTCCGCCTCCTTATGCTTTTTCCCCTTGCTATCAACCCATTCTCCTATATCCGTCCATCCGTCAGGATATCCCTGGAGCCGTTCGCATTCCGTGGGAGTTAACCTCCTCACAACGGTTTTTAGTTCGTCCATCTCGTCCTCCTCTACTATCAATGTCGGTGTCCTTGTCTCCGAGTTATCAAAGATATTAAGAGTGTCATTTATCTCTGTCTCTTCCCATCTCTGTACCCCCCCCCCCTATGTGTTGGGTGTCCCTGTTTCCTGAATGATGAGCTTACCCTCTTCGACATATTGACTTCCGACTCCCTTGTAATCTCTTGCACATAAAGCTCCTACTGTCCGGCTAGTACCCCCCCCGGTCCCCTATTTACAAGGGTTGGGGCGAGTTCCTCTTCCACCGAGAAATCAAACTTGGCATTCTGTCCTTGGTTAAAACTTGCCCGATCTAGTCCGTAACATACCTTTGGGGAGTTATCTCCTCCTCCGTTTGTCCTTAATGCTCCCATGACCTCTTCATCTGCGGTTTGATTGTAACTATCAAGTCCATACGTTACGCACGGCACATGATCCGAATCTGTGGCACTACTCGTTATAGCCTTGGAGAGTTCCTCCGTTGCCGATTGGTTGTATCCATCTACTCCATAACACGCAACGGATGCCATGTTATCTCCAGAGGTTGCCCTTAATGTTGGGGATTTTTCCTCCCAATATCTGCTCTCGACATTCATTCTCTTGGCCGCTCCCGGCTCTATTCCGTATGCCACTACTTGAGGGTCTTTATAGTCTCTTGCTTTGAGAGTTTGGACTTTATCTTCCTCTGTCGTACAATGGAATACTTCCATGCTTCTCACAATCGGCACGTTGTTTTCGCCTGTTCCTGCTCTTGATGTGATGGTAGGAGATTGTTCCACAAACTCGTCTACTCCTCGTCTCCTCTCGTTATCCATCCCATAGCAGACGGCTTGTGGCTGCTTATAATCCCTTGCCGATAACGTGTTGCCCATATCCTCGTTGACATAGGTCTGCCCCATCTTCTCATCAATTGTCAGGACGCTTTGGTTTGTTGCCGTCCTTAGGGATGCCGTCTTCTCGTTCTGTATTAGTATTCCCTTGCCCCCCCCCTGGGCATCCTGCACGTTCTTGGAAACTAATGACGTTGAATCCGTCTTGGGTGTTTCCGACTGGGGTTTCAAGTCTTGACACGAGGGTTGGCATGACATCGTCTCCAAAGACATTGCTTGCCTCTTTAATGCCATTTCCAATTGGATCGGAAGATTTTTCCCTCTCTTGTTTGCTCGGTTCAATATCCCCTGACAAGCCCTCGCGCTCAAACAATATTTCGGGTGCGGATTCTCCACCAAAATCTCCGATAACCGAGATACGACGGCGTCTTTGGGGGACTCCCCAAAACTGTGAATCATGTACACGCCAAGCAACTGACCACCCGTCTCCCATGATGCATCCGCTATTTGACCACTTTCCTTTTTCAGGCAAAGGTACTGTGGCGGTTTTATCCGCAATTCTGCAAAATTCTTCAAGGACACATCTGAAGTCCTCTCCTTTGTTTGAACTGAATGCTCCTGGGACGTTTTCCCAGATGAGATATCTTGGTTTAATATCTCGAACATTGAAATCTGCCCCTCGCAAACGTAATTGTCTAATACACTCATCCCTCTGCTCCTTTACTATCCTTACCTGTTCCATGAAGAGTCCTGATCTTTCGCCATCAAGACCGGCTCTTTTACCAGCCACCGATAAGTCCTGGCATGGCGACCCTCCACAGATTATGTCGACTATAGGAACTTCCGCTCCGTTTATCTTTGTGATATCTCCTAAATGCTTCATTTTTCACTCCAATCGATCTTCTGCCCACAGACCGGGCAATAGTCATACCAACTTTTGATGTCCGTGTCGCAATCCATCCAATAACACTTGTAGTAGTAGCCACCTCCAAGTTCTATCTTTCTCGGGGGTCTCGGCTTTGCGTTTTCCAATGCCTTTTCCTGATCAATCATTTCTCACACCACTTCGGACTACACACCACATTGGGTTGGATCGTTTTCCAAGACTTGGTACATATCCGTCCCTTAGTGTTATTGGTGTTGATGTAACTCTTGCAGAACTCACATTTGTTACATTGATTCCTAGCCTCATAAACATCTTTCCAAGGTCTGTATCGAAGATTGTGTCTAGAGATATATGCGTAAATCCCTTGCTCAAAGAACAAGTCTCCTGTCATCTCGGTAAGTTCGTCTGCCATCTGCGACACCGGGATGCCTTGTGCGCACCACTCAGCTATGAGATCGTGATAAACTGAATATCTTGACTTCCTTTTTCTCATGTATTTATACTCACCTCTTTCATCAAGGCATCGTAGTCATATGTCCTTTCGTTAAAGTTATGGACTTTCTTGTTCTCGGCGGGTTTTGGCTGCGGAGGGTTATGCTTTTCCCAAGAGACCATCTTCTGTTTCCAGTTCCTAACCGGGTTGCCTTTTGAATCTATCCACTTACCCTCCGTGAAGTAATCAAAGAAGAATTTAGGATCAACCTTACCTCCTCTTTCCTTGGCATATGCCTCTACTTCTTCAAAGGTTGGTGGAGTGAACTTCTTATTATCTTTTTTATCCTTACCTAACCTATCCTTACCTATACTGGGTATACCGTTTGCCGTAATTTGGTTGGCATCTGGTAGACACTCGGTTGGCACTTGGTTGGCAAGTGGTATACCAACTCTGTTTTTCTCGGTGTATGATCCCTTTTCATCTATCGTTAAGGTCGATAGCTCCTCTATATAAGTTGTGCTTTTGTGCCTATCGTCCCGAAGATAGTTATTCATACGCCAATGCTTAATGACTATTACTCCGCTCTCAAACGCAAGTATGTATCTCTTACTTAAAAGAACATTCATGTCATCTAGTGAAGCTCCGCACTGGCGCATTATTGATTTGGGATTTCCTACAAATCCGTCATCGTCCGCCAACATCCCTAGCGTGAAATAAAGGCACCGACTCGAAAGTGGCATATCTAGGAATGCATCGGAGAGTACTATTGATTTTGCAAACATTCTCCTCTCTGCCATTTAGACCTCCATTCTGTATTGAGCTACCATGCAAGTGTCTCCGTATCTATTCTTGACCGGGATCATTGTCATCTTGATGTCGTTGCCCTCTTCCCGGAGATCGAATATCCTTGCGGAAAGCCTCATGCATCCGTACTTCTCATAGGCATATGCCTGTGTTATCTTTCTGCCCCTCTTAAGGTCTCTTAAAATCATTTCGCAATGTGATTTGTGTCTCATGGTTTCCCCTTTCCTCAATTTCAATCTCGATGTATGGCTCGTCCTCTATCCAATGGAATTCCGTTGTGAAATTCTCAATCCAGTCAGGATTGTCATTCTCCAAGGTGCCGCATTGTTGCATGGCGTCCTCGAAGAACTTGGCACAGAGGCTAAATATGTTCGATACATCCCTTCGTTTACCTTTTTTGTGTTCAAAGAACTTGTAATGAAGTACCACTGGAGGATTCTTTACTTTCCACCCCTTCAAACACCTTCTAATAGCCGATATGCAGACCTTTTCGTAATCAGACTTGAATCGTCCACCGGCTTTCGGATTCTTGCCTATTTCGGCTAAATAATCGTTTAGAGATGGCAATGTGCGTTCTCCGTAGTACTTTCCCCTTATCGTGACTTTAGGCTTTCGTTCTTTAATCATCGTTTTCCTCCTCTCGGAGATAGTAGTTAAGTTCTACTTGCCTTGTACCAATGAGGTTTTCATCTCGTACCTTAATTGCTTCCGCCATAGTTCTTTTTGTTCCGACTCTCCGACCATTAATCTGAATGTTGTACCAACCATCTTTATCAAGATGGATGCCAAACTCTCCTGTGTTCGATGTGATTACTTTGTTCATTTGATTTTCAGAGTTTGTTACAATCCGCAAGTTGGATTTTCTGTTGTCTAATTTGTCGTGATTTATATGGTCAACAAAACTACCTGTGGGGCATCCGATTATCACTCGGTGTAATCGAGTGTTACGCATGGTAACGGCATATCCGTTACTGTTTATTCCCACCCTTGACGGAAAGAACTTATGTAAATCTTCTTTGTCAATGACTACCTCTTGATCCTTAACCTTGATGTATAAAGTGTTCCCCACTTCTCTCATCTCGTTAAAGTTTTCAGGTGTTGGTCTTCTCAATACTCCGCCTCCTTTCCCCCGCCTAAAAAGGCGGGATCAATGGCTTTTGGTAAGTGTTGTGATACATTTTCCAAGCAAGTTGATGGTTTCTTTCGGCTTGTTGCCGGGTGTCTCAACCCATAGTTAAGGTATAGCTTTACCTTTGTGCGAAAAAAATTTACATATATGAGACTCCGTATCTCTTTCGAAAACTCTCCCTTGCCTCGTCAGGCGTTAGTCCTTGGGCGCACATATTACGCTCATAGAAAAGTTGTCCTGCTATATGACTCATCACTTGCATCGCCTTGCCGTTATGCATCTCTTCATGATGATCCCTACACAATGGCATTGTTAATGCATCGGCATCGGCAATTTTCCTTTTTGAGTTTCCAAATACGAGATGATGGACGTCTGTTTTAGGTTTACCGCATATCAAACAGTAATCTTCGTATTTCGTTATCATAAGCACCTCACATCATGATCAGGTCTTTGTAGTTGATAGGCTCGGTCAAGACCTCTGTAGCCATACAATAGTGGCAATCAGGCTTGTTGCACCTTATGGGGTCTATCTCTCCTTTCCATACCTCAACAACCGATCCGTTCTCCAAACTGTTCCTTATCTCTGTCCATGCATCAAACAGACTCACGTCATCGATGTGGACTAGCTTAATCTCTGGATACTCCGACTTGGAAACGGCTGCTATAAAGCACGGTAACGACTCATCAAACAATGTCTTCACGGCTTCTCTGTAGAATGCCAACTGATAGACGTATCCGTAATATGAGATGAAGTCAACGTGTCCGAAGTCGGGAATGTAGAACTGTTTGTGCATCTCCCTCGTTGTCTTGAGGTCTACCAAGGCTTTGCCTCTTACCAAACTATCTATCTTGCACTTGAACGGCACTCCGCAGATCATACATACAAGGATCGCTTGGTGTTCCCCGGACACGGAGTCCATGAAGAGTTCATCTTGCTTACATCTCTCAATCATGATGTCTCCGATAGCGAACTTCTTTTGCAACTTGCCCTTATCGGCGCCGGTCTTTAAGAACATTTCGGGATGGTCTGCCTTGTATTGCTCAAGTTCTCCCTCTCCTCCGACTAGAGCCGCATCAACATATCCTCCTAAAAGGAATGCATCGCTCGTCCTGTCCTCAACAAACTCTCCGTTTAGTTCTGCCAATGCCCTTGCTTCACACGCAGGAATTCCAAGTGTTCCGTGAAACGATGCCCATGTATGGAAGCTCATGTAGGCTTTGTCCATTTCCGTGGAATGGTAGTTCTCTTCCGTTATCTGTGGGAGTTCGCCTTTATTTATTAATGCCTTAATTTCTTCTGTCTCGTATATCATTTGAATACTCCCTTCGCCTCTGCCTCCAAGTCTTCTGGTATCTCAACCACCTCTGCATCCACAACTTCCTTAAACGGATTTACAACCGGCTCTGAATCATCAGGCTTGTTATCGATATAATCAAGTGTGCCGTCATCCCTTTCAATTGCCATGTCATGGGTATATGCTTGTTCAAGTTCCACGGTCAGAAGTCCATACTTACCAAGCAACTGGCGGAGCATGGTCTTCTTTGCCATGTCTTCGAACTTGGTTGTCCAAAACGAGTAGGATGTATGCTTGTTGAGGTCGTTCCTATATCCCTTTGAGTATCTCTTTGCGTATTCGAGCATATCCTCATGGGACATATACATCTCTTTTACAAATCCATTGACCATCTCGAGCTTGGCATAGTATCCGATGATGGGGATCAGATAATGTCCCTTATCATCCTTTGCCGTCCGCTTTTCAAACTCGATGGGAGTTATCTCGTACTTATCATCGAATGGGTTGTATCCGTTTATCTCGCCCTTTCTTACATCCGTTGCTATTAGTTTGCGGAAGTTATTTGAGCGGAGCGCCAATTGGACGTACCCTTTCCATCCCATCTGGAACACGGCTTCCTTGACATATTCTGTTTTTCCATTTACCTGATGCTTGTTATCAAATGGTACTAGGTATGCATACCCAAGTTGTGGGGTAAGCGGTAAGTTGATTGACTTACTCAAAAGAGCAGCCGAAAAAATAGATTTGTTGGTACACTCTGCGAGTGTGTTGTTATTCTGTACACAAGCGACTACGTCCGAAACGAACGAGTCCACATGGTCTTTACCAAGAACATTTACTATCGACTCCCTTACTTCCGGGGTTGACAGATATGACGTTATGCTCTTGTTCTTTACTGCGATTTCGTTAGCCATTTTCTTCTCCTCATTATCTGCTATGCCATTCCCTATACTTCCGATATCTGATAACAGATTGGAATTTGTGTTTGTCGTATTCGGATGGCGCTTTCGCTTGGCTTATCATCTCTTTGTATTCATTCCACTCCGCACGAGCATCTTGATATCTTTCGCAATGGTCGTGACAAGCCTCATGTCTTTCCTTACAGTCCTTGCAGGTATTAAGTATCCTATCTCTCCCCATAGAACTGCTCCTCTGTCACTACTGTCTTCTGATCGCTAAACCATTCTTCCGCACATTCAGTACAGTAATGCTCTCCCTCGATGTCCCAATAGAAATCGCCCGGATAAAGGCTTTCTCCGCAACACGTACACTTAAAAGCACTCTCACGAGGTTCGGGCGGAGATGTTTTCCAATCGTCATATGCCTTGCTCGTCAGCCAGTCACTCATCTTTGCCTCCTTTCTCTACAGATATTAGCTCGTCTGCGGTGTAGGCGTTGTCAAGATACGTGCCATTGTTAGGCTCTTTGAGTTTGTAGTAGATAGTTCCGTTTCTGAAGATCAGGCTATTTATCTCGTACTTGATGTAAACCTCATCGCCTTTTTCATAGATGTTTATTTCTTTCATTCTTCTCCCCTTCCTTTTCCATGTACTCAAGAATCTTTACAAATGCTTTTCTATGGTGCTTAATGAATGTCTTGGTTGCCACATATACTTCCTCTTCATCGAATGCGGTTAATATCCGTTCAAGTTCAGATATATGGCATTGTTCTTTGTCGGTGTCGATGTAGTCTCCTTTGATGATTCCTGCCAAAATGGCATTTTGTAGTTCTGTTACAAGTCTGAAATTGATGAATGATCCGTCTATCTTGGTGGTCATTTCTCGTAACCCCACAAGCAGAGACCAATTCCGACCGCCAGTGCCACCGCACATAACCAAAAACAACCGTGACTACTTGTTGAAATTTCTGCGAGACCTGCACCTCCATAGACCATAAGCAGCACCCCCACAATAAATGCCTTATCTTTTCTCCCCATCACTTCATCCTCCTATGATTTGTCTCAACTCCTTGTCATCGGGTTCGAACTCCTTTACGAGGAATACGAAATCTTTGAAATCGAAACTAGATTCTTTTAGTTTCCTCCCGAGCGCCTGCCTTGATATGCCCCTTCTGTCTGCAAGTGTCTCTTGGGAAATCTTTCTGACTCGCATCTCTCCGTATGCCCATCTCGATAGCCGGACACACGCCCGATCCCATTCCGATAAATAAACTTTTGGCATTTTCTCTCCTCCTCTGTAAATTTATACATTTACATCTTTAGGAAAAAAAATAGCATTCTTTTCCTCATCGGTTAACCCCATAAGGGTAGCCATAACAAACACTTCTGATAGTCGAAACCTCGTCTTGCCCTTACATTTATTACAGAATGATTGCCTGGATATCCCCATTTCTTCACAGAATCTACTGGACATGATCCCGGCTTTTTTTCTTGCAAGGGAAAGTTTTTCGACATCAATATTTTGTGTCTTTACCATCAAACCTATCCTCCTTTCGTCAATATGTTGTGTTAAGGTATCGATTTACGTTTCCAAGGATATCAAACTTCATAACATTTGTCAAGAGATAAATTTACTTTTATATTTAGTTGTGATAAAATGTCCATATGGAGGGCGTTTGCTATGACAGTAGGACAACGAATTCGTGACAGAAGGAAGGAACTGGGGATGTCCCAGGAGGAACTTGGGAAACAGCTCGGAGGAATATCGAGAGCAGCCGTGTGCAATGTCGAAAAAGATAAAGAAGATATGACATTGGACAGAGTGCGTAAGTATGCCGAGGCATTACACTGTTCCCCCGGTTATCTTGTGGGATGGGTAAATCGTGCAGATGATCGTGCTATTAAGATGTATGAGAGTTATCTTGAGCAGCCGAAAGAAGTTCAGGATGCGATTGAGTCTCTGTTGAGAGCTCCTCACAAGAAGTCCTGATCTCCTCACTTGCATTTTCCCAGAGTTCGATGAATTCTTCAAAAGATAACATAACTGGCTCCTTTCTTGATAATAAAAGTTTAACAATTGATGTGTCCGATAAAAAGTCCCGTCAATGAAAAGGCGGTTTTATTTGTAAAACGGGGGATAAAGGTATGAAAAACCTTAAAGATATCATAATTGATCTTCGTGAGATTTATCAAAACGATAAAGAAAAGTATTCGTACGGCAATCTGCTGAAACAGATGGAAGAAAACGGAGACTTTCTGTCTAAATCAACGCTATCAAGACTCTTCGGGAATGATTGGGAGAAGTACTCGTTCGATTACCAAAACACCATCCTTCCGATTACCAGGGTTATGCTCGGTCTTGACGAGGATGATGACGAAAATGATTGGAGTACGGAGACAACCAAACTTGCTTTGAAGTTCAAACTTGAAAGTGAAACTGCATCTAAACGAGAGAAAGAAAAGTATCATGAACGATTGGCGGAAGAGACGGCTAAATATCAGAAGAGTCTCGATTTTGCTATGCGTCAGATCGAGTTAAAGGATAAGCGCATAGATCAGTTGATGGATGCAAATGACAGATTATCCATCACAAACGACCGCCTTATTAACCAGTTAATGGACTGTCCTTTAAAAAAAGACTGCGATGAAGGTTGAAAAGCGAACGAACGGATCATATCGAATCCGTAAGATGGTCGACGGAAAGATGCAGACATTCCATTTTGACCATTATCCAACAGATCGGGACATATATAAGGCTCTAGAACATATCATATGGGCGAAAGAGCGGGACAAGTGTACGATGGAAACGTACATCAACAAGTACATTGATAGTAAACGCAATGTCCTGTCCCCTTCTTCCATCATTACATATGAGCGTTTTTTGAATGTCATATCAGACAAGTTTCTTCAGATTCCGTTGTTTGAGGTAACTCAATACGACGTTCAGGAAGAGATTAATCGCTATGCCAAGAAACACGCACCCAAGTCGGTTAAATCCTTACATGGGTTCATAGCATCCGTAATCGGCTTTTTTAGACCCGAATTAACTTTAAGGACAACTTTACCACAGAAAATAGAAAAAGAGAAATATACCCCCACAGAGGACGATATCAAGGCTATCATTGAACATTCTCGTGGAACAGAAGACTATATTGCTTTCAGACTCGGAACTATGGGTTTGAGACGATCCGAAGTGGTAGCTCTCGAAATGAGCGATTTGTCCGGCAATGAACTTCACATCCACGCCAACATGGTCTACAACAAGAAATGGATAAGAAAAGAATCTCCCAAGACCGATGCGGGTAATCGTATTATCTATCTTCCCGACGACCTTGTCAAGGATATAAATGATCAGGGATACTTCTTCAAGTATTCTCCGAATAAATTGTCGGAACATCTGCACAGACATCAGAAAGAACTAGGTATACCGCAATTCAGATTCCATGATTTACGGCATTTCTTTGCGTCATACGCATCAAACCTCATGAGCGAGTCCGATGCAATGGCTCTCGGCGGCTGGAAATCCTCGTATGTTTTCGAGCGTATTTACCGGGAGTCACTTCAAAAGCAACGGAAAGAGTCAGCAGAATTATTCAATCAGAAATTATTTACGGACAAAACCGAGTCATAAATTTGTCCATCAGAAAATCAAAATGGTCATGTCTGTCCAATGGACAAAAATGGACAAAAATGGACAAATATGGACAAATGGGGTGCAAAAAAGTGCGACAAACCGCATAAATACGTTGCATAATTTTTGTCCATCGGGCAATAAAAAAATGCCAGAAATCGTTGATTTCTAGGCATTTCTTGGAGTAGCGAGGAAGAGACTTGAACTCTCTAGCATGATGCTATAACTATCCATTTTCCTGCATCTTCTTCATCCTTATGGACAAATGTGGACAAATCGTTTTTACAAACCGCCGTTTTATCAGCTTTTTCCCTCTCAAAACTTCCGTGACCTGACAACGCTAGCAGCACTTCTATATATTGAACTTTATCTTTTTCTGTCATAGGCGTATCTCCTTTCTGACACAATCGTATCATAGAGAAAACGTCATTTATAGTTCTATATGTGATACTTGGAGTACTATTTATCGAACAAAAAGGGCGCATCCGTAGACACGCCCCTGTGAGTCATGATTCCTTATACATATTCTGAAGTGTCTTGACCTCTAATGCGTTTTCAATCTGACGCTTATGAAGATAATCATAAACCGCCATCATGTCCGCCGGTGGTTCTCCCGTCGTCTCCCGGTACTTCCTTATTATCGTCGTCACCTCGTTGTGTAGAAGGTTCATATGTTCCATTTCCTGCGTAGATAGAGTGTATAAAGTTCTTGAAAGTTCGGGATATTCGTCCTTGTATTCCAGTGACATATCCGCATAACTTTTTGCGTCCTTTATCTCCTCCTCTATCTTCTCGGACAGTATCTTGATTACTTTCATGGCTCTTACCTCAAACCGGGGTATACGTCCCAAGCTGCGACAGAAGATACTGTGACTGTGCGTTTACGATGTTGTTTGTCTGACTTGTAAGTAACGCAGTCTGTGCATCCTGAAGTCTGTTCTCAAGCATCTGTGTCTTAATCTCGCAGCAGCACTTGTCCATACGATATCCAAGGTCGGCAATGTTCTGATTTACGGATGCAAATCCCATTGCGATTGCCTGGTTCGTTGTGTTGAATCCCTGAATGGCATTGATGAGGTTACTATTATTCTGATTCATCATTGCCATGTTCTGTCCCGAAATCAACTGTGCAGTTTCGTAGTTGTTGTTTGCAGAAGAGAGCAGGATGTTTTGAGCATTCTGTGCGGCGAATGCAGAGTTAATGTCCGCTACCGTTGCCGCATTACTGCCACCACCCATGCCATTGCCCCATCCGAAGATAACGGCGATGATCAAAAAGGCGAAAATCCAGCCTCCACTAAATGTTGAGTCTCCCATAGTTTGTCTCCTTTCTTCGTTATTTAGGTATATTTGAATTTGCAAATTCCTGTATCTTTCCGGCTAGTTGGTTCATGTCGATATTGTTCTTTTCGCATAGAGCCTTTGCCGTCCCCTCTAAATTATCAAGATCGAGTCCTTGTAATTGAGGATTTGTATTAGCCAAATTCTTTAGGAATGCACTAGGACTCTCTCCTCTCATCATCGCTCCTAGCGCCGACATCATCATGGAATTGTTGCCCATCAAACTCATTAACGGATTCATAGTGTCCTCCTTTACTCATTCTCATAAAAGCACTCACCCTCGCCTATTGTTTCCAGTACAACATTTAGGATCGTCAGTATATGGACAAGTGGAATTTCATGTACTTCTGGGTTCTGTATGACTTTTTCATAGAGTTTCTTTATATCCATGATTAAATTATGGCAACAAAAAAAGACGCCTAACAGTTACGTTAAGCGTCTAATAAGTGCTGGATTCGTGCTATCTTTGAGTTGACCTCTCGGCTAATCTTCTTTATGCCGTCATATGTAAACCCCTTCAATTCTGCAATCTGCTCTAGCGGTATACCCTTACTCCGCATCTCGAACACATCAATCTCATCATTTACAAAGTTACATTGATCTCGAAACAGTTTCAGTTCCGGCTCCGTGAACCTCTTGATAACCATTCGTACCCCTATCTCTTCTCCCCGGCTTGATTCTATCATCAAGTTTTTCCGAGGAGAAGTTCTATCCATCAAACAGGGGTACTATTCATCGAACACTAATGTTTTCCCCAAGTGCCGTCTTTCTTTAAGTAAGGAACTTTCTTGCCGTTAGGGGCAAATATATTCCACGTTTTTAAGGCTTCGGATTCATCTGTGTAGTGCATACGATTAAAGTAGTCGATCAGTTCATCTTGCTTTATTCCCTGATTTCCGTCCGTATCAATTTCCTTATACTGTTTTGCAAAGGCATCCACGGTTAGATCGGGAACACTATTTTTTGCCTTGTAATACGTTTCTGTCGGACCGGGTTTTGTAAGACCTAGATTTGACAACTGGGTTGCCTCATCTATCTTTTGCTCCGCAGCTTGTGTATTCCCAGCATCCATATCCGCCTTGATCATTTTGGCTGCATTTGAAGAAGCAGAAAGACCCGTCGCACTCTTTATAGCCTCGTTTTGAGCAGCCTTGGCATCCTTTTCTGCCTTTTGGAACACCCCATCAACAAGATATTTAGCCACATCATCGGGGTTGCCTTTTCTAGCGATTTCTTTCAGTTCCTTGTCACTATCAGTTACATGGCCAAACATATCCTCTTTTGTGAGAGAGTTTGAAAGTTTGTAAGCCTTTTCAAGCACTTTGGCTTTATCATCATCAGAAAGATTCTTGTACTCGGGGTTTTTCATTATGCTTTCCGCATATGAATATGACCTCTGTCCCATAGTCTTCTGATATTCGCTATGCTGCTTATTGGTAAGTGTGATGTTTCCATCGTTACCCAAATCGAGACTTCTAGGCGCATATAACGGGAATACCGCATTATTGCCTGTAGCATCGAATATTCTCTGAATCTCGGCATCCAATGGAGTTTCGTTCTTATTTCCGAACTGTCCAGGGTTGACCATTTGTGCTAGGAATGCCTGTCCTGTGGAATCGCTTCTAGTTCTCTCGTTACCCCATGTATCATATGCTGCGGGAAGTGTCTTGCTAAGTCCAGGTACCTTTGCCATCGCAGACCGCACCTGGTTGCCTATTGTTCCAGTCAAGGTACTATCCTTTACATAAGTATCTCTCATGGTCGGATCGATAGTCCTTGCCGTTGCCCCGAGAATTGACGGGATAAACCTTTGAGGAAACTCAAGTATTTCGTTCGCTATATTTTCCGCCACACCTTCGTCAGAATACGGACTATCTCCAAGTAAATCGGATAAGGACTGCAACGGGGACGAGTTTATAATGGTGTTTGCAGTCTTTAAGCCACCCTTATATGTCGCATTTATGATGTCTAATATATCCGCATTCTCATTATCAGATGCCTTGACTGCCTCGTAAATCGTTTGACCAAGAACCAATGGTGTTGCTGCGGGTTGTGTCCAGTCATACGTTACATATTTGTCACCAATAAGTGGCACACCTTCAGGAACGTGAATAGCATTCTCTAAGAATCCCTGCTGTTTCTGCCATGCAGCCTCATCAGCATCTTTGGAATACGATCCGCTCAACAACCCTTTCTCCGCCAACTTATAACCAAGGTAAATCATGGCTGACCCGGTAAGGTTTTTGGATAATTCATCTATGACGGCATTTGCTTCCGCTCCCGATCTAATCTTACGGAACGTATTGATCAATCCAGCCGGACTATAATCAATAGCCCTCATGGTAAGGTTGGCAGGTGTCTTTACGAACGGAAGTGCAACCTCTCCGAACTTACCCGATTTCTGCTTGATTCCTTGCAATGCTTTTGTAAAGGCATTGTCATCTTTGAACGTAGCTTTTAACGCTTCCTGTGTCGCAATAGCAATAGCATCGTCAGGAACGTCCTCAATGTTGTTTATACCTTGTGCTTTCATGTAGGAAGCCAAGCGGTTTACAAAGTTCTTCTTAACAAATGGTGTATCGCCAAAGTCACCCATCAGCCAATATGTAAAGTTGGTCAATGTTTCCATCGTTGACTGATTTCCGTTTGCCCCCAACTTCTCATTGAGTTTCTGAATGCCACCATTAGTCGCATTATCAATCCACTTAGCTAAGAAATCATCGTTGAATATTTGTCTTTGCGATAAGATGTCAGATTTTACGCTATCCTTCATCTTGTTTTCGCCAAGAATGGAATCCTTACGCTGTTCCCATATTTGTTTTGCTATGGATTTCTGCTCTTTCGTTCCACCAGTTACTGACTGTGTAACCTTTGCGTCAGGGTTAATCAAGTGAACGATGTTCTGCCCTACCGCCGAGACCCTATCAGCTGCCGAACGGATAGGAAGCGTAGCCATATTAGCAAGGATATTACGGCTCTGGGTACGAGGATTAAGGAGCATGGCGGTCTTACTTGCAGTAACCGCCTTATCCCACCAGTTAGCCGGGATTTGTTTGGAGAACTTAGCATTTAACTGATCAATAACATTGTTAAGTCCTTCACTATCACCTTTTTGAACGCTATTAATGAGGTTAATATCATCCTCTGACAGTTCAAGGTTGTTCCACTTACCCTTATATTTCTTCTTGCCCCATTCGTTCAGTTTCTCAAGGTCACGCATATATGAACGCATGGCAGCCATAGGATCGTTCTGCAACATGGCTAACTTAGCCGCCTGTGTGAACTGACCCATCCTGGTAAGCTCTGCACTCACGTTCTGCAATACGTCTGTCGCAGCGTCATAATTTCCGTTATCAACATATGCCTTTGCCAACTTATAACTAAGGAGTGCCGACGCGGGATCATGCGCTTCTACCGCCCTATCAAGGTTGGAGCGTGTCTGAATAAGGTCATTAGGATCAAACAGGTCATTTGCCCTTGCTTCTGTATCTACGTTATGAACAACCTTGTAATAGTCCTCAGATAATGTATTCCTTATCTCATCGGGCAGAGTTTCATCATTAGAACCACGCTTTGAGAATGAGCGCACTCTATCCCCATCGTTGGGCGGAACATCGCCATTGACATTTCCGCCAGTAGGGGGTACATTAGTAGTAGAGTCAAGCGACTGACCGGATTCGGACGTAAGGTTCAGGGATGGGTCATACCCGTTATTGAGCGCAGTCGGACTCTTATACATATCATTGATTTGAATATCTCCTTTTGTTTTATTCCCATTTTTTACCGCAAATACAGTATAAATATATCCATCTATTCTTTTCTGTACTTTGAACTGTCTCTGGCCTATCGAATTATCATCAACCCAATAGCACATATCGGGCTTATTAAACGCTTCTAAGGCTGACTCGATATCATCGGGAGTAATAGGAATTTCACCATTCTTTGCACCCTTTGAGTTTTCCCCATGCTTTTCGATCATATGTAATATATGAGACTCGTCTATAAGGATATGATTTCCAGTAAAATCTTCACCCAAAGAACGATTCAAGTCTTCCCCTAGTTCACTAGAAACTTTTCCAAAATAAAAACTATCATTTGTGGGTTTAGACGGATTCTCTAATATGTTGTCAATGAATTGCCTGTAATTTGTCCCGTCATTTATTATAGTATTTTTCCCACTTTTCTGATAAATTGATTTATGTTCTTCTGCCGGTATCGAGTCAACGCCCTTTGATACTTGATAAGAAGGCGGTACAAACCCATCGGGTTCTACAATTTCTCCGTTTCTTATAGCATCAGCCACTTCACTTGCCTTGGGCGTGTTTGTAGCTTCTAGTTCAGGCACTTTCCCCGTATCACTAGCAGAATCCCACCCAAACTCATCAGGTACTAAACCAAGCTTTTGATTCTTTTCCACATAGTTATGTATGAGTTCGGGTACTTTAGGAAGAACTGTTTTTCCAGTCTGCATAGCAGAACCCATAGTAAAACCAAGTGCGCCTGAACCGGCTAATTGACCGAGATAGTCCCAAACCACTCCGCCAAGTGCATCCGAATCACTCTGACCACTTGCTTTCCTATCTTCAAATGATTTGGCAAGTTCCGCATTTCCACCGTTAATGATAGCGTCAAGAGCAGATTGTACTAAATCCTGGATTACGTTTTCTTTCGCTTCTCCTAAACCGGCCTTTGCAGTGTTTTTTAAGAATTGCTTTATGCCTGTCTTCTTTATGCTATCTACCGCAAGTTTTTCCGCATTTCCAAGTCCAAGGGCTTCTGTTATGTAATCAGCGGCACCGGCAGCTGTGCCATAAATAGCGGACCTACGTGTGCCCGATCCTCTTTCGATAGCAGAAGATATAGCTTCATTAGCTGTGTTTCCTGCTAAGATTGCGGGAGCGCTACCGACTGCTGCGCCGGCCGCCATATCTCCTAAGCCCATAACCACGTCATAAGCAGTCTTTCCGCCGTTGGATTTGATGTTCTGTTTAACACCTTCCCTCGGGCTGTTCTTCGTTGTGGAAAACATATTAGAAAGGTATCTATCATCATTAGTCAACGTACCGACAAGGGCATTGTAACCACCCTCTACGCCGCTTCCTATTGTTCCAACAAATGATCCTAACGATCCGATAGCTTCATGTTCTTTGCCTAACTTCTCAAGCTGTTTTCCGTAGTTGGCTACTTCCTGCTTGTTAGAGTCTGAATGAAATGTAAGGGCCATATCATTCAGTTCTGCGGGAGTGAGATCATATCTGCGTGAAAGTGTGTTAATAAACTGATCTTTTGTATATCCGCCGGTTATTGCCTTTGCCCCCATTGTCTCGGCAAATTCAGGCATAATGGTTGCGTCTTGATCCCAATTATTGTAATTGACTTCCGCTAGTGTTTTGATATCATTCGCGAGCCTGCCATTCTTCATCAGTTTGTCGTATCTGTCACGCTTTACAACGTAACTATCGTCGTTCCTGAACTGATCTTCCTGTCCTAAAGGCTTGTATTCTATTCTTTCTGCATACTTGCGCCTAGCGTTATCCGTATCAACATAGTTCTTGCGGCTAAAGCTGGACTCAAAATCATTAGTTGTATTCGTGGGTATGCTGACGCCTTTGAGTACGGGCAGTTCTTTAGCCTGTTGCGTCTGTTCCTGAGAAGTGTTGTACTGAGCTTTACGGCCCGTCTGCCTGCCGTAATTCCCTGCCTTTAATGCGTCAAGAGCGGGCTGGCTATAGCCAACGCCGCTCCTGTTTGTAAGAAGTTCATTATCGTATCTGCGTTTACGTGCCATTGATAAGTCCTTTATCTGTTAAGAAGGTTTAAGAGTGCCTGCATGTAGTACTGCGTCCGTTCGTTAGGTGTAAAGCTTGCACCAAAACTAGGATAGGAGTCGCTTGTTCCATAACCCAGTGTTCCGAGCGGAGTGTTTACTTCGTTGTAATATCCCTGATAGCCTTCGGGAAAATCACCACCGCCGTGTATTCCAAAACCAAACATAGGAGCGCCGCCTGTTGCTTGTGGACTAAAATAGTTTCCTCTTATCTGTGCGTCGCCTATTCCACCCCAAAATCCTGCTCCCTTATCGTTATTAAAGCTTCCACCATATACATTTGGAGTAACACCACCATAAACTGTATCGCCTTCATAACCATAGTCAATCTTGCCAAGTGGAGTGTTTATTTCTCTATCAAGCGTACCACGAGAAGGGCTACCGATATTATCAATGCCTATGCCATACCTTGTTTTAGCGGGGTTGTCATATGCTATATCCTTTGAAACAAAGCCGTATCTTTTATCGCCTTTGTCATTCCAAACAGATGTTGTACTCTCGCGGCCATCTTTATATCTGTTTACCTTTGCCATCTCATTACCTCCTCTGTGCGTAAAGTTTCGAAAGAATGTCTGCCAAATAGTTGCCTGACATTGTGGGATTAACAACTGTCATTCCAGGTGAATTAACGCCCGGTACGTTCTCACTGTTCATAAGCTCCTGAATAGCCTGATAGTTCGTTGTCAGTGCGGGATTAGCAGCCTGTTGAAGTGCTACCGCCTTGAACGTATTGTTTGCTTCCGTGGGATCGTATGAGAACGATGCGCCATTCTGTATAGCTGCTTTCAGAAGATCGAGATAGTTCTGATTATCTTTCTGAAGAAGCGTCTGATAATCGCCAAGAGCGGATATCTGATTATTCGCAAGAGCATTTTCAAGCGACATAGCCTGTTGAGCTTTCTGTAAATTAGCAGAAGCAACCGCCGAATTGTACGCTTGCATAGCCTGTGACAGGTTATCTGAATAGTTACCTTCAAGGTTAGCAAGGTTGTTATTCTGCGTGGTATTGATGTTGTTACGAGCGTTGCCATAGTTGTTCAGCATGTTCGCCATCGTGGTTTCTGTAGCACCACCCGTAAGTCCCTGAGCTGACATCTGCTGACCAAGGTTTCTCTGTGAAAGCATCTTGTTAATATATGCCTGTTTGAGAGAGTTTTCCGCATCATCCATGATGCTTGTCCTTGAACGATTGTACTGATTAGAAAGCTGGTTTCTCGTTTCGTTCAAGTTATCCGACAAAGAAGATAACTGACTATCGTATGCACTATTCAATGCACCCATGCCCCTATCATAAGCGTCCTGAGCTGCCTGACGCATTTGTCTAAGATATTCGTCATAACTGTTTCTCTGCCCCTGGTATGCGGCTAAAAGGGCATTATATGCGTTTGCCGTACTTGACGAACTTGCGGATGAAGAACCTCTGCTAGATGATCCTGATTTAGAACCGCCCGTGTTTGTGGGTGTCTGTTTATTTGTTGTAGTTGTTGTCAGATCATATCCCGAAGGATAATCCGAAAATCCCCTTGCCACAAGACTTCCGCCCGCCGTTACAGTTCCGTTGCTGATGTTGTTGTTTCCATACGATCCCGCCGGAACAGTTGTAGGCACATAACCTTTAACGACTTCATAATTTTTTACATTTGTTTTGTTACTAGGCTGCATCCTTATACCCCCTTATCAAACTGCCTTTCTGATTTCTGAGTCTATCTCGTAAACCTTCGCCCACGTCTTCGGCCCGATTATTCCATCTGCAACAAGTCCGTGTGCCATCTGCCACTGCTTGACCGCAAGCTCTGTATTCATGCCAAACTTGCTGTCTTCTTTGCCGCAGAAATAACCACTCTGATTAAGGTATCTCTGCCAATGCAAAACGTATTCGCCCCGGCTTCCCTTTTTCAAAAGCGGATAATACTCTTGCGCTGTAAGAACGTCCTGCTTCTGCACTACCTTTCCAAGTGCTTCCGCATCCCATTCGTACAATTTGTATTTATTTATAGTGGTCAAGAGTGTCGTTGCATATACGGGAGAAGTCGCATATCCGTCGGCTTGAACATAGTTGCAAGCCTTAATATAGTTCTTTTCCCCCCGCAAGTTCTTATACCGGGCAAGTCTATTAAATAGTCCCGAGTGGTCATTAACCGAGTCTTGCCAAGACGGGTACTTTCTAAAATCCGCCTGAACTCTTTGCTCAACGCCGTTGTAATATTCAGTCGTCCACATTCTCACGCTCTGTCCGTTAAAAAAACCTTTCATTCCGAAGAGATTATTTGCTTTCTGCGTGAGTCCCGAGTTGCCTATCTTGCTTTCAATAAGTGCCTGACTTGCTGTTAAAGATGCAAGTATTCCTGTTTCTCGCATATCCTTAATAGCCATAGGTCGCAATCGTTCAAAAAATGTATTTTCTGTATAGGCCATAGCTTACCCCTTAACCGCCTGTACTGCGCCTTCGACAATAGCGTTGATTTCCTTTTCGTTGATATCAAAGCCGAGTTCTTGCGCCTTTTTTGAAACCATGTTCACAGCATAGGCTTTTTTCTGCGCCCATTCTTCCGGCGTGTAAATCTTTTCTGCCGATCTTACGACTATCTCCGCAAACTCAACGATGGTAGCGTACTTGTCTTCGCCAACCTTGTTTTTCAGCCACGGGATAACGTATGCCGATATCAGGATCAGAATTACAGAAATAATAGCCTTTGTCAGTTCACTAATCATTGTCGGACTCATCATCAGTTCCCCCTTTGTGTTTATACTTTGCAACCTGGATAATGGCGGTTGCCAGGACTTCCGCTCCCCCGCCACTCATTACGCAAGTGATCAGCGTGTCATATTGCCAATCCTTAATGGTATAAATAACCACAGTCGCCGTTATGAAAAGAAATAAAAAAGATGCTAATATGATCAGCACCTTGTCGAGTGTGTTTAGTTTCTTCAACCTACTTTATGCTCCAAATCTTCAAGTCTGTGATTAGCCACTTTGATTTTCTCGTCCAGTAACTTGTCTGTTTCCTCTAAACGATAAGTCCGCTCTACGACATTGTTGTGCTTTTCCACCCGTTGAGATAAGGTTTCTATCTTCACATCAATGACGGCAATCTGTTGCTGGACTTTGGCATTAACATCGGATATATCGTCTTTTAATTCTGCGACTTTTTTCAGCACAAGCTCTTTATTCTCGTTCCTGTCTTTCTTTGCCGTAAAGTGCCATGTGCCTATCGCAACGGATAAAGTCACAAGCCCCGATATCAATGCTGTTATTATCTCTGTTGGCATATCATTTTCTCCATCAAAAAAGCACCCCCGAAAGAGTGCTTGTAATAAAAACTTCTGCGGTTAGGTTTCATTCAATAACAAAAAGCCGATAGAAAACTACCGACCTTTTGTTTGGCAAGTTTCAAGAGTTTTTCCTACTTCCCTACCCGCTTGAAGATTTCTTTCGAGGTTAAGGGGACTGTCCACCCCTACGAGTTTGTACTTATCCTTGCCACATTTGCTTAAGCACTATTATTATATCAAATGCTTTGCCGATAGTAAATACTTGTTAATCTTCTGCGGTATCGTATCGGTCGATAATCTCAAAACACCACTTCAATCCGTCATCAAAGTCCTTTGAGTTTAGTACACGACCGATAAGCAACTGATTTTCTATCTCTGCTTTTATCTGTTTAAGTACCGCATTGACTTCTTTTTGCGTTCTTATTTGTCCTCTGTATCTTGATGGTATCATTCCTTTACTCCTCTTACGGATATTATACCACATTATCACGAACTCAAAACGCAAAAAACTCAAAATCAAAACATCAAAACTCAAACAAAATGTCAGTTTGATTTTAAGTTTCAGTTAGTGCAAATCTTCTTGACAACCCATAGACAAAAGTTTGCGATACCGATTTTTATTGTTCTCCATATCATTGATAGCATTTTCATATAATACCTCGGTTTCAGTTAGCTCAATTCCATCTTTCGACTCGTCAAGCATAGTCCGTAATTTCTTTGCAAACTCGATATCATAATCATCGGGATTTCCGTCGCCACAATCAATGAAAATCATAATTTACCTCGTTTCAGTTAGTGCAAGGGTTATCCATAAGCCCAGTATTCAACCTCACTATAAATACTATATTTAAGTGTAACAGTATTTCCACTTATTGATAGTATATGCGCATAGTCCGAGCCTGAATATGGAATAGGGTCAAGCATGACCCTTGTCAACGAAGATGGCGCACATAACTGTTTGTCTGCCTTATATTCTTTGTTATATATGCAATACCAAAAGTCATTAGTAGGGTCGCTCGCATATTTGAAAAGTATATACATGATTTTAGGCTCAAATGGCAACGTTATCGGCGTATCTGCCGCAAGTGTCAAAGTATCATGCTGTACTTGTGCGCCGCCGCCCAAACTATCAAAATTAACTTCTAAGTTCATCGTCTATATTCTCCTTAATTAAACTAATAAGATACCCGACAATTACGCCCAAGAGAAACGCGCCGAACGCCGCATATCCGAAAATGTAACCTATATCTCCCATAATCTGCTCTTTCCGTTTAGTTAGTGCAAACCTACGCGTCTAAATCTATCCATGCAATATTTGTAAATGTTGCTCCTGTCGCTACGGGTTGCCATGAACATGATACTGTTGTCTTTGTTGCCCTACCTATAACCATTTGCAAAAGGGAATAGTAACCTTGATAGGGGTTTGTTGATAACTTTCCGCTATCATCAATAATATCTAACCCATCTATCGGATTAGTGATACCCGTTCCTTCATTAAGGTTACTAAAAGCAACGAGATATCTATGACCGATAACCGCGGTAAAACTATCCGTCTGTTGTGCTTTGCCCGTTATGGTATTAACCATGCCGCCCGTACCGACCGTAATCGGCATTTTCATTGTTGCGCCCATACTCTATCTCCTTAATTCTTTGCGGGGTGATTGATAACTTCGATATATCCCTCAACCACATCAAGATTAGAGTCCACGATTTTCACAACGCCGTCAACCGCACCCGTATCATTCCAAAGAGCCGCACACCAATTATGATAGTTATACTTCAAACCATCGAGGTTTTCGCTCTCGAACTTTACTGTAAATGCCCCATTAATGAACTGAATAACCGCATACTTTTCCATGATAAAATCTCCTTTCACTGTACCATTATTGTTATGTTTGTCTGCTTCTCTAAACTAGGAAACTTAACTGTGAGCCTATCTTCTGCCCGAACTATCTCGTATTCCCCGTTGTAATCATCAAAGAATACCGATACATTCCCACTAGGCACGCCATAGAATACCTTTTCCACTTCGCCGTAATATCCGACCTTGCTCTGCTCGTAAGGTGTTATCTGCGTTACCCTACTATTCACAGCGCTTATGCGTCTTGACAGAACATCATACGGACTATCGGGAAATTCCCCCGTTGCAAAACTCTGTGTCGGTATTATCTCCTCTGCAACCTTTGTGTATTCCTTGCATTTTTCATCTTCTCGATAGAGGTAAACATATTCCTTGCAATCCGCAATCACGTTGTCGTTATCATCGACTATCTCAAATCCGTTCGCTGTCGGGGTATCGCCGCTGATCCGTACCGCCGTGTTCCCCATCTGTGTTTGAAAGGTTGTGAACTTCTCTATCGGGTATTTCTGTTCGCCTATCTTGATATATAGCATGGTTGCTCCTTTCCTAATATCCTACCGCCACATAAGTGAAAGCGTCTGTATATGCGCTATTCCACTTGAATGTGAATGTGTTTCCGCTAATGTTTGTGACACCCAGCGCAACACCTACCGAATAGAACGGAACAGATTGCACGATGCCATTGTTGTCGATATATCCAAACGAGCCGACCGCACCCGAACTTGCTGTCTGATACGCAAACACCGCCTTGATGTCAGACAAATCGGAAACAGTTATTGTCGCATCGCCATTTATTGACGAGAATACAGCCGTTGCAGATTTTGTAACGCCGCCCCCACTTGCCAAACAGTTCATTTCTGTTGTTGCCATGATTTTCTCCTTTACGTTATTGCCGTTCCGTTAAATGTCTTTGTCCTATTGTGCTTTATCATCAGACCGACTTTAACGTTGTTCTGCTCTGCGGGAATAGGCGCACATAACTTCATTGCAAACGCGCCGCCGTTTACGCCACCAACTGTGACATTATCGTCAAATCTGTATGTAAGACACGCTATCGCTTTTTGTTTTCCCGACACAAGTTCGGATATCGGCTCTATGTCATAATCGTTATCACTTAATATGTTGTAAAGTGCGCTATGCCATATCCAACCTACTCTTGAGCCCGTTTCCCATGTTGCGTCATCTTCCCATGTGCCTATCGTGTCCGTTCCCGTAGATAATGCACCCGACAATATCTTAAACCCGTCAAGGTTGCTCCACTTACCTACACCAAATGCGGAAACAACATCGTCATTCGCTCCACCTTCGAGTAATGCCGCTTGTATTGCAGTATCTACATCGTCCTCGTCTACGCTCGAACTAGGTGTCGGCGTCATTGTGTGTCCACCCGTAGAAGGTGTTACCCACGTTCCATCGCCTTGAAGGACTTTCGTTGAGCCTACTCCGTCTTTTGCGATATATGCTAAATCCTTTAAGGCTGACTTATCTTCCTTGCCCGATATTGCCGTCGAAACGTCACTTGCCGTCTGATATCCGCTATCGTTCGTAAGGTCTGATACCTTTGTCGGAACTGTCGGCAGACTTGCTCTCGTTACGCTTATCTTTCCGTCTGTCTCCGATACAGAAGAAACGTACTGTCCCGATACCGCACTATCTGATACATCAAGTGCGCCTATCTGAGCATTTACATAAGTGTCAATACCGCCCGCCGTTTTAACTGTTCCCGACGAGTCGTAGTCAGCCATCAACATATCGCCCGTTGACGAACCGCCGCCTGCCGCACTTATCTGAATACCCTTATCGGGACTTGATAATGCCGTTATCGTGACATTTGATCCTGCGTTGATCTTGAACGTATCATTGTTGCCACTTGCAACAAACGTAGTTCCGGCAGAAACGATGTTCTTAAATGTATCAGAAGCAGAACCGCCACCGCCTATCGGGTTTCCATCGTAAGTAGGGTTTCCACCTGAGTCCTCTCCAAACTTGTCTATAACTGTTTTGTTGCTGTGACTATGTTTTTTTGATACCGCATCAGCTAAGTCGGTTTCCGTCTGAGTATAGGTGTCGAGTAAGGCTTTATTGCTATGCGCGTGTTTCTTACTTACTGCGTCCGCTAAATCTGTTTCGGTCTGTGTGTAAGTATCAAGTAAAGCCTTGTTTGAATGGCTATGCTTCTTCGACACCGCATCGGCAAGGTCTGTCTCGGACTGTGCATAGGTATCAAGTAACGCTTTATTTGAGTGCGTATGGTCGTCTGCTACCGCCTGTGCTAAATCCGCATCTGTCTGCGTGTAGGTGTCGAGCAAAGCCTTGTTTGCATGGGTATGTGCGTCTGCTATTGCTGTACCAGCACTTACTTCAAGAGTCGCAAGGTCGCCCGATACCGAATTGACAATTCCCTGAACCGTAGTTCCCGTTCTTCCAGGAGGAGCTACCGCACCAATATTACCCGCACTTGTAGAAGCTTCGAGTTCATCCATAAGGTTGTTGACCGCCGGAGCTACTATCTGTTTTGCCGGTGCGTCAAATTCCTCTTTCAGTGCTATTGCAGATATCTGCGGTTGGTTGGGGAGCGTTGTCGCTCCCCTTGAATTGATTTGCGAATTACTGATTCTTGTAAATCCCATATCTTTACCCCTTATAATTTCCACTCTCGATGTATTCAAGAGCTAGATCAATTAAACCGAACGGCTCATTAAGTCTTCCGTTCTCTACTCTGAAACGAGCTTTATCTACCTTCTTTACTCTTACCTTTGTATGAACTACCTTCTCTGACCTATCCGTGCTGAACGAGAATGCCTCAAAGTCAACATTCTCAAAGTCAAAGGTAAGTCCAGCTGTCCTGTCTTCCTTAATGAACGTCCATGCCCCTAACTTCTCAGACCAAAGAGCAACTGACGTCCTGAGTGCTTTCATCATTCGGATTGCAAAGTATCTGAATGTCTTGTTCTTATAAAACAGTTTGCCGTCAAGGTCAGGCGTTTCCCAACAACAGTAAATTTCTTTGCCGTCATCGTTGAAAGTTTCGGGGTCTTCAATGTCGGTTTTGAAGAAACATACCTTTCCGTCACCCGTTCCGAACCACAAAGCATCTTCATCTGTCCATAAGCAAACTGCCGGTACGTCTTTACAATGGAATCCAACGTACTGTCTTGTCGCATACGGCTCTGATTTATCCGTTCTTGTCGCCTGTAATCCATCAAGAATGTATAGCTGGTTATTTATCGCCAACACATACATATCATTGAATGTTGTCGCAACAGCATCTTCGAGGTTGTTTTCTTTTGTCAGCGCCCCGTTGAGGTAGAACGAACGATTCTGTGAGTATTTCTCGCCCGTGATATCCTGTGCCGTGATAGCATAAACACCTGACTTTGTAAGGAACAACGGCTCTGTCTGTAAATAACCAAAGGCGTAAGGTGCTATAACCCCATTACCCTGTAAGGTGTTTATCAGTTTAAAGGCTGGTTCTGAGATTTCATACGTTTGATCTCCGTATGTTTTCTGCGATACAACCAAATCACCCTCGCGGATAAATACCGACTGTGATGTATCGAATCCGTCCTTAAATGCTGCAAGGTAGTTATTAACAAGCGCATATCCGACAATAGCCGACTGTTCTGAACCCAGTGCCGAGTAACCGGTGTCAGGGAAATATGTAGGATCAAACTGTTCTGAGTAAAAATCCCAGTTAGGATAATCGGGATTGCCCGTCAAAAATAGGCGGTCTTCTGCACCGCCTACACCAAACAATGTTCCGTTCGTACACTTTGTTACTCGTTCTCTGTAACCAGGTACGGTTCTATAAGCTAGAATCTTTACATTATCTTCGCCTGTTATCGGGGGCGTTGGAACGGCACTAAAGAAAGAAACCATGCCTATTCCACGATTGACATTAAAGTCTGTCCCCTCAACCTTCTCTTGCCATACCCCATTAGAATCCATTACCCACGCTTTTACCAGTGTGGAATCAAGGTTTCCAAATGACAAATGGTAATTGAGGACATCGCCATAAAATGTTTCGTAAAATCCCGGCTGTAACATATTCAAAGGTTCATATGCTACTCCACCGCCTGTCGGGGATTTTGCTATGGTAAGTGTCGGGATATATCCGTTTTCTTCTCCGATGGGTTGTACTGTTTCATCGCCTATTGCGTATGAATATATATCTTTTCCGTCTAGAAGAAAGAGCTTCTGATTGAACTGCCATGACTTTGACAAATGCTGATTTGCACTTGAATAAACCTTCGTAAAGTCTTTTGAGTTTGAAGCCCTTAAATAAAAATCTGTTCCTACATGGTATATGTACCATTTAGGCGATATATCATAAGAAGAACGTGGTGTTACCTCGTTGACCTGTATGTCGGAAATGTACGTCCAGCACATCCCGCCTCCACTATTAAACTTGTAAACAATGCCTATCTTGTTTATATAGTCGGTTGCAGAAACACCACTGGAAACATAACAATCAATTTGCTTACTTTTGTAATGCTCGTTTGATTCGTCTATCTTAATTGCATAATCTGGAGAAGGAGCTTCATTAACTAACCATACCTCGACTTTATTAAGGTCGGTATTGAACGATGCTGTATGAAGGTTAAATGATATATGTACGAATCCTTCTACCTTTGATGTTGCATCTTCAATCTGAAATCTTTTGTCTAGTTCATGTGTAGTTGAATCTGCGGAATCCGAACTGTCATATGATGTAGATGTAGCATAGTTCTGTGAGCCAACAAGATATACGTCTTCTATGTGAAACGTCTCTCCATTGTCTTCGGGTGCAACTGACCAATCATACGTTGTTTGGTCTACCTGATACATTATGGAAAGACACTTGATTTCGAGTGTCGATGTGCCGTCACTCAAAATTTTTACGTCCTTGCTATATCCCATGCTGGATTTAGCGTTCGCGCTAAAATGCTCCGTAGTAGAGGTTGCCGTGAGTTTTCCAAAAGTCGCACCGCCACCCCATATAGTAACGTCATCGCCCGTAAGTCTATAATCAAGCTCTATATAGAGCCTTGTCCCGGGATATATAAACTCACCTAAATCCTTTATATCTTGCCATGATGTAGTTACGTTATAGGTTTCAAAAGAGTTTGTTGTTAATAAAACTCTGTTGACATTTACTACTCTGTTACCTTCAAACGTTCCCGTCTTTCCAATATGAACGCCATATACAGGGTCATTGTTGGCTCTTTCAACAAAGTAATTAGGTGCGGGTGTCCACTTATAAGAAGCATCTTTCCCGTACATAACAGACATATTTTTGATAAAAATATCCTGTTCATCAAACGTCCAAACGGAAATGTTCGTAACTCCGTCAGTTGATGTCATATTACGCACATAACTAAAATGTGCCCATTCCCCATCAGACGACGGAACTTCAATAGTGTTTGTGCTTATCCAAAAGCGAGACGTACACTTATAATCAAACTCATAGTAAACGTCATAGGCGTTCCCGTCTTTGCTACGAATCTGACGAGCCATATCGAGTATCTTAACCCACTTGCCAGTATCGTCCGCACCAAATACGAAATCCTGTTCAACAGACGATGTGCCTTTGACGCAGTTTACATTGACATCTTTACCAAAGATAACGTCCTTTGTATATCCAGTACGCTTACGCACTTTGCCCGGCACGAAACGTACCATGTTATCAGCGTTGGGACTTCTTGTTTCATCAATGCTCGATCCTGAATTAGTCAGATCGACACCGAGAAACGTGTCCATATTAAATATGCTTCTTTTCGGACTAGCCGGAACTTTGAAAGAAACAGCCATTAAATCCACCCACTTGCGCTTGTAAATTCTTCAAATGCCGAAAGGTTGGCACTATTTACAAGACGTTCAAAACCAACTTCAAACTCATTTCTGTATGCCGTAGCTATACCGTTATCATCGTCCTTATAAAGCTGAGAAGCCATATATAAGGGCAATAAAGCGTACACTTCGGGGTCGATAGGTAACTCGTATGTATCGTCCGTGTCCATCGTTAATTCTTCGGGATAAGCACGATAATAGATAGTAAAAGACCCTACCATGTCCCTATCTAATACGAGTGTCTTTGTGCCTTCTTGATAAAAGTCTGAGGTTTGAAGATATTTCTGATAAGCTCCCTCAAAGTAAATTCCCTGAGGGTCAATCATAAAGAAGTCGGGAGCAATCGCTTTCATATCGTACTTAACCTTATCGGTAAAGGGCGGTACGTCGTCAATGCTATCGAAAGTCTCTCTGTATATGGCGCAGTTCTTTAACGCCATCGGATATGATGTTGTGAACGTGAATAAAACGGGTTTCCTATCTGTATTAGTGAATACACCCTTGTAAACCTTGTAAGTCTTCTCATCAAGGGTAATCGTATCAATAACTGTCCCGTCAATAGAAATCTCACACGTACCGAGTCCCGAACACTCAAAATAGTATGACTGTCCATCGTCGGTCTGATATGAGTATGTATCTGAGAACTCATGAATGTTATTAGCGGTTTCGTCAGGTATGATATTAGGTATGTCCATCTGCGTTATCTTCGCTTCTTTTGTGATGAACTTTCCAGCCGTTGCCAAAAGCGCCAAACCTTCATTCGCACAATGCGGCATAGCGTAAAGATATCCAGCCGTGGATTCGTCATTGACAACAACATTATCCGCCGCAAACATCTTCTGTAAAACGGCTAATTTCAAATCATACCATGTACTCATTATTAACCCTCTAATCTTGCGATCAAGTCCTCTTTCTTTCCTGTCGCGTCAAGTCCTCTTTCTGCACAAAGTTTCTTCAACTGTGCATACGGCATCGAAAGATAATCGTTATCTTCCTTTGTTTCGGCTTTTGGTTGCTCGACATCAGTAAAGGATGGGGAACTTGTCCCCACCCTTTTGCTGTTGTAATAATCGCCGACAACCTCTAAAACTTCATAGGTAAATCCGTAGTATTCGTACTTATCTCCTACTTTTAGTCCTTTTGGTATCATGCGATTTCCCCCTTACAGAGTTGTTCCAACTGATGCGCCACCCATGATGAACGGCTGCCATGCATAGAATCCGGAGCTGAAACGTGTATATCCTGACCACTTGAGGTTTCTGCTGTTGATGTCAACCTCGTTAGCAACGTCAAGAGGAACACGATCGAAGAACATTGAACCATTGAGTTCTCTGTTTGCCTCGGAAGACATGAGAATGAACGGCTCGCTTCCAGCTGCAGCGTTTGCTGCCCATCTGTGATCAACAACGAGTTTCCAGTTACCTTCCTGGGTGTTGATATCGTTGTTGTTTGTTCCAGGACGAAGTCTTGAATGGATGATCGTCTGAACAAGGTCTTCAAGTCTCCAAGCATCACCGGGGATGATGATTGTATCGAATGTGTAACCCATTACGTTACCGCTCTGATTCTTGAAGTTACGTCCGATGTTAGCAAGTCTGTAAAGCATTGTTGCATCGTTTCCGAAGAAGTTTGTGAATACGTTTGACTGTGTAGCAACGCCGGTCTTCTTGCCAAGATGATCTGTAGCGAAAAGTCCCTTGCCGTCGCCCGTTGTCTTATCGTATGCCTTGCCTTCGTATGTGAAGGTTGTGCCTTCTGCTACAAGACAGTCAGAAGCAAACTGAGCTCTTGACCTCTTATATGCACGAACGAAGTTTGCAGCAGCAGTCTTCATCATGTCGATGTTGCCATCGTCCTTTGCTTCTCTTGTGCAGATGAATCCTTTGATGAACTGCGTATGCTCGATGAGCTTTGAGAATCCCATCTGAATATCGTCCTGAATGGCGTTGTCGCCTTCGGTTACTTCCTGGAAGTTACCAAACTCGGTCATGCTACCCTGTTTCTCACCAAACTTCTTGGAAGACTTAACATTGTAAAGAGCCTTTACAAGTTCGTCGTCCTTGTTCTTTTCTGTATCTGTGTCCTGGATAACCATTGAAAGCTCGGTATCAATGACTTTCCAAGCCTCGTCATTGAGGCCGCCATGCTTACTAAATGTTACTGCCATAGTCTTTTTCCCCCTTTAATTAAATGAATCTACCAACAACCTTAGAGCCTGAAGCTCCGCCAGGTGTAAGAAGCTGGAATACTCCACTAGCCGTCGTAGCCGTTGCAAGTTCGCCTGTCGTTGTAACTTTGTTACCGGGCTTGAGACCTGATCCTGATGCTGAAAGGAATGTCATGTACTCGTCCTCAGGGAATACAACCTGAACTGCGAGAACATCACCAGTCTTTGCAGTGATCGACTTGCCTGTGTAAACGTACTCGGGCTTACCCGTTGTAGCTGCTGCTGCTCCATTTACAAGGTTAAGAAGGCAGCCGTGATTATAAGTAGTGCCGTTTGATGCCGGAATCTCCTTCTCAACAGGAGATGCACTGTTTTCCGACCTAAGAAATTCAAATGCCATATCTTTTTCCCCCTTAATTTAGGTGTAGTTTACTTGCGACTGATTTATACAGTTCGCGTATCTGTTTCTCTGTCTTCCCGTCTTCTTTCCAACGAGCCATGATGTCTTTCGGAACATCAACCATGTCATCTTCTGTAGCCACATTCTGTGACTGAGTAGCCAAATGATCTTTTCCTCTCATCTGATTGATAGCCTGTTGTCTTGCCGCTTCGTTTGTGTGCTGCATAAAATTGTCAAAGTTGACCATCTTGTATGCATCCACAAGAGAAGCCCCTCGCTCTACACGAGCAAGTATCTCGGGAAAGTTAGGTAAGTTTGCCAAGTCTTGCATACTCTTTATGCTTGAGTCATACTTTGTTATCTCGGCAAAATCCCTTTGTAACTGGGCATCGGCGTTCATCATCTTGTTCTGTTCGATGACTTGCTGTGCTTGCATTACAACGGGGTTGGACGCAATCATGCGTTCAATTATCTGAGGATCAACGCCCTTTTCCTGTAACTCCTGTTCGTTTGCCTGTCTCTGCTGGATTGCAAGAGCATCAAGGTAATCGTGGACATTCGTTATGGGTTGACCCGTTGTGGGGTGTGTAACCCCCTGGCACATAGCTGCGACTTGCTGATTCAGACCATTAAGCTGGTTATCATACCTACGCCTAGCGTCTTCCTCTGCCCTACGTCTTATTGCAGCGTATCGTGCGTTCTCCTCTGCGGTCTGCTCATGCGGCTCGTCGTCTCCGTTCTCTGCGACTGTTTCTTCGCTTTCCGTTTCGGTTTCTTCCTGAGGCTCGGCGGTTGCCTCTACTTCGTTTTCGCCTGACTCTGCGACTTCTTCATCTGCGAACATCTGTAAGTCAAGAGTGAGAAGATTTTTCTTTTCCATATTCAATTTTCCTTTCTGATTTTTGCGCTGTTCATGCGAATCTATGCACTAAAAAAGCACCTCTATGGGTGCTTTCTTTAGCCTATAGGTAATTCACTTCGGACTGTTTTGACTACTGTTTCAAAGTTTTCACAGTCCTTATTCAAGCAACTGACTTCTTGCTCGATGAAAAGTTTTGTGGGTACATCGGGCGTATTGTCATTTTCTAGTACATTACGCGACCGGGTAATTCGCATCTGCACTCGGCATTTCGGGCATTCCATTCGGTATTCCTCCCATTTGTTCCATCATCTGTTGCTGTTGCTGTTGTTCAGCCAACATCATCTCTATCTGGCTGAGAACATCACCGGCATTCGGATAATGGTTCTTTTCCATCAGTGACCAATACAGTCTCATTGTTTCCAATGAGCCTAACTGACCAAATGCACCGCTCTGGAGTTTCATGTCTATCTGTTGCCACATCGCTTCACGATTCGCCATCATGGTTGATGTAGGATCGGTTTCAAACATGAACTCATCGTTCCAATAATATTGACCGGCTGAGTCTTGCTTTATAAAATCGGACTTATCGAGGACTGCAAAATCCTGTTGTCCGTTTATCCCACTGCCCGTAATCGGCATCGGGTCGTCAGAATATGCCAACCAAAACTTAAACATCATCTCGTAGAGTTTTGCGTAAGCGTCATTCTTCATGACTCTCTTGGACTCAAGACGTCCGGCAGCCTGGTTGATTGAATACTGTTTAGCAGTACCCGAAACGGCTGATGGGTCATATTTACCCTGGAAGGCATCAGTAATACCCAAAGTCGAACGGGCATCTTCATAAGCCTGATGTATCATCTGCATATCCTGTTGGATATTTACTTGCATATTCAGAATGTCAATCATCGACTTCTGCTGGGGATCATCAAGACGCGCTATTTTAAGTTCCTTGTCCGTTGTTTCGACTTTTACGCCTCTAGGCAAGGTAACTATCGAACCGCCCTTCAAAGTCTTCTCGGCAGCCCTAGAACCCACTTTTTTGATAAGGTCTTGCTGGTCTTCGATGACTTTTACATCTGAGAATCCCAAAAGGGAATTTGACCTTGATACGTTCTTTCTGACTATAAGAGGGAAACAATTAGGCTTGTAGTAGTCGATCGTGATGACTTCCTCTGCCATGACTTGCATCGGCTCACCCGTCATGGGATCAATTCCCGACTCTCTCATTAAAGGTATGGATATCTCCTGAATTTCATCGGGAGTCTCTTCAAACTTCTTAGAACCACATACAGGACAGACTTTTTCTTCTGTGACATATCCGCACTCTTTACATTTTCTTGTGATTCGTGCCTGATAGTCGTCAAGGTCTTCAAGGGTATAGTCATCACACCACACGAAACGACCTATTTTGCCGTCATTCTTATAGTAGACAGTATTTACTGTGACTATGTCTGTATCGAGTCCGTTTTCGCCCTCTGCACCCCTTATATCCTTGTATTCCTCATGTGCATCCTCAACATCAACGTGGTACTTCTTCTTGACCGCATCTTTTGTCTGAGAGGTCAGAACGAAGATATAATCCATTTTTTCTATTTCAGAAACACCGGGCTGAGGTATTATCTGTCTCGGGAGCATTTCCTTAACATCCACATCACCATAGGTGGAGTGCAGACCTAAGTTGTTGTTCCATTCGACTATGAAAAAGTCCCCGCCTTGAACGGGAACTATTCTTTCCATCTGATCGTTTATGATGGACAGCCTTAACATTTTGACTTTATTAACGAGAGCTTTCTCGATAGACCTTGCTAATTCCTCGTCACCTTCATGAAGAGCAGTGACTTTCGGCATGGGGATTGAGGAATCAACCTGGGATTCTATCAATTCATAGGCAATATTACGGACATTGACCGATACATCCTTGGCTGCAATGTTGGTATTCGGATTGCCGTTCACTTCCCGAGTCCCTTCGTAGACAGCCTGGTTCTTGCTTATCTCCTTGAGTACACTTGAATATGCTATCCTTGCGTTTTCAAGTTTGCCACGCCACTTGTCTCTCTTTTTGTCTTCGGGTGTCGGTGCTACTGTCTTTTTGACCTTATCCATTACACGTTTTAACCTCATACCGGCTCTCCGTACTTCGCCAATAGGTACTCTCTATCTTCTGCACTCGCATTCTCGATGTCCTCAAGAATGGATGAATGCTGTCTTGTTTCTATCGTTTCGTAGTCAATTTCGGGGGATCGTACCCACCATACGCAGAATGACCTTAATGAGTCCACATCATGGGTTAAATCATGTGGGTCTTTAGCGTATATATTGGGTCTTTTCTTGTCTTTCTGTATTTTCTGCAAACATCGGAGCAGATTCGGGGCGCACCCGTCTAAAATGGTCAATTTGGGGTGTTTGTCGACCACTTTTAACCACTCTTTCATGGATGCACAACCCGCAGGGAGGTCTCTGCTCGTTTTTGTAAGGGTGATTCCGTTTTCAGAGAAGATTATCGCCCTCGATTTACCCGTTTCTTGGGATCGACTCCACAAGTCGGACGGTGCTAACCAGTATTCTATCTTCTCATCGCCACTCATCGACCTTAAAATGTCACAAGCGGCGCCTATTGTCTTATCAGGAGCGTCATATTCTCGGTAAACCTGGGCATTTCCCTTGGTGTCTACCTGTATCCAATGAGCAGAAAGCATATCAAGACCATAGTCAAGACACACATATCTCCTTAATTTGCCCTCAAGTTCCTTATCAACAACGTGTGTTTCCCTTTTTACCTCGGGGAAGTAAGAGCCTCCCGGCACAGTCAAGGCTTCCTCCACCGTTGCCGGGTACTCTTGTGTTATCATATCCCCCATAGTACGCTTGGTTTGCTGATACCACATATCGTCTCTTCTAGGGTCTGCGTACCACGGAATGAATATCTTATTAAATCCGTTGTCGGGATCGGTAAATACTTGCTCAAAGAACGAGCCACGCTCTATTGTGGATAATCCGACTACCTGACCGCCACTTGGACGGTTGATCGTCGGAAAACCGGCTTTCCATATATCCTCTGCGAATTGCTGGAACGCCCACTCGTCAAAGATTATTAAATCCGCCGTGAACGATCTAGCCGCATTGGGCGAACTAGGGAAGCATTTGAATACAGAATCAGGTAGGTTGGGGAAATGAATCGTAAGAATGAGGGAAGTGTTTTCCCATGTAGCATTTACCCAGTTTATCGGCTGATCGTTCTTTGGCGCAAATAACTCACGCATATTGTCAAGGATGACTGACATCCTGCGAACTAACTCTTGAGCCTCGTCTTCTGTTCTTGAAAGACCGATGACTGTACGCCCCGGATTAAGCATCTTCCAAAGCGCATAGTGAAGTACAAGCCATGTGATGCCTAACTGTCTCGCTTTTAGTATCACATTCAGCTTGTTGTCTCTAAACTGTCGCAGAGCCGACCTCTGTTCCTCCCAAAGGTCAAAAGGCTGTACCAAAACCTCTGCGTCCTTGTCCTCTATATGCCCATATTTCTCGACAAAGTATTCGAGATGTGTCCGGCAGTATTGGACTTCTATTTCCCTTAATTCACTCGGTTTATATTCTGCTAATTCCATAAAATTTTAAAAGAGCCGCCCATTGCTGACGACTCTTTCGTTGAGGAGAAGTTTTGCCATATGTCAAAATTTCCTATATCACAATACGATAAAACTTTATCTAATTCTATCAAGTAAAAAGAATTTTTTAAATTTTTGCGTATTCGTCAAGAGCCATCTTATATACTTCGTATGTCCATTGGTATGACCTGTCCATTGCCTCCGCTACCTCCTCAAAGGTCTTATCCTGGAAATAATAAAGGATCAATACCGTTCTGAAACTTACTCTCTTTATCTGCTCCACCTTATTGAGGCAGCCATTCTTGTAATCAAGATGTTTTATGAGCATCTTACATAGCTTCGCCCGGTATTCCTCCATCTTTATCGTGGCTTCTTCAATCCTGTTCCTCGGTGTGCCGGTTATCTTGTCCCCCTCATAATTGGGAGTCATCTTGGTTGCCACAGCCATTAGTCGCTCTATCTCTTCTTCAATCGACCTGATCTGTGACTCCATGTCCTTAATCGGTCTTAATTCCCTTTTGGCTTCTTCCCTCGTCATCTTTCCCCTTCCCAAAGAATTCTATCTTGCATCGCTCATCGCTCTGGTACACTAAATACTCCAACTCGCTTATCAAGGATCGAACTATCTTCATCTCCTTGTGCAAGTCCCTTATTATGTTCAACGCATCTGAATGCTCGTCCTTAATCTTCATTTCGTATAACCTTTGATACCGTTACTTCCCAATCGTTATCTGAATCTATATAAACCACCGTCAATCTCGGCCGCCTCGTCAGATCGTCCCTCGTGATGTTCACAAATGTCTCCTCATCCGTAAATGGATATTCGTCTCTCATCTGTGCTATCGTTTTGATTAAGTCTGTTAACCTTACCATCCTCATTCCTTTCTTCGCCGTAAGGCGAACGATTTTGTAAACTTTTTAGCCTTATTTTCCTAATTCTTGCTATAAATCCTTATACTACCTCGGAAATTTTTGCACTTTTCTCCTAATTCTTGCTATTTACTTTAGCCCACTAAAGCGACTTTATTTTTATATAAAATTTGCTGGCGCGATAGAGGTTTCCTTGCGTTCCGGGTGCGCGTCCCAATGGGGAGGGGTGGCTTGCAGCTCCGTACCAGGCGGATCGCTTCCGAATTAATACACGTACGTGTGTGAGTGTGTACATACGGATGCATCATTGCAAATTATTGCTATCATCTAGAGCCTCAAGCCGTGACCGAATATCCGCAAAGCCTCTATTTATAAGGGTTTCAGGGCTTTTCCATCTGTGCGTGAAACATCTCTTTAACGAATAGTTGACTATACAGAAAGTCCTGGAAGTCCCTATTTATCGGTGTTTTCCGATGTTATGTCTCTTACTACCTCTAATCGATCTCCGTCCTCCAACCTTGCGGAGATGCTCTTCAATAATTCTCTATCGCTCTCCGTCATGACGTTATCGGATATCTCCACCTTATCTGTCGGTTTATCTCCGTGAGTATCCCTAATTAACTCATACGCTTTCATGTTCCCTCCAATTGCTTTCCCAATTGCCACAATTTGAATCAAGTCATAGATTGTCATGTTGGGATTGTCTCGTTTGATTCTTTCTATTATCTCCGTGGGAACGTCCGCACTCTCCAAGATCTCGTCACTTACCTTGATGGTTAGTATCTTCTCTAATGATTCCTTTGCACTCTTCTTTTCTCCGTGCAATTGCATCATTGCTTGATGTCCTTTTCTCCGTATCTCCAATTGTTCCTCTATAGGACGTGTGTTAATTGGAATCCTTTTCTCAAGGTTTAACCATCCCTTTTCACTTCCTATGGGTTCAACGTCTCCATCTATCACTTGTTGATATCTTGTCTTCTCTTTCATATCTCCCATATTGGAACAAAAAACCCCATACAACCATCAATTTAAAAATTTTTTTGTGTCCGCAAATCCGCTCCGGCAGAGGCTTTCCGCAATTTTCGACATCCTGGTCTCAAACTTTTTTAAATTTATTGCTTGACATTTTGTAAAGCCATGTGTTAACATACAACCATCACAAACAAACACGCACTTTTTCACGGAGGTTTTAACCATGACATTTACACTTAAGAACAAAGAGCTCGACAACGGATACTACATCAACATAGAACAAGAGAAGTTTTCATCTGCTTACAGAGTCAACATGATTGACAAGTTCGGACGGATTGAAAGATCGAACATATACGGAGACATGGACAAGGCAAAGAGATGCTTTTATTCCTACATAAGTCAAGCAAAAAAATTTTAACCACATTGTAAAGCCATACATTAACAAGGAGGAGAAGACATGAAAGTAACTATTAGCAAAGGCAATTCAAAGATGGGAGCAATTCCCTCGGTATCATTACCACCTATTGTAACTTGTAAACATTGTGAGTCTTGTGCAAAGAAGTGCTATGCTGCAAAGCTCTGTCGGATATATCCGAGTGTCAAGGCATCATATGACCGCAACATGGCAATTCTCACCGAGTCAAGGGATGCATACTTCACACAAGTGAAAGCATCCGCCATGATGTCAAGATATTTTAGGTTTCATGTGAGCGGAGATATCGTCGATCTCGATTATCTTGATAGGATGGTTAAACTCGTCCGAGAGTGCAAAGGGACAGACTTCCTGGTCTTCACTAAAAATTATGAGGACGTCAACGAGTACTTTGCAAAGCATCGGAAACCGAGGAACTTGCACTTGATAATGTCACTCCCTTTTGACGGAGCGGAGATTGACAATCCCCACAATATGCCGACGGCTGCCGTAATTCTCAAGGGAAATGATCCCAAACCGAGCTATAAAGTGTGCGGAGGCAATTGCACGGAGTGCGCTTGTAGAGGGGTCGGATGTTGGGAGCTCAAAAAGGGTGAGACTATAGCATTCAGAGAACATTAATTCGGAGGAGGGTTTTATCCCTCCCCCACCAAACAAGAGGAGGACATACCATGTCAAGAGAAAACATCAATGAGATTATGAGACAGATCGCGGAGTATAGCCGTATTCAGGAGGAGACGTCCGCCATATTGGACGGACTCAAGGACAAGCTCAAGGATTACATGACATCCGAGCATATCGACACTTTGACCGGTGAGGAACACAAGGCAACCTATAAAGAGGTTACATCCTCTAGAGTCGACACTAAGGCACTCAAGAAAGAGCTCCCTGACGTTGCGGATCGCTACACAACAACCACAACAACTATGAGATTCACGTTTGCATAAACTTTTTTGAAATTTTGTAAACTTATGGGTTGACATCTTCAAATCATCGTGGTAGTATATAGTCAACTCATAGGTTTACAGATAGGAGGACGATATGACAATAAGAGACCTTTTTGAAAGTTTGGATGTTGACTCATCCATGATATTAAGACTCATTATCGACAACATGAACTACACGGACGTGATCGCAACATGGGACAACCTAGACGAGTACAAGGATGCATCAATCATGTGCATAGTCCCTCAGGACGGAAAATTGATTGTAGAACTAGCATAAGGAGGTTCGGACATGAAAGTATTTTTAGGAGAGCTTGAAAGATTTGGATATACCCTCACTTGCGTGGGGAAGACCGAGGAGGAATGCATCAAGGCATTGATGAAAGAATACACAAGAGCATACAAGCAACGCAACGAGGGGTTGACACCTGGAAAGTGCTTTTCCCATGATGATGAAAGAAGTGATTATGCGATTGCTAAAGAGGAAATATATGTGCGTGAACTCTCGACCGGTGAGGTTGAGTGGAATTAGAGGAGGAATTAACCATGAGGAGATATACGATAATAGATTCAAGTTTTGGAGATATGCCGATAGCCGGCTACATTACGGAGATTATGCAGAAAGTAGCAAGTTTTGACGGATGGAATGTTCTGGACTTTGCGAAAGCACTCGATCTGTATGCGAGTCCTTTGGATGATGAGGATGGGGAGGTTTTCATAGTGCTACACGGAAACTTCAATGACAAGTGGGGAGAACTTGTGCATCGGTTCTTCACGAGTGAGGCGGACTTTGAAAACTCAATCGACATTGATGACTATGAACCCTCAGAGCCTGGCGCCCTCTTCTCTCGTCATAATTCCCTTGTATTCCGATTATTCGGACATGACGAGGAGTACGGACTTGAAGAGCTTGAGATCATTTTCTAGGAGGATAAAACCATGATGAGCAGAGAGACATTATTTGAGAGGATGTATAACGAGGTTTGCGATCCTTGGACACTTACCGAGGACGAGAAAGAACAAGAGCGGACAATCTTTTATGAGGCACTTGATAGCGGAGACATTGGGGACTATGTCAGATCGCTTGAAGAGACCAGGGATTGTGTCTGCCGACCCTATGGTGTGCATGGATGTTATGACTTTGAGGAAATGCGGAAATTTGATTGCCTAATTGAAGAGCTCAAGGATGCATCCGCCAAGACAGAAACCAAAATAGTTGAATATTATAGCGGAAATGGTGACATTACGTTCCTTATGAGAGAGATCTGGGACGGAGAAAACCCGGTCGAGAGTGAAGTTGTAGGGTTTTATTACGGAAGACCGAATAAAGCGGATACAGAATACTTCAAGGACAAAGGGGTTAAGGCAACGTATATAAGACAAGAATAGGAGAACGAACATGAAGAGAATAATCTATAAAGAAGACGCATTTGGTGAAAAGAAATATGTGTTGATTGAAGAGTACAAGGGATGCGGTATATATCAACATAAGACACCCACGGGGTATCTAGTCCATCAAGATTGGCTTATATCCTTTGGCGATGATAAGGCAATTATTTGTCAATCATACAACAATATGTGTAAAGAGGAACTCCTGGATGCGATAGACGAATATGCAGAGTTTGGCAAGTTTGGGTTTATGACAATCAAGAAAGGCAACAATTACATCATACACAATAGTGGAAAAGTAGAGATTTAGGAGGAGAACGATATGGATAAAGCATATGAATTATATCAAGATATTCTTATAGGGAGTATGGAGTACACGGTACAAGACAACATCTTAATCCTCACGGGATATTATAGCGGAAAGTCCGTAAGTATCGATCTTACGGCAATCGATGAGGATATGTTCGAAACAATATGTGTTGATTCAGACGAAATGTGAGGAGGGAACAACTATGAATAATACCAAGGGGAACTTAAAGATGTATCACGGACAGGCAGAATGCGACATATTCGCAAAGGTGCCGGATTTATCGGAGCGGATCATTAGAACCACGATGAAAGAGATTAAGGCAGCCTACGACGAGTTTATGGAAGAACTCTTGATGGAGTCACAGGAAGCGTATTGAAAGGAGAATGACATGGCAGAACATTGGTTGGCAGAAGCATCTTACGAAGACGGTTACGAAATTGAAAAGGTATTTCCTTACACCGCAAACGGCAACTACTCGAAGGAATGCAAGGAAGAGCATGAAATCGAATGTTGGTTGGCGAGTCTGGCAGACGAACACGGTTCATGGACGAGTTTTAACGTGGTATATCAAGCAGAATAGATAGGAGGGAATCATGGCAAAGATCAGGAAAGTCTTGCAGATGACATCAAGACGAGGATGCACCTATAAAGTGTTTTATGAGAGCGGTCGCAATTACGTTTATAGCATCCAAGCCAACCTACCATTGACGGTACTCAAATGGCTTCTTGATGCGGAGGTCATGAAGACGGTATGGCTTGAGAACTTGGATGGAGAGATTAAGAAGTACGAAACTTACATGAAGGAGGAATCATGAAGATATATTTTATAGGCAGTGAGAGGCAGAGAGACATAGCGGCATATATCCAGGAGCGGAAAGCTACATCGGTGGCGGAAATAACCGATAAATTCGATGTGACGGAACGAACAATCCGGTCGGACTTGAAATCCCTTCGGAGAGTCCTCCCTATTGAGGTTAGGCAAGGCAGATACGGAGGCGGAGTCTTTTGGGTCGGATTGGAAGATGAGGAGGTTGTAGAGTTTAGATGAGGGAGATATTACTCTCCCTCAAAAACCCTAGAACCGATGTGACCGAGCTTAACATCCCGGTCCGCAAAGGTATAAAATCCACATTTCCTAGCTCTTAAACAGAATGCGATATCCTCTCCGACTCCCTTGAACGGCTCAAACAGACTTCCGTAATACTTGAACATGGTCTTGAGGACGGATGTCTTGACTAGGCAGAAACCAAAACCGCATCCCTCTACGCGCCCAAAACCGCTTTTCGCATCATCATGGATGAGCTTGGGGTCTCTGGATGGGAACTTCCGTCTCGTAATGATCTTGGAGTAAAGGACATTCTTGTTCTCCCCTCTTCTTGTAACGTAAAGTCCAGAACATATTCCAACCTTATGGGAGAGCAGCCTTTCAAGGTCTTCAGGATTAAATATCATATCTGAATCCACATATAGGACATAATCATAATCTTCCTTGACGGCGACCTTTGCTATGATATCTCTGGAGTCATATACTAGCGATCCCTCAATAAGCAATGGCTCAACCTCACCTTTCTTTACTGTACGCAACAGACTTCCGATGGTCTGCACCGGCACCGCTCCCGTTGTCGGCATACCGAGTAATATCCTCATTTCTTTTCTCCTATCTTGACGTTAATCTTCTTTGCCAGGGCATAAAGTCTTGCCTCTTTTTCTGTTTTTGACATCTTTGGCGGTTTTAATAATTCCTCGTCCGTATGTATCATTTTTAGCCTTATATAGTTTTTCTTCATCGTCTTTTCTCCATTTCTTACAACAATAAATCCAGCCACCGATAACGCTTGTGAAATACAGAACAGCCACAATAAGTACGTCTGTATCATTCATTTCAAAGAACTTCCTCATCATTTCTGCCATATTCTTCTAACCTCTCTGCCGCTTCTAACAAGTACGCCTTTTCATCTTCTGTCGGGCAAATTCCCGTTGAACACATCGCCCGTAGTATTGCCGCGAGTGTTTCGTTTGATAGTTCTTTTGGCTTCATACTCCCGTTCCCCCTTTGTGTATCTGTCGATAATCTGCAAAATCTCGGCTTTAACTTCCATCGGTGTCCTTAATTCATTTGTTATTACTGATATACAGAATACTTTTTCTATCTCATCTCTTATCTGCTCTATGTCGCATACTGTCGCATTGTCGGGTATAGGTGTGCCGTTCTTTATCAATTCAAGCAAATCATAAGGACTATATATCGCATCAAACGTATTTTTCTTTGCGCTCTCATAAACTTCTTCGTCTATCTCAATTACTATCTGCATCGCTACTCTCCTTATCTGCCCATTTACAAGCAATATCCTTTTGAGCATCATCTTTGTCTATTCGCACTGTTTTTCGTTTATGGTTACGACTATCGCAAAAATGAGTACCACCAACATATGAATGATATTTACAATCTTTACACCTCATTCGTTCTCACTCCTTTCGATAGAACGATATAAACTCCCGTTTTCTCGTCTGTTGTGTGAATGTCTATTTGTCGCAATTCATCACTTCTAATGTCCCTTAAATCGCCTAAATAAGCGGTTTCATCT
>Ga0310690_10001313_pt1 | contig 44531 bp, 37 predicted proteins | sample AusTroGonzalo_MG_2_FD_207661 | JGI IMG/M metagenome (GOLD analysis project Ga0310690, IMG submission 207661) | Bovine rumen microbial communities from tropical cattle in Woodstock, Queensland, Australia - Gonzalo_04 (v2) (version 2) | ecosystem: Host-associated > Mammals > Digestive system >... | reverse complement strand
AATTTCCCGGCGCCGCGCCGGGAATCGGGAACATGGCGAACGCGGTCACGGGAAAAGCCCCCGCAGCCGGTCATCCCCCGAGATTCAACCGTCAAACCGCGCGTTTGCAGCGAAACGCGGGCATGGTCTTCAGTCCGCCTTCAAATCGGCATCCCCTCTTTGAATCGGCGACGGACCGAGACCATGATGGCGATAGAACTCCTCGTAGAGCAGTTCCGCCGGAAGGTAGGTGTAGCAGGACCTCACATGCTTCTGCAGCCGAAGCGCGAAATCGCACCCCTCCTCCAGCACCAGAAGCTGTTTCACCGCGTCTTCCACTTCGTCGGCCCAGGTGACGGCCCCCGTCGCAGGAACGAACACGGCGGGAACGTGTTCCGGCTTTTTGTACCGGAAATGCCGCATGATCGCGTCGGTGATCGACTGCGCGTTTTCCCCCTGAATGCACTCCTCCGTATTGCAGACTTCGCCCAGGAAATATCGCGCATGCCGCAGCGTCAATGGGGGCAGCGCCTCCTTGCAATCCGCCCATTGCCGGCAGCAGCGGCTCCGCCCCAGCGCCAACACCCGGCATCTGGGCACGTTATTCATCAGCAGTTCATGCAAACGCTTCACATCAGAAGCGTCTTCGGGGACGACGGCAAAGGTTTTCTGTTCCGCATCGTAAACGGAGAGGACGATATCGGCCGCCTTCATTTCCTGCCGATGGACCTCCCGGAAACAATCCGACAGCAATTCTTCCAAATTCAACATTTCGCGATCCTCGTCTATTTCTTCAATTTCCAAGCCTGTTCGACATGCCACTTCCGAGTCGCGACAGACGGCAGCGTAAGATAGTTGCTGTATATCGTCTGCAAAACCCGGTTGAAATGGGGCGGCACGGAACAGAGAATCCCTTCGAAGTAGAGCTTTGCCTCTCCATCGGTGAAGTAATAAGCCGGCATCCGTTCCTTTCTGCCGTATCCGGCACAGTAGGAGGCGACGAATTCGGAGCGGTAAAAATCGTATTTTTTGCCGAGTTTGATCAATTTACGGGCGTAATGCACCGGCCCGATGATGAAGAATGGAAAAAAGAGGATCCGCTTGATGATTCCCCGCATGCGTCGCGGCTCCCGGTCCAGCGGGGTGCGCAGCATCCGCGAAAACCATTTGCAGTGCCTTGCCTTGTTCCAATGTTTCGTGTCTTCGTCGAGATCCGTCGGGAGTCCGTCGAGCGCATGAATATCGATCCACGGAGAAATGAAACTTTCATCCGTATTGATCTTGGCGACATAACCCTCGTTCACCAGCCGCATGAAGGGACGACAATGCAAAGACGGCGTCAAATCGATCGACCGAATGGTGTATTCCCCGACCCTGCCGCTTTGCAGAGTCAACTCGCGGAACCGCTCGAAATCAGGCCGCGGCATGGAGACATCGATATCGTCATCCCACGGAATGAATCCCTGGTGTCTGACGGCGCCGATCAAAGTGCCGCCGGCAAGAAAATACTTGAGCTTGTTCTCTTCGCAGAATTTTACGAATGCCGCCAATATATCGAGGTTGATGTCCCTGAACTCCCGAATGCTGATCGGGTGATCGAATTCAAAGTCCGTTTTTACATGATACATGAAGCAATACCTCCGGATGTTGCGATGAATGTTATCGGCATTTTGCATTCTCTTCATACGAATCGCGCCGGGGATCCGATGTGCGGAACTCTTGCGGGGCGGCCTTCCGCAGCCGATCTCCGGCTGGTGTATCCGACTCCGCGCATCACGGCTTCTCCGTCACCTCGAACGCATATGCGCCGAGGTCGATGTCAGTGAAGTTGTGAACCGAGACCCTTCGGCAGACCGGCGGCAGCCGCATATAATTCTTTCCGTAGAAGAAACTCAGATAGACATCGTATCCCGACGGGATGGGGGCTTCGATCGTGCCGAATTTGACGTATTCGATCTTCTCCAGCGACGACTTCGGGAAGGCGCCGAGCAGAACATGCTCTCCGATCCCGTCGATCAGCAGCGCCGCATCCTTCTTCTTTTCGAAGAGGCGCACCGTGCGGTCGTAAAGCCATTGCAGAAAGCGCCACGGCGTGATGCGCAGAAACGGCAGCGCCAGAGAGCAGAGCAGAATGTGCTGTTTGTGCGGGAAATTGTTCCACTTCGTCGTGAAGAGTTTCCGCAGAAGGAAAAGGAAATGCGTCTGCAGCCACGTGACGATTTTACAATCCGAAGTCTGATCGTAGACGATCAGGTCGATGAAAACGCCGTTGTTGATCTCGTGGCGGCCGGAGTAGCGGGTGGCGAAAATGCTGCCGTTCAGGCGGATCTTGCTGAAGTGATACTGCGCCGTGTTGCGGTGCCGGCACCGCGGCGATTCGTAACTGAGAAAATCCGGCAGTTCCGATCGCACCACGGAATGGAACTTTTCGAAATCCTCCCGGAGCATGCCGATATCCAGATCGTCGTCCCACGGGATGAAGCCGCCGTGCCGCACCGCGCCGAGCATCGACCCTCCGGCGAGGAAATATTTGATCCCGTGCTTCCGGCAGATCCGGTCGATCTCCTGAAGCATCCTGATTTCCAGTTCCTGAAGGCGCGGCAATTTGCCGGAATAGATCCCGCAGGACCGGGAAATGTCGTAGGGCTTCTCCAAAACGAAACATGCCGTACGGTAGATGCTCTCGGAGAGGGACAGATCCAAAAAATCACGGTCGAAGAGCGACCGCAGTTTCAAGTTGGTCAATGCGTGAAACTTCCGTTTCTCCGGCTTCCCGGCGGCGCAGACGAATTCCCGTTCCGGGCAGAAATCCCGGCGGAGCCGCCACTTCAGCTCGGCGACGGAAAGCGGGTCTCCCGCCACATTGTACACATTGCCCCGCTTCCCCTTGAGCGCGACGCCGGCGACCGCTTTCGCCGCGATCCCGGCGGGGATCATTCCGTATGACGACGCCGCTTCTTCGGCGGTGACGCCGAGGGGGCCCTCCTGCCGCAGAAGTTCCGGCAGCTCCCGCCAGAAAAAAGGCTGGTCGCCGCCGCAGACCCCCGGCGCGAAAGCTCCCTGCACGCGGCAGACGACGACATCGCGCTTCCCGTTTTCGGCGGCATCGATGCAGAAATCCTCCAACGCCGCGATGAACTTCCCCGAAGCATCCGCGCCGGCGTTCCGCAGAGCGATCCGATATTCGTTCTCGGCAAGCGCCCGGAATTCCGCCGGACACTCCGGCGCGCGGACCGTCAACACGACAAGCAGACGGTCGGAGGCTTTCCATTCCCGCAGCAGCGATCCCAGCGTGTCGAACACCGCCTTGCGTGCCGCTTCGTCGCCATACTTCGGCGCCGCGGCGTCGACCAAAAAGACGACCCGCTTTTTTCCGCGACGACGCGATGCGGTGCTTTCCGGCAGACCGTCCCGCCAGAGCGCGGCGACCTCCTCCGGAACGAGATCGAAGGCGCCGCCGCACTTTGCCGCCGCCGCCGCCATCGCCGCACAGAAGAACGAACCGAAGTCGCCTCCGTCATTCCGGCAGACCCAGCGTTCCCGGAAAAATTCCATGCCGGATGCGCTTTTCTCCTGAGCCAGAAGCTCCCCGAAAAGGAGGATTTCATCCGACATGAGTTCATTCATAACGAGGGATTCTCCCGCAAAAGCGCTTCGGCGACCGTCATGTCAAGCGGCGTCGTCATCTTGAAGTTCATCCGGTCGCCGGGAACGATGCCCACCCGGAAGCCTTTTTCCATATACAGCCGACCGGCTTCGATGTATTTCGCGTGTTCCTCTTCGCTCAGGGATCCGACCAGCCGGAGGAAATGCCGGACCCGGAGGGTCTGCGGTCCCTGATCGCAGAAGATCGTGTGACGGTCCGGGACCCGGGTCCCGACGCGGCCGTCCTCGGAGATCAGGACCGTATCCACCGTCGGAACGGAGGTCGTCACCATGTCGAACTCCTCCATCCCGGCGAGGTTGTCCGCCAGGATCCTCTGCGAGACGAAGGGCCGGGCGCAGTCGTGAGTGAGCATCAGCACCTCTTCTTCGCCGGCGGCGCTCGCCGCCGCCGCACGGCAGAGGCAGAGGAGCGATTCGAAACGGGAGGCGCCGCCGAGCACCAGTTCGATCTTTCCCATCCCGATCCCGTGCTTCTTCAGCAGTTCCCGCGCGTACTCCATGTGGGACTCGGTCATCGTGACGATGATCCTGTCAAACCTGCCGAATTCGCAGAAGCGACGTACCGTCCGGACGAGGATCGGGACCCCGCCCAGCGAGAGAAACTGTTTCGGCAATCCGGTCTGCGACATCCGCGACCCGATCCCGCCCGCTAAAATTCCGCCGAAAATCATACGATCTTCCTCACGGGTTAAAGTTTACGACCGTCATCCGCCGTCCTCCCGAGGGGATGAAGCGGGGACTCCGTTCCGGCTCCGGTGCATCCGCCCGGAACAACCCCGTCCGCGGCGAAGCTCTTCCGCCATCCGCCGATGGAAAAACGGCAGAGAAAATGGGTCCCGTCCGCGGTGTTCTCCGGGATTTTCCGCCAATCGCCGTAGCAGTGTTCCAAATACTCCTCCGCCCGCGCCGGCAATGAAAAACGGCGCCCGGCGAAGTCGACGCTCCTTGCCTCGGCAAAAATCTCCCGGCGGTACATGTCGTTGAAAAAAAGCAGCCGTCCCGACGGAATGGAGACGAAACGGCTCGTTTCGTTGCGGCACCACCGGTTGAAGAAAAGCGCGGCACGCCGAAAAAATCCGACGGGAAGCCAGGCGAACGCTCCGCCCACGATGCAGCGGAGGGCGCTTTTTACGGCATATCCGGCTGCCGGGATCCGATAACCCGCCATTTTCCTGCGGATCGCAAAACTTTTCCGGCAGGCGAGCAATCCGGTGAAAAAAATCGACATCGCCCCCTGGGTCAGGCGGAGAACTGCGGAATCGAAGACATTCTCTATCACGAAGACATCCAGCGCGACGCCGCCATGGTCGGTCCAGAGATCTTCGCGCGACATCGCTTCGGTGCCGCGCAGCCGGATCCGGGTGATCAGCGAAGGATAGTGCGCCGTGCGCTCCGGACTCTGCACCTCGTAACGCGCCGGACGCTCTTCGCCCAGCGCCGCCAGCAGCCGGGCATGGTCCCGGCGAAAGACGGCGATATCCGCATCGTCGTCCCACGGAATGAATCCGCGATGCCGGATCGCTCCCAACGCCGTGCCGCCGACCAGAAAACAGCGGATGCCGTGCCGTCCGCACACCCCGACGACATCGTCGAGCATCGCCAGAAGAGCCTGCTGGAGTTCCCCTCGCTCCGCGGCCGAAAGCACCACGCCGGGACGGCCCCCCCCCGCACCGCGCGGCGAAAGATCAGAGTGCTGGCGCCGCTTTATCATCATTTCCCCGGACGGTTGTACCAGAACCGAGGTGTTTTCCGCTCTTTCAGGAATGCCGCAAGATCCCGCAGCATCGCGCCGGGGCTGTCGGAATAGGAATTGAGCGTGTCGCCGGCACGGTGGTTGGTCAGAGTGATATTATCCAACGTCAGAAACGGATGGGATCTCACCAGCGGTTCGACATCGAAAACGTCGATGGCCGCACCGCCGATCTTTTTTTCCTTCAGAACTTCCGCAAGCGCTCCGTAATCGACCATGCAGGAACGGCTCGTGTTGATGAAATATGCGCTTTTCTTCATCATTGCGAATTCCCGGGCGCCCACGATCGGGCGGTCCGCCCGCGCATGCAGCGTGATGACGTCGCTCTCGCGGATCAGACGGTCGATTTCGACAAAAGAAACGCGGGACCAGTCGATGCGGGGATTCTCCCGTCGAACCGGATTCACATCATAGACCAGGATCCGGCAGCCGAATCCCCGCAGTTTTTCGCAGACCAATTCGCCGACGTTCCCGAAGCCGATGATCCCGACGGTCAGATCCTTCAATTCGATGATGCGGCCGGAATTGGGGAAGTTTTCCCGCCACCGCCCCTGCCGGACCGCATCGTTTGCCCGGACGATGTTCCGCATCTCGGCGAACATCAGTCCGATCACGAACTCCGCCACGGCATTGGAGTTGTGCGCCGGATTGTGCAGAAGCATGATGCCGCGCCGGCTTGCCTCGTCGACGTCGACATTTTCCACCCCGCCCCGGTTGCACAGGATGTATTTCAACTTCGGGGCACAGGCAAGCAGGCTCTTCGTCACGGGGCAGAGATGCACCATGACGATCTCCGCATCCCGTATCGCATCTTCCAAACCGGCGGGAAGCTCCAGCTCCTCGCGCTCGTAGTGTTCAATGCGCTTCACGGTATCGCGCATCGCCATTCTGTCGTCGCCGCCGAAATAAAGATATTCGGTTTCCGTGACAATATCGGAATGGCGGTCAATGGCGGTTTTCATCATTTCCGGCGTGATGAAAACATCACCGACAGCAACACATTTCATTCTTCGACCCAAAGTGCATGATTGAAATACCGCGAGCGTCTCCCGCCCCGGGATTTTCTTCCGGAGCGTTCTCCTGCCATCGCATTTTTCGACCGCTCAACGGGAAGCGGGATACGCGAAATGCCCGACGAAGCGATCTACCTCAATAGGTCCTTAATGTAACATCTTTTCCGTGAAATGCAAGTGCCGCGGTCGAAATTCGCCCGTTCCGCGCTGTCTCTGCGCCACCTCCGGGGACGCTCCGCGCCGCCTGAAGACCGAACCTCCGGAAACATGCCCCCTCCTGGCGCACGCTGCGAAACGCGAAAAGGCGCCCGGGAAGTTTCGGCCGGGCGTCTTCCGCGGGGGATTTCCGTCATCCCGCCGGTTCGCAATTTGCAATCCGGCAATTCCGTGATATAGTAAACGCGGATTTTCAGGGAGCTGTCAGTCAACATGTACGATTCGATCATCGCGGGAGCAGGGATCTGGGGCTGTTCCGTCGCCCGGCTTCTGGCGGACCGGGGCCAACGGGTCCTGGTGCTGGAACGGCGCGACGCCGTCGGCGGGAACTGCCGCGCGGAACTCGACCCCGCCACCGGCATCGAGATCCACCTCTACGGCTCCCACATCTTTCACACCTCCGACGAAAGGGTGTGGAACTTCCTCCGCCGCTTCACCGACTTCAACTGCTACCGCCATCAGGTGATGGCGATGCACCGGGGACGCTGCTACTTCCTGCCGCTGGGCCTGCCGCTGGTCAACGCTTTCTTCGGCGTCAGCCTCACCCCGTCGGAACTCCCGGGATTCCTCGCAGGGAAGCGCGATCTCTCCATCTCCAGCCCCCGCAACTTCGAGGAACAGGCGCTCTCGCTCGCGGGTCCGGAACTCTACGAAGCCTTCTTCAGGCACTACACCGCGAAGCAGTGGCACCGGGATCCGCGGGAACTCTCCGCCGACCTGCTCCGCCGCCTTCCGGTCCGCGCCACCTACGACACGGGATACTTCGCCGATCCGCATCAGGGGATCCCCGCCGCCGGATACCGGAAGCTCTTCGAGGCGATGCTGGATTCCCCGCGGATCGAAGTCCGGCTCAACACCGAATTCACCCTCGCCGATCTCTCCGACGTGCCGACCTACTACTCCGGCGCGCCCGACCGCCTCTTCGACTACCGCTTCGGCGCGCTCCCGTGGCGCAGCCTGCGCTTCGAAACTTCACGGGCGCCGGTGAGCGACTTTCAGGGCAACAGCGTCGTCAACTACTGCGACGCCGACGTGCCGTACACCCGGATCCACGAATTCAAGCACTACCACCCCGAGTGGAACGAGGCGTTCCGCGCGCCCGAAACCGTCATCACCCGCGAATTCCCCCGCGACTGGAATCCCGGCGACGAACCATGCTACCCCGTCAACACGCCGGAGTCGGAGGCGCTGCTCGCCAGGTACCGCGAGGCCGCCGCCCGATATCCGAAGCTCGTCCTCGGAGGCCGTCTGGGGAACTTCCGTTACTACGACATGGACAAGGCGGTCGCCGCCGCCATCGACGAAGTGGAGCAACTGATCCGATGAAGCTCAAGATCGTCGTCGCCTCCCACAAGGAGGCGTGGATGCCCGAAGATCCGGTCTATCTGCCGGTCCAGGCAGGACGCGCGGCGGGAAACCCGCTCCCCGGATTCGCCGGCGACGACACCGGAGACAACATCAGTTCCCGCAACCCGCACTACTGCGAACTCACCGCCCTCTACTGGGCATGGAAAAATCTCGACGCCGACCATCTCGGTCTGGTCCACTACCGGCGCCATTTCGCCGGGAAGCGATTCGGCGAACCGCGGCGGCGCATCGCCTCCGGCGCCGAGCTGGAGGAAAAGCTCTCCCGGGCGCCGCTGCTCCTCCCGTCTCCCCGGCGCTACTTCATCGAGACCAACCGTTCCCATTACATCCACGCCCACCACGCGGAGGATCTCGACACGACCCGCGCGGTGATCGCGGAGAAATTCCCGGATTTCCTCGCGGATTTCGACCGCGTGATGCGGCGCACCGGCGGCCACCGCTTCAACATGTTCGTCATGCGCCGCGATCTGCTCGACGCCTACTGCCGCTGGCTCTTCGCGATCCTCTTCGCAACGGAGGAGCGTCTGGATATCTCCGGCTACGACCCCTACGGCGCGCGCGTCTTCGGCTTTCTGGGCGAACGGCTGCTCGACGTCTGGCTCGAACACGAAAAGATCCCCTTCCTCGAAATGCCGACCGTCCATCTGGAAAGCCAGCACTGGTGCCGCAAGATATGGAATTTTCTCCGGCGCAAATTCCGCTGCGGAGGACGGCGGGGGTGATCCGGGCGGAATTTTCGTCAGGAAACCTTGCGAAGAGCGGCGGCGCTGCTTGAAAATCGCGCACAGAGGTATTATATTTGCAATAACGGCGTTTTTATGCGCCGATGACATATTTTGTTCGGTTGGTTGAAAGTTTTGGTTTCGGAGCGGTCCTTCCCCGACGGGGATCCCCTCTCCGGAGCGGAAAACGGTCTTGGAGCAAGAGGTGCGGCAGCGGGTCCCGGCAAAAGGGGTTCCGCGCCGCCGGATGATAGGCGGAGGGGATCCGCGGCCCGGCACTTCGGGAAGGGATCCCGCCGGAAGCCGCGGAATGCGGCTTCCCTCCGCGGCGCGGAAGCGCCGAAACGGGGCGGCGAAGCGTCCCGGCGGTGTCTTCCGACATCACAGCTCCGGGCCTTTCCCTCCGGTCCGGGCGCATCTCCCGACGGCGCGGCGGCTGTCTCCGGGAGGTTCTTTGTCAAATTGGATAAGTCGCAGTTCCGCCGGGAGTTCTCCGACCGCCGCGGCGCGCTCTCCGAAGCAGCGCGGCGGCGTGCCGACGCCGCGATCCGCGCCCTGATCCGCACGCTGCCGGATTTCCGCGGCGCGCCCGGCGTCGCGGGGTTCGCCGCCTTCGGTGCGGAGCCGGATCTGCTGCCCCTCTTCGCGGAGGTCCCGTTCTTCCTGCCGCGCTACGACGCCGCGGCGAAGCGCTATGTGATGGCGCGGATACGGGATCCGGAGCGGGATCTTCGCCCCGGACGCTACGGGATCTCCGAGCCGCGTCCGGAGATCCCCGCCGCGCCGGAGGAGCTGAGACGCGAACTGCTCTATCTCGTGCCCGCGGTCGCCTGCGACCGCTTCGGCGTCCGCATCGGACGCGGCGCCGGATGGTACGACCGGATGCTCGCCGGAGTGCGGCGGCCTCCCGCGGCGGTGATCTACGCCTGCCAGCTTTCGGAGGTGCCGCTGCCCCGCGAGGAGCACGACCTGCCGATGGGCGCGGTCGTCACCGAAAACGAAGTGATCCGCTGCGGGAACGCGGCGGCGGAAAAGTGAAACGACATTGGGCGAATCCCTCCGGAGGAGAGAGGGAAGCCCGTTAAAATAAAGGAACAGGTCTTATGGAAAAGGAAATTCTGTGGCAGACGGTCTCGCTCTGCTGTTTCTTCGGCTTCCTCGGCATCGCCGGGGGCGTCTTCTTCAGCAGCTATCTCGCCCGTCTGAAGCAGGGCGCCGCCCAGCGCTCCGCGGAAAAGATCCGGAACGACGCCGAACGCGAGGCGGAACATCTGCTCCGCGACGCCCGCGTCTCCGCCAAGGCGGAAACGATCAAGATGCGCGAGGAATGCGAAGCGGAACTCAAGGAACGCCGCCGCGAACAGACCGGCGCCGAGAAACGCCTCGCCCAGCGCGAGGAACTTCTCGACCGCCGCACCGAGACCCTCGACGAAAAGATCCGCGGCGCCGAGAAGCAGGAACGCGAAGCCCAGCTGCTCCGCGAACGCCTCTCCGCCCGCGAGCAGGAGCTGGCGAAAAGCATTTCACGCCAGATCGACGAGCTGGAGCGCATCTCCGGGTACTCCCGCGACGAGGCGCGCGAAGTGCTGCTCGAGAAACTCGGCAACGAGGTCCGGAACGAATCCGGTGTCCAGGTCCGCGCCATTCTCGAAGAGGCGAAGGCGAAGAGCGAACGCGAAGCGAGGCGGATCCTCACTTACGCGATCCAGCGCTACGCCTCCGACTGCACCTACGAGCGCACCACCGCGACGATCCCGCTGCCCAACGACGAGATGAAGGGCCGCATCATCGGCCGCGAAGGCCGCAACATCCGGGCGATCGAGGCGGCGACCGGAGTCAGCATCCTGATCGACGATACCCCCGAGGCGGTGGTCATCAGCTGCTTCGATCCGGTCCGCAAGGAGGTCGCCCGCCAGCTGATGGAAAAACTGATCTCCGACGGCAGGATCCACCCCACCCGCATCGAGGAACTCGCCAAGAAGATCGCCAAGGAACTCGACGAGGAACTCTATCAGGCGGGCGAGGCGGCGGTCCTCGAGACCGGGATCCAGGGCGTTCCGGCGCAGCTGATCCGCATGCTCGGCCGCCTCAAATACCGCTACAGCTTCTCCCAGAACGTGCTCAAGCATTCGCTGGAGACCGCCTACTTCATGGGCATGATCGCCGCCGAGCTCGGTCTCGACGAGAAGAAGGCGAAGCGGATCGGTCTCTTCCACGACATCGGCAAGGCGATCGATCACGAGGTCGAAGGTCCCCACGCCCAGATCGGCGCCGACCTGCTCCGCCGCCACAACGAGGCGAAGGATGTCGTCAACGCCGTCGCCGCCCACCACGGGGAAGTGGAGCCGGAGAGCCTCTACGACATTCTGATCAACGCCTGCGACACGTTGAGCGCGTCGCGTCCCGGCGCCCGCAGCGAAACCACCGAACTCTACCTCAAGCGTCTCGAACAGCTGGAGTCGATCGCCCACGAATTCAGCGGCGTCGAATCGTGCTTCGCGCTGCAGGCGGGGCGCGAAGTCCGGGTGGTCGTCACTCCCGAGAAGGTCAGCGAGGGCGAAGCGCAGATGCTCGCCCGCGACATCTGCGGACGCATCGAGAAGGAGATGACCTATCCCGGTCAGATCAAGGTCACGATCATCCGCGAGACCCGTTCGGTCGAATACGCGAAGTAAGGCGCGGTTCCTGCGAGAAGAGGGGGGATTATCATGCGTGACGATTGCCGGTGCTGGATCGAGATCCGCACCGCGAACATGGTGGAGAATCTCCGGCGCATCCGCCGGCACGCCGGAGGCGCCGCCGCGCTCACCGTCATCAAGAACAACGCCTACGGGATCGGGGTCCGCGAAGTCGCCGGAGCCTTCGCCGCCGCCGGCGAAGCGGCGCGCTTCGGCGTCGCCTCGCTCGCCGAAGCGGTCGGGATCGCCGATTTCGGGGTCCCGGTGCAGATCATCAGCGGGATCCTCCCCGCCGAGATCCCCGAAGCGATCCGCCGCGGCTTCATTCTGCCGGTCAACAGCGTCGAAGCCGCCCGGCTCATCAGCGCCGAGGCGGCGCGTCAGGGCAGAACCCCCCACGTCGAACTCAAGGTCGATGTCGGCATGGGGCGCGTCGGGATCCGTTGCGAGGACTTCGACCGTTCCTTCGACGAGATACGGCGCCTGCCCAACCTCGCCATCCGCGGCATCTTCGCCCACCTGCCCGTCGCCGGAGTCCCCGGAGATCCCGAGACCGCCGCCGAGATCGGCAGACTGAAGGAGATCGTCGCCCGCCGGGAGAAGGCGGGGTTCCGCTTCGACTTCCGCCACATCGCCGCGAGCGGCGGCATCACCTGCTATCCCGAAGCGACGGCGGCGCCCTTCAACATGATCCGTCCGGGCATCATTCTCCACGGGTTCGGCGCCGCGGGTGATCTGAAGCTGCTGCCCGGAGTCGAATTCAAGGCGCGGGTGATCGCGATCCGCGAACTTCCCGCGGGAGCGACCCTCGGTTACGGAAGACTCTACCGTCTGTCGAAACCGGAACGCATCGCGGTCGTCTCGGCGGGTTACGCCGACGGCGTGCCGATCGCGCTCACCAACCGCGGCGTCTTTCTCGCGGGCGGATTCCCCGCTCCCGTCGCCGGACGCGTTTCGATGGACTACACGATGATCCGCCTCGCGCCGGAAGCCGAGGTGCGGATCGGCGACGAAGCGGTGCTCTTCGGCGAACAGAACGGACGCCTCGCGCCGATGGAGGAGTGGGCGAAACTCAAGAACGTTCCTCTGCAGGACATCCTCTGTTCCCTCGGGCAGCGCCCCGAACGGGTCTACCTCTGAAAGTCACGCGTCGGGAGAAGGCTCCGCGGACATCATGGAAAAGTGGCAGCGATCCCTCGCCGACGCGCTCTGCGACCCCGATGAACTGGTCCGCCGCTTCGATCTCGACCGCGATGCGACGCGGCGGGTCGCCGAAACCTTTCCCTTCCGCATCCCGCGCGGTTATCTCGGACTGATCCGCGCCAAGGGCGACCCGATCTACCTCCAGTGCGTGCCCGATCCCCGCGAACTCGAAGACGATCCGGCGCTGCTCGACGATCCTCTCGGCGAAGAAAGCCATACGCTGGCGCCGGGGATCGTGCAGCGCTATCCCGACCGCTGTCTTCTGATGGCTTCGGGACGCTGCGCGATGTACTGCCGGTTCTGTACCCGCAAACGGAAATTCCGCCGTCCCTTCGCCGTCTCGCGGGAGGAGATCGACCGCGGGATCGCGTGCATCGCCGAAAACGAAACGCTGCGCGACGTGCTCGTTTCGGGCGGAGACCCCTTTCTGCTGGAGGACGATCAGATCGAATACATCCTCGCCGGAGTGCGCCGGATCGAACACGTCGAGATCATCCGCATCGGGACCCGCACCCCGTGCACGCTGCCCGAACGCATCACCCGCCGCCTCGCCGCCATGCTGAAGAAATTTCATCCGCTTTTCGTGAACGTCCACTTCAACCACCCCGACGAACTCACTCCCGCCGCCGTCGAAGCGCTCGCGCGGCTCGCCGACGCCGGGATCCCTCTCGGCAGCCAGACCGTGCTGCTGCGCGGCGTCAACGACGATCCGGAGACGCTGAAGCGCCTGATGCGGAAACTGCTCGCCGCGCGGGTGCGCCCCTACTATCTCTTTCTCCCCGACCTGATCTACGGCACCAGCCACTTCCGGAGTTCGATCGCCCATGCCGCCGGATTGATCGACCGGCTCCGGGGATGGACCAGCGGGATGGCGGTTCCCCACCTCATCATCGACCTGCCGAACGGCTTCGGCAAGGTCGCCATCACCCCGGATCACCTCGTCGAACGGCACGGGAACGACTGCCTTTTCGCCAACTACCGCGGCGAATTGTGCCACTACCCCGACGTTGAAAAATGAAGCATTTTGCGGCGAAACGCCGCAAAGCATGAAGCGAAGTTTGCGGCTTCACTGATTTTTATTTCATCATCAGCCTTGCTCCCGAAGGGAGAAGCTTCATGGCGCGGAGCGCCGCTTCATATCGCGAAGCGATGCTTCATGGCTGAGCGGAGCGAAGACGCTTCATATTGCGGAGCGCAAGCGACGCAATGCTTCATCGGCTTCATCTCACCGAGATGAAGCCTTTGAGGTAGGCGCTTTCGGGAACGCCGAGCGCGACCGGATGATCGGCGCTCTGGTTGAGACGGCCGATGAGACGCGCACCGTCGCAGCCCGCCTCCGCCGCCGCGTCGGCGGTGATCTTCTGGAAGAGCGGAGCCTCCATCAGACCGGAACACGAGAGGTTGATGAGGATCCCGCCGGGATTCAGCAGCGAGAAACCGATCCGGGCGAGGTCCTGATAGGCGCGGCAGCCGCGGGCGAGCGCGCCCCGCGAATCGACCAGCTTCGGCGGATCGAGCACGACAAGGTCGAAGCGTTCCTCCGCCTCCCGGAGCCGGCGCAGTTCGGTGAAGACGTCGGTTCTCCGCCACTCGGCGCGCGCCGGGGCGATCCCGTTGAGTTCGAGGTTGCGGCAGCCGGTTTCCAGCGCGGGCGCGGAGGAGTCGAGGTTCAGCACCGACTCCGCCCCCGCCGCGAGCGCGGCGACGGCGAAACCTCCGGTGTAGCAGAAGGCGTTGAGGACGCGCCTTCCGGAAGCGAGGCGGCGCACCGCGCCGCGGACATCGCGCAGATCGAAGTAGAAACCGGTTTTCTGCCCGTGCCGCGGATCCGCCTCGAAGGATTCCCCCGCCTCGACGACGACGAGCCGGTCGGGAATCGCCTCGCCGCGGCACTCTCCCGCGCGGACGGGAAGCCCCTCGCGGGCGCGCACCGAAAGGTCGCTGCGTTCGTAGATGCCGCGGCAGCCGGTCGTTTCGGCGAGCAGATCGAGAAGTTCGCTGCGGTGGTACTCCGCCCCCGCCGAGGTGAACTGCACTACCAGAAACTCCCCGTAGCGGTCGACGATCACTCCGGGCAGCAGATCGCCCTCCGAAAAGACGAGGCGGCATCCGCCCGCGGGATCGTCGAAGCCGAGTATGCGCCGGAGCCGGATCGCGGCATCCAGCCGGCGGCGGAAGAATTCGCGGTCGATCGCGGTCCCGGGCTCGAAACTCCACACCCTGCCGACGATCTGGGAGTCGGGCGACCACGCGGCGACGGCGAGCGGGATCCCGCGGCTGTCGGCAACCGTCACCTCCCCGCCGGGAACGGGATCGCCCTCCACCCGGGCGACGGCGCCGGAGAAGATCCACTGGTGGCGGCGGAGCAGCGAACGTTCGCGTCCCGGTTTGAGGATGAGACGGGGTATGGAACAAGACATGGAGCGGTCCCTTTCGGTGGTTTCGGCTTCCGACCCTCCGGAAGCAGGCGGCGGGAACGGCGTTCCGGACGGAGAGCCGGATATTACTTCTTCAGTCCCTTGATCTCGTCGATGAAGTCCTTGGCGACCTCGAAATGATGGTAGACCGAAGCGAAACGCACATAGGCGACCTCGTCGAGATCGCGCAGCTCCTTCATCACCCGCTCCCCGATCTCCCGGCTCGGGACCTCCTTGTCGAAGTCGCGGACGAGCGACGCGGTGATGCTTTCGATGATGCGCTGTTTCTCGTCCTCGCCGACCGGACGCTTGTAGCAGGCGTTGTCGATGCCCCGGCGGAGCTTGTCGCGGTCGTAGGGATGGCGCTCCCCGTTGCGTTTGATGACCCACAATTCCTCGGGCGCGAGACCCTCGATGGTGGTGAAACGGTAGGAACAGTTGAGACACTCGCGGCGGCGGCGGACCCCGAAATCATCCTTGATGCTCCGGGAATCGATCACCTTGTCGTTGTTGGCTCCGCATTTGGGGCAGCGCATGGATTTCCTCTGTGTTACGGTTCTCCGCCGCGGACCGCGCGCCGGCTTCCGGCGCCGCCGCGGTCAGTCTTTTTCGTTCAGAATGAATTGCAGATGGGCGAGCGGACCGATCACCACTCCGTCGAAGGCGGCATGACACCCCGCGTTCCGGATCAGATAGCCGAGCGAACGGGTGAAATCCTTCCAGTCGCGGCGGCGCAGCGCCCCCGATTCGACGGAGGAGTGTCCGGCGACCGGCACGGAGATCACGATCTTCGCGCCCTTCGGCGCCGCCTTGAGTTCGTTGCTGATGCCGGAAAACAGCTGGCTGGGACGGTTGCCCGTGTCGATGACGGTCACTCCGCGGATCCCCTTCACGGCGCAGAAATCGGCGATGGTGCCGATGGTTAGATCGCCGGAAAGCGCCTTCTCGTGGAGAAAATCGGGAACCGCCACCGAAATCGGCAGCGTACCCGCCGCCTCCGGGAACTTCCGGATCATCTCGAACATCGAATGAACGATGAGATCGTTGTCCAGCCCCGGACCGTACGCCTTTTCGTTCCACGCGAAGAGGAAATCCGGAGGCAGATTGGAAGACCCTATGACGAACCGGTTCGGTTCGAGGAACACGACGATCCCCGCAAGCCGCAGCTCCGGCGGCAGCGATTCGTTGAATGCGGCGACGCGGCGCACCGCGTCGAGGATATCCGGCGTGCCGGGCAGCAGCTTCCGCAGCAGGCGGTTCCCGCGGGACCGCACGAAGAAGTCCCTCTGCGCGAGCGCCAGCTCAACCGGAATTTCAAAACGGCGGGCGGTCTCCAGAAAGATGCGCAGGCGTCCGTCCAGCTCCTCCTCGCTGGAAATCCGCGCCTGGATGCGGTTGAAGCCGAGCTTCTTCACATTGGAGAAAACGAGGTCGAGCGGGATCTCGCTCTCCATCACCGCGCGGGGATAGCAGAGCACGCCGCGGACGGCAAGCGGCTCCGTCAGCTTGCGGAATTCGCCGATCCGCTTCTCCACCGTCTCTCTGTCGGCGAGGCGCAGCGGCTTCACCACCGGAACCGTCCGGCGCATCGGAGTGGCGGCGCATCCGGCGATCAGCACCGCAACGATCACTGACAAAAGGTTTCTCATATAACGCTATAAAATACACACCGGAGGCGGCAAATACAAATTTTTTTTCCAAAAACCGCCGTTTTTTTGCCGGAAAGGTATTTACTAAACTTCCTCCGCGTTGTATATTATGGCGATTGCGCCCGACGGTCCGTCCGCTTCCCGCGCAACCGGAGGATCAACCATCAACCACACAACATAGCAGCGAGGTACGAAACAATGAAACGGCTCAACAACGTTCCCGCCGCCGCCAACAGCAAACTGGTGGCATGGGTCGAACAGTGGGCGGCGCTCTGCGAGCCCGACGCCCTTTACTGGTGCGACGGTTCCCAGGCCGAGTACGACCGCCTCTGCGAAGAGCAGATCAAAAGCGGACTGGCGATCCGTCTCAATCCCGCGAAGCGTCCGAATTCGGTGCTCTTCCGCTCCGATCCGACCGACGTCGCCCGCGTCGAGAAACGTACCTTCATCGCCTCCGTCAAGCAGGAGGACGCCGGTCCGACCAACAATTGGATCGACCCCGTCGAACTCAAAAAGACGATGACCGAACTCTACCGCGGATGCATGCACGGCCGCACCATGTATGTGATCCCGTTCTCGATGGGTCCGGTCGGCAGCCCGATCGCCAAGATCGGCGTCGAACTCACCGACTCCGCCTACGTCGTGATGAATATGGAGATCATGACCCGCGTCGGGACCCGCATTCTCGAAGTCCTCGGCGAAGGCGAATTCGTTCCCTGCATCCACTCCGTCGGCAAGCCCCTCGCCCCCGGTGAATCCGACAACGGCGTCTGGCCCTGCGCCCCGATGGAAAAGAAGTACATCGCCCAGTTCCCCGAGACCCGTGAGATCTGGAGCTTCGGTTCCGGTTACGGCGGCAACGCCCTCCTCGGCAAGAAGTGCCTCGCGCTCCGCATCGCTTCGGTCCAGGCGCGCGACGAGGGCTGGATGGCGGAACACATGCTGATCCTCAAGCTCACCAATCCGAAGGGCGAAGTCAAATACGTCACCGGCGCCTTCCCCTCCGCCTGCGGCAAGACCAACCTCGCCATGCTGATCCCGACCCTGCCCGGCTGGAAGGTCGAGACAGTCGGCGACGACATCAGCTGGATGAAGTTCGATGCCGAAGGGCAGCTCCGCGCGATCAACCCCGAAGCGGGTTTCTTCGGCGTCGCTCCCGGCACCAGCATGAAGTCCAACAAGAACGCGATGCTCTCCTGCGCGAAGGATACCATCTTCACCAACGTCGCCCTCACCGATGACGGCGACGTCTGGTGGGAAGGCATCGGCTACGACGCCCCCGCGCACCTCATCGACTGGAAGGGCAACGACTGGACCCCCGGCACCAGGGACGCCGACGGCAACCCGGTCAAGGCGGCGCATCCCAACGCCCGCTTCACCGCCCGCGCCGCGAACTGCCCCTGCATCGCCAAGGAGTGGGAAGATCCCGCCGGAGTTCCGATCTCGGCATTCCTCTTCGGCGGACGCCGTCCCAGCACCCTTCCGCTGATCTACCAGTCCAAGTCGTGGGAACACGGCGTCTTCATCGGCTCGACCGTCGGCAGCGAAGTCACCGCCGCCACCCTCGACGTCAAGGCGGGAACCGTCCGCCGCGATCCCTTCGCGATGCTTCCCTTCTGCGGATACCACATGGGCGACTACTTCAAGCACTGGCTCGACATCGGCAAAGCCGGCGCCGCCAAGGGCAAACTTCCCTTGATCTTCTGCGTCAACTGGTTCCGCAAGAACGCCGACGGCAAGTTCATGTGGCCCGGCTTCGGCGACAACAGCCGGGTGCTCGCGTGGGTCTTCGAACGCTGCAGCGGCCGCGGCGCCTCCGTCGATACCGCGATCGGCATCATGCCGACTCCGGCGGCGATCGACCGCACCGGCATCGAGGATGAAGTTTCCGCCGCCGACCTCGAAGAACTTCTCAAGGTCGACTCCGAAGGCTGGAAACGCGAACTCGCCATGATCGAGGAGCATTACGTCAAATTCGGCGACAAGCTCCCGAAGGAACTCGCGGCGCAGCTCGCGGCGCTCAAGGCGCGTCTCGGCTGCTGAACCACCGGGTCCGGCAGCACTCCGGAGCAGGTATAAGAGACTGTGTGGAGTTATCTGGCACGACGGCTCCTCTTGGCGGGAGTCACCCTGCTGACGATCCTCCTCGTCTCTTATACCATGCTTCGCCTCGCCCCCGGCGAACCCGCCCGCAGTTCTCTGCTCGGCGGGGACGCCCCGGGGAACACCGCCGCCGCTTCCGCCGAGAACGGCGGCTACATGATCAACCATTCGCTCCGCGCCAAGCTCAATCTGGATAAACCGATCCTGACCGGATTCCTCCTCTGGCTGCGCGGCATCGTGCTTCACGGCGACTTCGGAGACTCCGCGACCGTCGATCCCGGGCGCCCCGTTCTCGATCTCATCTGCGAACGGCTTCCCTTCACCGCCGCTTTGAACGCCGCCGCGATTTTGCTCACTTATCTTGTCGCCGTTCCGCTCGGCGTCTGGTCCGCCGCCCATGCCGGAAGCTGGGGCGACCGTTTCGCCGAAGTCTTCGTATTCATCTTATATTCGCTGCCGGTCATGTGGGTAGCTTTGCTGCTTCAATCCCTCTTCTGCGAAGGCGGGGTATGGCAGATCTTCCCGCTTCGGGGCGGTCTTCCGGAAAATCATCTGCGTCTCTCCATCTGGCAGCTGCAGTGGGAGATCTTCCGTTCCTCCCTGCTTCCCGTTCTCTGCCTCGCCTACGGCGGTCTCGCCGGACTCTCCCGCTACGCCCGCGGCAGCATGCTCGAAGTGATCCACAGCGATTTCGTCCGCACCGCCCGTTCCAAAGGGGTTCCCGAATACCGCATTCTCTGGGGGCATGTCTTCCCCAACGGACTCATTCCGCTGATCACACTCTTCGGCGGACTGCTCCCCGGTCTGATCGCCGGAAGCGTCATCGTAGAATACGTCTTCAATCTGCCGGGAATGGGAAGCCTCTCCCTCGCCTCTCTCACCAGCCGCGACTATCCGCTGCAGATGGCTCTTTTCTCCTTCGCCGGAGCCCTCACACTCATCGGACTGCTTGTCGCGGACCTCTGCTACTGTGCCGCCGATCCCCGCATCAAGCTCTCTTCCTCTCGGTGAAGGGGCGTCTGAAGAGAAGTTCGTCCGTCAGCAGCCGCCGAAGGGGATCACCTCCGCATCGCGGAGAAACGGATCGGCGGAACGCTCCGCCGAAGCGAAAAAACACTGGTCGGCGCGGGAGATCTTCTCGAAAAAGAAGTCGCGGTTCTCCCGGTCGAGTTCGCCGGTCACGTCGTCCGCCATCACGATCACCGGAGTCGAAGCGGAGTCCTTCATCAGATTGAATTCTGCTATTTTGAGCAGAAGCGAAATCAGCCGGTGCTGTCCGGTGCTGCCGCAGCGGCGCAGGCTGCGGCCTTCGTAGGTGAATTCGAAGTCATCCGTCTGCGGACCGGAAGCGGAACATCCGCGCTTGAGTTCGCCGGAACGGGTCTCCTCCAGACGCTTCCGGATCTCCTCCTCCGTTTCCGGCAGCGAAAAATGCGGCGATATCGTGAACTCCCCCTTCGCGCCGAGCAGAGAACGCACCTCCGCTTCGACCGACGCCGCAAATTCCGTCCGCGTCTTCATGATCGCCGCCGCGGTCTCGGCAAGTTCGCCCTCGAAACTCGCGGCGATCTCCGCATTCCGGAACTTCAACGCGCGATTCCGCTGGGCGAGCGCCCGCTGATAGCGTGAGAGCGCCCTGAAGTACTCCGGCGACAGCATCGAGATCAGCATGTCGAAAAAACGCCTGCGGCACCCGGAAGCGCCGGAAGAGATCGCGCGATCCTCGGGAGCGAAGGAAACGACCCGGAACTCACGGATGAATTCACTCGCGCGGCGCACCGCCGCCTTGCCGATGAAAAGGCGCCTGCCGCCGCCCGCCGCGGAAGCGGATTCGCGCACCGTGAGCACCTCGACGCCGCGTTTTGCGGAAACGAGTTCGCCCCGGATCATGAATTCGCCGGAACCGATGCGGAAAAGTTCCCGGGTCCGCGCTCCGCGGAAGGAACGGAGCACGCTCAGAAACCCGATCGCCTCCAGCAGATTGCTTTTGCCGGAACCGTTCGGCCCGAGCAGCAGCACCCGCGGCGAAGAAAAACGGAACTCCGCACGTTCGTAACTCCTGAAGGAATAGAGACCGATCCTCGAAATGCCGTTCATGATCCCTTTCCTCCGGAAAATCCCGAAAGCGGAGCTCCGCCTCTCTGTCCGCCGTTCCGCTTACTTCTTGCGGATCGGCATGATCACATAGAGGAAGCCTTCCTCCGTCTCGATGGTCACCGGGGTCAGCGGGTCGTTGAACTTCATACGCACCGTTTCGCTGGCGGTGTTCCGCATCGGATCGGCGAGATAGGAAGGATTGAAGGAGACCTCGAAGGGATCCGCGGTATATTCGATGGGGATCACGTCGCTGCCTTCGCCGATCTCGCTCGACGCGCCCTGGATCTTCATCTCGTTGTCACCGAAATTGAGAATGATGTAGCTGCTGGATTCCGAAAGCATCAGCGAAACCATCTCGATTTTCGAGAGGAAGAGCGACACGGGAGCTTCGACGGTGCGGGTCCATTTGGTCGGGATCACCTGACGGAAGTTCGGGTAACTCCCTTCGATGAGCTTCGTCGTGAGTTCCGCCTCGGAGGTGCGGATCCGGCACTGCTTCTCGCCGAATTCGACGGTGGCGGATTCGGAACCGTCGAGCATCCTGCGGACCTCCTGCACCGCCTTGATCGGAACGATCGCGTCGCCGTCGGCCCCGTTGAATTCCTCCGGAGCCGTCTCGCGCATCGCCATCCGCTTGCCGTCGGTGGCGACCATCGTGAGCAGCGAATCGTGAACACTCATCAGCACCCCGGTCAGGACCTTCCGGGAGTCGTCGATGCTGACCGCGTAGGCGATGCTGCCGATCAGATGCTTGAACTCGTTCTCCTTGAGCTTGAAGGAACGCACCGCTTCGAAGCCGCTCTGCGCGGGAAAATCTTCCGCGGGCAGCCCGAGAAGCAGAAATTTGCCGGTCCCGCAGACGATACGGCAGTGATTTTCGGCATCGGTCTCCATTTCGAGTTCGGGCGCGACGAAACTGCCGACCAGCTGCGCGAGACGGCGCGCAGGAACGGTGCCGGAACCGGGATCGCTCACTTCGGCATCCAGCGAAGTGGTGATGCGGATGTCGAGATCGGTGGTCGTGAGTTTCAGCGTTCCGTCACCGGCTTCGAGCAGAACGTTGCCGAGCATCGGCAGGATCGACCGGGAACCGATGATCGAAACGACCCGCTGAAGCGCTTTCTGAAATTTTTCACGGCTGACTTTGAATTTCATCTTATTTTCCTCCATGACTATTATGGTTCGATGCCGTCCGGTCCTCCGTTTCCTCGCGGGTCGACCGGTTTTCCATTCTCCTTTGGCCCTTCCCGTGGAAAGGAGGGAGATCCATCCTTCTTATCTCGTTTCTTATTTACAGATAGGATCAGTAACAGTAGAGACGCTCCAAAATGTGAACAACTTCTTAAAATTATTGATTTTCAATAAATTATGCTACGATTTTTCTGTTGATAACCCGGTTGTATTCCCGTTGAACGCGGTTCAGCAACCGGATTTTCCCCCTTTTCTCACGGCTTTTTCACACCTTATTGACAATCTTGTTTTCAAAGGCGCGTTCCGTGCCGGAGCTTTCCATATCCGGCGTCCTTTTTCCTTTTCGACGCATTTCTTTGCCGACGCGGTTGACAAAGAAACGAAAACAAACTATTTTTAAATATGATCCAATGGATAAAATATATCAAGGTCGGGGCAAATGCAACAAATCGGAGCCGCAAATCTCAAAAAACTTTTCGAACGTCGTCCCGATCTTCGTCCCGCGGAGGAAGCCGTCGCCGATTTCACCTCCGCGTTGATCGCGCTTTTCCGCCGCGGCGGAACGCTCTTCGTCGCCGGGAACGGCGGCAGCGCCGCCGACTCCGAACACATCTGCGGCGAACTGCTCAAAGGTTTCCGCTCCTGCCGTCCGCTTTCCGAAGAAACGAAGGAACGCTTCGCGGCGGCGGGCGGCGAGGAAGGAATCCGGATCGCCGGAAGGCTCCAGTGCGGGCTGCGCGCCGTTTCGCTGCTTTCGCATCCCGCATTGCTGAGCGCCTTCGCCAACGATGTGGATCCCGCGCTCTGCTTCTCTCAGCAGCTCTTCGCTCTGGCGCGCAAGGGTGATCTCTTTCTCGGCATTTCCACCGGCGGCGGCGCGGTGAACATCAGAAACGCCCTCATCACCGCAAAGGCGGTCGGAGCGGAAAGCTGGCTTCTCACCGGCGGTCGTCACGGAGTGTGCGAGCGCTTCGCCGACCGGGTGATCGCGGTCCCGGAATCCGAGACCTATCTGATTCAGGAAGGGCACATCGCGATCTACCATGCGGTCTGCCTCGCAGTAGAGGAGGCTCTCTTTTGCTGAAGTATCGTCTCATCTCCTTTCCGTTGCTGCTCGCTCTACTGGGAGCGATCTTCTTCTGGCAGGCGGTCGGTCCGTGGCTCTTCGCCGCCGCCGCCGTCGTGCTGATCCCGACGGCTCTCTTCGAATCCGGAAGGATCGCGGAAAAGATCGGCGTCGCCAATTCGCCCCGTTTTCTGGCGCTCTGCGGAGCGATCGGCACGGCCGTTCTGCTGGCGCCGATCCCGTCGAAGGAACGGATCTTCGCCGTCGCTCTCACTCTCGCGCTGCCGCTCTCCTGTTTCTGCTTCTGGATCGCGGTGCTGCGGCGCCGGATCGACGCGGTCGGAAAGATCGCGGCGGGTTCCGGACTTTTCATTTTCGTATGGGCTCCTCTCGTTCTGCTCGCGCTGATCTACCTCCGCGATCCCTTTGCCTTCGCCTTCGTGGTCTGCACCACCAAGTCGATGGATACCGGCGGATACATCTTCGGCATGCTCTCGTCGAAACTTCCCGGCGGCAACCACAAGATCGCGCCCGCGATCAGTCCGAAGAAGTCGTGGGAGGGTTTTTTCGGCGGATTGCTTCTTTCGCTCGTGACGGGATGGCTCTTTTACCGCTTCGGTTCGGCGGAAAAACCGCTGTCCGTCATGTTGTCGGCGGCGGCGATCTTCTCGCTCGGCAGTTTTTTCGGCGACCTCACCGAATCGTCGTTCAAGCGTGCGGCCGGGGTCAAGGACTCGGGCGGCTGGCTCCCCGGCATGGGGGGCGCTCTCGATCTCGTGGACAGTTTCATTTACAACGGAATGATCTTCTGGGTGCTGCAATCCCTCTTCCGGGGATGACCGCGAGCCGCGCAGCGCGCCGGGATCCGGCGGAAAAACGGGAACTCTTCATCATGGATAATGTGGAAAAACAGCAGATACTCGACCGCATCGCGGAACATCGCCGCAAGATCGGTTCGGGCGATTTTCCCTCCGTCGAGCGGCGGAGGACGATGCTCAGGCGGCTGCTGAAACTTCTGCTTTCTCACAAAAGCGGATTGTTTCAGGCGTTGAAAGACGATCTCGGCAAGTCGGAACACGAAGTGATGACGACGGAGCTGATGCCGCTTGCGGGCGTTCTGAAATATCTGATCCGCAAACTGCCGTCGCTGACGCGTCCTTCGCGGGTGCCGTTATCGCTGCTGAACTGGCCCGCCGCCGGATATCTCGTTCAGGAGCCTTACGGAGAAGTGCTGATCGGCGCGACGTGGAACTATCCGCTGCTGCTTGCGCTGGAACCGCTCGCGGGCGCGATCGCCGCCGGAAATTACGCGGTGGTGAAACTTGCGGAACGCGCTCCCCGCATGATGCACTTTCTCAACTGGATCATCGAGGAGAGTTTCTCCGGCGAAGTGATCGCGGTCGGCGACGAAATGACCTGGCAGGAACTCATCGCGGAACCCTTCGACTACATCTTCTTCACCGGCGGCGCCGAGAACGGACGCCGGGTGCTTGCGGCGGCGGCGCCGAATCTCACTCCGGTCACCCTCGAACTCGGCGGCAAGAATCCCTGCATCGTCGCCCCCGGATGCAGCGTCGCGCTCGCGGCGCGGCGGATCGTGTGGGGCAAATTCACCAATGCGGGGCAGACCTGCATCGCTCCCGACTATCTGGTGGTCCACTCCTCGCTCAAGGAGGAGCTGATGTGCCGGATCCAGACGGCGATCAAGGATTTCTACGGAGAATCTCCGCTCTCCAGTCCCGATTACTCCTGCCTCATCGACAGCTTCGCCTACGAACGGCTGAGCCGCCTTGCCGGAAACGGCAGACTGATCGTCGGCGGCGACAAGGATCCCGAACGGCGCGCGATCGAACCGACGGTGATCGACCGCCTCGATCCCGAAGATCCGCTGCTCAATGAAGAGATCTTCGGACCGATCCTGCCGGTGGTCGAGTACGACGGCGAAGAGGAACTTTTCACCGAGATCCGGCGGCGCGGGAAACCGCTGGCGCTCTACTGCTTCGGCGGGAACCGCAAGCTGCGCCGGGCACTGCGCGAACGCACCTCCAGCGGCGCGCTGGTCTTCGACGACGTGGTGATGCACTTCGTCAATCCCGGCATGCCCTTCGGCGGCGTCGGGACGAGCGGCATGGGAGCCTACCACGGAGAACTCACCTTCCGGACCTTCAGCCACGCGAAGCCGGAAATGCGGAGCAGCACCTTTTTCGACTTCCCGCTGCGGTATCCGCCCTATCCGAAGTGGCTCTCCTCCATGCTGAATTTTTTCATCCGCTGAATTCCGCCGTCCGGTTTCATCAGCCGGATCCGAACCTCCGAGGGAGACAGTAAAAGAGATGTTCCGTGACAGACGGCGCCTTGCCCGGCAGCTCAGAATCGCCGCCGCCGGCGTTTCGCTCGGCATCGCGGCGGCAGGGTTTTCCGGACTTTGCGCAGCGGCGGCGAAACTTCTCGGTCTGCAGTTCGTTCCGGCGCTGGCGACGCTTTCGGCAGCATTCTCGGCGGGAGCGCTCCTTCCGGTCGCCGGAACGATCGCGGCGACCTTCCTCTTCGGACGTTTCTACTGCTCGGTGATCTGTCCTTTCGGGATCCTTCAGGAGTTGCTGGGGACGCTGCCGAAAAGCGGAAGATCCGCGCCGCCGAACCTGCCCCTGCTCCGGTACGCGGTCGCCGGAACCGCTTACGGTGCTCTCGCCGTCGGATGGTGCGGCGGATTGATGCTGCTCGATCCGTATTCGAACTTCGGCAGGATCCTCGTTCCCTTCTCCGCCGGAGGCGCGGTTTCGCTTGCGGCCGTCACCGTTCTGGTCGTCTGGAAACGCCGGATCTACTGCACCGCGGTCTGCCCGGCGGGAACGCTTCTCGGCGTCGCCGCCGCCCGCGGGATCTTCCGGCTGACGATCTCCGACCGCTGCATCCGGTGCGGCAAATGCCTTCGCGGATGTCCCGCCGGATGCATCGACCTCGAAACGAAGACGATCGACAACGAACGCTGCCTCCGCTGCCTCAAGTGCATGGCGGAGTGTCCCGGAGGGTGCATCGGGTTTTCCGCCGCCCGGAGAAAAAAATCCGTGCCCGAAGACGCCTCCCGGCGCGCATTTCTGCTGCGCTGCGCCGCGCTCGCCGCAGGCGCGCTTGCAGGCGGGAGCCTCCTCCCCTTCCTGATGAAACGTTCCGCGGCGAAACTCCGCATTCTCCCTCCCGGCGCCGGTGATGCGGAACGTTTCGCCGCCCGATGCACCGCATGTCAGCTCTGCGCCGCCAATTGTCCGGAAAAAGTCATCGTTCCGGCGCCCGGCGGTATCGGTCCCGTCTCCCTCGATCTCGGGAACGGCAAATGCCGCTTCGACTGCAACCGCTGTTCGCAGCTCTGCCCTGCCGGCGCGCTGATCCCCCTTGCCCTCGCCCGAAAGCAGCATACCCGCATCGGCATCGCCCGGATCGACCCCGCCCTGTGCATCGTCGTGCGGAACGGCGAACCCTGCGGGGAGTGCGCCCGCGCATGCCCCGTCGACGCGATCGAACTCCGAAAGGAAGGAACTCCGAAACCGGTCGACGGAAAACGCTGCATCGGCTGCGGCGCCTGCCGTGCATCCTGCCCCGCCTTCCCGGATAAAGCGATCGAAGTCATGCCCGTGGAAAAACAGGAGTTTCTGAACGCAATTCAACCTCCGGGCGCCGGCGAATTCCACTTGCCGTCCCGATGATCGACCGGTGAACCGCGCACAAACGGCGGGATGGCAGAGCTGTAAAGCGAATGCGCGGGACTTCGCCGGTCGGATTTATCGCAAACGGGTCATGATTCAGCGATAAGGCATTGCGATCTTTTTGCTTCCGCTGTCGGTTTTTTTGCCGTGCAAAAAAGCGAAAGCGCACTGCGAAAAGGTCTCCCCTCTCCCCGGAAAAATCTCTCATCTTCCCGCAAAGGTTTGCGCGAGACCGGCGAGGTTGGCGCCGCAGCGGCGGAGGTTTGCGCGGGTGGCGGCGATGGCGTCGTCGAGGCTGCCCGGTCCGGCGGCGATGCTGAAGACTCCTGCGAAGACCGCTTCGAGCGGAGCGGTATCGCCGCGCAGCGCTCCGGAGCAGAGCACCGTCGGGACGCCGATTTTGCGGGCGGTTTCCGCCGCGACGGCGGGGAGTTTGCCGCAGACGGTCTGGGAATCGCTGCAGCCTTCGCCGGTGATGAGGAGCGAAGCGCCGCGGAGCGCCTCCTTCATTCCGGTGATGTCCAGCACGAGTTCCGCGCCCGATTCCGGGATCCCGGCGGCGACGGTGCGGAGTGCGAAGCCGAGGCCTCCCGCGGCTCCGTCGCCGGGGGCGTCGGAGACGAGGTCGGGTTTCCCGAGGGTTTCGAGCAGGAGGCGCTGCCAGTGGGCGAGCTGGCGTTCCAGTTCGGCGACCGTCTCGGGCGTCGCCCCTTTCTGCGGACCGAAGACCGCCGCCGCTCCCGTTTCGCCGAGCAGCGGATTGGTGACGTCGCAGGCAATGCGGATCCGCGTGCGGCGCAGCGCGGGATGGAGTCCCGAAAAGTCGGCTTTGCAGGCGCGTTCGAGATCACCGCCGCCCATTCCCGGCGGCAGTTCGCCTCCTGCCGCGTCGAAGAAGCGGGCGCCGAGCGCCTGGAGCAATCCCGCGCCGCCGTCGACGGTGGCGCTGCCTCCGATGCCGACGATGATCTCCTCGGGTTCCCCGTCGAGGAGGCGGGCGAGGAGTTCCCCCGCGCCGTAGGTGGTGGTTTTGAGGGGATCGCGTTCATTCCGTTTCAGCAGTTCGATGCCGCTTGCCGCCGCCATTTCCATCACCGCGCGCCGGTGCGTTCCGCCGGTGAAGCCGATCCGCGCCGCGGTCGGACGCATCAGCGGGTCGTGTGCTTCCACGGTGCGGAAACTGCCGCCGGTCGCGGGGATCACCGCTTCGGTGAGACCTTCTCCGCCGTCGGAGAGGGGGATCGTCACGAGTTCGTCGTCGGGACGGCGGCTCCGCCAGCCTTCGGCGATGGCGGCGGCGGCTTCGCTGCCGCGGAGCGCGTCTTTGAAGGAGTCGGGAGCGATCACGATCTTCATGTCACACGGTTCCTCGGAAAATACGGGATTCTATATTGTGTCCTCGGGCAGAATATACCTTCGGCATCCGCTTTTTTCAAGTTCGGATACCTTGATAAAATCCTTCCGCGGTGTTATGTTATGAAGGAAAACAGCACCATACGCGGGAGTTCCGGAAAAATTCCTATGGACAAACTCAAACAGGCACTCGACGCCGGTCTGGTGATCTTCGACGGAGCGATGGGCACCGAGATCTACCGGCGCAACTTCTTCGTCAACGCCTCCTACGAGGAACTCAACCTCACCCGGCCCGATGTGATCCTCGAGATCCACCGGTCGTACATGGAGGCGGGAGCGGAGGTCCTCACCGCCAACACCTTCAACGCGAACGCCCGGTCTCTGGGGCGTTTCGGTCTCGCCGACCGCACTGTCGAGATCAACCGGGCGGGGATCGCCCTCGCCCGCAAAGCCGCCGACGGCAAGGCGCTGGTCGCCGGTTCCGTCGGTCCGGTCGCCGACCCCGCCGACCGCCGCACCGCCGCCGAACTTGTCGCGGAGCAGCTCGAAGGACTTGCCGAAGCCGATTTCGTGATCTTCGAGTCGATCCGGCGTCTCCCCGAACTCGAGGCGGCGCTGGAGGCGGTCCGGAGCCGTCCCGGACTTCCCTACGTCGTGAGCTTCGCCCTTTCCGCGGAGGAGCTCGGGACTCCCGCCGATCCGCTGCCGGGATTTCTTGCGGCGGTACGCGAGGCGAAGCAGCACCGTCCCACCGCGATCGGACTCAACTGCGGCGGCGGTCCCGAGGCGGTCCTCGCCGGTCTGGAGGAGCTGATGCCCCTCGCTTCGCGGCAGAAGCGCTGGTGGCTCCCGGTGATCGTGCAGCCCAACGCCGGGGCTCCGCGCACCGTTGACGGACGCACCCTCTACCTCACCAGCGACGAGTATTTCAGCACCTACGCCCGCCGTTACGCCCAGCTCGGAGCCGCCGCGATCGGCGGATGCTGCGGCATCACTCCGGAGCATATCGCGGAGGTGGTCCGTTCGGTGAAGCCGATCACCGATTCGGAACGGCGGCAGCTCCCCGAAGTCGAGCTCCGGGAACTTCCGCCCGCCGCGCCGCTCGCGGAGCGTTCGCCGCTCGGCGCGAAGTTCGCGGCGGGCGAGTTCGTCACCGAGGTCGAGCTTACGCTGCCGCGCGGATTCGATCTCTCCCGGACCCTCGCCGCCGCCCGCCGCTGCCGCGAAGCGGGGGTCGACGTGGTCAATCTTCCCGACGGTCCCCGGGCGAGCGCCCGGATCTCTCCGCTCGCCGCCGCGATCGCCATCGAACGCGAGACCGGCATGGCGACGCTGCCCCACTGCTGCACCCGCGACCGCAGCCTGATCGGATTGCAGGCGGAGCTTCTCGGCTACGCCGGTTCGGGGATCCGGAATCTGCTCTTCATCACCGGAGATCCGCCGAAGCTCGGCGACTACCCCTTCAGTACCGGAGTCTTCGACACCGACGCGATCGGTCTCGTGCGCCTTCAGAACCGGATGAACCGCGGCATCGATCTCGGCGGGAATCCGCTCAATGCGCCTACCTCCGTGGTGATCGGCGTCGGCGCGGATCCGAATGCGATCGACCCCGAGCGGGAGTACCGCCGTCTGGTCGAGAAGGTCGAGGCGGGCGCCGATTTCATCGTCACCCAGCCGGTCTTCGACGCGGAGGCGCTCTTCGCGTTCCTCGACCGCATCGCGTGGCTGAAGAAGCCCCTCGTCGCCGGGATCTGGCCCTTCGCCAGCATGCGCAACGCCGAATTCATGCACAGCGAAGTGCCGGGGGTGAAAGTCCCGGATCGGGTGATGGAGGAGATGCGCCGCGCCGGAGACGACCGCGACGCCCAGCGCGAAGCGGGGATCTCCATCGCCCGCCGCCTCGCCTCCGAGGTCCGGTCCCGGGTGCAGGGGATCCAGGTGAGCGCCCCCTTCGGCAACGTCGAACTCGCCCTCCGGGTGCTGGCGTAGCGGGAACGGCGGCAAACGCCGCCGGGAGAAGGTCCGCGGAGCGTCGGCTTCGGTTGAAAAATGGGGGAATCGGGTGTATATTCATTTCATCATAAGATGTTTCACGGAATGACGGATCGTTGATATGGAAAAACTGTACTTGGGGATCGACATCGGCTCCACCACCTTCAAGGCGGTGCTGATGAACGATGCGGGGCGCGTCCGCAACACCCTCTACCAGCGTACGAAACCGACCGACACCGGGCGGGTCCGCTGTGTCGGGGTCTGTTCCCGCTGCGGAGCCTGCAACTTCGGTCAGCTCCGCCAGACGGTGGATAAGTTTCTGCAGGATTCCGGCGTCGGCAGCCTGAAGGAGGTCGCCTGCACCGTGGTGACGGGCAGCCAGATCGTCGAAGACACGAAGGAGTTTTTGCCCTACGACTTCCGGGTGAGCGAGGTCTCCGCCCACGTCGCCGGCGCCCGCCACTACTACCCCGGATGCCGGGCGATCCTCGACGTCGGCGGTCAGGACAGCAAGGCGATGATCTTCAACGAAGACATGCAGATGTGGAACTACAAGATGAGCGGCATCTGCGCCGCCGGCACCGGCGCCTTTCTCGACAGCGTCGCCGCCAAGCTCAATGTTCCCGTGGACCAGATGGCGGACCGCGCCAACTACGACAGCACGCTGGAGTTTTCCAGCGTCTGCGCGGTCCTCTCGGCGACCAGCATCAACAAGTTCAAGAACCGCTTCCCCCTCGGCGACATCATCGGCGGAGCCTGCCGCGCGCAGGCGCGCACGGTGATGTCCGGCGTCGGCGAACTCTTTCTCGGCTACTCCGGCGAGATCATCTTTCAGGGCGGCGTCGCCTACAACCGCGCCGTCGCCTACTATCTTCACGAGATCACCGGCAACCGGATCACGATCCCCGAATTTCACAGCGTGATGGGCGCCCTCGGTTCCGCCTGCCTCGCGCTTGAGTATTCGCGTCTGCGGGGCAGGGTCGAGCGCGGCTCCGGCATCGAGATCCCCTCGCGCCGCCTCAGATCCGCCGAACTGCGCGCCGGGAACACCCGCCGCGATTTCCTCGGTCACGGCAAGGGGGATCTGGTCTGGCGCAACCTCTTCTTCCCGAGCGAGATCATCAACGCCTTCGGCTTGCGGTCGCTGACGCTCGAAACCTATGCCGCGCTCTTCTCGCGCAACCAGCACAAGATCCGCCGCGCCTTCGACAAGGCGGCGTGCAAGGGATTCTCCGCCGAGACCTGCTCCTTTCTGCGGGTGCTCGAAGGGGTGCAGATCCCGAAACCCTCCTTCATGGTGACGACATCGCAGCCGTGCCAGCAGGGGGAGCGGATCTTCCGCGACCTCGCCCGCGCCTACAACATCGACGACCGCTCCTTCTCGCTCCAGACGCCCGCCTTCGGCGGCGCCTGCGAAAGCAACGTCGAATATCTCGCCACCGAACTCGAACGGGTCGTGAACCGCATCGAAAAGAAACTCGGCATCCGGCTCGATCCCGCCCGGCTCCGCGCCGCCTGCGAATACTCGAACGAGGCGCGCGACTATTCGCTCAAGTGCAATCTGCTGCGCTATGAGAATCCGCCGCTCGTGCGCGGGTCGCAGGCGCTTTACTTCGCCACGATCTTCAGCCAGCTCTGGGGATGTCCCGAACTGGTCGCGGTGCAGAAGGCGTTCTACGAGGACCTTCTGGAGATCCGCGACGAGATCGGCGATTCGGTCAAGCTCGAGGATACCCACCGCCTGATGTGGCTCCATCTGCCGCCCTTCTACGACACCCGGATCCTCGACCAGATCGAGCTGGAGTGCCGCGCTCCGATCGTCTTCGAGGAGGTGAACTTCATCGGCTGGGAGCCGCTCGACCCCTCCGATCCCTACCGTTCGCTCGCCCGCAAGCTGCTGACCACCGGCTTCATGGAGCCGGCGGGGCGCGTCAAGGCGATCATCGAGGAGGCGAAGAAGATCTCTCTCGACGGATGCATCCTCTACAACCACGGTTTCGGCAGGTGTTCGATGTCCGACAGCTCCTTCATCAAGCATCTGCGCGAGGAACTCGGCAAGAAGAAGATCCCGCTTCTGGTCCTCGACGGCGACTGCGTCGACAGCACCACCGATCCGTGCAGCACCGAGACCAAGATCAACGCTTACATCGAGGCGCTGAACGAAAAGAAATTCGGCAACATCTTCGGCCGCATGCGCGGGGAGCCGCTCGGCTGACGGCCGCGGGGGAGCCGGTTCCCCCTGACCCGCGGCGGAATCCCGCGCGCGGCGTGCGGGGACGGCCGATCCGATTCGTATGGAGACCCAAAGTACAGAGGAGCAAGCGATGATCCGTCACAATGGCGAATACCGTTTGGAGCAGCGTGTCGAAATGCGCGGCGGCAAAGGCGCCGTCAAGATCGAACACCTGCTGGAACCCGCCGAACATCTCACCTCCGCGACCCGGCTTTTCGCCCGTCTGACCCTCGATCCCGGGGTGTCGATCGGAGTTCACTCCCACGACGGGGAGGAGGAGATCTTCCACATCCTGTCGGGTTGCGGCGAATTCGACGACGACGGCAGGATCGTGCCGCTCGTTCCGGGCGACACGACCGTCACCGGCGGCGGTGCTTCGCACGGCATCGCCAACACCGCCGCGGACCGACCGCTCGTCGTGCTGGCGACGATCCTGAAAAGCGCCGCGAAATGAGACGGGAAGGAGGACCCGAAATGATCGACCGGACTCAACTGCTCGCACTGGCGGCAAAATACGGCACTCCGCTCTATGTCTACGACGGCGACATGGTCGTGGACCGTTACCGGGCGCTTTTCGACTACATTCCGTACCGGAAGCTCCGCATCCACTACGCGCTCAAGGCGAATTACAATCCCGCGCTGCTCGGGCTGCTCCGCGACGCGGGGGCGCAGCTCGACGCGGTCAGTCCGGGCGAGGTCGCCCTCGCCCTGCGGCTCGGATTCGCGCCGGAGCGGATCATCTACACCGCCAACAACATGACCGACGCCGAACTCGACCGCGTCGCCGCGACCGGGGTGCTGGTCAACATCGATTCGCTTTCGCGGCTGGAGAAGTTCGCGCGGGCGTATCCGGGGCGCGAGGTCTGTCTGCGTTTCAACCCCGACGTCGTCGACGGCGACAGCAAGATGACGATGACCGCGGGGGCGCTGACGAAGTTCGGGATCCTGCTCGACGACGTGGAGAAGGCGAAGGAGATCGTCCGCCGGGGCGGACTGCGGGTGGTCGGGCTTCACTCCCACACCGGCAGCGGGCTCCAGCACGACGAATCGGTCTACGCGAGCATGAAAAACCTGATGGCGATCGCCACGCCCGCGAATTTCCCCGGCTTGCGCTTCATGGATTTCGGCGGCGGGTTCAAGGTAGCCTACCGTCCCGACGACCACGCGCCGGACTACCGCGCGCTCGGCGACGGGATCGTGAAACTCTTCACCGGCTTCTGCCGCGCCTACGGCAGCGAGCTCGAACTTCACTTCGAACCGGGCAAATACATGGTCGCCGAGGCGGGGAAACTCCTCGTCGAAGTCAACACCATCAAGGAGAACCGTTCGCGGCGCATCGCGGGCTGCAACTCCGGATTCCCGCAGCTGATCCGCCCGGTGCTCTATGGCGCCTACCACGCGATCGAAAACCTGAGCAATCCCGACGGCGGCGAATTCGTCTACGACGTCTGCGGCAACATCTGCGAGACCGGGGACCGCTTCGCGGAGGAGCGTTCCCTGCCGGAGATCCGCGAGGGGGACATCCTCGCCATCGGCAACGCGGGCGCCTACTGCTACTCGATGGGCGGGATCTACAATCTCCGCACGATGCCCGCCGAGGTCGTGCTTGCCGGCGGCAGGGTGATCTCGTACCGTCCGCGCAAGAGCGACGACGAAATGGTGACCGAACTTCTTGCCGGCGAGGGGGAGGTGCGCTGAAATGCTTTCCGCCGCGCTGGATTCCACCGGAAATCATGCCGAATTCGCGCTGCTCGACGACGGCGAAGTGGTCCTCGAGGCGCTGCGCCCGATGCGGGGACGCGAAGGCGCCGCGCTGCCCGATTTCGTGCTGTCGGAGCTGGCGAAGATCGGCGTGAAGCTCGAAGCGATCCGCCGCTGGAGCGTCGGCGCGGGTCCGGGGAGCTTCACCGGGATCCGCCTCGTCGCCGCCCTCGTCGCCGGATGGTGCTTCGGCAGGGAAGGCGTCGCCGGACGCTGCCTCCCCGGCGCGATCTCGCTCGGCGCGGCGCTCTCTCCCGCTCCCGGCGAACGGCTCGGCGTTCTCTACGACGGGCGCAACCGCGAATTCATCTACTACGGTCTCGCCGCCGACGGGAACGGGGAACTCGCGCCCTCCGGCGAGAGCGAAGTGCTGACCGCCCCCGCCGCCCGGGAGTTCTTCCGAGAGCGCGCCCCCGAACGTCTCGCGGTCGCCGCCTGCGAAGCGGACGCGGTCGCCGCGCTGCTGCCCGAGGGGGTCGCTTTCACCCCCGTCGGAGAGATCAGCGCGGCGCCGCTGGCGCGGAACAGCCGTTTCGCCTTCGACAACGATTTCACGAAACTCGTTTACATCCGTCCGGCGGTCTTCCCGCCGAAGGGAACGTAAGCGCAATCCGGAGCCGGTCCAACAGTGGCGATGCGGATCATAGCAGGCGCGGCACGCGGGGTCGAACTCATCGCTCCGGCGGGGCTGGGCGTGCGTCCCACCGCCGGACGCGGCCGCGAAGCGCTTTTCAGCATGCTGGGCTCCTCCTTCGCCGGATGCCGGGTCACCGACCTCTTCGCCGGTTCCGGCGCCCTCGGTCTGGAAGCCGCCAGCCGGGGCGCGGCGGCGGTGACGCTGGTCGAGCGCGATCCGCGGCATTCCCGGGCGATCCGGAGCAACATCGAGGCGGTCCGGCGCTGCGGCGTCGGCGCAAAGATCACCGTGATCGACGCCGACGTGCTGACCCCGGCGCGCTGGATCCCCGCCGCCGCCGGATCGGTGCTGATCTTCGCCGATCCTCCTTACGACGACTCCGCGGCGGACTTCGCCGCGCTCTTCCCGTCGCCGGAGTTCCGCGGCGCGTTCCCCGGCGCCGAACTCATCTGGGAGCTGCCGGACCGCCCCGGCGCCGCCGGACCTTTTGCCGCGCTCGTCGGCGAAAGCGGCGCCGAATGGGAATTCCGCAAGGCGGGCGGCGCAACCTTTCTCCGGGTGAAACTGTGAGCGGCGGCGAAGGCGTCTGGCGCTGGCGTTTCGCCGGCGATGCGGCGCGCCGGCTTCTCGGCGACGCGCCGGAAGCGCGTTTCGCGTCGGCGCGGATCGTCAAGGAAAACGAATTCCGCGAAGTGCTCGCCGACGGAGAGTGTTTCTGCAAGGTCGAACGGATCCCCGGGCGCGGCTTCGCGGCGGAATTCCGCCGGGGGACCGCCCTCGCCGCCGCCGGGATCCCGGTCGTGGAACACCTCGCATACGGCGTTTCTCCGGAGGGAAGAGGCGCGCTCGTCACCCGTGCCGAAGCCGCCGCTTCCGCCGCCGAATATCTCGCGGAGCATCCGAAGCCGGAACCGGAATTTTGCGATGCGCTGGCGCATTTCACCCGGCGGCTGGTCGAGTCTCCTTTCTTCCACGCCGATCTCCACCTCGGCAATCTCCTCTGGCATCCGGAACGGCCGTCGTTCACGCTGGTCGACGTGCGCGCGGTGAGCGGCGGGCTTCCGGCGCGGTTCCGCAAGCTCTTCGCACGCCGCCGGATGCTCCGGCTGCCGCTGGAGATCGCGGCGCGGCTCCCCCGCGCCGAGGTGCTGCGCCTGCTCGGGATCGCCGGGGCGCGTGAGCCGGAGAGCTTCTTCCGGCGGGAGTGGCGGCGGGAATCGTTCCGTCGGCTCCGCGAATGGCCGCGCCGCCGCCGTCAGATCCTCGCCGGATATTTGAAGTTCACCCGCCGGGAGGGGGAACGGCTCGTCGCCTCGCAGTGGCGCGGCGATCCTTCGGAGCTCGTCGCGGTCGAAGGCGGGGAGGAGTGGTTCCTTGCCGGATTCCTGCTCTCGCTGCTGCGGATCCCCCATGTGGAGTACCCGGTTCTGGAGGCGGGGCGGCTCCGCCGGGCGGGATCGCTGCCGGAGCGGCTGCCCGATGCCGCGGCGCTCACCGACTGGCGGGAACGGCTGGCTCTCTCGGGATTCGACGCTCCGGCGGAGGCGTGGAGAGCCGACGACGACGGCACGCCGCTCCTCGCCGATCTCACCGCGGTTGCGGATTCCATATGATTACGGGAAAGGAAAAGATCATGTACCCTTCTTTGCGGAGTTTGTGGGCGTTGGCGAAGGACGGCTATCTGAAGGAGGAAGGCTGGTTCCGCTCCTTCTCTTCCCGGAGTTCGGTGAACGCCGCGGGAGAACCCGTTCCGTGGATCAATTATTCGATGATGCATTTTCTCGCTTCCCGGATCGGGAGCGATATGTCCGTGCTCGAATACGGAGGCGGGAACAGCACGCTCTTCTGGGCGCGGCGGGCGCATGCTGTCGTCACGGTGGAGCATGATCGGAAATGGGCGGAATACATCTCGCAGAAATTCGCGGCATTTCCGAACATCCGGCTGCTGGTCGCGGCGGACGGTCCCGAATACGAAAGCGCGCCGATTGCTCTCGGGGAGCGCTTCGATTTGGCGGTCGTTGACGGGATCCGCCGTTTCGAGTGCGCGGAAAAAACGCTTTCCATGCTTGCGGAAACCGGCGGAAGAAGCGGGGTGATCCTTCTTGACGACAGCCATCTGGAGGCGCACCGACCGATTTTCGGACTGCTGGAGTCACGGGGCTTCAAGACGCTGCGGATCTCCGGCGCGAAGCCGATCCAGAACGATTTTTCGGAAGCGACGATCTTCTACCGTCCCGGCAACGTGCTGGAATTGTAGAACCGGCAATGGAATTGCAGGTGAATCATGCTCGGTAAAGTCTATTCGGCGGCGGTGATCGGCATCGACGCCTTCCCGGTCGAGATCGAAGCCAACGTCTCCCAGCGCGCGGCGACTCCCCCCGCCGCTTCGCTGATGTCGATCGTCGGATTGCCCGACGCGGCGGTCAAGGAAAGCCGCGACCGCATCCACTCCGCCTTCATCGCTTCGGGATTTCTGCCTCCGCGCGGCTTCTGCGTCGTCAACCTCGCCCCCGCCGGATTGCGCAAGGAGGGCGCCGCTTTCGACCTCGGCATCGCCCTCGGGATCCTCGCCGCGACCGGCGCGCTCGACGGCGACCGCCTGCGCCGCTGCGCCGTGCTGGGTGAACTCGCCCTCGACGGCTCCCTGCGTCCGGTGAAGGGGGTCCTTCCCGCCGCCGACGTGCTCGCCTCCTCCGGAACCGCCTCCATGCTGCTGGTCCCCTCCGCCAACGCGGTCGAAGCCGCCCTCGCCGCCGGAGAACGGATGCCCGTCCTCCCCGTCGATTCGCTCAAAGACGCGGTCGAGGTGATCTCGGGCGCGAAACAGGTCGCCCCCTGCCGCGCGAGCCTCGCCGAACATCAGGCGAATGCCGCCGGCGATCTCCCCGATTTCGCCGACGTGAAGGGGCAGGTCTTGGCGCGCCGGGCGCTCGAAATCGCCGCCGCGGGCGGTCTCAACGCCATCATGGTGGGGCCGCCCGGCACCGGCAAGTCGATGCTGGCGATGCGGCTTCCCGGCATCCTGCCGCCGATGACCGCCGCCGAGACGCTGGAAACGAGCCGCATCCACAGCGTGCTGGGGCTGCTCTCCTCCGGCGAACCGATCCTGAACACCCGTCCCTTCCGCGCCCCCCATCACACGATCTCCGACGCCGGACTGATCGGCGGCGGTCACGATCCGCGTCCCGGCGAGATCAGCCTCGCCCACAACGGAGTGCTCTTCCTCGACGAATTGCCGGAATTCAAGCGTTCGGTGCTTGAGGTGCTCCGCCAGCCGCTCGAAAACGGAGAGATCACCATCGCGCGCGCGGCGGGAAGTTTCCGCTTCCCCGCCCGGTTCATCCTGATCGCGGCGATGAATCCCTGCCCCTGCGGGCGCGGCGACGTCGAACTCGGCTGCCGCTGCTCCCCGATGGAGAAACGCCGCTACCAGCGCAAGATCTCCGGTCCGCTGCTCGACCGCATCGATCTGCGGGTCGATGTGCCGCAGCTTTCCCGCGCCGAACTTCTCGCCGCCCCCGACGGCGAACCGAGCGCGGCGATCCGGGCGCGGGTGATCGCCGCCCGCGAACGCCAGCAGGCGCGTTTCGCCGGAAGCGGGATCTTCTGCAACCGTCAGATGTCGCCGCGCCAGCTCCGCGCCTTCTGCGCCCTCGATCCCCGCGGCGAGGCGCTGCTCCGGAGCGCGATCGACCGCTTCAAACTGTCGCCGCGCGCCTACGACCGCATCCTGAAGGTCGCCCGGACCATCGCCGATCTCGCGGGCAGCGAAGCGATCGCCGAAGAACATCTCTTCGAAGCGGTGACCTACCGCCGCTCCGAATTCGTCGCCGACTGAAGAAGGCGCGCACGGAGGCTTTCCCCATGGCGTACATCGATCTGCACACCCACAGCCGCGCGAGCGACGGCACCGCCGCTCCGGCGGAACTCCCGCGTCTCGCCGCCGCCGCCGGTCTCGCCGCCGTCGCCCTGACCGACCACGATACGACCGCGGGACTGGCGGAGTTTCTCGCCGCGGGAGGTGAAACTCCGGAGTGCCGCGCCGTTCCCGGGGTCGAACTTTCGTGCCGCTTCGCCGCCCGCGAGATCCACATCGTCGGTCTCTTCGTCGATCCCGCGTCGCCCGAACTCGCGGAGTTTCTGCTGCGGCAGCGCCGCAACCGCGAGGACCGCAACCGCCGGATGATGCGGCGGCTCGCGCTCTGCGGGTATCCGCTTTCGCCGGAGGAGCCGGAATTCGCTTCGGCGCCCGACCCCTCCAACCTCGGCCGTCCCCACTTCGCCTCGGCGCTGCGCCGCCGCTACGGATTCGGCGACAATCAGGAGGTCTTCGACCGGCTGCTCGGTCACGGCCGTCCCGCGTATGTGCCGCGGGTCCTCGCGGATCCGGGGACAGCGATCGGAGTGCTTCACCGGGCGGGCGGGATCGCGGTGTGGGCGCATCCGGTCTACCGCTGCCGCGACGACACGGCGTTTCTGCGCCGGGTGACGAAGACGCTGGTCAAGCTCGGACTCGATGCGCTCGAAGGCTATTACAGCCTCTTCGGACCGCCCGAAACGGAACGGGTGATGCGCGTCGCGGAGGAGTTCGGTCTGGCGCTCTCCGGCGGAAGCGATTTCCACGGCGCGAATTCGCCGCGGATCGCGCTCGGCACGGGCTGCGGAGGGTTGCGCGTGCCCGAGGAACTGCTTCCCCTGCTCGAGGCGCGCCGACCTCACGAAAGATAGCTTGCGAAAGCGCTCCAGAGTTCGGCTTCCAGGCGCCTGGAAAGTACCGGGAACTCCCCGCGTTCCAGCGTCTTCCGCCAGCCGGAGAGCAGTTCCCAGAGCGCGCCGAGCCGGATCGTGTATTCGTGGCGGATGTCGAGACACCCGACCCCCGGTTCCGGGTCGCGCAGGACCTCCGCGATCTTGCCGCAGAGCGAGGCGACCGGGATCAGTTTGAGTTCGGCGTCCGCGTCGATGCGTTCCGGTTCTCTGCCCTGCGCCGCCAGAAAGCAGAAGGTAGACACCACGCTGTTGAAGCCGGGTCTGCCCTGCGGACCGAAGGTGTTGGGCATGCGCAGCGTCGTGCAGTCCGCCCCGTTTTCCCGCGCCCACTCCTCGATCATCGCCCGCGCCCGGCGCTTCGATTCGTGGTAGGGCAGTTCGCGCGCTTCGTGGACCGTCGAGGCGAGAAAGATGTGGGGGCGGCATCCGGAATCGCGGCACGCCGTCAGCAGCGCTTCGGTGAGGCGGAGATTGGTGCGGAGCAGCACCTCGCCGTCGGGATTGCGGCTCTCGCCCGCGAAGTGGATCACCGCGTCGCAGCGGTTCACCGACTCCGCCAGATCCGCCGGATCCTCGAAGTCGGTCCGCGACAGCACCACCGGGGTGAAGCGCTCCGGTTCCCGGCGCAGCCGCAGCCGCAGATTGCTGCCGATGAAGCCCTCCGCTCCGGTGATCCCGACCCGGATGTGTCCGCCGTTTTTCACTTCACGAAGTTCCGGGTGAGTTCCAGCAGGCGGTCGATCTCCGGATCGGTGCCGATGGAGATGCGGACGAAGTCCCGGGTGCGCGGCGCCGCGAAGTAACGCACGATCACCGCGTTGCGGCGCAGATATTCGAAGTATTTCCCGCCGTCGCCGCCGGGCGGGGAGGCGAAGACGAAGTTCGCCTGCGAATCCACCACGCGGAATCCGAGTTCCCGCAGCGCTCCGGCAAGCCGCGCGCGGGTCGCCTTCACCTTGGCGACGCATTCGGCGAGGTATTCCCGGTCCTCGAAGGCGGCGAACGCCGCCGTCTGGCTCAGGCGGTCGACGTTGTAGGAATCCTTGAGCTTCATCAGCCCGTCGATGATCGCGAAAGAGGCGACCGCGTAGCCGAGACGCAGCCCCGCGAGCGAGTAGCTCTTGGAGAAGGTCCGCATCACGATCACGTTGTCGAAACGCGTCGCAAAGTCGAGACAGCAGTCGTCGGCGAAGTCCGCGTACGCCTCGTCGATCAGCACGATGCCGTCGAATCCGCGGCAGATCGCCTCCATCGCGCCGCGGCCGAAGCTCGCTCCGGTCGGCGCGTTCGGACGCGGGAAGGCGAGGAGATTCGCTCCTTTCGCCCGGTCGAGAAAGTCCTCCGGCAGCTCGAAGTTCTCCGTGAGCGGGATCAGCTTGCTCTCCGCCCCCTGCATCGCCGCCAGCACCGGGTAGAGCGAGTAGGAGGGATCCGGCATCGCCATCGGCCGCACCGGATCGGTGAATGCCCGGAACACCATCGTCAGCAGATCGTCGGAACCGTTGCCGCAGATCACGTTTTCGCGTCGGCACCCGTGACGTTCCGCGATCGCGTCGCGCAGGGCGTCCGCGGTCGGATCGGGGTAGAGGCGGAGCAGTTCCGCCGCGAATTCCCGGATCGCCGCCGCCACCCGGGGCGAGGGAGGATAGGGGTTTTCGTTGGTGTTGAGCTTGACGAGACCGGGCATCTTCGGCTGTTCGCCGGGGGTGTATCCGGCGAGGGCGTCGATCTCGGGACGGAAGTACGATTTCATGGTTCTGTGATTTCCTTGACGGCCGAAGCGTCAGCCGAGCTTTTCGGCGGCGGCTTCGAAACGGCTCCTGAATGCTTCGAGTTCGGCGGCGGGAACCACTCCCGCCGCGAGAAAGCGCTGGCGCAGTTCCGCCGGAGTGCTCTTCTTCTTTTCCGCCGCCTGCGCTTCGGCGCGGGCGAAGTTGCCCGTGATCGCCGCTTCGAGTTCGGCGGCGAGCGAGAGAGGTTCGGCGGCGGCGCCGCCGATCCCGGCGAGCGCTTCGATCTCCCCGACGATCTCCTCGTATTCGGCGCGGGCGGCGGAGATATGGCGCGCGATCCTCTCGGCGGCTTTGCCGTCCCCCGCGGCGGCGGCTTCGAGCAGTTTGGCGAATTGTCCCGCCTTCGGGAAGAGTTCGAGATCGGCGACCGGCGCTTCGGGAAGAGGCTCCCCCGCCTCGCGGAGCGCGTTGCGGCGGGCGAGTTCGGAGACGGTCTCGCAGCAGAGCCGGAATTTCTCCCCCGCCTCCCGGCAGCGGGCGGCGTCGAGCGCCCGGTCGAAGGCGGCGAAGGCGGCGCGTTCGTCGGAGGCGGTGTTGCGGGTGTTGAGTTCGTCGAGGCGGCGGCGGATCTCGCGCACCCTCGGGAGCGCGGCAAGCGGCGCGGCGGCAAGCCCGCCCAGTTCGGCGATCAGTTCGCGCGCCTCCTTCTCCTTGTCGGCGAAGGCGGCGGAGCGGGCGTCGAAGAACTTCTGCAGCGCGGCGTCGAAGGCGCGGCGGAGCTCCGTTTCCCGGCGGCCGGCGCCGGGAAGCCGGCGGAATTCCTCGCGGAGCGACCGGGCGCGGCGCGGATCGGTCATCGCCTCCGCCTCGCGGATCAGCGCCTCCTTCGCTTCGGCGGCGGCCTTGAATTTGCTGTCGCGTTCGGCGAAGACCGCGTTGCGGGCGTTGAAGAAGGCGTCGGCGGCGGCGCGGAACCGGAGGTAGAGATCGTGGTCGGCCGCCCCGGCGCGGGGAAGCGCCTTCCACTTCGATTGAAGTTCGCGGAAGGCTCCGCTGGTCGGGCCCCATTCGGTGGAGTCCGCCAGCGCTTCGGCGGACCGCACCAGTTCCTCCTTGGCTTCGGCGGCGAATTTCTGTTCCTTGCGCCGGGCGGCGAAGTGGTCGTCGATGCGGCGCTGGAGCGAACGGGTGAGTTCGAGGTAGCGGGGATTGATCTCCTCGTTTTTCTCCCACGGCACGTTGCCGAGGGTCTTCCACCGTTCGCGGAGTTCCTGAAGCCGCTTCGAGGCGGGGGCGAGCTCGCTCTCGGGAAGGGCGTTGAGTTTTTCCAGTTCGGCGCAGATGTCGAGCTTCAATGTGTAGCTCTCCCAGCGGGCGAGATCGAGGGTCTCGAAGTGGCGCGAAAGTTTCGCCGACGCGCGGCGCTGCGCCTCCTTGAAGCGGTTCGCCGCGCCGTGGGGCACCGCGCCGAGCGCCTTGTATTCGCTGTCGATGGCGGGTTTGCGTTCCTTGAGCGGGGCGATCTCCTCGGCTTCGGTGAGGGCGCGGAGTTCGGCGGTCAGCTTCTCGACCTCGGCGGTGAGACGGGCGGCCTCGGCGGCCTCGGCGGCGAGGCGGCAGTGGATGTCGCCGAGGAGCGCTTCCATTCCCGCGATCCGCTCCGGATCCCCCGCGTGGAAGGCGCGGAACTTCTTCTCGAAGGACTCGACTTCGGGGAGGGTGAGAAGTTCTCCGGCGTCGAGCAGCGCCTTGCATTCGGCGTCGAGCTTCGCCGCCTGCCGGAGACGATCTTCCGCTTCGGCGAAACGCCCGCGCGCGCAGCGTTCGGCTTCGGCGAAGCGCTTGTCGAGGATCTCCCCGTACTCGGGCGGGAGTTCCGGTGCGGCGTGGTAGCGGCTGACCGCGCGTTCGACGGCGGCGGCGAAACCGCTGCCGTCGCCGGTGACCGTGAGGTTTTCCAGCTCTACGCAGACGGATTCCCGCTGCCGGAGGCGGTCGCGCAGCTCCTGCGGCATGCCGCCCGCGGCGGCGGATTCGGGCGCTCCGGGAAATTCTTCACTCATGGTTCGGCTTGCCTCCGGTATGTGTTTTGCGGTGTCCCGCTGTTCCGGGATTCCGGCGCTCCTGCCGGGAATTCTCCGATGCGCCGCCCGTCCCGCGGACGCGTTTCGGTTTCCGGATCCTCCGCGGATCCTCCGACCGGCTTCCGGCAGTGCCGCCGATCAGGGTAAATTATACAACGTTTTCGGGATTTTTGCAACCTTGAGCGTCTCCGGTGCTTGATTTTTCGTCAAAAAACCTTATATTTTGTCGGAATGGATTCCTGAAAAGCAGATTCCGAAGGAGGTTGTCCCATCATGGCGAAGACACGAGAATTCAAAACCGAAGTTCAGCAGATGCTGAACCTGATGATCCATTCGCTCTATTCCAACCGCGACATTTTCCTGCGCGAACTCATCGCCAATGCCGCCGACGCGATCGACAAGGCGCGTTTCGAGAGCCTCACCAATGCCGAACTCACCCGCGACTGGGCGATCCGGATCGCCATCGATCCGGAAAAGAAAACGCTTACCGTCGGCGACAACGGCATCGGCATGAACGAGCAGGAGGTGATCGAAAACATCGGCACCATCGCCCGGAGCGGGACCCGCGCCTTCTTGAAGGTGCTGGAGGAACAGGGCGTCAAGGAGGGCGAACTGCCGGAGATGATCGGGCAGTTCGGCGTCGGATTCTACTCCGCCTTCATGGTCGCGGAAAAGGTCGAACTCGTCACCAAGAAATCCGGGACCGACGATCCCGCGGTCCGCTGGAGCAGCACCGGGACGGGCAAGTACACCCTCGACTCCGCCGACCGCTCCGAACCGGGGACCGAGATCACGCTGCATCTCAAGGACGATGCCGCGGTCTACCTCGACCGCTGGAAGATCTCCGGGATCATCCGCAAGTATTCGGATTTCATCGAATATCCGATCATCCTGCCGCTCAAGAAGACCAACGAGGACAAGACCGAGACCGTCACCGACGAGACCGTCAACAGCCGCAAGGCGATCTGGCTCCGCAAACCCTCCGAAGTCACCGAGGATGAATACAAGAGTTTCTACAGCCATCTGTCGAACTTCGGCGGGACCGAATTTTTGAAGACGATCCACATCTCCGCCGAGGGTGCGAGCGAATTCAAGGCGCTGCTCTTCCTGCCGAAGGAGGCGCCCTTCAATCTGCTGATGCCCGAC
>Ga0310690_10001312_pt1 | contig 44560 bp, 35 predicted proteins | sample AusTroGonzalo_MG_2_FD_207661 | JGI IMG/M metagenome (GOLD analysis project Ga0310690, IMG submission 207661) | Bovine rumen microbial communities from tropical cattle in Woodstock, Queensland, Australia - Gonzalo_04 (v2) (version 2) | ecosystem: Host-associated > Mammals > Digestive system >... | reverse complement strand
TTCGACGGCGAAGCGAAGACCATCCAGCACGACACGCCGAACCGCGGCCTGAAGGAAGGCCCGTTCATGTTCAAGCGCAACGGCATCTACTACTTCACGTTCCCCTGGGTCGACGAAAACCACGAATGCCTCTGCTACTGCACCGGCGACAACCCGTTCGGCCCCTTCAAGTACCAGGGCAAGATCATGGAGCAGAACCCGCAGTGCTGGACCAACCACCACTCCGTCGTCGAGTTCAAGGGCAAGTGGTACCTCTTCTACCACCACAACGACTACTCCCCGAACTTCGACAAGAACCGCTCCGTCTGCGTCGACGAGATCACGTTCAACGAAGACGGATCCATCAACCTCGTGACCCCCACCAAGCGCGGCGTCGGCATCACGAAGGCCACCAGCAAGATCGAGCTTGACCGCTACTCCAAGATCGCGGACCAGAACCACGCCTGGATCGAATTTCTCCGCACCGAATCCCCGTTCGAAGGCTGGAAGACCGTCTTCCGCAACAACGACAGCTCCCGCAATCCGATCTGGGTCGAATACGACCGCGTCGATTTCGGCAGCAAGGACCTCGACTCCGTGCTCGTCCGCTGCCAGTCCAACGTCGGCGGCAGGATCGAGATCCACGTCGACTCCCTCCAGGGCCCGGTCATCGCCACCGTCGACATCCCCGGCAAGGACGGCGGCGAATGGCAGGAGATCAAGTCCCCCGTCACCTCGCAGGTGACCGGCGTCCACGACCTCTTCGTCACCATGCGCACCGGCCTGCTGATGTACATCGACTGGGTCAAGTTCATCGAGTGATCCGGACACATTCTTTCCGAACACGGGCGCCGCATCGTTCATCGGTGCAGCGCCCTTCTCGTCCGACGGCAGGATGTCAACCTTTCAGAAAAGAGAAGCAGTTATGACCGTTCCGAAATCAAGAGAATCCAATCTTGAGCTTCTCCGGATTCTCGCCATGCTGGCGATCATCGCCTATCATTTTGAAATCCAAAGCGACATCGCATCGGCTCCCCGCGACTCCTGGTCTTCGTTCACGGCTCTCTTCCTCGGCAGTTTCGGACGCTCAGGCGTCAACGTGTTTGTCCTGATCGGAGCATGGTTTCTGATAGACCTGCCCTTCCGGAGCATACGCTTCGTCCGGCTCTACTTGACCACGCTTTTTTATACGGTCACGGTTACCCTGACTGTCCTGCTCCTGAATGCAAATCCGCAGGGAACTTCTTTGAAGATGCTGCTTTTCGCGTTTTCACCCTTTTCCTCCAGTCCGCTGTGGTTTGCCAGCTGCTATCTGCTTCTGCTCCTGCTCTCGCCTTTTTTGAATACGCTGATCCGCTCCCTCTCGCCCGCCGGATACCGGACGCTCTATTGGATCCTGCTGGTCGTGTTTGTTTTCCTGCCTACAGCCGAGAGCCTGATCCCCGGTTTTTCCGTCTACAAACGGTACATCGTCAAGTCCGACATGTCCTCCATGGTCGCACTCTATCTGATCGCCGGATACTGGAAAAAGATCCGGGAGCCTTTTTTCGCCAGGCGGGACCGGGCGATGCTGTGCGGCGCAGCGCTGACTGCCGGATGTGCGGCGCTCTGCCTTGCGGATTGCTTTGCCGGACACTGGATCCATGCCGGCTATCCGCTTCGCAAGCTGCACGACGTTCATGAGTTTCTCTCCCAGGATCTCGGTTCGGCATTCTGCGTCGGCATGGCGGCCTCCCTTTTCTTCCTGTTCCGCTCGTTTCATTTTACAGTGCCGGCGATCAACCGGATCGCCCGGAATACGCTGGGAATTTATGTCCTGCATCAGGTGCCGTGCCTGATCCCCGTCATGTGGTCATGGTTCCATGTCGGAAAATGGAAGGATTCGCCGTTTTTCCTTCCGGGAGAACTTGCCGTGATTGCCGCAGTCTTCATCGGATGCTGGCTGGTCGACTGTCTGCGAAACTGGATGTTCGAGCCGGTTTACAGCGCGGCCTGGATGTCGCGGCTGCTGTCGAAAGCGGATTCCTTTTTCATGGAAGAATAAGGAGCCTGACGGCGGTCGGTCCCGCCTGTCCGTCACGGTCCTTCGTCCGCCAAGCGCCTCCGGCCATGCGGGAGAAAAACACCCCCGGACGAACGGATTGCGGCGGATCACTCGGCTTTCTGGTAGACGCGGACGTAGTCGACATGCATGCGGACGGGGAACCTGATCGCGGTCACGTCGCCGCCGCACTCGCCGCCGAGCGCGAGGTTCACCAGCAGATAGTGCGGCTGGCGGAACGGATTCTCGACCGAACGGTAGCGGGCGTTTTTGAGCTCGGCAATCGAGGAGTCGCTTATGGCTTTGCCGTCTATGGACAGCACGATGCGGTTTTCATCCCAGTCCATCGCGTAGACGTGGAACTTGTCCGCCCAGTCCGGGTCGTCCTTCTGAAAACTCTTGAGTTCGAGCTTGACAGAATGACCTTCCGGCGTCCACTGCCCCTTGTCCGAGGACCAGTAGTAATTCGCGAGGACGGTTTCCTTGTAATACTCGAAGATGTCGACCTCGCCGCAGGACGGCCAGTTTTCGTTCACGCCCATCGACCAGAACGCGGGCCAGCAGCCTTCCGTCAGGGGTGCCTTGATGCGGGCCTCGATGCGCCCGAAGCAGAACGAATGAAGGCCCTTCGTGATGAGGCAGGCGGAGGTGTAGTGGATGGGACTGTCGTTCCCGCCGAACATGCGCGCGAAGGGATTCGGGTTCGGATTCGGCAGGGGTTCCTCGTGGTGTTCCGCCGTGATGACCAGGCATCCGTCGCGCACCTCGGCGCTTTCCGGGCGGTACCATTGCGCCTCGTGGTTCCGCACGTATCCGGTCTCGTAAGTCCAGTTCGCCGGATCGGGCCGTCCGTCTACGTCGAACTCGTCGCTCCAGACCAGCTTCATGCCGGCGGGCGGGTTCGGGGCGAACGGATCGGCGGCAGCGGGCGCGGATTCGGAGGAACCCGCGGATTCGGAGGATCCCGCGGATTGCTGCGTGGACGAAACGGGGCCGCATGCGGCGAGGACGCACGCGAGGACCGCCGGAAGAATCGGAAACATCAACATTTTCATCATCGAACCTCCTGAAAAAACTGTCGTTTAGGATAATCGGACGGAAAAAACCGCCGCCGCATGGGATTGCCACACAGACGGCGGGATGGAATGACCGGATCAGTTCGATGCGGGCATCGACATCAGGAATTCGGCGTTCGTCGAAACCTTCTTGAGCTTGGAGATCAGGACCTCCATGGCCTCGACGGGCGGGACGCCGGTCATGGCCTTGCGGAGCGTCCAGACGCGCGGGAGTTCGTCGCGATGGAGCAGCAGCTCCTCCTTGCGCGTGCCGCTGGCTTCGATGTTGATGGCGGGGTAGACGCGCTTGTCGACGAGACGTCGGTCGAGGTGGAGCTCCATGTTGCCGGTGCCCTTGAATTCCTCGAAGATGACCTCGTCCATCTTGCTGCCGGTGTCGATGAGCGCAGTGGCGATGATGGTCAGGCTGCCGTAGTTTTCGATGTTGCGCGCCGCGCCGAAGAAGCGTTTCGGCTTGTGGAGGGCGTTCGCATCGACGCCGCCGGTGAGAATCTTGCCGCTGTGGGGCTGGAGCGTGTTGTAGGCGCGTGCGAGACGCGTGATGGAGTCGAGCAGGATCACGACGTCCTTCTTGGATTCGACGAGGCGCTTGGCCTTTTCGATGACCATTTCGGCGATCTGCACGTGGCGTTCCGGCGGCTCGTCGAAGGTGGAGCTCACGACCTCGGCGTTCGAGCTCACGCTCATTTTCATGTCGGTGACTTCCTCGGGGCGCTCGTCGATCAGGAGGATGATCAGGATGACCTCGGGGTTGTTTTTGATGATGGAGTTCGCCATTCTCTGCATGAGCACGGTCTTGCCGGTGCGCGGCGGCGCGACGATGAGGCCGCGCTGACCGAGCCCGATCGGCGTCACCAGGTCAACGACGCGTCCGCAGAGTTCGTCCGGGGTGGTCTCCAGGAAGAGGCGGCGGGTCGGGAAATACGGCTTGAGCTCGTTGAACGGGATGATGTCGCGCTTGCATTCGGGCGACTGGTGGTTGATGCTGGTCACGCGGAACATCGCGAAGAAGCGTTCCTTCTCGCGCGGCTGGCGGATCTCTCCTTCGATGAAGTCGCCCGTGCGGACGGCATAGCGGCGGACCTGGTTCGGGCTGAGGTAGATATCCTCGGAAGACGGCAGGTAGCTGTAATACGGGGAACGGAGGAACCCGAAGCCGTCGGGCATGACCTCCAGGAATCCGCTGCCGACAAGGATGCTCCGTTCGCTGCTGGCGCGGACGATTTCGAAGACGAGTTCGGATTTGGCGAGGACGCCAACGCCCTCGATGCCCATGTCGCGCGCCATCTGGCTGAGCTCGGTGATGGATTTCTGCTGGAGATCGGAGATGTTCAGGGTCGGCAGCGGAATCGGGGTACCGTCCTCGTCGTATTCCACGCGCGGCCCGTTGTTGTAATTCTGCTGGGTCATCTTCATGAGGCGGCGGATCTCGGCATAGGTCGGATCGTCGCCGCCCTGGCGGATGCTGTTGTAGCCGCCGCCGTTGCCGCCGCCCTGGAAACGGCGCTTCTGGTTCTGCTGATTCTGCTGGTTCTGCTGTTTGCGGAACTGCTGGTTCTGCTGATTGTTGAACTGGCGGTTGTTGTTCTGCTGCTGATTGTTGTTGAACTGGCGCTGATGCTTGCCGTTCCGCTGCTGGTTCTGCTGATTCTGGTTCTGCTGGTTCTGGCCGTGGCGCTGCTGGTTCTGGCCGCCATGCTGCTGGCCGTTGTTGTTCTGGCCCTGCTGTCCGGCGGGACGCGCGGAGGATTCCTGCCCCTGTGCGGACTCCGCGGATTCGCCCGGCTGACGCAGCTCGGACGGCATCTGTTCGCCGAGGTCGCGGGTCTCCATGTTGTCGTCCGGGAAATCCGGCATGGGCGCTTCGTTCCGGGGCATGCGCGCGGGAGCTTTCGGCGCCGGCGGCACGTAGGCGATGCTGTCGTCGTCGGGCGGGAGGTCGACGGACGCGCCGCCGGATTCGTTCATGCCCGCCACGACGATCTCGTTCGGACGGATCCCGCCGGGGAAATCCTGTTCCGGCGAATCGGAGTCCATGTCGTCGTCGTCCATGTTGAATTTATAGGTACGGACGACTTTCAGTCCGTCAAGGGAACTCGGTTCGAAGGATTCGACATGCCGGACGGAGGCGGGATCATAGTCGCCGTCGTCGCCGAAATCCGGTTCCGGTGCATTGCCGCCGGGGACTTCGTCGCGGGCGGCGGGTTTCGATCCGAAAACGGCCTGGACCGGAGCGACATGCGACTCTTCGGACTCGATTTGCGTATCCGCAGCGACTTCCGTTTCGGATTCGGCTTCCGTGCGTTTTTTCGGCGGACGGCCGCGGCGTTTTTTCACCGGCGCTTCGGCATCGGCGGCCGGAGCGGCCTGCGCCTGCGCTTCATCCTGTGCGGGCATCTGTTTTTCGGACGGCATGTTTTCCATTTCGTCGGACATCTTTTTTTCCTTTCCTGACAAATCGGAGCGGTTATTTTGAATTTGAATGATCGAACAAAAGTAAGGTTGTTTTCATTTATTGTCTTATAAAAGACGATCTCAGCCGGGCGGTCAGTTCGAAACACTGTTTCCTCAGATGCTCCGTACTACCGTTGTTGATCAGGCCGAAATCGGCGCGGGCGAGCTTTGCGTCGGCGGACATCTGCACGGACAGGCGGGATTCCGCCTCTTCGCGCATCAGGCCGTTCCGTGCCATCAGCCGCCCGATCTGCATCTCCCGCGGCATCCAGACCGCGATCGCATGCGAATACCGGGTCTCCCAGCCGATCTCGAAGAGCAGCGGGACCTCGACCAGGACCAGTTCGTCCCCGCGGACGGCATCCCGCGCCATCAGCTCCCGCAGACGCTGTTCCACCGCCGGATGGACCAGCGCGTTCAACGCGGCGAAAGCGTCCGCATGCTCCCGCCCGGAGAAAAGCCGTTTCGACAGCGCCGCCCGGTCGATGCGTCCATTCCGGGTCACGACGTCGCCGCCCCAGTTTTTCCGCATTCCGTCCAGCAGTTCCGGTGTGGGATCATCATAAAGGTCGTGGCAGATCGCATCCGTGTCGTAGATATGGGAGAATCCGGCTTCCAGCAGGAAATGGCCCGCCGTCGTTTTTCCGCATGCGATCCCGCCAGTCAGGGCAAGAGGTTTCAACTCTTCCGTCTCCGTGCGGTTTCTTTTGTGTTTGGATGATTCCCGGAATGGAATCCGTTTTTCATGGACCGCCTGCGCGGCGGATGCGTTCCGGGATCCCGCGGTCTGCCCGAAAAATGATGCAGGCTGATGGCGTCTGCCCGGGCGGATGGGGAAATTATGGCCGGCAGCCCGGGAACAACATTACCCGGGACGGTCATAAGGAGAATGATGTTTTAATTTAGCACGCCGCGTTCCTTTTTTCAAGCGGATTTCAGGAAAAAACGCGAAAACCGCCTGAAAACGCCCTGTTTTTCGCCGGGGACGCCTCCGGGGAAGCGCCATTTCGTACCGTCCGGGAGAGCGTGTCCGTTCTTCGTGTTTTTTTGGAAACACTCCGAAAAAAACGGCATTTCCCGGTTGATAATTGCCCTTTTCACGGTTATATTATTAGGATAAAAACGTTACAAACGGATGCGTGTTTTCCCCTGTTTTTCCGCCCTGCCCCGCCCGCCGTTCCGGGCTTCCGGCATGGCAGGAAAACCGGACGGATGCCGCGTCGAAAACACGGGAAACGACGATGAACGAGATCGGATTTGACAACACACGCTACCTGGAGGAACAGTCCGCCGAGATCCTGCGCCGCGCGGAGCGGTTCCAGAACAAACTCTACATCGAATTCGGGGGCAAGCTCGCCTACGACTACCATGCCGCGCGCATCCTGCCCGGCTTCGACCCGAACGTCAAGCTCAAGCTGCTCCAGCGCCTGAAAGACAAGATCGACGTCGTGATCTGCATCTATGCGGGCGACATCGAACGCAAGAAGATCCGCGCCGACTTCGGCATCGCCTACGACGCCGACACCCTGCGCATCATCGACAATCTCCGTTCGCTCGGCATCAGCGTGAAGGCCGTCGTCGTGACCCGCTACGAGGACCACCCCGCGGTCAACAACTTCATCACCAAGCTCGAACGCCGCAACGTCGCCGTCTACAAGCACAAGACCATCAAGGGCTATCCCGCCGACGTCGACCTCATCGTGAGCGATTCCGGCTACGGCGCAAACCCCTACGTCGAGACCGACCGCCCCATCGTCATCGTGACCGGCCCCGGCCCCAGCAGCGGCAAGATGGCGACCTGCCTTTCCCAGGTCTACCATGAGCACAAGCGCGGCGTTGCCGCCGGCTACGCCAAGTTCGAGACGTTCCCTGTCTGGAACCTGCCGCTGAACCACCCCGTGAACATCGCCTACGAGGCCGCCACCGCCGACATCGGCGACGTGAACATGGTCGACTCGTTCCATCTGGACGCCTACGGCACGACCGCCGTCAACTACAACCGCGACATCGAGATCTTCCCCGTCGTCCGCCGCATCATGGAACGCATCATGGGTGAAGGAAACGTCTACAAGTCCCCGACCGACATGGGCGTGAACCGCGTCGGATTCGCGATCTCGAACGATGAGGTCGTCCGCGAAGCCTCCAAACAGGAGGTCATACGCCGCTGGTTCCGCTACAGCGCCGAATACGCCGTCGGCGCCACCGACCTCCGCACGGTCCAGCGCGTCCACATCCTCATGGACAACCTCGGGATCAAGGGCGAGGACCGCCCCGTGGTGATTCCCGCGCGCGAAACCGCCGAGCAGGCGGCGCAGATCCCCGGACACGGCAACGACGGCTTCTACTGCGGCGCCGCGCTCCAGCTCCCCGACGGACGCATGATCACCGGCAAGAACTCCCCGCTCCTCCACGCCGCGGCAGCCTGCGTCCTGAAGGCGCTGAAGGCGCTCGCCAACCTCCCGCACGAACTCGACCTGCTCTCCCCGGACGTGATCGACTCCGTGGCGCACCTCAAGAAAATGCTGAAGAACCCGCGCGTCAGCCTCGACCTCGAGGAGACCCTGATCGCACTCGCGGTCAGCACCACCGCCAACCCCGCCGCGAAGCTCGCGCTCAACCACCTCTCCCGGCTCAACGGCTGCGAGATGCACCTCTCCCACCTCCCCGCGCAGGGCGACGCCGCGGGTCTCCGCAAACTCGGTGTCAACCTTACCTGCGACCCCAAGTTCGCCAGCCGCGACCTCTTTGTGGAATGATCCATCATGCTTGATCCCATCCAGGCCAGAAAACAGATCCTGAAATCCTGCCGCCGCGTGGTCCTGAAAGTCGGGACGCGCCTCCTCGCCGACCAGTCGGCCATCGCCCGCCTCGTCACCCAGATCCACGCGCTCCGCGAATCGGGCCGCCAGGTCATCCTCGTGTCCTCCGGCGCAGTCGGTATGGGCATGCGTGCCGCCGGGCTCAAACGCCGCCCGCGCCACCTCTCCGAAGTCCAGGCGCTCGCCGCCATGGGCCAGGCCACGCTCATGTCCATGTACGAGGCGGAATGCCGCAAGTACGGATTCCGCGCCGCCCAGCTCCTCCTCACCGCCGACGACCTGCGTTCCCGCGAACGCCATCTGAACGCCGCCAACTGCATCGAGGCGCTCCTCGCACACGACGTGCTCCCCATCGTCAACGAAAACGACCCCGTCTCCGTCAGCGAACTCAAGTTCGGCGACAACGACACGCTCGCCGCGCTCCTCGGATCCATGATCCGCGCCGACCTCACCATCATCCTTACCACCGTCAACGGCCTCCTCGACAAGAACCCCGACGGCACGCTCGGCGACCGCATCTCCGTCGTGCACGGCGTGACCGGCGCGCTGAAGGAGATCGCCACCGGCACCGACGATGCCGCGTTCTCCATCGGCGGCATGGCTTCCAAGCTCAACGCCGCCGAGCTCCTGAACAGCGCCGGGGAGGCCCTCTGGATCGCGTCCGGCGAGGACGCCGACATCATCGCGCGCATCTTCGCCGCCGAGGACGTCGGGACCGTCTTCCTGCCGCAGGACGGCATGCACAAGATGGGCTCCCGTAAACGCTGGCTCGCCTCGTTCTCCCGCCCCGCGGGCATCATCGCGGTCGACGACGGCGCGGCAAACGCGCTGGTCAGAAAAGGATCCAGCCTGCTGCCCTCCGGCGCAGTCTCCATCTCCGGCACGTTCAAACGCGGCGACGTGGTCCGCATCGTGCGCGCAACGACCGGCGAGGTCCTCGCAAAGGGCATCACGAACTTCTCCTCGGACGAAGCCGCGCGGATCGCCCGCCACAAATCCGGCGACCTGACCGCCATCCTCGGATGCGACGCCGAAGACGAACTCGTCCACCGCAACAACCTCGTCCTGCTCTGACTCTTTTCTCCCCTGCCCCCGCCTCGTCCGGTTTCCCTATGAAATTCTACATCAAGACCTACGGCTGCCAGATGAACCTGCGCGACTCCGACTCCGCCGCCGCGCTCCTCATCGAACACGGCCTGACCCCCGCGGACGGCGAGGCGGACGCCGACCTCGTGATCCTGAACACCTGCAGCGTGCGCGACCAGGCGGAACGCAAGGCGATCGGCAAGCTCGGGTTCCTCGGCAAGCTCAAGCGCGAACGCCCGTGGATGATCTTCGGCATCATGGGCTGCATGGCACAGAGCCGCGGCGCCGAGCTCCTGAAGTCGATCAAACACCTCGATTTCGCCATCGGAACCGACCAGATCCACCGCATTCCGGAGATCGTGGACCGGATCGCCACCGAACACGAAAAGACGGCGTTCTTCGACCGCGCCTCCGCCGAAACGCCCGGCATCGACTCGCACCGGTTCGACGGCGCGGAGTCCCCCCACTCCGCCTTCGTTTCCATCATGCGCGGTTGTAGCCGCTACTGTTCCTACTGCATCGTGCCGTTCGTGCGCGGGCCGGAGCGCAGCCGCCCCAAGGAATCCATCCTCAACGAATGCCGCACCCTCGCGGCGCATGGCGTGCCGGAGATCTTCCTGCTCGGGCAGAACGTCTCCGCCTACGGGCTGGACAACACCGCCCCGCCGCCCGACGACGCCCCCTCGCCTTTCGGCGAACTCCTGAAAGGCATCGCGGCCATCGACGGCATCCGCCGCATCCGGTTCACCTCGCCGCATCCCGCCTACTTCACGCAGGCGCTCATCGACGTCTTCGCACAATCGGAGAAGGTCTGCAAGTACGTGCATCTGCCGCTCCAGTCCGGCTCCGACCGCATCCTGAAGCTCATGAACCGCCCGTACGACACCGCGAAATACCTCTCCGTCACGGACCGCCTGCGCCGGGCCGCTCCCGGCATCTCGTTCTCCACCGACGTCATCGTCGGGTTCCCGACCGAGACCGAGGCGGATTTCCAGGCCACGCGCGAACTCATGGACCGCGTCGGATTCGACAACGCGTTCATCTTCAAATACTCGCCCCGCAAGGGCACGCGTTCCGCTCAGATGCCAGACGACGTCCCGCAGGAGGTCAAGGAGGAACGCAACCAGATCCTGCTCGCCGACCTCGAACGCCGCGCGGAAGCCGCAAACAGGAAGCTCGTCGGGCAGACGTTCGAGCTCCTCGTCGAAGGCCCCAGCAAGCGCAACTCCGCACGGTGGAGCGGACGCACAGACACGTTCAAGCAGGCGGTATTCACCCCCGACCCGGCGCACCCCGTCGCGTGCGGCGATTTCGTGCGCGTGAAGATCGTCCGGTCCACCGCCACGACCCTCTACGGCGAGCTCGTCCCCGCGGGCAGCTGACGCCAAAACACGAAAGGCCACTCCATGAAACTGCTCTTCTTCTCCGATGTCCACGGCGTGCCCAGCACGCTCGAACGCCTTTTCGAACATGCCGACGAGCTCAAGCCCGACCTCATGGTCCTGCTCGGCGACGCGCTTTACCATGGCCCCCGCAACGGCGTCCCCGGATGGTACGACCCGCAGAAAGTCGCCGACCTGCTCAACTCCCGCCGCGAACAGGTTCTGGCCGTGCGCGGCAACTGCGACGCCGACGTCGACCAGTTCCTGCTCAAGTTCCCGATCATGGCGGATTTCTCCGAAATCCTCACCGATTCCGCCCGGTTCTTCGTCACCCACGGTCACCTCTGGAACGCCGCCCATGTGCCGCCGGTCCCGCAGGGTACCATCCTCGTGCACGGTCACACGCACATCCCGGAGATCCGTCTCCTGCCCGAAGGAGTCACGCTCTTCAATCCCGGCTCCATCTCCCTGCCGAAACGGAACTTCCCACCAAGTTTCGGATTCTTCGACGGCACGGACCTGACCGTCCGCCGCCTTGAGGACGGCGCCGTCCTCCTCCCCGATTGACACCGCCTCGTGCGCGAGCATAAGCCGCGCACTGGATCGGCACCGCTTGCGGTGTGCTCTCGCGAAGCAGAGCACTGGATCGGCACCGTTTGCGGTGTGCTCTCGCGAAGCAGAGCACTGGATCGGCACCGCTTGCGGTGTGCTCTCGCGAAGCAGAGCACTGGATCGGCACCGCTTGCGGTGTGCTCTCGCAAAGCAGAGCACTGGATCGGCACCGCTTGCGGTGTGCTCTCGCGAAGCAGAGCACTGGATCGGCACCGCTTGCGGTGTGCGCGCTTTCTATAAAAAAACGGGAAAAAACAGTGGAAAGTCCCGGATTCCGCCTTGATTTTTTTCGTTCCTGAAGCTACAGTATAGTGATTGATTATCTTATTTTCACATACAACCAATTAAAAACAAACCTGAACAACAAGGATCCTTCACCATGATGAAAAAACTCGCCTGCCTCGCCGTCTGCGTCCTTTCCGCAATCGGTCTCTCCGCCTGCTCCTCCTTCGAAATCGCCACCAACACGAACGGCGTGAAGCTCACTGCCGACGAGGGCGAAACCCGCGGCCATGTGAACGCCGACATCTGGGGCGTCTACGTCTTCGGCCTGCCCGTGATCTCCGGCAGTTCTGTCGAACCCGGCAAATGCGTCGTCTTCAGCGACACGGTCGACACCAGCAACGCGATCTCCTTCCTGACCCGCAACGCCCAGAAGAAGCTCAACGGCTCCACGATTGTCGACGTCCAGAGCGAACGCACCACCGGCTGGCTCGTCCCGACCCTCTTCTTCTTCTATCGCGACATCCAGGTCTCCGGCAACGTCCTGAAGTAACCCGGAGCACATCCTCCTCCCATGCCAGACGCAAAAGGAAGCGGCAGCCAGCGGCTGGAAAAAGTCCGGCGGAACATGCTCCGCATGACTTCTCCGGTCGGATTCGGCGACGACAGCGCGAAGGAATTCGGTTCCCTCTCCGCAATCAATGTCCCGCCGTGGCTCGCCCGTGCCGACGCGGCCTACAGCCGGGCGGTCCGCCTGATCCAGGTCTCCGCGCCGCCCGGGGCGTCCGCGCCCGCTCCTGAGGCCCGCCTCGAATACTGGCGCGTGGTGAGGACGCTCCTGCAGGAATCCGAAGAAAACCTCTCCTCCATCCACCATGTCTTCGAAAAAGCGGAGGAGATCCCGCTGGACGTCTCGGTCTATCTGGCGTTCGTCCGGTTCCTGATCCGCCTCGTCATGCAGATCGCGATGGCCGCACGGTCCGGGGTCGAACTCGCCGCGGATGCCCGTTCGTTCCCGTCGCCGCTCTTCCCGGCGCAGCTTCAGGATACGCTCGCTGACGCAGAGGCAGTCTTCACCGCATCCGAGGAGAGGATCCGCAAATTCACGCTCGACAGCCTGGAGCTCGCATCGCCCGCCGTCGACAAAATCCGTTCGGACTGCCGGAAAGCCCTGCCGAAAGTCGCGAAGGAACGCTACGAACGCGCCCTCACGGCTTTCACGGAGCATTTCGCGCAGATCGGGGAGGACGGGCAGAAATGAGCGAGAAAGACCCGAAACAGCAGGTCCCGCAGGAGGAATCCTCGACTTTCGTGCGGCCGCAGAAACGCACGGACTGGCGGGTCGTCTGCATCCGCATCGGTGTCATCGCGGCCGCCACCGTCCTGGTCTGCCTGTTCATCCTCCGGCCGATGGTCATCAACGGCAGCAGCATGATGCCGACCTATTCCAGCCGCGGATTCACGTTCGGATTCCTCCCCTATTTCAAGATCTACAGCCCGCAGAGGCAGCAGGTCGTCATCCTGTCCCATGCAGGGTTCAACACATTCCTCCTCAAACGCCTCATCGCCTTCCCCGGCGAGACCGTCGAAATCCGCAACGGCGTCGTGTACGTCAACGGCAAGGAACTGGACGAACCCTATGTCAAATACGACTGCAACTGGAACCTGTCCCGCTGCGAGGTGCCGAAGGGCAAGATCTTCGTCCTCGGCGACAACCGGTCCATGCCAATCCGGGAACACATGGGCGGCATGATCGACCGCGACCGCCTCGCCGGCGTGCCGATCTGGTGACCCCGGATGGCAGGGGTTCACCTCAGTCCGGCAAAGAAGGCCGCCCTCGCTGCCGTCATCCTGGCGACCGCGGTCGCCGTCTGGTTCTTCTATTTCCGCTCGGATGACGCGTCCGCTGTCCGGTCGCGCCTCCGCGAAGCCGTCGCGTTCGCCGAGAAACAGCCAAAGGGCACCGGCATCAACCTTCAGGGCGCGGGCGTCGCGCGGGCGCTCGGCGATTTCTTCTCCACCGAGACCGACATCAGCATCTCCGGCGAATCCCGCGGGCAGACCTACACGCTGTCCGCCGCCACGCGCGGGGAGGTCGTTTCCTCGTATTTCATGCTGCGGCCCCTGCTCACGTCCCTGTCGGTCAGCCTCGCGGAGATCGACGTCTCGTTCCCGGACGACACGCACAGCACAGCCTTGGTCAAATGCTCGGCGATGGCGACCGGCATGACACAGAACGGGGATTTCTTCCGCGAGGGGCGCCTGATCTCCGCCGAGCTCGTCCGCGAAGACGGCGAATGGCGGTTCAAGTCGCTCCGGGCGGATCCGGTCATAAGTTTCAATCTCGATTGAGTTTTCAGTTCGATTTCAAAAGGAGTTTTTCAAATGATTGAAGCGGTCATCGGCGGTCTTATCGGTTTTCTCCTCGGCGCATTCATCCTTTTCCTGTGGATGAGGGCGAGGTCGCGCACCGACGCGGCGCGCATCGCCGAACTCGAATCCCGCACCGAGGCGTTCGACCAGGCCGTCGCCGGCAAAGTCCGCGCGGAAAGCGCCCTCGAACAGCTCAAAATCTCCTCGCAGCGCGAACTCGAATTCGCGAAACAGACGGCAAAGGACAATGCGGATGCCACGGAAAAGGCGCATGAGGCCGCGCTCGCATCCGCCAGAAGCCAGGCTGCCGCCACGCTTGAGGCCGAACGCGAAAAAGCTGCCGCTCTGCTTGATGCGGAAAAACGTCGCGCCGCCGCCGAACTCGAGGCGGAAAAACGCTCGGCGCAAACCGAGCTCGCCGCCCTCCGCGAAGCCCATGCCCAGCTCGAAAAGACCATGAAGGAACGCACCGAAAACCTCCGGCAGGAATTCAAGGTCCTCAGCGAGACCATCCTGAAGGAACGCACCGAAAACCTGCAGACCGCCAATAAGGAACAGCTCTCCGCCATCCTCGCCCCGCTTCGCGAGCAGCTCGCCGTCTACAAAAAATCCATGGATGACGTCCGCGACAACGGCGTCAAGCTCAACGAATCCCTGAAGCACCAGTACGAATCCATGGTCAAAATGACCGAGAAGATCGGCACGGACGCGAACAACCTCGCAAACGCCCTGAAGGGACAGAGCAAGACACAGGGCGACTGGGGCGAAATGATCCTTGAGACCATCCTCCGCAATTCCGGCCTCGTGAAGGGCGTCCACTATCGCACGCAGGACACCATCCGCGACGAGTCCGGCAGGACGGTCCGAAGCGCCGCCGACCATATCATGCGCCCCGACGTGATCGTGAACTACCCGGACGGAAAGGCGGTCATCATCGACAGCAAAGTCAGCCTCACGGCCTACGCCGACTACGCCGGGACCGACGACCCGAAGAAACGCGAGGACGCCCTTCAGCGCCACATCCGCAGCGTCCAGGCGCACGTCGACGAGCTGGTAAAAAAAGATTACTCCGCCTACCTCCGCAAGGGCGATTCCGTCGATTTCGTGGTCATGTTCATCCCGAACGATCCGTCGTACCAGGCCGCGCTCCAGGGCGACTCCGGCCTGTGGAACCGCGCGTTCGAGCAGCGCATCCTCATCGTGAACCCGTTCAACCTGATGACGCTCCTCTACATCATCAAGGTCGCGTGGAACCGCATGGCGCAGGAACGCAACCAGCAGGAGATCGTCAGGACCGCCGAGACCCTCCTCGCGCGCGTCCAGCGGTTCTTTGCCGCGTTCGACGACGTCGGCAGGCAGCTCGAATCGACCGGGAAGAAATACGAGGCCGCCGTGAAGGCGCTCAGCGGACGCCAGGGGCTCCTCGGGTCCGCCGAAAAACTCAAGGCGCTCGGCGTCCCGTCCAAGAAGGACCAGAAGTTCCCCGAACGCTTCACCGCCCCCGAATTCTCCTCCGAACCGCTTGACATCCTTCTTCCCGGCGCGGAGGACTCGGAAGACGCCGGAACGGGATCGGGAACAGACGACGCCTCCGCGCTGTCAGAGGAACTTGATCTGCCGCTGTCCGCCCCGGGCGACACCCCGGATGCCGACGATGCGGATTCGAATGATGCAAATGACCAGAATTGAAAGAATCTTTCCTATGAAATGCTTGTCCGTTTTCTTCTGCCTTTTCGCCTTTGTCGCCGGACTCTTCGCCGCGCCGCCCGTCAACATGGATTCCTGGGCGCTCGCCGCACAGGGGGATGATCTTGCGCTCACGCTCACGCTGCCCGCCGACGCACATGCCTACGAAACCACGACCGGCCCCGTCCTGCCCGACGGGGTGAAGCCCGTCTCCGCGCCCGCGCCGAAACAGGAGACGGACGCGATGACCGGCGAACTCGAATCGTTCTACGTCGGGCCCGGCATCGTGACCTGGGTCCTGCCGCGAGCCGCCGCGGTCGACGGGAAGATCAGGGTCAAATGGCAGGTCTGCGTCGGCGAAATGTGCTACGCGCCCGGTTCCGCCGAACTCCCCGTCCCCGGCGCGGCCGATTCGCAGGACAAGACGGAGAATGCGCCCGCTGAAACCTCAGCCGAACCGGAAACAGCCGGTTCCGCCCCGGTCGAACTTCTCCCGTTCACGCTCGTGCGCTCCGCCGACGGCTACCTCCCCGCCGAAAAGTTCCTCGGATTCCTCACCGGGGACGAATCCAAATACTCCGCGTTCACGTTCGCGGGCCGGGGGTTCCTGATGATGCTCCTGCTCGCGATCCTCGGCGGCATCGCGCTCAACCTCACGCCGTGCGTGCTGCCCCTGCTCCCGGTCAACCTCGCCATGATCGGCGCGGGCCAGGCGTCCGGCAACGGCAGGTTCACGCGCGTCTGGCACGGCATGGCGTACGGCGCGGGCATCATGGTCACCTACGGCCTGCTCGGCGTGGTCTCCGTCCTGATGGGGACCACGTTCGGCGGCATCGACTCCAGCTGGATCTTCAACGCCGCCGTCGCCGCGATCTTCGTCGTGCTCGCGCTCGCCATGTTCGACCTCTTCTCCATCGACTTCTCCGGGCTCGGCGCCTCCATCCGCCTGCCCGAATCCGCCCACTTCGGCGGCATCTTCCTGATGGGTGCGTTGTCCGCCGTGCTCGCGGGCGCGTGCGTCGCTCCGGTCCTGGCCGCCGCGCTTGTGCAGGCCGCGAAAATGGTCGCGCACGGCGATTATTACGGGCTCGCCCTGCCCTTCGCGCTCGGGTTCGGCATGGCGCTCCCGTGGCCCGTCGCCGCCGCCGGGATCGGGCTCTTCCCGAAGCCCGGCCGCTGGATGATGCGCGTGAAACAAATCCTCGGCGTGTTCATCCTCGGCCTCGCCGCGTACTACGGCTGGACCGCCTGGACACTCTTCGCCGACGGTCGCGCCGAAGCCGCCGGGATGGCGTCCGCGCAGGAAACCGCCGGCGCCGCAGCGGAGATCAACGCCGCGCTGAAGGAATCCGCCGCCACCGGCCGCCCCGTCCTCCTCGACTTCACCGCCGCCTGGTGCAAGAACTGCAAGGCGATGGAGCTTTCCACCTTCCAGGATCCCGCGGTCAAGGCCGCCATGGACGGCATGGTCTTCCTGAAAGTCCGCGCCGACAAGCCCTCCGCGCCCGAAACCGCCGCCCTCATGAAGGCATTCGAGGTCCCCGGCCTCCCGGCCTACCGCATCATCCGCCCGGAGTGACAACTGAATTAATCAGGCGGGTTTCATGCAGGGGATTACAGCGACAAAGTATCCGGAACCGGTTCAGCTGTCCGATCCGTATCAGCGGTACACTCGTGAGCAGAAGGACGGCATCCTGCACAAAAATGGGCGAGATCTGAGCACAGGCGAGCTCACGGTTCTTTTCGGCGGGTCACTGCCCGCCGGGACCTATGACGAGTGCGCACATTATCTGCCGGATGTCACGCGCTATCTCGCCGCGAATTTCTGGGAAAGTATTCTTGCTGACGATGAGGAGTTCGAGGAGCTTTTCAAGCATTTTTTTCTGTGGACTGTCTTCTTTTTTGATGAGCTTGCAAAGGACGGCATCTGGGACGAGCTGAACATGTTCCTGTCCGATCTCTTCGCCCTCGCGACCGAAAGATTCGAGGTACGCGGCGGGATTCCCGCCGGACGCGACCTTGTCGGATGTTTTTTCGAGTATTTCGGGAACAAGTCGTTTATGCAGACGAATGACCCCCTCGGAACATGTAAGGGGTTTCCGTTCGGCGTCACGGACGAATACATGGCCCGGCGCTTCGACAATCCGGCATCCTATGCCGATTATGCGTGGCTGATTCTGCTTGTGAACGGCTGCCGCGGCTTCACCGGGTTTTACGGTGTGGATCATATCCGGGACAGCACGTTTTTGGAACGAATGAAGCAGGACAAGTCATGGCAATCCGCCGCAGTCCTGGCGGTCATTGCGGAAACGGAATCACACCCGGAATTGACGGATTTCTGGTCGGCCGTCCTCGACGACGGGATGCTTTTCTGAAAGCATCAGGCCCGGACGGCACTACCCCGCTCAGGCGAACGCATGCCGGGGGATGCCCTCAAGTTCCTTCTGGCATTCCGCCGCGGCAACACACAGGTCATAGTTGCTCTGGAGATTGATCCAGAATTCCGGGCCCGTTCCGAAATACCGTCCCAGGCGCAGCGCCGTATCGGCCGAGATCGCCCGCGTCCCCTTCACGATGGCGTAAATCCGCGGCGCGGGAACATGAAGGTCCATCGCCAGCCGGTTCTGCGTGATTTCCATCGGCTTCAGAAATTCTTCCAACAGGATCTCTCCGGGATGAATTAAATTCTTTGTTCTGATCATATCGGACCTCCTTAGTGATAATCGCCCGTCCGGTCAGGGCGCGGCGGGCGTCTCCCCGAAGGGGACGTACCCGGTTTCCTCCACGAGCTTCTGCCCCTCGGGCGAAAGCATGAAGTCCACGATCCGCCGCACGTTCTCCGAGCGCGGGCGCGCCGTGACCATGTACGCCGTCGCGACCAGCGGATAAGTACCGTTCCTGATGTTTTCGACGGTCGGCGCGACGCCGTCGATCGACAGCAGCTTGATCTGGTCGTTGCGGAGCAGTTCCGTGGAGTAGTAGCGGAAGGAAAAGCCGAGGGCGGCCCTGTAGTTCCGGTAGTTGGCGGTGTCGTTGATGATGTCGCCCATGCCGCCGAGGCGGTCCTCCTTCAGCGGCGGCATGATCGGCGTGTCGCCCATCAGCTTCTGAAGGGTCGTCTGGCTGCCGCTCCCCTCGTTGCGCTGGAACGGGATGATCTTCGTGTTCGAGGGCGCACCGACCTCCTTCCAGTCCGTGATCTTCCCGCTGTAGATACCCCTGATCTGCTCCGTCGTGAGGTTGTCGACCGGGTTTTTCGCGTTCACATAGAAGACGAAGGCGTCCATGCAGAACGGCGTGAGCTCGTATTTCACCCCGGTCTGTTCCGCCTCCTCGGCCTGCTTCTTCGACGGCGCCAGCGCGAAGATCAGGTCGCGTTCGCCTTTCAGCAGTTCATCATAGATGGTATCCGAGCCGTCCGTGTCGAGATACCGGTAATCCCATGCGACGGTTTCCGGGTACATTCCCTGCACCATGGCCGCGTAGATCGGGTAAAGCGCATACGCGCCGTCCAGACGCGGATAGCCCTCGTCGGCATCCAGCGCATATTCCGCGGGGACATCCACCTTGACAAGCTTGTTTCCCTCCTCGAATGGCCTGTACTGCCGCCAGTCGACCTCCTGTTTCATGACCGGGAAACGGTCGACCGTCCACCAGGTCCAGACGCGGAAGACGCAGCTGCCGACAAGAAAGAAAAGCATCATGGCATAGGAAATGCGCCTGAGTATCCTGCTGTGGAACATATTCCCGCATATCAGGACAAAGACGCCGAGCGCAAACACGGTCCATACCGCGAAATAGAAATCGCGATGGACAGACCCCATGGAGATCATGATCAGACCGAAACTCCAGGGGACCATGAGACCGATCAAAACAAACGGAAGCACAACGATGTTCAGCACCAGATTGAACGGGTGTTCGGTCTTGTCCTTCCGCGCGGGGACATCGGTCGACCAATCATTCCAGGATAACGGCGTTCCCTTCACGGGTCTGCCTTCCGGCGTGTCTTTCAGGTCGTGTCCGGGGATATACTCGGAAATATCGAGAGGACCGGATTCCGGCGTATTCTTTTCGTCTGTCTTATCGTTCGGCATGTCGGTCTCCTTGTACTTGCTGATCGTTCTGCCGGTTCCTACTATACATGATATTTCTCATTTTTACAAGCATTTTTTCGAAAATACTCTGCGGCGGTCACCCGGCCGTGGAGCACACCACACGAATCCAACGGAGAAACAACCGATTTCACCTGAAAAAACGCTTTTCCACGCTTGACTTTCCTTTTTTTCGCAGTATATTGTGTTTCATGTCAATGAAGTCGGGATGCAGATCGTTTTTTCCTGCTCCGGCTTCACGCATAAACTCTTTTTCTGAAACCGTACCCATGAACGAGATACCGCAGCTGACCGAAAGTCTGGAAGACTACCTCGAAGCGATCGCCGAACTGATCGCGGTCGAGGGGCACGCCCACGCCAAGGAGATCGCGGCGAAGCTGAACGTGAAGATGCCGTCCGTGACAGGGGCGCTCCGCCAGCTGGAGAAAATGGGGTGCATCGTGTACAACACGCATTACCCGGTGCAGCTCACGGAGAAAGGCCGCCTGATCGCGGAGGACGTGATGCACCACCATGAAACGCTCCAGCGGTTCTTCTCCGAGATCCTCGGTCTGCCGCGGGAAAAGGCGTCGGACACCGCGTGCCGCCTGGAACACCTGATCGACTGCGACACCATCGGCCGGTTCATCCTTTTCTCGGAGGCCATCGCCAAACGCACCGACGCGCGCGCCTTGCAGACCTATCTGACCGAAGCGATGTCCATGCCCGGCCTCGCGGTCCTCTCCGACTGCAAGCCCGGCGAAAAAGCCGTCGTGGAGAAGTTCGGGCGCAACCTCGCGCCGGATGCCGCCGCGGGAATGGGCCTCAAGCCCGGCGACACCGTGACCGTGGAAGGCTTCTCGCTCGACCGCACCATGGTGCGCGTCACGGCCGCCGACGGTGCGACGCTCGACATCCCGACCCTGCAGGCGGAAAATATCTGGTGCCGCCCGGTCTCCAAAGACTGATCCGGGGCAAATCGTCCCGCCTTCATTCCCTCTCCTTTACGGCACATATGAAACGCCCCGCGGAAGCACAAACTGCCGCGGGGCGCTTTGTTTTATTCAGCCGATTTGAACCGGCCGATTATTTCTTTTTGTTCGGCACGAGCTTGTCGAATCCACAGTACGGCTTCAGCACGTCGGGGATCGTGACCGTGCCGTCGGCCTGCAGGCGGTTCTCCAGGAACGCGATCAGCATGCGCGGAGGCGCGACCACGGTGTTGTTCAGCGTGTGCGCGAAATACTTCTTTCCGTCCTTGCCGTTCACGCGGATGCGCAGGCGGCGCGCCTGGGCATCGCCGAGCGTGGAGCAGGAGCCGACCTCGAAATACTTCTTCTGGCGCGGAGACCACGCTTCGACATCGAGCGACTTCACCTTCAGGTCGGCGAGGTCGCCGGAGCAGCATTCGAGCGTGCGGACCGGGATATCCATGGAGCGGAAGAAATCGACCGTGTTGTGCCACAGGCGGTCGAACCACATCATGCTGTCCTCCGGCTTGCAGATCACGATCATTTCCTGCTTCTCGAACTGGTGGATGCGGTACACGCCGCGTTCCTCGATGCCGTGCGCGCCCTTCTCCTTGCGGAAGCAGGGCGAATAGCTGGTGAGGGCGAGCGGGAGGGACTCCTCAGGGAGTATCTGGTCGATGAAGCGTCCGATCATGGAGTGTTCGCTGGTGCCGATCAGGAAGAGGTCTTCCCCCTCGATCTTGTACATCATGGAATCCATCTCGGCGAAGCTCATCACGCCGGAGACGACGTTGCTGCGGATCATGAAGGGCGGGATGCAGTAGGTGAAGCCGCGCCCGACCATGAAGTCGCGTGCGTAGGAGAGGATGCCGGAATGAAGGCGCGCGACGTCGCCGATGAGGTAGTAGAAGCCGTTTCCGGCCACGCGGCGGGCGCTGTCCAGGTCGATGCCGCAGAAGCTCTCCATGATGTCGGTGTGGTACGGGATCTCGAAATCGGGCACGACCGGCTCGCCGAAGCGTTCGAGTTCGACGTTCTCCGTGTCGTTCTTTCCGACGGGCACGGACGGGTCGATGATGTTCGGGATGACCATCATGGTCTTCAGGAGTTCCTCCTCGACACGCACCTCCTCGGCGGAGAGTTCGTCGATGCGGGCCGCGTCGCCCGCCATTTCAGCCTTGATCTGTTCGGCCTCGTCCTTCTTCCCCTGGCCCATGAGCTTGCCGATCTCCTTGGAGACGGTCTTGCGCTTGGCGCGGAGGGATTCGACCTCGGTCTTGATCTCGCGGTTGCGCTTGTCGAGTTCAAGGACCTTGTCGACGAGCGGGAGTTTGCCGTCCTGGAATTTCTTGCGGATGTTCTCCCGGACGGCATCCGGGTTCTCGCGTACGAATTTGATGTCAAGCATGTTCAGGTTCTCCTGTATGCGCTCAGAATTCCGGCATCGGGAAGTCGGCGCAGAAGTCGATCACCTCGGCGCGGATGGCCGCCAGGGCGGCATCGTCGTCCTTCGCCGCGGCCGCACGGTCGATGAAGTCGGCGATGCGGAGCATTTCCGGCTCCTTCATGCCGCGCGTGGTGACGGCGGGCGTGCCGATGCGGATGCCGCTGGTGACGAACGGCTTCTCGGGGTCGAACGGGATCATGTTCTTGTTGACCGTGATCGCGGCCTTGTCAAGGGCGGTGGCGATCTCCTTGCCGGTGGCGTGGCGCGGACGCAGGTCGACGAGCATCAGATGGTTGTCGGTGCCGCCGGACACGATGCGGAATCCTTTGTCGGCGAGCGCGGCGGCGAGCGTGGCGGCGTTCTTTACGATCTGCTGCTGGTACGCCTTGAACTCGGGCGACATCGCTTCCTTGAAGCAGATGGCCTTCGCGGCGATCACGTGCATCAGCGGGCCGCCCTGGAGGCCGGGGAAGACCTTGGAGTTGATCGCCTTGAGGTATTTTTCCTTGCAGAGGATGAGGCCGGAACGCGGGCCGCGGAGGGTCTTGTGCGTGGTGGTGGTCACCACGTCGCAGTACGGAACCGGGTTCTGGTGGAGCCCGGCGGCCACGAGGCCGGCGATGTGCGCCATGTCGACGAAGAGGAAGGCGTTGGCCTTGTCGGCGATCTGGCGCAGACGGGCGAAGTCGATGGCGCGCGGATAGGCGGAGGCGCCGGCGAGGATCATGCGGGGCTTGTGCTCCATGGCAAGGCGCTCGATCTCGTCGTAGTCCAGGCGCTCGGTCTCGGCGGAGACGCCGTAGGGCACGATGTGGAACAGGTTGCCGCTGAAGTTCATCGGATGGCCGTGCGTGAGGTGGCCGCCGTGGTCGAGGCTCATGGAGAGCACGGTGTCGCCGGGGTTCAGCAGCGCGAAATACACCGCCATGTTCGCCTGGCTGCCCGCGTGGGGCTGCACGTTCGCGGCCTCGGCGCCGAAGAGCTCCTTCGCGCGGTCGATCGCGAGCTGCTCCACCTCGTCCACGAATTCGCAGCCGTTGTAGTAGCGCTTGCGCGGATAGCCTTCGGCGTACTTATTGGTCAGCACGGAGCCCTGGGCGGCGCGGACGGCCGTGCTCGTGAAATTCTCAGAGGCGATGAGCTCGATGCCGTTGAACTGGCGGTCGGCCTCCTTGTCGATCAGCGCGGCGATCTCGGGATCGGCGGAACGGACTGCGGCGATGTCGTCGTAGGTGCGCTTCTCGAGGATTTCGAGGCGGCGCACGTGGCGGGCGTCGCCGGAGAACGGAGTGGAAAGCCACACTTCGATGAGCTCCTTCATCTTCGCCTCGTCCATGTAGTCGGCGGGCAGGACCAGCACGTTCGAACAGTTATGGGCACGGCTGGCGGCGGTGTTCTCCTTGCAGAACGCCACGACGGCGCGGACGCCATGGAAGCGGTCGGCGGTGATGACCATGCCCGCGCCGCTGCGGCAGAGCAGGATGCCGAGCTGGATTTCGCCCTTGGAGACGGCTTTCGCCATCGCGGATCCGAACACCGAGTAGTCGTCCCCGGCATCGTACACAGTCGGGCCGAAGTCGCGCACGGCGAAGCCCTTGCCTTCGAGGAACGGGATGAGTTTAGCTTTCAGTTCGAATCCGCCGTGGTCGGCGGCGATGCCCATGGTCAGCCCGGTGGAGCCGTACCAGTCCGTGATCTTGTTCATTTGTGTGTCCTTATTGATTGGCTGTTTGCCGTTGAAAAAAGCATGGATCAGCGCCCGTTTCCGCCTCAATTGCTGTTCCGCGACGAAGGCATTGCTTCCCCGTGCCCGAGCAAAGCCGGGCACTGCCGCAGTGGAGGCATTGCTTCCCCGTGCCCGAGCAAAGCCGGGCACTGCCGCAGTGGAGGCATTGCTTCCCCGTGCCCGAGCAAAGCCGGGCACTGCCGCAGTGGAGGCATTGCTTCCCCGTGCCCGAGCGGAGCCGGGCACTGCCGCAGTGGAGGCATTGCTTCCCCGTGCCCGAGCGGAGCCGGGCACTGCCGCAGTGGAGGCGCCGCCTCCGAAAAACGAGCCTATATAATATACTGCATTTTTCGGAAATAACCAGTCGTTTCTCTCCTTTTTTATAGAGTTTTTCGCGGGAATGCGCGCGCCATCCGCGCATAAAATCATTACAGTTTTCTTGATTTCCCATGAAAATGACGATATATTATGCCGATCCGCCCGATCAACCCCCGCCCGCAATACGGGACGATGCGCCGCGTGCAGGCGCATTGTCCTCAGGAGACCGCCCATGATATCCCGCACTGCCCCCTCCGCCCGGCATTCCGAACTCATCCCGAAACTCGTCTTCGCCGTGATCTGCCTCCTGGGCCTCGCGTTCGCGGCGGTCGCACAGAAGCCGTATCCCGTTCCCGCGCCGAAGGACCGCACCTGCTATCTCTTCGCCTACACACCGGAAAACAGCCCGGGGCAGAATTCGGTTTGCTACGCGGTAAGCACGGACGGGCGCCATTTCTTCGCGCTCAACAGCGGGATGCCGGTCATTTACGTAAAAACGCCCTCCGGCATCGGCGGCATCCGGGAACCTTACCTGATGCGGGCCGAGGATGGCGGATTCTTCATGCTCGCCACGGAGACGTCCCCGTCCAATACCCCGGACTCACAATGCGGACTCCTGCTCATGAAGTCCGACGACCTGATCGGCTGGTCGCAGAAGACCATCCTCTTCCCGAAGCGTTTCCCCGGCATCCCCCGCATCCGGGATCTCATGACCGTGGCAGCCCCTCATGCGATCTACGACCCGGCGGAGAAGAAATACCTGGTGTACCTGACGCTGGTATTCAGGAACGGCGGCAACAACAATAAGGTCTACGGCGTGTACGCAAACGACAAGTTCACGGATCTCGAGGGAGAACCGCAGATCATGTTCGAATGCAACAGCACCCGCACGATGGAAGCGGCCGTCATCCCGTTCGGCGGCAAGTACCACATGTTCTTCGGCAAAGACAAGCTCGTCTCCGACACGCTTTTCCCCGGCAAATGGACCGCGCCCGAACCGGATTTCAAGCTCGAATCCGATTCTTTTGTCGAAGGCTCCGGCACATTCCCGCTCGTGAATACAGACAAGTATGTCTTCATGGCCTACCGTTGGGACAAACAATGGTTTTTCGCCGAAACCACGGACATGAAGACGTTCTCGCAGGGCGATTTCTCCCTCGACTTCACCCCGCGCCGCGGCAGCGTGGTCGCCATCGCGCGTTCCGAGCTGGACGCACTCCTCAAAATATGGGGCAGGCCCGACAAATTCGAGCTCCCGGCGCAGCACAACCCGATCATCGAGGCGTTCTACGCCGACCCCGGCACGCTCTACGCCGAAAAAACCGGCAAATACTACATCTACCCCACGCACGACGGGTTCCCCGGCTGGGGCGGGAAGGATTTCCAGGTCTTCTCCTCATCCGACCTGAAGGAATGGAAGTTCGAGCGTACCATCCTCACGCTCGGCGAGGACGTGAAATGGTCGGGCGGCAACGCCTGGGCGCCGTGCATCATGGAGCGCAGACAGCCCGACGGCTCCTACAAATATTATTTCTATTTCTGCGGCGCGCTGAAGGGCGACGGGCGCAAGTGCATCGAATGCGCCGTGGCCGACGACCCGCTCGGACCGTTCATCGACATCGGCAGGCCGGTCATCGACTTCAAACCCGAGGGCGTGCGAGGCGGACAGGAGATCGACCCGGACGTCTTCCGCGATCCCGTGAGCGGGAAATATTATCTGTACTGGGGCAACGGCTACATGGCAGGCGCCGAACTCGCCGACGATATGCTCAGAGTGAAGCGGGAGACGGTGAAAGTGTTCCGCCCCGGCCGCACCTTCCGCGAGGGCACAAATGTGATCTATCGAGGGGGCAAATATTACTTCAGCTGGTCCGTCGACGACACCGGCAGCCCGAACTACCATGTCCGTTACGCTACGGCGGATTCCCCGCTCGGCGACCTCACCGTCCCGCCCGACAACGTGGTGATCGAGAAGGACCCGGCGCGCGGCATTCTCGGCACCGGGCACCACCAGATCCTGAAGGTGCACGGCACGGACGACGAATGGCGTATCGTGTACCACAGGTTCGCCTGGCAGAACGGACGCGTCATGGACGGTCCCGGATTCCACCGCGAAGTCTGCATCGACAAGCTCGAATTCAACTCTGACGGATCGATTAAGAAGGTCGTCCCGACGCTCTGACGGCCTTCCTTCTCCCGCACTCCTCCGGCAAGCTCAAATCGGTCTTGTCTCCGCCTCATTTCACGGGGCGGTTTTTTTATCGTGTTTTCAACTCATCTCTACCTCACTTGCGGGAGCGTTTTTTCCCGGATTCCAGCTCGTCTCCACCTCAAATACGAGGCGGCATTTTGCTCTCATCCTGCCTTGCACACCTCACGGAAAGCCCCCTTATCCGAGCTCAGAGACAGGTCACATAGGACGTATGGGACGTATAGGTCCTATTCATTCTGATGAGTGCGTGAGTGCATCATGAGGTGCGTGAGTGCATGGGTACGGGCGTGCACGTGAGGCTATTCCTTCGACACTTTTTTCTTTCGCGGATTCCGTCCGATGCAGGATCGCATCCGACGGCTTTTTTTTCGCATTTTTGACGAAAAAAGGGGCAAAAAGTGGAGCCGAAAAGGGCAAAATCGAAAAAAACCAAAAAAAAATCGAAAAAAAATCAAAAAAGGGCTTGAAAAATGGAGGACATAGGGTAAATTAGGGGAAGAAAGGTGAAAATAGGGGACTCCGAAAGGAGTCTTCGGGAATCTCGAAAACGACCATGGCAAACGACTCGAAAACAACCTCAAACTTCTGCATTCTGAGCGGGAACTGCGAGTACAAGCTCGACAGTCAGCACCGTGTCGCCGTCCCCTCGGACTGGCGCACGCAGTCCCCGAGCGGTTGTTTCGTGCTCATCCCCGGCCGCGACCAGACGCTCCAGCTGTACACGGAGGAAGTGTACGACGAGCGCATCGGAGCCAAACTGAATTCCCTTTCCGTTTCGAATCCCGCCGACCTCAAGAAACTGCGTCAACTGGGCGCCCGCACGTTCAAACTTCAGTGCGACAAGCAGGGCCGCATCCAGATCCCGCAGATCCTGATGGATTTCGCCCAGCTCAAGGATACCGTCGCCTTCATCGCGTCCGGCAACTTCGGCCAGATCATGGACGGAGCCCGCTGGAAAGCCGAGTTCGAGGCATTCAACGAAACCGGCGACAGCTTCCTGGACGTACTGGATTAAGGAGACAGCGGCATGACGCAGACCATGGACATACAGGAAAACCGGACCACCGCCCCGCAGCACATCCCCGTGCTCCCGGAGGCCGTCTGCTCGTTCCTCGCGCCCGAATCCCGCACCGTCCGCCGCATCATCGACGGCACCGTGGGCTACGGCGGACACAGCTCGCTGCTCCTGAAATGCAAGCCCGAAGCGGAACTGCTCGGCCTCGACCGTGACGAAGAGGCCCTGGCGGCGGCGCGCGAACGTCTCGCCTTCGCAGGGGACCGCGTCCATCTCATGCACTCCGACTACTCCCGCATGGCCGACCGCGCGGCTTCGCTCGGCTGGGACAAGGTCGACACCATACTCCTTGACATCGGCGTGTCCTCCAGGCAGATCGACGATGCGGAACGCGGTTTCTCGTTCCGGTTCGCCGAAGCCCCGCTGGACATGCGGATGGACCGCTCCCGCGGACGCACGGCCGCGGATCTCGTCAACACGCAATCAGAAGAGGATCTCGCTACCATATTCCGCGACTACGGCGAAATCCGGGAGGCACGCCGCCTCGCCCGCCGTATCGTCGAACTCCGTCAAACCAAACCCTTCCTCACCTGCGGTGACCTGGCCTCCGTCTGCGACGACGTGCTCGGCGGTTTCCACCGCAGCAGGGGCGGACGCAAAGGTCCGCCCGCTCCCACCCTCGCGTTTCAGGCCCTCAGAATCGCCGTCAACGGAGAACTCGACGAACTCCGCGAAGGCCTTCAGACGGCAGTCGATCTCCTGGCCCCCGGCGGCCGCATGGCGGTCATCAGCTTCCACTCGCTGGAAGACCGCATCGTCAAGAACTTCATCCGGGAAATGGCGATGAACTGCAAATGTCCGCCTGGCACACCGGTCTGCATCTGCTCCTGGCGCGCCGTCCTGAAACCCCTGACCAAAAAGCCCGTGGAGGCCGACGAACGCGAGCTCGCCGCCAACCCGAGGGCCGCCTGTGCGAAATTGCGTGCTGCAGAAAAACTTTAACCATAACACGAGAGAGCGGGACACACACATGAACAAATTCACGAAAAAGACCAATCCGTCGGAAGACGGAGCCGGAACCGGACGGACGGGAACCCCCTGGGTCGCGGGACTGATCCTCAAGATGGGAGTGATGATGATCATCATCGCCGCCGCGTTCATCGCCCGGGTGCACCTGAACGACAAGACCGAGCAGCTCGCACGCGAGGCCTCCGAGATCCGGAAACAGATCGAAGAGAAACAGAAAGAGATCAAGATGAAGGAATTTGAGCTCGCCCAGCTCAAATCCTGGGAAAACATCAACGCGAAAATCCGTCAGTACAACCTCGCGCTTCATGCGGTCAATCCGAGCCAGGTGCGCTACATGAAACGTTTCGAAGGCCGCGTCACCACCCCGTCCCTCTACGGCGGCGACACCCGCGTCGCGGACACTTCCGCCGGCACGATGCAGACCTCCGCCGGAGAGATCCAGTAAACCGAACCCGAACCCCGCACACAGAAAGGACGCCCGACATGACTCTGTTCCGCTCCATGGCCATCCGCATGGCTCTCGTGTACATCCTGCTCATCTGCGGGTTCGGCTACGTCGCACGCACGCTCTACACTGTACAGATCGCGCGTCACGGCGAACTCTTCGAAAAGGCGCAGAACACCTATACGACCAGGATCGAGACGCACGGCACGCGCGGCGAAATCTTCGACTTCGACGGATCGCTCCTCGTCGGGAACCTGCCCACGATGGACATCATCGGCGACCCGGCCAACATCTTCATCCTGAACAAGAAGGACGAGGAGAAAACCGAAACCGAATGCCGCATGATCGCCGATTTCTTCGAAAAACACTGCGGAAACATCAATTCCGACGAAGTCTTCCGCCGCCTGAAACGCCGTTCGATCACCTCGACGGACACCAACGGAGAAAAGAAGGAACAGGACTGCCATTACGCCGTGATCGCAACCGGCATCGAATACGAGACGGCGAAAATGCTCAAGGAAAAAGTGAAGGAACTTTCTTTCCACGGTATCTCCTTCACCAGCTCCTACCGCAGGAAATACCCGAAAAACACGATGCTCGCGAACATCCTCGGCCTTACGAACGTCTCCTATGACACGTTCGTCCCGATCCAGGGCATCGAGCGGTCCTTCAACGACGCCATGACGGCCACCTCCGGCTCCATGGTCTACGAACGCGCCAGAAACGGCCGCCATGTGACCTTTGCGAACTCCCGAAGCGAACCCACGCTCGACGGCTACGACATCTTCCTTACCATCCGCGAGCCCCTGCAGGCCATCGTGGAGGAGGAGCTCGACCTCATGTGCGAACGCGTGAAGCCGCATGCCGCCTGGGCGGTCCTCGTCGATCCCTCGACCGGCGACGTCCTCGCCGCGGCACAGCGCCCCACATTCAATCCGAACGACCGCACCACTATGACCCCCGAATCCTCCGCGAACCGGCTCTCCGAGCTCGCACTGGAGCCCGGCTCCATCATGAAGCCGTTCGTGATCTCCTACGCGCTCGACAAGGGCTTCGTGACGCCCGGATCCGTCGTGGATTGCGAGCAGGGCGTCTGGAAGTATGCGGGCCGCCTCCTGCACGACACGCACAACGTCGGCAAGGTCCCCGTGACCGAGGTCATCAAGCAGTCCAGCAACATCGGCACGGCAAAAGTCTCGGTCATGATGGGAGCGAAAAACCTTGACACCGCACTGAGGTCGTTCGGATTCGGTCAGAAGACCGGGATCCAGCTCAAGCCGGAGACTTCCGGCATCTTCCGTCCCCTCGAAAAATGGGACTCCCTCTCCGTCTCGCGTTTCTGCATCGGCCAGGGCATCGCGGTCTCCCCGCTCCAGCTCGCACGCGCCTACTGCATGATCGCAAACGGCGGCTACAAGGTCAATCTCCGCATCGTCGACCGTATCGAACGAGGCGACGACGTCCGCGTCATGCCCGTGATCAAGGAACGCAAGAGCATCTTCGCAAACCCGACCACGAAAAAGATGATTACCGACATGATGATCGGCGTGACCGAAGCGGGCGGGACCTGCACGGAAGCGGCCATCGAGGGATTCCATGTGGCGGGCAAGACCGGGACCGCGCAGAAGGTCATCAACGGCCAGTATTCCAACCGCTACTACGCCTCGTTCGTCGGTTTCGTCCCCGCCGAAGACCCGAAGTTCGTCCTGCTCGTCACCTGCGACGATCCCACGGTCGGCAGCCGCTACGGCGGTTCCGCCTCCGGCCCTACGTTCAAAGCCATCGCCGAACGCACGCTCAAATACATGCACGTCCAACCTCAACTCTCCAGGGAGGAATGGCTTGCGGAGCGTTCCGCCGCGCAGAAAGCCCTCCATGAGCGCAAAGTCCGCGAGGACGCGCTTGTGCAGGCCAGACGCGAGGAGCGCGACCGCCAGCTGAAGGCGGAAAAAACGAAGGAAACCGCGAAACGAAGCGGTGCCACCGTCGCAAGCCGCCCGTCCTCCACATCCAGCGCGATATCAACGCTCGTACGGCGTTGATCCGCCCCCGAAACAGCCTTTCTTTTCCTTGGTGCCCGCGAAAGTGTTTCTCCCATTTTCGCGGGTATTTTTTCTTCAAATCGCTTTATTTTCTGAAATGACCCCGTTTTTTTCAAAAAAAAAAGCCGTTTTTTTGTTTTTCCGCTTGAATTAAGCTCATTCCGGTTTATTATATAGATGGAAAAATTATTCACCGCAACTTACCCTCAGGAGTTCCTATGAACAAAGTTCAAATCATGCCTTGTCTGGACATGCAGAACGGACGCGTCGTCAAAGGCGTCCATTTCGTCGATATCGCCGATGCCGGAGACCCCGTCGCCTGTGCGGAAGCCTACTGCGCCGCCGGCGCGGACCAGCTCGCCCTCCTCGACATCAACGCCACGGTCGAAAACCGCGGAACGCTCCTCGACGTCGTCAAATCCGTCGCGGCGGCCGCGACCGTCCCGTTCACCGTCGGCGGCGGCATCAGCGACGAGAAGAGCGCGGAAGCCGTGCTCTCCGCCGGCGCGGACTGCATCTCCATCAGCTCGGCCGCATATAAGAACCGCAAGCTCCTCGCCAGCCTGGTCAGGGAGTTCGGCGCGGACCGCATCACCGCGGCCATCGACGTGGACGCGAACAAGGCTATGCCGTCCGGCTATGAAGTGTACATCAACGGCGGACGCACTGCAACCGGCACGGATGCGCTCGAATTCGCCAAGTTCGTCGACGACACCGGAGTCAACGTCATCCTCCCGACCAGCAAGGCCGGCGACGGCGCACGCACCGGATACGATCTCCCGCTTATCCGCTCCCTCGCCCGGAACTGCCGGGCCGCGATCGTGGCCTCCGGCGGAGCGGGGACGATGGAGCACTTCCTTGAGGCAGCCGAGGCGGGCGCCTCCATTCTCCTCGCCGCTTCCGTCTTCCATTTCCACATGATCGACATCGGCGAGCTCAAAGCCTACCTCAAATCCAAAGGTCTCCAAGTAAACGCATAACTACGCGAGGTGTGACCATGAAAAAGACTTTTACCGCCATCTGCTGTGCCGCATTGCTCGCGCCTGCGCTCTATGCCCAGCGCCCCGAGCATGCAGCCCTTCTCGCCCAGGAAGCCAGAGGCAATGCCAATGCGGCTTTCCGCCTGTATGAGCTCGCAAAAAACGGCCAGCTCCATATCCGCAAGGAGGACAACGACCGCGACGTCCAGCGTTACCTCAACCGCGCTGCCGAGCTCGGCAGCGTCGCCGCCCGCTACGAATTCGCGGTCTCCCGCCTCTCCGGGATGGGTTCGCTCCGGTCCGGACAGAAAACGGCCTTCGAGTATCTGCTCGAACTCGCCAAGCTCTCGCCGTCCCAGGATTTCTCCGCCGAACAGTATTTCGACGTCCATGCTCTCCTCGGCGAATGCTACGAAAACGGAAAGGGCGTGCAGCCCAACCTCGACCTGGCGTTCCGCTATTACCTCTTCGCCTCCGTCCAGAACGAAAAGGCGCGCCTCGCCCTCGCCCGCATTTTCATGAAGGGAATCGACTCCATCGGGCTGAAGGCTAATCCAGACGCCGCGATGTTCGAGTTCTTCGACGTTTTCACGAAGAATGAGAAGCGCATCCCCGAGATCATCAACATGCTCCGCGCGGCGGGCAAGGTCAACGACTTCTCGAAATTCCTGGAGCGCAAGGCGCGCGCCGGCGACCCCGTCGCGGCATACTTCCTGGCCAGCAACACCTTCTCCGGCACGATCTTCCCCAAGGAAATCCAGAAATCCCTTGAGATCTACGAGCTCGCGGTCCGTTACGGCGACCTGAACGCCGCCATCGACCTCGGCGATATCTACACGTTCGGAAAAGGGTTTGTCCCGGTCGACGAAGAGAAAGGATACAACTACTACGACCTCGCACTCGCCTCCGCAAAAACGAGGGAGACCGCCGCGAAGCGCATGCTCCGCTACGTCGAAAAACAGGACGATCCGTACAACCTGTTCAAGTTCTACATCCTCGCAAACGACCTCCGCAAGGCCAGGGACGTCATCCGCAAAAACGTCCAGATGAGCTGGTCCGCCGAAGACATCTACCTGAAAGCCAAGGAATTCAAGGACGGCAAAGTCCGCGCGAGACAGTACGACAAGCGCGCGCAGTCCGACTACTTCGAACGCCTCCACATGGCGTCCAACGCCGGCTACTTCCTCGCCGTCGAGGACTATTTCCGCGAGGCAGGCAGCCGCGAATACGCCCGCATGATCTGGGCGCTCGAACTCGATCCGCACCCCGAAGACCCCGACTGGCTCTACACGCTTTCCGTCTGCTACCGTTCCGGCGGCACGGACAACAAGAGCCGCGACTTCAAGAAATCCCTCGAATACATGATCAAGGCGGCCGACAAGGGGCATGTGACCTCTATGGACCTGCTCGTCAAGCTCTATACCCGCGGCGGCGCCCGCTACGGTGTGCCGGAGCCCGTCCCCGAACTCGCGCAGAAGTACACCGACCTGCTCGTCCAGCATGACTACAAGCTCAAGTATCCGAGCTATTTCAACGCCTACCTCGAGGAACTTGAAAAGGTCGAAGGCGAAGACTACGACCCCACCAGCCTCGACCCGGCGTTCCGCTCCGTCCAGACCAGCCCGCTCGCGGCGGTGGCGCTCTCGAAGATATTCATGGCCGGCAACGAGGATTTCAAGGTCGAAAAGGACGAAATGACTGCGATCGTCATGCTCCACGAGGCAGCGGCAAACGGATACGAACCCGCAGTCCGCGAGCTTGAGAGCATCTGCAGGAAGGGCATCACCGACGTCTTCTCCGCGAACGCCGCTTTCGCAGCGAAATACAGTTCCCTGCTGAAGTACATCCCGAGATACGTCCAGCCCGAGGACGGAGCGGCCACGGCTACGACGACTAAGCCCGCCGAAGAAACTGCAACACCGGACCGCAACCAGACCAGGTTCCCCGTCATCCGGCCGACTGTCCCGCGCCGCGGCTGGACGCCCGGCATGGGAATACCCGGCGGCATGGGCCCCGGCATGGGAATGCCCGGCGGCATGGGCCCCGGCATGGGAATGCCCGGCGGCATGGGCGGCATGGGCGGCATGGGCGGCATGGGCGGCATGGGCGGCATGGGTGCCAGACCCGGTACCGTCCCAGGAACCATCCCCGGCACGATCCCCGGCGGCGGAATGGGCACCAGACCCGGCACCGTCCCCGGTACGATCCCCGGAACCATCCCCGGCGGCGGAATGGGCGGCGGCATGGGCGCCAGACCCGGCACCGTCCCCGGTACGATCCCCGGAACCATCCCCGGCGGCGGAATGGGCGCCAGACCCGGCACGATCCCGGCTCCCGGGACCATGCCCAGTACGAGACCTGGAGTCAGTCCGTTCACCAACCCGGTCGAATCGAAAGCCGATGACTCCGCGAAACCTGCGGCCGACGACAGGCCGCAGGAAACCGCTGAACCGGAAGACGACGAAGAATTGGTGGAAGAAGTTGCCCCCGCGAACGAAGACACGCTCTAACGCAGAAATATTCGACTTTCCTATGAAGAAAACTCTATTCCTTTTGACGGCGGCGATCCTCCTCGCCGCCGCTATCCCCCTCTTCGCACAAAGCGCGTCCGGCGGCATCGTCGTGACGGCGGACGCCAAGAACGCCAATCCGACGCTCGTTTTCGCCGGCGGACTGTCCGACCAGGCGCTCTCCGCGAAGCTCCTGTCCGATTTCCAGTATTGTGGCTGGTTCACCGTGCTGAAATCCGGCACCGCCGCCTATCATGTCTCGGCAAAGGGCAATCTGCAGGACTTCACGGTCACGATCTCGAACAGCGCCGGCGTCCCGATGCATTCCTTCCGCATCACGGACAGCAAGGAGGTTGACGCCGCTGCGCACACGGCCGTCGACACGGTCCTGAACAAGATCTTCGGCATCCAGGGCATCTGCCGTTCGAAAGTCGTCTTCTCCGCCGCCACCAGCGCGAAGAACCGCGAGATCTTCATCTGCGATTTCGACGGCTCGAACATCAAGCAGATCACGCACAACAACACGCTTTGCGTCGAGCCCGTCTGGGCGCCCGACGGAAAGAGCTTCGTCTACAGCTTCTACGGACCCAGCTATACGAACCTGGTCCAGTACAATTTGGAAACGGGGCTTTCCCGCAGGCTCACCCAGTATGGCGGAATCAACGCCGGCGGATCGCTTTCCCCCGACGGGAAGACCCTCGCCATGATCCTCTCGAACAACAATCAGGTCGATCTTTACACGCGCCCGACCGAGGGCGGCAAGCTGAAGCAGCTCTCCAGCGGCAAGCCCGTCGAAGCCAGCCCCCGCTGGAGCCCGGACGGCAAAAAGCTCTGCTTCGTCTCCGACGCGCGGAACGGGCGTCCCGTCCTCTGCGTGATCGACCCGTTCGCGGGCGGCAAAGCCACGGAAATCTCCGGCCTCGTCGGCAGCGAACGCGTCGCACCGTCCTGGTCTACCGATAACAAGATCGCCTATTGCGCCAAGATCAACCGCAATTACGAGCTCCGCGTCGCGAAACTCAGCGCCGACGGGAAGTCCGGAACCATGGAGGAAGTTGGCGTCGCCGGAAACAACACATTCCAGGGCGAAGACCCGTCCTGGGCGCCCGACAACCGCCACGTCACCATGACCGTGAACGGCGCCATCTATGTGATCGACACTCGCCTCGGTGCAAAACGCAAGCTCGTTTCCGGATCCGGCAAGGTCGGGCAATCCAACTGGTCGCCCATTCTGAAGTGAGCCCGGCACATCCGCTTCCCACTGCATCCGCACTGGTCCCGCAGCCATGACGAACCGGCAGTTTCTCGATTGGATGGCCTCGCTTGAGTTCTTCGGCATCAAGCTCGGCCTCGACCAGACGCGCGCGCTTTTCCTTGCGGCCGGGTCGCCCGAACGCGGCCTGAAGTTCATCCATGTGGCCGGCAGCAACGGCAAGGGTTCCGTCTGCGCCATGATCGAGTCCGGCCTCCGCGCCGCAGGCTTCCGCACCGGCTTCTACTCCTCGCCGCACCTCGTTTCCCCGTGCGAACGATTCCGCATCAACGGGCGTCCGGTCACGGAGGACACCCTTTGCTCCGTCCGGGACATCGTCCTGCCCGCTGTCTCGAAGCTGGAACGGGACGGCATGAAGCCGACCTATTTCGAGGTCACGACACTTATTGCCGCGCTGCTTTTCGCGCGCGCGCACTGCGATTATGTGGTGTGGGAAGTCGGCATGGGCGGCAGGCTGGACGCGACAAACATCGTCACGCCGCTCGTCTCCGTCATCACCGGCATCTCCATGGAGCATGCACAGTACCTCGGCAACACCATTCAGAAGATCGCGGCCGAGAAAGCCGGAATCATCAAAAAAGGCATCCCCGTATATTGCTCTTCCGGCACCCCGATCCCCGCACGGAACGTGATCGGATTCCGCGCAGCCGAGCTCTGTGCCCCGTTCCGCATCCCGCCCGAACCGTCCGCGCCCGCCTGCATCCGCCTGCTCAATGACGGCCATATCGTGGAGCAGCATTTCACCTTCGACGACGTCCCGATTTCGCTCAGGCTGGCAGGACCGCACCAGCGCAGGAATGCCGCTCTTGCGTTCTCCGTCCTGCGACACCTGGCCGACCTCGGCGGATTCGATTTCGCGGCGGCGATCGACGGCCTCCGGCAGACGGCATGGCAGGGGCGTTTCGACCTGTATCCCGAGTTCGGGCTCGTCCTGGACGGCGCACACAACCCCGAAGGCATCGGCGTACTTGCGGAAACTCTCCGCGAGGTCTTCCCGGACAGGAAATTCCGCTTCATTTTCGGGGCGTTCTCCGACAAGGACACGCTCGACAGTCTCCGCGCACTCGCCCCGCTCGCGCTGGAATTCATCTTCGTCCGCCCGGAATCCTCCCGCCCCAGCAAGTCCGCCGCCGAGCTCGAATCCGAACTCGCGCGCATCGCGCCGGGCATCCCCGCGACCGATTCCTCCCTGATGGACGCACTCGCATCGCTCGAACCGGCGCGTCCGGCTGTCCTTTGCGGCTCCCTGCACCTTTGCGGCGATGTCCTGGCGCATCTGCACGTCGCGGTCCGCTGATTTCGCGAAGATGTAGGGAACACCCGTTTTCACACCGCTTTTTCCTTTCTTGAAACAAGCACGAAAAATGGCATCGGAATTTCCTGAAATAATTAGAGAAATCGACAATAAAAATGCCTGTAGCATGAAACTTTTTTTCAGAAAAAACACTTGTTTTTCTTGCTTTTTTCGACTTTCGGTGTATATTTTTTAATCCGCTTTGTAAAAACCAAGAGGTAAAAGTCTAATGTCTTCTTCATCCATTGCTGAAAAAAATTTGGCGAGACTCGCAAAAACCAGCCTCGCACAAGATTTCGTCACCCGTCACAATGGCGAATGGAACCACACGGACTGGCTCGAATTCTGCGCCTACCTTGAGGAAAATGGCTATACCCCCATCGACCTTGACCGTGTCGGCCTGCTCCTCGAACAGAAGAAATCCGAATTTTTCGAACACCGCTGATCGGCGGTGTTTCCGTTTCCCATGGCCGATTGTCCCGCTTCCGGCACCCTGTATATCGTAGCCACGCCCATCGGCAATCTTGAGGACATCACGCTGCGCGCGCTCCGCGTCCTGAAAGAAGCCGACCTCATCCTCGCCGAGGACACGCGCCGCACGGCCATCCTGCTCCAGCATTTCGACATCCGAAAGCCGCTGGAATCTTACCACATTTTCAACGAACACGCGCGCACTCCCGCCCTCATCCGCCGCATTCAGGACGGCCTGACCGCCGCGCTCGTGAGCGATGCCGGAACCCCCTGCATCGCCGATCCCGGTTTCATGCTGATCCGCGCTGCCGTGGAAGCAGGCATCGAACCGGTCATCATCCCCGGCGTCTCCGCCCTGACCTTCGCGGTCTCCGCCAGCGCCCTCCCCTCCGACCACTTCACGTTCCACGGTTTCCTCCCGGTCAAAAGCGGACGCCGCCGCGCCGAACTCGAACGCATCGCCGCAGACAAGCGCACCGCGGTCGTATTCGAATCGCCCTTCCGCATCGCCAAGCTCCTCGCCGAAGTCGCCGAGATCATCGGCCCCGACACTCCGCTTGCGCTTGTCCGCGAGGCGACGAAGATCCACGAGCAGATCCTCCGCGGCCCGGCGGCACAGCTCGCCGAACAGTCGAAGAAGGTCAACTGGAAAGGTGAATGCGTGCTCGTGATCGACGCGCGCGACGCCTCGGACCGTGCGGACGACATCGCCTCCGTTTCGGACGGCAGCACACCCGAAGACTGATTCCCGTCTTTTTTTCCGGGAAAACGCTCTTTTTTGCCGATTTTTGTTTGACTTTTTAACTTCTTTCATGTATATTATCTTTCAGACAAAACTATTTTTCACAAAAGAAACTTTCCAGGAAAGAGACCAGACATGACCCTGCCCTCCCGTTTCTCCGCCCTCGCAGCCGTGCTCCTCGCCGGAGCAGTCTCCGCATGCACGACCATCCGCGAACTCCCGCCCGTTTCTCCCGACGCCGAGCTCAGCAAAGAGGCCGCGGAGGAACGCGAGTACTCCCGCAAGCTGCTTGAAGCGTTCCTGAAGAACGATGCCTCGGGCTTCATCTCCATGCTCTCGCCCGAGATGAAGGAGGAGTTCGGCAAGGACAAGTTCGAGCTCTCGCGCAAGGTCATCACGGAAACGCTCGGCGAGCCCGTCTCGTTCAGCTACGTGACCGCGCTGGAACACGTCGCGATCACCCCGTACATCTGGAAAGTCCGTTTCGTACTCAAAAACAAGCAGGACAAGGAATTCTACAGCGAAGCGCTGTTCCGCGTCCTTGCCGGGCACGACACCAAAGGCGACGTGATCGTCGTCGGATTCAATTTCCTCTGATCCGGACCGGACAGCGTCCCCGGGGCAATCCCCCCACCACATACAAAACGGAACTCCGCGCTCCGGGGCGCCCTGCATATTTCAGCCATATCAACCCACACACAATATTCCCCCAACCCAACCCTGTAAAACACATGAACAAAACAGCAAGATTCCTTCTCTGCCTGGCTGCCGGGACGTTCTGTCTCGTGTCGCTCGCGGCGGACGAACAGGCGGCGCAGGACGACGCGTCCGCCAGAACCATCCACCTGAAGCAGGATGACGGACAGGTCCGCTTCGACAGCCGTGTGTACGAGCTCAAGCACGTGACCTCAGAGTCCGTCCTGCCGTTCGTGAACTCCGCCATCCAGCGCTACAACCGCAGCTCGACCATCCGCCGCGTCACGGCCATCGCGCCGGACGCCAAGGACGCGATCCTCGTCTCCACCGGACGCGAATTCCTGCCCTACGTCGACGAAATCGTGGCGGCGCTCGACCGTCCCGGCCAGAAGGGCATCCAGGGCACCGGCGTGGCGCGCATCGCCTATACGCCGAAATACCGCGCCGCGCAGGAATTCTCCGAGCTGATCGACAAGACCCTCGGCTCGTCCGTCGGCAAGGCTTATGTGAACGAGGAGACCAACACGATCTTCTGGCGCGACCAGACCGACTCCGCCCGCGGCACGCTCGACTTCATCGAGACCGAGCTGGACCGTCCCCTGCCACAGGTCGCGCTCCGCCTGAACTACTACGAACTCCGCGACAGCGACCTCAAGGACTGGGGCTTCGACTATCTGGCGTGGAAAAACGGCCCCGGCGTAAACCTGCTCAACCTGAGCTACAATGCCGGCCGCCTCGCCGTCGACCAGGTCCTGGACGACATCCAGTTCGTCGCCACCTCCACCTGGGGCTACGGCGGATTCTTCACCGCGCCGCAGTTCGACATGAGCTTCATCCGCTGCCTCCAGCAGTCCGGCAACGCCGCGGTCACCGCCAACGTCTCCCTGACCATGGTGAACACTCCGGTCCGTTCGCTTGAGGAGTATTCCCTGCTCCGCTCCGCGCAGGAGAACTATGCCGACAAGGCGCCGTACATCTACCGCGCGTCCATGAACCCGGAATACCAGAACATCGCCAAGAACGTCCTCGGCCGCACCTTCGTCGGAAAGAGCTACTACGAGGACGAGGACGGCAACAAGTTCTCCAATCCGCCGGCGCTCGACGTCCAGATCATCAACCCCTTCATCTGCCTCCCGCAGGAAAACGCCCCCGCCGGAGCCTACAGTGAAAAGTACAAAGTCAAGGACGCCGCCTCCGACCTCAACGGCAGCATGGCCAAGACCGACGGCTGCGTGATGTTCGACTACTCCATGTATTTCAAGGACGTCGTCGAACGCGGCAACACCGGCGCCGAACTCAGCAACAATGTGCTCTGCGCGGGCGCGGCCACCCTCGGACTCGGCCGCGAGAAGGTCCTTACCGTCTACGAAAAAGAAAATGACGTCGAGCAGACTATCGGCCTCCCGATCCTCTGCCGCATCCCCGTCATCAAATACCTCTTCAGCACCGTCACCAGCATCAAGGAACGCACCTACGTGATCGTGACCGCCGAAGCAGTCCTGCTCCATCCCGAAGAACAGCGCGCCATCCCGCAGACCGAAAGCGTCAACAAGGGCGTGAAGCGCCGCATCGAGAACCCCTTCCGCAGCAGCGACGAGCACGCCCCCAAAGCATTAACCGCTGCCGAACAGCAGGCCGAAACCGAAACCGAACAGCAGGCCGAAAGCGAGGACTGATCCATGAAAACCAATCTCTACCGAAACATCATCCTGTCATTCGCCGCCGGACTCATCGCGGCTTCCTGCAGCACCGACCAGCTCCCGCAGCCCCCGCCGAACGTCACCGTCCTCGAAGGCGCGCAGGTCCCCTCCCAGCTCACCGTCACCCCGCAGGCCATCCCCGGTTCCGCCAAGAGCGAACAGGGCGCCCCGACCGGCGGCTATGCCCCGACCGGCGTCCAGGCGAAGCTGAACATCGACGTGAAGGACGGCACGAAGGAGATCACCGTCGTCCGCGACAACACCGACCCCTTCGTCATCACGAAGCCCTATACGATCAAGAACGCCGACCCCTACGCGGTCCGCAGCTACCTTGAGGCAGCCGTCGGCGCGCGCAGCGTCAGCGCGAGCCCCGCGCAGGCCACCGCCGTCAAATTCGAAGACGGCACCGGCGTGGTCCTCGTCTCCGCCGAAGAATACCGCTTCCGCGACAACGAGGACGGACGCGGCATCGACAGCATCGTCGCCACGCTCGACCGCAAGGGCCTGACCTACTCCGGCGATGCCGGCACACGCATCTACTTCCCCCGTGCCAGCAAGGCCGCGAACCTCCGCGACATGCTCCTGAAGGTCGGTTCCTCCGACCTCGATCCGCAGTTCGAGATCTCCCCCAGCACGATCCTCGTTGACGGCGAGCTCAACGCGCTCGTGGTCTGCGCCCCGGAATGGTCCTGGGAAGACATGCGCAAGCTCCTCGTCAGCTACGACCGCCCGATCCCCGAAGTCAAGATCTCCTACCGCGTGATCGAGATCTACGCCGAAAACGACGACCGCATCGGCGTCGACTTCCAGAGCTGGAAGAACAACGAGGGCGTCGACCTCTTCTCCGCAGGCGCCATGATGAGCCGCAACTGGGGAACCTTCTTCACCAGCAGCGTCCAGGACACCGGCTTCAACAAGACCTCCTACTGGAACTTCAACCCGAAATGGAACACCCGCTACCTCGACTTCATGACCTCCATCGGCAAGGCCAGAATCCTCGCCCGCGGCGAAATCGTGGCGCAGAACCGCACCGTCTCGACCGTCCAGGTCGCCTCCGGCTTCTTCTATGACCGCACGTTCTATACCGCCGGCGCGAAGACCATCGCCGAAGGCACGGGCGAGTTCGCCTACACCGACCCGAACCCGGACACCATCCTCCGCGAGGCCATCACGAAGATCCAGCCGTTCTCCAAGCTCAAGGAGTTCTACAAGGACGCCGGCACCTCGGCCATCATGAAGCCCGACGGATACACGCTCCGCACCATGAACACCCAGACCGGCACGAACACCTACGGCGACGTCTCCGCGCTCGTCTTCGGCAATGACGCCAAGACCAGCCCGCTCGCCAAATTCCTTACCGGCTACGTCAAGGCCGACGGCACCGTCGTCAACGGCGCGTACTACAACACCAACTGGGACAATGCAAATGCCGCGCCAGGCGTCATCCACGGTTGGCTCCAGTACCCGATGGTCACCGACGGCTTCAAGTTCGACCTCCGCGTCACCCCGGTCGTCACCTCCAAGGCCGCAAAAATCTCCTTCGACCTCGACAGCATCTCCCTGCTCGGCTGGAACGCCGACGGCTCCGCCCGCATGAGCAAGTCCCAGACCGGCACCACCTTCCAGATCGGCACCGAAGCCGAGGAATTCGTGATCGGCGGACTCAAGAAATCCGAATCCGTCCGCAGCACCGCCGGCCTGCCCTTCCTGAAGGATCTCCCCATCATCGGCCGCGCCGTCTCCACCGAGTCCGAATCCATCAAGCAGTCCCAGCTCGTCGTGATCGCCAGGGTCGAATACTCCAACCCCGACGATGTCGCGGGCGAAGAGATCACCGAGGACCTCGGCAAGATCGTCAAGAGCGTGAACAAGGGCATGACCAGCCGCGTCGGCAACATGTTCTTCCAGCAGTACGGACTCGACGAGGACCGCGCAGACCGCAACGAACGGCTTGACAGCGTCGGCAACTTCATCAACGACGACTACCAGGAGATGAAGTGATGAAAAGGAACGGCGGCAAACAGGCAAAGCGCCCCACACGCGGGGCGCCGCTCCCTGAAACTTCGCCGGATCTTGAGTCCCTCAAGAAGATGGTCCGCCTGCTCGAACGGAAGCACCGCGCCTTCCTCGAGCAGGACTGGAAGGAGCACGCCTACGAAATCCAGCGGAGCCAGTTCAACCAGCTCATGATCGTCAGGTTTGCCATGCCGTGCAACCTCAGCCGCATCATGGCCGTTACCGGGCTTACCTCCGCAGGCGCATCCCTCTTCGTCGACAAGCTCGTCCAGAGCGGATACCTCATCCGCACCGACGATCCGAACGACCGCAGGAACGTGCGGATCTCCCTTTCCGAAAAAGGTTCGAAGTTCATCGGTGAGGTCGTCGACAGGTTCAACGAGTTCATCAACGGATTCCTCCGCACACGCACGAAGGAGGAGCTGGCCGTCATCTCGCAGGCAATGAACATCATCAACGAAACCATCGACGACGGAGAGGAAGGCGTCTGAAAAAAGCCGGTCCCCGACGAATCCGTCCACTTCCCGCCGACCTCACACGGGGCCGGCGGTTTTTTTTGAATTTACATGCGCCGAAAAAAAAATTTGAGGAGGAAATGAACTCCTCCGCAACGATGCAACGTTAAGAAAAGTTACAGCGTCCGATAAAAAATCAATACGGGAAAACACGTTTTTCTGCGGAAATCATTTTAGGGATTACACAAAACGACATTTAAGGTTTTTACATTTTTCAACAAATAGTACATGTTTTTATCACATTATACATGTTTTTTGCTATTGAAAAATCATTTCACCGATTGTATATTAACGCTGAAAACCCGAAATAACCAAACAAGTGAGCTCAAGATCCCCTCGCCCGGTGGCGGAAGGATTCAGGCTCGCACCAACACATCACAAGGAGTTCATTATGAAACTCGGTCATTTCCTCGGTTGCGCAGCGGCGATCGCCCTCGCGATCACGGTCTTCGCACAGGCTCCGGCCGCTCCGGCCGGCGCAGGCGCGGGTAACGGCGGCGCTCCCGCCATGGGCGGCTTCGGCGGCTTCGGCGGCGGCATGGGCGGCGGTATGCCCGGCGGCATGGGCGGCTTTGGCGGCATGGGCGGCTTCGGCGGCGGTGCTCCCGGCGGCGCGGCTCCCGGCGGCGCAGCTGGCGGCGCTCCCGCTGGCGGCATGGGCGGCTTCGGCGGCATGGGCGGCTTCGGCGGCTTCGGCGGCGGCGCTCCCGGCGGCGCGGCTCCCGGCGGCGCGGCTCCCGGCGGTGCTCCTGCTGGCGGCATGGGCGGCTTCGGCGGCTTCGGCGGCGGCATGGGCGGCGGTATGCCTGCCATGGGCGGCTTCGGCGGCTTCGGCGGCGGCGCACCCGGCGGTGCGGCTCCCGGCGGTGCTCCCGGTGCTGGCGGCCAGGGTGGTCGTCGTGGCGGCGGCATGGGCGGCGGCCCCGGCGGCGGCAACGCCTTCGGCGCGACCCAGTCCGGCGGCATGATGGGCATGTTCGGCGGCGGCGGCAACAACCGTCTCCCCGAAGGCTTCGTCCCCTCTGAAACCACCATCTTCTGCGAATCCTATCCCGCAGTCAATCCGGAAACCGGCGAAGTCATCTATCGACTCACTGCCCCGGGCGCACAGGATGTGACCATCTCCCAGGGTCTCCGCGACGGCAGCGGCGACAAGCTCTACCACCTGAAGAAGGTGGAAGGCGCCAACGGCGTGTGGGAAGTCAAGACCGATCCGCTCGTGGTCGGCTTCCACTACTACTCCTTCCGCGTCGACGGCAACGTCGTCTCCGACCAGAAGACCGGCGCCTACTTCGGCAGCAACGCCATGCAGTCCGGTATCGAAGTTCCCGAATCCA
>Ga0310690_10001311_pt1 | contig 44571 bp, 79 predicted proteins | sample AusTroGonzalo_MG_2_FD_207661 | JGI IMG/M metagenome (GOLD analysis project Ga0310690, IMG submission 207661) | Bovine rumen microbial communities from tropical cattle in Woodstock, Queensland, Australia - Gonzalo_04 (v2) (version 2) | ecosystem: Host-associated > Mammals > Digestive system >... | reverse complement strand
CGTGGATGTTGGCGGCGGCTCATCTAATACGGTTCGTATCAAAGGCAAAGACGTTAAGTGGGTAAGCGAAACAATCAATGGTACTTCTTACAAGATACTTGTGGAGGACTAATACATGGACGATTTCGAGAATGCCCTTATCAATCTCATCAATCAGAATCCATTGCCGTTTGAAGTCAAGCGGTATGTAGTAAAGCATATCAATACGCTAATGGATTTTGAATACTGGAAACAGATTTCTAAACCGAAGGAAAGCGAGGAAAAAGACGGTGAACAAGTGTCATAGTAACTTAAACTTCCTGAATGATACCACGCCCGCATTGAATGACACCAACATGAATTACATGGACGGGTGCATTGATACCATCGATGACCGAGTTATCAGTTTGGACACCACGAAAGCCGATCAGAGCGATTTGCTTTTGGCTTTCAAAGATGTATCACTCAATTCCACGACGGGCGTTATAACCTTTACGCTTTTCAATAATACGACAAAGACCATCGATACCTTGCTTGAAAAGGTGGCTATCAATTTTGACTACGATGACGATCCTACATCGGCACATTATCAGAATCTTATCATTGAGCTAGAGGATGGCACATATAAGTACATCGATATGTCGGCACTAATTACCGAGTACGAGTTCACGAACAGCTCCACAGTGGCCTTTACCGTTGGAGCAGATGGTTCTGTATCAGCTTCAGTTATCGATGGTTCTATCACGGGCGCAAAGTTACAGCCTAACTATTTAGCAGATGTTACAGCACAGGCAAACGCAGCTAGTGGTTCGGCTAACACGGCAAGCGCACAAGCACTGGCATCCGAAGGATTCGCCAACGGCACTCAAAACGGTTCCCCGGTCGGGAGTGGCTCTCCATATTATGAAAATAATGCGAAATACTGGAAGGACCAAGCACAAGCGATAGCGTCAGCGTCGTTGAGCGGCTTGTCGGATGTTAGTATATCAAACCCTCAAGATGGACAAGTGTTGATGTATGACGCCACTAATCACGAATGGACTAATGGAACGGTGTCTCGTATTATTGCTGTGCCGATCGCAAAAACAAAAACATATACATACGATGGTACGGCACAAACTTTTGAATGGGATTTAATTGATCCTGATGCCGTGGTGCTAACTAATGATACACAGACCAATGCGGGAACATATACAGTTACGGCTTCATTATTATTCCCTAGTGACGTTTGGGCTGATAATACTACATCACCTAAAACTTATACATGGACAATCAACAAAGCAAATGCTTCGTTGTCGGTTAGCGTAAATAGTTTATCGTTAAGCAATACTACGTCTAGTGCCAACGTGACAGTTACTTTTACTAATGATACCGGAGCAGATATTACAAGTACGGATTCTGATGTTGCCAGTCCTTCCGAAGCATCACTCGTTTCAAGCGCGACTATAACCATTACAACGTCAAAAAAAGGTAATGCGACGGTGACAGCGGCAACGAGTGCATCTGTAAATTATAATGCTGCATCTGCCACAATAAGCATTTCTTCAACGTATGTAACGCTGAAAACTTTTGCGGCGGCTACAGATGCCGAAATCGCCGACATGGTAGAAGCTGCTGATTTAGGTTATATCGATTTATATGATGATGCCGGTTGGAGAGTGGGGCAGGAACATCAGATATCACTTTCGGCTATTACAGCTACTGGTACTTACGATGGCGTAACATGGAGTGTGGGCGAAGTACAAAACGCACAGACCGCTACACTTGTATTGATGCACAGGGGTTCGTATGAATTAGTGACATCCGTATTAAACAAGCAAGGACAGACTAGAAATACTTGTTCTTTTATATGTGGCTTGAAGAATGGATTAGAAACTGAAGGCTATATAAATAGCACAAACACAAATACTGGTTCGTGGGATAGTTCGGCAAGACGGTTATGGTGTAATGGCGGTTTTAGAAGTGCAATTCCCTCTTCCTTACAATCGGCCTTTAAACAGTTCAAAACAATAACGGCTACATCCTATAATGGTTCTACTAATACGACAAGTAATGATTATTTTGCACTTCCGGCGGCAAAAGAGATTTTTGGTGGCACAGCCACAACAGCGGGGGCTGATACTTCGTATAGTAATCTGACCGAGTTTAATGCTTTGACACAATTTGACTGGTATTCATCTGCCGCCAATCGGAGTAAGAACAGGGGAGATTCGGGTGCGGTAACAAGTTGGTTTGAACGTTCCCCATTTTATAACGGTTCCACGCAATTCTGTGTTTATTATAAAGCCGGAAATGCAAGTTATTCAAACGCGGGGAGTACAAATGCTATTTCACCTTTTGGCTGTCTGTAAGGAGGTGTGCTAGATGGATAAAGAAATAACTGCACTTTGGGAAAAAATAGGGGAATTAGAACGTAAGTTGTCGGCATTTACAGAGATGCGTCACGAAGAATCTTCTACACGTATATCCGATAACGAAGAAGCGTTATGCGACCTTGATGAAAGCTACTTTACAAAGGTGGCTGACATAGAAGAAGCGTTATGTGACTTATCAGAAACCATTTAAGGAGGTATTGTTATATGGCTAAAATTTGGAGAAACAGGATTCTTGCGGGAACACGTACCTTTGATGAAGTGCCTAGCACATGGAAAGCACAGGTGAAGATTCTTCTGAAAGCCGATGTGGTGAGCGGTCTTATTACAGCAGAAGAGTATGAAGATATTGTTGGCGAACCTTATTCTGAATGAAGGGAGATAGAATACCATGTCAGGATTACCTACAAACCCTAACGGGAGAAGAGAGACTTACCTTGCGAACATTGCCGGAGAGAACGTTCAGCTTCCGTCTAATCCGCAGGGCAGAGAAGAGGAATACCTTGATTACATCGCTCGTAATGGTGGCGGCGGTGGCGGCGGTGGAGCAACCATAGACGATTCTGAACCCGCTTACAACAAGGTTTATTCCAGTGAAAAGACGGAAGAGATCGCAGATACAAAGGTCAATATGTCGGAGATGACTTTCGTGATCCCGACCAATCTCTTTGACAGTTCCACAAGTAAAAAGGACTGGAAGCCCTCTAGTTCAGGTGGTGCGACCTACAGTGATGGTTCTGCCCTGAACGGCTACAACACTACAAACCTTTTCGCTTGTACGCCCAATCAGAAGTTCAAGTGTAATATGACCGAATGGCCTAGTTACACTAGATGCTTCTGCTATAACGCGAACAAGGAGTATGTTGTGGCTACATCCCCGGCAGATATTGATACCGATGGATATTGTACCTTTGAAGTAGCCGGAAATAATTCTATCGCCTACGCTTGCCTTGTAGCTAATTTCACTACTACACAGTGGAATAACCTTTACATCGATCAGTACGCTAATTTCGGGCCTAGAAAAGCCATAGTAAATGACTTGTGGCTGTCCGATGATAACGTTGCTATGGCAAAGGAGCGTTTGGGCATCGACGAAACCGAGGATGTTCTGAATGGCAAGAAATGGTGTGTAGCGGGCGATAGCTTCACCTACGGCGATTTCACGGGCGTTACTACACCTACGATTCCCGATGGCAAATATGCGGGTGAGAGAGCTGTTTATCCGTATCTTATCGGCAATCGTTGCAACATGACCATTCAGAATCTTTCCCGTGGTGGCAGAACCCTTGCTTATGCGGCTGATGCGTCAGATGAAAATTCATTCGTGAATTACTATCAGACCGTTGCAGCTGATGCGGATTATCTCACAATGTATTTCGGCATCAACGACAGCCACAGGGCAACAGCAGAAACCGGGCAGATACCGTTAGGCACTATTTCCGATGCTACAACAGCGACCTTTTACGGCGCATGGAACGTCATTCTGACATGGCTTATTACTAATAGACCTAATCTGCATATTGGAATTATCGTATCAAATGGATGTGACAGCGACGATTACCGCACGGCTACCATTGCCATTGCAAAGAAGTACGGACTTCCGTATATCGACCTGAACGGCGATGAGCGTACACCTTGCATGATGCGTTCGACCAATGCAGATGTTGCATCTGCTGTCAGGACACAGCGTACTAACGCTTGGAAAGTATCAAGCACTAATGCGCACCCGAACGCCGATTGTCACAAGTTTGAATCGACGATTATAGAGAACTTCTTGCGTTCACTATAATTCTTCTTCATATAGCATCCCCCTGTGTCGTGGAAGCGATAACCACGGAAAAAACACTATTTTAAAATACAAAAAAGGAGGAAAGAAACATGGCTACTAGGCAAGAGTTTTGTGACGCTATGGAAGAAGTCTATAAGAATCACGGCGTTTACATCGGCACGGCTAACGGTGAGCTGACCGAAAGCCTATCTATCGGGCGCATTCACAACATGGAAAAGACCTATGGACGCAGAGATAAGAGCGGTAAGGCTTTATGGGATTCCGATACTTGCAGAGATTTGACCTATATCGGCAAATGCTATAAGCAAGGATGGGATATGTCGAAGAGCAGAGCCGGAGACTGTTCAGGTATCATCGTCGGTGTAATGCGGGATTTAGGCATCATAAAGCCGACAGCAGACTTCCGCGCAAGGGATTTTCAGGCGAAATCAACACCCGTTCCGCTGAAGGATTTACAGCTTGCAGACCTTGTGTTCGATAAGAAGTCTGAAGCTACTCACGTGGGCGTGGTGGTAAAGATCGATAATGGCAATGCTATCATTATCGAAAGCCGTGGACGTGACTATGGCGTAACACGCAGAAAGTTAAAGGACACTAGCTTTGTTATCGGTGGCAGATTAGACTGGTTCAGTAATGATATCCCTGTTCTGCTCCGTAATCTGAAATACATCAAAGATAATCAGATGCACGGACAGGACGTAAAGCAGTGTCAGGAACAGCTTATCAGAAAAGGTTATAAGCCCGGTTCGGTCGATGGCTATTACGGTTTAAAGACCTATAATGCCGTAATAGATTTTCAGGCTGATAACAACCTTGATGTAGATGGCGTGGTAGGTCAGCGCACATGGGCGAAGTTGTGGGAATAATGCGGAAAGGAGTGTGATGTACTATGTCAGAAGTGGTAATTGTCTCAATCATATCGCTTGTCGGTACACTCGCCGGTACTTTCGGCGGCATTATGACCGCAAATAAGTTGACTGGATATCGAATTGAACAGTTAGAAAAGAAGGTAGAAAAGCATAATAACTTAATCGAGCGTGTTTACCGCTTGGAAGATAACGATAAACTGCTTGAAGAGAAGATTGACGTACTCAATAGAAAGGTGGGATAAGATCATGGCAAAAATGGTAAAGAACATTAAATCGGCTAACTGGTGGAAAGCAGCGGGCATCCGTGCAATCAAGACTTGCGCACAGGCGGCTATCGCTACTATCGGAACAGCGGCTGTGTTAGGTCAGGTAGACTGGAAGATGGTTTTATCGGCTTCTGCCCTTGCGGGTATTCTGTCACTCCTTACATCGATCGCCGGACTTCCTGAAGTGGAAGAGTAAGGGGGCAACGTGCGCATTGCGGATTTTACACTTTCCGAGATCGAACGCTTTAAAACCCGGTGCAATTTTACCGACAGCGAAATGTTGTGCTTCGAGCGGAAAGCAAAGGACTGTACGAATATTGAGATTGCTTTGGAATTGAATGTTTCTGAATCCACGGTAGCCGTAATTATGAAAAGAGTACGGAACAAGATCATGAAAGAGATAGACAATTCCAAAGTGATTAAACCCGAAGTAAAGATACCGTGCGAACAGTGCCCTTGCTATCCCGAAGTACATACTATGAAAGAATGGGCTGAAATGCCCGATAAGGTGTCTGTAAAGTATAAGTGGTATGTTTATAGCGATTACCGCACAGACAACGATATTGACGTTCCTAGATTCAAATTCGGGGATGGCAAGACATTGATATCAAGACTTCCCTTCTGCACGGCGGCAATTACCGATAATGACGTGGAGCTTTGGGATGAGCAGATAATCAAGGAATAACATTTTTTCAACATTTTTCGTGCAATTTTATAGCATAAATCTTAAAAGAATCTCGTATGTCGGGGTTCTTTTTTGTTGCTATCATGTGGGTAACAGGGGGATATAAGAATGTATAACAATCCGTATTATGCCGCTTTCAATCCTTATGCGGTGGCACAACACAGTGTAATGCCTACTTTACAGCAACAGCAGATTATTCAAGTCAACGGCAAGGCAAGCGTAGACACAATACAGCTTGCGCCTAACTCTAGCCTGTTGGCTATGGACACTACCGCGCCTATTGTGTGGATGTGTGTGTCTGACGGTGTGGGGAAAGTAACAAGCACTCCGTATGATATAAAGGTGCATGAGGAAAAGCCGCCCGTGGATGTTGAAAGCATCGAACAGCGGATATCCAAAGTAGAAAAAATCATATCTGAATGGGAGGATAAAATAAATGTCAAATCCTATGCTGACAGCTCTAACACAAAACCGAACAATGCAAAATATCAGCAGAATCAAGCATCTCATGCAGACCGTTAAATCTGCCGGGAATCCACAGATGATGCTCAATCAGATGATGGGGCAGAATCCGCAGATGAAACAGGCTATGGATTATGTCAATGCCAACGGTGGCGATCCGCAGAAAGCATTTTACAAACTGGCACAGGAACAAGGCGTAAACCCTGATGATTTTATTAAACAGTTGATGAGTTAAAATCGAGTTAGAATCGAATTAAAATCGAGTTAAAGGTGGCGCACCTTAACATAACGGACTATCTATACCGGGAAAGATAGCTCCTAACCTACAAAAATTATAGGAGGTAGAAAAAATGGACGGATCATTAACAGCGAGTGACGTTGCTCTGCTGAACAATGACAGTATGGGTGGTTGGAACGGCATGATATGGCTGTTCGCAATCCTCGCTCTGTTTGGCGGCGGTGGCTTTGGCGGCTTTGGTGGCGGCAATCAGCAGTATGCTACGAGAGATCAGGTTCAGAACGGATTCGATACACAGAACATCAACGCACAGACAAGAGACATTCTTGGTGCCGTTAATGCCGGAACCGCACAGACCGTAGCGGCAACCAATCAGACTTTCCATGATACACTCATGGCTAATCAGGCACTCTACAACGAAGTAGCAAGAGATATTTCCGGCCTTGCACTTGGTCAGGCTAACACTCTTGCAACCATCAATGATTGTTGCTGTTCTACAAAGCAGTTAGTACAGCAGATCAATTATGACGGTGCTATGCGCGATGCAGCTACAAACGCTAACTTTACGGCACAGATTCAGTCTGTAAAGGATATGATCGCGCAGAACAAGATTGAAGCACTTCAGGCACAGGTAAGTCAGCTTCAGCTTGCACAGGCTACTAGCGGCGTTCTTCGCTTCCCTAACTCATGGGCGTATGATGCCGGAGTATTCCCGCCTGTTGTTGGTGGAACTACAGCCTTGACTACTCGTTGAGGTATTGCGTATGACACGGATCAAAAACCTTATTGAACAAATCAATGATGAGTTATGTTCGGCTAAAGACTACGCAGAAGAATACCTTACGTTCAAGGCAAAGAATGATACTCCGTGGGCGAACCGATACAAGGAAATGTCCACGGACGAGTTGAAACACGCTAACTACATCCATGAGAGAGTAGTTGCCGATATTGAAGAACTCAAAAAGGTTTACACTCCACCCGAGGAAATGATGGAAAAGTGGGAGCATGAACACCGTGAGTTCATCGAAAAGACCGCGTGGATTAAGCAAATGCTTGCTATGTAACACACAAGGCGCACTCTAAATCAGGGTGCGCCCTTTTGAGGTATAGACTATGGAGATTTTAATACGGCTTTTAACTGCCGCAGAAGCGGCTTATGAGATGAATCCGACCCCCAGATTAGAGAGATGGATAGAACTTTTAGAGGAAAAACTATACGAAAAAATTACCCGTGAAGGGGAAAAGTAGGGTTTCATGGGTAAACAGATTTACCCGGAATTTACCCACCCTTTGGAAACTCAAAAAAGAAAGACCCTCGAAAAAGCTAGTGTTTTCAAGGGTTTAGATGGAAGCTGAGAATGGGACTTGAACCCACGACCTATTGATTACGAATGAATAAAAAGGGGTTTTCTTTGCTCCGTCTCACAAGCCGCAAAATCAGCGTAAAGCCTTGAAAATAAAGGGTTTTCCGAAGGTCTTATTATGTTCAAAATATACGAAAATGTGTTCGTTTTTTGGGGTTTATATTTACCCTATTTACCCTTTTTTTACCCGGAAGGAAACTTAAATTTTGTTAAATCAGAATTTAATACTATTGACCGCCGCCGAGAGGGTGGAATTAGTTTTGTCGAGGTGGGTATAAACCTCTAATACCATTCGGGTGTCGGAATGACCCATCAGGAATTGGCAAGTCTTAATGTCAATCTTCGAGTAGTAGCACATCGTACAGAAGTTATGTCTGAAACTGTACGGCGTTATCCCTTTAAGACCGAGAGCATTAATCGCCCGATAAAACTGATCGTCATATCCCGTTCTATTCGCGTATAAGCCATTTTCCGAGCCGAAAAGATATTGATTAGGGAAATACCTAGCCGCGTTCTTATAAGCCAAAAGAGAGCCTATTACGAAGTCAGGAGCGGGTATTGTACGTATGCTCTTATTTGTTTTCGGCAATCCGACAGAAGTTTGTCCTCTGCGGCTGAAATTCAGGGCCTTATTTACGTTAATTGTGTTGTAATTAAAATCAATATCTTTCCATGTGAGCGCGTAAATCTCTGCCGGACGCAAGCCCGTTCCGTAAAACAGATGAATTAATGCTCTTTTTCTTTCGTCTAATCCTTCGGCTTCTTTGACAATCTTACATTCCGCTTGCGTGAGTATGCGCTTCTCACCTTTTACCAAACGAGGGAGCGTAACGGCTGCGCAAGGGTTCTTCTGTATTATATCCTCATTTACCGCCATGTCAAATATCTGCCGAAGTGTAAGCAGTAATTTCTTACACAGGCTAGGCGCATTTGAATGTGAATTGATAAGGTTCTGGATATCCGCCGAACGGATATAGTCGAGCCGCATCGTGGCTAAATTCCCCAGATGCTTATTAACGTAGTATTCATATTCCTGATACGTGCTAATACTGCGGCTTTTCTTTGTCTCTAACCATATCGGGGCATATTCTTCTAGTGTCGCGGCTTCTCCGAAGTATGTCCGACCGCGTTCTATCTCGTATTTGATAGCGCGGACTTTTCGTTCTAGGTCTGCTGATGATTTAGTGCTAGATAGTCGTATAGAAATAGGTCTGCCGTTATCATCGTATTTCCCGGTGCGGATAGCGGTACGAAAACGCCCGTCTTTATCGCGGGTGTATTTTGAGCGCGGCATTTAATCACCCCTCATTCTTGGTATTTGGTAATGGCATATTAACCTCGATAGTCAGGTTTTTTCCATCAATCGGAGAAAGAAGTGTAAAATCAACAATTTGGCGCGTTCTGGGGTCAGCTCCTCTATAAGCTAATATTAATCGGGCTTCTTCATCCGTTAAATGAATAGCGCCCGTACTTTCTTTTTGGGCTTGCTCTTCTAAATATTGAATAAAACCCGCAACTCTAGGATCGCGTAACCCGGCTTCTTCCATAGCGGTAACCCATTCTGTTTGAGGGTTTTCGTACAATTCGCTGATAGGAACCTGAAATAGCCGTGAATATCCCAACATAATAGAAGGCGATACACGTTGCACTTGCTCATTCTCATAACGGCTGACAGTAGCTTCGGAGCATCCGATTCTGATTGCGACATCCTTTAATGATAAACCATTCTTTTCTCTTAAATACTTTATTTTCTCGCTGTTTATTTTCATAGAACACCTCCGTAAAACGATAGTTTATATTGCGATTGTACCTTATATTTCGGCAATTCGCAACGAAATGTTTACATGAGTGAAAAAATTTTAAAAAAACTCTTGCATTAAAATTTCATGTGTGATATTATTCAATCATGCAAGAAAAATGAAAACACAAGGAAGGGGGAATGAACGGGTGAGAAGTATTAATACTAAAGAGTTCCGCAAGGCTATGATTGACGCTGATTACAATACTCTTGGCGATCTGGAAAAAGAGAGCGGCATTGATAAATCATCGTTATCTAGCATTTTGAACGGAAATGGCGGCAGATTACCGTCCTACGATTCAATCGCAAAACTTGCAGATGCGCTTCATCTTTCATACGAGGAAATTGGATGTATATTTTTTTACAATGACCTTGCAAAAGTGAAAGAAACGTGAAAGAAGGTATAGGTATGAAATTTCCGCGTGTCGTTTATATGTTGCGAAACACCATCACAAACAAATGTTATGTGGGAAGTACGAGTAATTTAGAGTGTCGTTTGAAATTCCATTTATCGAGTTTAAAGAACGGTACGCATTCTGTAGAAGATATGCAAGCAGATTTTGACGAATACGGCGATCATTTTCAGGTTTTTATTTTAGACACAATTCTTCAATTTAATGACCGAATTAAAGAATACGAATGGATGCGCAAACTTTCTACGAATAACAGGCAATTTGGTTATAACTACAAAGACCCAACGGTTCGTGAAGCAAGAAAAAATGCACATTACTTTTTCGAGTATAACGGCGAATTAAGAAGCATTGTTGAATTAAGCAAAATAAGCGGAATAAAGGCATCAGTTTTAAGAGCAAGGCTGCTTTACCTCAAGTGGGATATTGAAAAGGCCATGAGCGAAAAAGCAGACGCTCGAAAGTACAACAAGAAAAAGATTCATGATAGCAATTAAAACCCGACATGATGACGGAAAAATCTGACAAGGTGGTTGGCAATTTAGGTTAAGGCGGTAGATATGGACGAAAATTTAAGAACATTAGAGGGTTTAAAGCAAATGCAATCCGCTCCGTTGTCGGTCAAAGTCCGAATGACAATGAGCCGTATATGCGATTGGGTATATGAATACGGCGAGGATGGTGTTTGTTGTAGCTTTTCGGGTGGCAAGGATAGCACGGTGTTGCTTGATTTAGTTCGCAACAAATGTGGGTTCAAGAACGTTCCGGCGGTGTTTGTGGATGTTCCGACACAGTACCCCGAATTAAAAGCGTTTGTTAAGACATTCGACAATGTTGTGATACTTCATCCAACAATGGGATTTTACGAGGTTTGCAAGAGATACGGCTTTCCTATTGTATCGAAGGAAATATCAGATAGCGTTTACGGCGCAAGAAAGTTTCTTAAAAAAGTAAGAGACGGAATTGATGCTGAAACTACTAGGGGGGGGGCAGCACGTAATCGGCTGTCACGCTTTTGCGGATATAACGGGAATACCGAGACGGCAAGGGGCGAAGAACGGCAAGGAATATCAGGACTTACGGAAGGGGATTATCCCTGAAAGACTTTCGGATTTATACGAGAGCAATAAAGAAAATGCGCCTGTAAGGTTAAAAAGCCTATTTGGGGAAGTCCAACATAAGGAAAAAGGCGTTGAGACAAACGAATATTCACGGCGGTTCGACCGATCCCGATACAAATTCTTCTTGGATGCCGACTTCGAGATTAGCGGTCAATGTTGCAAGGTTATGAAAAAGGCTCCGCTACATAAGTATCAGAAGGAAACAGGACGATTCCCGATTACCGGGCAGATGGCAGAAGAAAGCGTATTGCGTACTTCTTCTTGGATAAAGAACGGCTGCAATGGTTTCCACATGAAAAGCCCGGTCAGTAACCCCATGAGTTTCTGGACGGAACAGGATGTATTGCAATATATAGTTGACAATCACCTACCTATTTGCTCGGTTTATGGAGAAGTGGTCGAGGATTGCGGAGATCAGTTAGACGGTCAAATGTCTATTTCGGATTATGGTCTGGGGTGCGATGGAGATTGCAAGAAGTATAAAACAACGGGATGTAAAAGAACAGGATGCGTTTGTTGTGCATACGGAGCGCATCAGGAAACAAAGGAAGAAAGTCGGTTTATTAGGCTAAAGAAAACGCATCCGAAAATGTATCAGTTGTTGGATGTTATTGAGAATAACGGGGTTACTTATCGTCAGGCTATCGAATGGTACAACGATCATGTGGAAGAAAAGTACAAGATTTGGTTATAGGGAAGGGGTGAAGCAATGCAAGCACAAGTCAAAATGAAGTCAATTACGGAGCTAGTTGAAGAAGGATGGAATAAGGAAGTGCTTATGCGAATCGCACATATGCCAAATAGCCCGATGTTTCGTACAAGTCCACGGGGCAAGTTCTATGTGATTGAAGAAAGATTAAAAGAGTTCGTAAGCACCAGAAGAATCGGAAGATAAGGGGAGCAGACAATGAAGAGAGCAATTAAGGAAGTAATGGAAAGGCTGATGGTCGTAATGATGATGATATGCGTTATATCGGGAATAATCCTGATGATGTGCGAAAGCCCGGATTGGGAAACGCAGCGCATGACATTGTTCGGCGGTTTCGGTCTTTTTATTTTGGGTCTTGCACCCGCCGCTATCATTGCGGCAATCAACACAAGGAAGGAGAAGAGGAATGTTTACTGAGAAGGAGATCGAGTTAATGAGAGCGCAGATAGTGCTTGAGTTGGAAGGCACTAAACGCGAGGGTATTAAAGACCTTATCAAGTGGATGGATGATAACGGATTTTTTACGGCCCCTTGCTCAACACAGTATCACTTATCATGCGCGGGCGGTCTGGCACAGCACAGCATCAATGTTTTGACAACGTTGCGCAGTATGGCGAGGGCTATTTGCTCCGCTGATGAAATTCCCGATTGGGAGACAATGAGCATCGTTGCTTTATTACACGATCTTGGGAAGGTCGGTTTCCACGGCAAACCTAACTACGTAGAGAATTGGATTAAGGACGGCAGACCGACGAAGGCAGAGCCGGAGCAGAAGTACAAAATCAGCGAAAGTAAACCGTATAAGACTAATCCTGATTTACTTTACCTTCCCCATGCTATCAGGTCTGTAGAGATTGCCAGTAAGTTTATTGATCTTACCGAGGACGAAGAGTTTGCGATAGCTACTCACGATGGCATGTACGGCGAAATGAAGTATGTAGTGCAGGGACATGAGACACCGTTATATCTGCTTTTACATTCGGCTGACTTATGGTGTTCACGTGTAGTTGAGAGCGAAGGGGAGAGCGAAGGAAATGAATAAGCCGTATGAATATGTGTTAGATAACCCGCCTGATGTGGCATGGGAATTTATCTTGCAGATTATGGAAGACTGTGAAGCGATTCAGTCCGGCAATGATTCGGAATGGCGTAAGGATCGGGAGAAAATCAACGCATATAACAAAATAGCGGAATTATTAAAGAAGGAGAGCAATTAAGCATGGCAAAGATTATAGGAATCATGGGAGAGAGCGGTTCGGGTAAGACTACATCGATGCGCAATCTTGATCCTAAAACCACGATGTACCTTGATTGTGATAAGAAAGGCCTTTCGTGGAAGGGATGGAGAGAGAGCTACAACAAGGAGAATAAGAACTACATCGTGACAGATGTAGCTGCTGTGGTAGGGCAGACACTCCGCACAGTAAACGAGAATGTGAACTACAAGCATATCAAGACGGTGGTAGTTGACACTATCAACGGCTTAATGGTAGCTGATGAGATGCGCCGTATGAACGAAAAAAACTACGATAAGTGGATGGATTTAGCGGCCTGTGTTTACAACGTTATCGATTATGCATTGACAATGCGAGATGACATTACGGTTATCTTTGTAGCGCATTCACAGACCGAACGTGATGATTCCGGCTACGCTTGGACACGGATCAAGACAAGCGGTAAGAAACTGGACAAGATTTGTCTTGAAAGCAAATTCCCGGTTGTTCTGTTGGCAAAACAGATTGAAGGAAAGTATGTTTTTGAGACTAAATCGAATTTCTCTACGGCTAAAACGCCGATGGGAGCATTTGAGGAAGATACCATTGACAATGATATTGTCACGGTTATAGACGCATTAAAAGACTATTAAAGAAGGAGAGAAGCGTATGCGCAATTATGGTTACGACCGCAATAATGCGGCACAGGATTTTGAGCGATTACCGAAGGGAGCGTACATCGTCAAGATTCAGGCAGTACAGTACATCGAAGGTACAGAGGGGAAGTCCGATCAGTTAAGGTTTAAGGTCGATGTGGCAGAGGGAGAACACAAGGACTACTACAAAAAGGCTTATGAAGCTGATACCCGCGAGGATAAGAAGTGGCGTGGTGTGATTGAGATGTGGTGTCCGAAGAATGATGGATCGGAACAGGATGGATGGACAAAGAAAACGTTCGATACCAATTTCGCTGCTATCGAGGATAGTAATCCCGGCTTTAGGTTCAACGGGACCGATGAGAAGAGCCTTGTAGGTAAGATCGTGGGGGCGATCATTTACCGCGAGGATTACGAGAGGGACGGACAGATTAAGACCGCTTATAAGTTCCACAAGCGTCTTATTACGGCTGATGCGGTGCGTAAGGGTACATGGAGAGAGCCGAAGGACAAGATACTTAAACAGGAAGAGAGCGCAAAGGTAGACAGTCAGGGATTTATCAATATTCCTGATGGTAGTTCGGATGAGCTGCCTTTTTAAGAGGTAATTTATGCATCCTACCGAGGTTGAAAACGTACTTGATCGGCTAATTGTGCTGACAGATTCCCGCGAACATGATACCGAGAACTTCCGCAGACGTATGGATGTATTCGGCGCATGGGAACGTTGCAAACTGGATTATGGCGATTACTCCGCTAAATCTTATCGCGATGATGGAACAGAAGTAACACTTGTGGGGAAGGTTCATATAGAGCGAAAGATGGGTGCGTCGGAGATAATAAATAACTTCTGTGAGAGTGGGAAAGACAGCCCCGCTGTAATCCAGTGGAACAAAGAACATCCGTACGAAAAAATCCGCAATCGGTTTGAATGGGAATTGAAACGGGCACAGTTAGCCGGTGCAAGGATATATCTTGTGATTGAAAACGCAAGTTGGGAGCATATCTACGGACATAAGTACCAAAGCCGTATGAATGAAAAGGCTGTTATCGCAACCTTCATGGCTTATATGGCTAGATACGGCTTAACGGTACTGTTCGTAAATGATCGGCTTGCGGGGCAATTTATCAAGGATATCTTACGGTATGAAATGAGAGAGGAACTAAAGAAGTATGAGTGAGTACACAAGCGATTATAAAGGTTCGGTTTTTCTCGATCGCCGGATTACTGAAACGGAATGGTTTACGGGATGTTCTCCTAGCACTGTTTATGTCATGTTTTACCTTTTATTATCGGCTAATTATGAAACAAAGATGTGGAAAGGTATCAAGGTTAAGCGTGGCGAAGTGATTACATCGACGGGTAACTCCAAAACGCCGGGGCGATTGATGGAAGAAACACGGCTGCCCTATAGCACATTAGCTAGATCGTTGAAAAAATTAGAAGAACTAGGAGAAATATCTGTTTCTTCTAAAACTGGATCGCATGGTTATACATTGATATCCATCACTCATTACGACCTTTATATCACGGATAAAAAAGTGAATAAAAAGGTGGATAAAAAAACGGATAGTAAAGCGGAGAATAACAAAGAAGTAGTAGAAGAAACAGAAGAAGAATTTGAAGAATACGATTGGAGTAAAGACGATTAAACGCAAAGGGGGCAATCGAATGTGGAGTTTTACCACTTTAAGCGGCAAGATGCTTTTGATTTTGCCAGTTTTATAAATGCCCGAACGAAAATCAAAGGTGATGAACTGGTATTCAGCGTTTGTCCTTATTGCCACGGCGAGAGCAAGAACAATCGAGAGAAGTTCGCAATCAATCTCAATTCCGGCGCATTTAATTGTCTACGTGCTACTTGCAATGCCAAAGGTTCTTTTTGGCAATTAGCAAAGGAGTTCGGTTTTCCCATTCCTGATGCAGATGAATATTACGGCTATGAAACGAAGAAATACCGAACGTTCAAAGTCGAGCATATCGAAAGCCGGGATGCCGCTGTCAGGTATTGCGAGAGTCGAGGGATATCCGAAAAGGTCTGCCGAAAGTACGAATTGACAGTTCAAAAGGAACATGAGAACATACTGGTTTTTCCATTCCGGGATCATAACGGCATTGTGCAATATATCAAATACCGTAAGACAGATTTTAATCCTGAAAAGGATAGCAACAAGGAATGGAGCGAGAAGGACGGGAAAGCGATTCTGTTCGGTATGTTCCAGTGCGATATGAGCGTTGATACTTTGGTTCTGACCGAGGGGCAGATAGATTCACTTTCGGTGGCTACGGCGGGAATTTCAAATGCTGTGAGTGTACCGACAGGATGTAAGGGCAAGACATGGATTCCGCACTGTTGGGATTTCGTAAACAAGTTTAAGTACCTGATTGTTTTCGGGGATAACGAACACGGAGAAATAACGCTTGTCGATATGGTGCGTGACCGCTTCCCTAACACGCTTGTTAAGGTGGTTAGAAGCGAAGATTACGGCGGTTGTAAAGATGCGAATGAAATTCTACAGACCTATGGCACAGAAGCCGTTAAAAAGGCTGTAGAGAACGCAGAGACATTATCATCCAAAAGCATAAGGGATGTGTCGAACGTAGAGGATGTCGATATTCTTTCTCTTCCGGCATTACGGACAGGGATCACGAAACTAGATGAAGTCTTAACGAGGGGTTTGTACTTCGGTCAGGTTATCTTACTCACAGGAAATCGCGGTGATGGCAAATCAACATTCATGCAACAGTTGATATGTAATGCCGTAGATAAGGGCGTAAAGACGTTTCTGTATTCGGGTGAGCTTCCCAATTATGTGATCAGGAATTTCTGCAAGACAATGTGGGCGGGTAAGCACGAAAGCGAAGTGTCGGATGCCCTGAAGCAAACGATATTTGAGTATTACAGAGGTCGGTTGTTTCTCTATGATTCTACGGATATCAATAGCACGGATGAGAGCGAAGGTTTACTACAGATAGCCGAGCAAGCAATCATTCAATATGGCTGCAGACTGGTTTGTCTTGACAACCTGATGACGGTAGTTGAAGCCGCGAGTAGTGACGCATTGAACCGAGTGCAATCACAATTTGTCGGAAAACTTACCAAGATAGCCAAACAACACAATGTAATCGTGATCCTTGTAGCACATCCGCGAAAACGTGTTGGCGGTGACGTTAAGGCCGGATTTACAAATGATGATGTTTCAGGATCGGCAGACATCACGAACAAGGTTGATGTGGTTATGAGTTATCAGCGTTGTAAGGCACGTAAGGATGAAGAACCTGATGATTCGGAGCGTGAACTGTGGATAACCAAAAACCGTTTGACTGGCAAATTGGCGATGGGTGATAACGCAATATTGCTGAAATATGAAAACGGCACACGAAGAATTACCGGGGCAGAGCAGAGTTTTACGGGCGAACCGTTTAATTATAAATGGTTTACGGCATTGGACAAACCGAAGGAAACGGTCCCGCCTGACTGGAAACCGACGCAATATGATGACGAAGAAATACCATTTTAAGAGGGCAATTTCAGATGAAACAGAAGGAATTTAGGGCAAAAAAGGCAAGGATTGCTTATGAACGGTATATGGATTCATTACCTAAATGCAATAAGTGTGAGCATTGTATGTTTGTCGAAGGTAATTACGGAGACAGGCGGGTTTGCACAAAGATGCGGAAGGATGTGCCGAACAGAACACGTTCTTGCCCTATGTGGTGTCCGAAAAGGAAGTGAACACATGAGATTCAACGTACAAAAAGGTGATGTCCTGTGGACGTTATGGGCAGATATGTTTTTGCTTTGGCGGGAGCATGGGAATGTAAAAACGAATGCTGATGCTGATGAGTGGTATAAGGCCGCTAGGGAACTGGATAACAAGTACAGCAAGACACAGGAATCCGATTTGGCGCGGAAAATTATCATCAGCATGGGAGAAATCATAGACGAGAGGGTGATTAAATCGCGTGAGAGATAGAGAGATATACCAAACACTAGCAACGGTTTCTACTTATCACGACACGCTGAACACGATAGCTGCAAAGGAAATGCCGGTAAAGAGGGTATGTGATATATCGGCTAACAGTATCAAAGCGTGGGGCGTGGTAATGAACGAGTTTAACGAGGTTATAACAGCCCTAGACGGGGCAGAAATGGCAGAGGATAGGATTTACCGGGCGGCATTCGGGAAAGCCCTAGAAATCGTTATGAGAGCTAATAACTTCAGGAAGGAGAACGGTAGAAAAGTATGTTAAATGACTATGAGTTTATGGAGTGCGCCAAAGTCAATTCAATGGAAGTTGGGAAGAAATACCTTGTTTCGGCGCATGATGCAGTATCGCCTATGCAAGAATACGGCGGGATATATCCGTGGGGAGACAGACGGACGAAGGTTCCCGTGGAATGTTTAGAGGATCATAGGTTTTTCTACACAGTAAAGGTGCTGTCACATTATACGCACTGTGTGAATTTCGGCAAGAGTTATCCCTACAAGGTATCGCTTATGAAGAAGGATATCATGTTAGGCGAGACAAAGATTTATGAAACGGAAGGTGAAATAGATTGCCCGGATCGAGTGATGGAATATACAGCAAGCGATATCGATATGTCTATATTGTCGGCGTGGTTGCATTGATGATCCTGTTTTCTTCTACGAGAACGGTCAAGGCAGATGATAGATATGCACGGCTAGTTCTCGTAGGGGATTCGACAAGGGAATACAAGTTTTCAGTAACGGCTGACGAACGAGCGATATTAGAGCGTATCGTTGAAGCCGAAGCAACAGGCGGGAATGTAGAGCAGAAAAAGAACGTTGCAAGCTGCGTCCTTGCGAGAGTCGAATCAAAGGAATGGCCTAATACCGTGGAAAAGGTTGTGTTTCAGAATGACGGTCGGACGTGGCAATTCACTCCGATATCAGACAGGAGATATTATAAGGTCAAGATAACGGACAGTACCCGGAAGGCCGTAAATGAAGTGCTGATATACGGGCTGACGCATAGATACACGTTCTTCTGTAGTAAGAAGTCATGGGAGAAGCCGAACAGTTGGCACAGGAAAGCATTACAGTACGGATTCTATGACGGGGAGCATATCTATTGTAAGTGAGGTGAAAGAGTGTATATCAAAAATTTACTGACAGGCGAAGTTAGGCAGTATGGCATAGATCGACATGATAGTTTGCGTATTTCTGATGATGGAAGGGCATTATATTACGAGCACTTACAGTGTGGAGAAGATAGTCAGTACGGGGATTATCGGTTCATTACGGATAAGGAAGGAATGATACCGGGTGAGGATGAAGTTTTGATAAAGCACGGTGCGGATGCGTATTTCAATATCGGGGGATTCATTCCCGCAACGAAAGAAGAAAAGAGATGCGAGGCTTGCACTAACTTGAATAAATATACTGGATGCATTAAACACATAGAATGTCAGCGAGAACATTTGAAGTATTTTGAGCCAAAGCAGACAGCAACGAAAGAAGGTGCAGAATGACACGAGAAGAAGCGCATAAGAGATTGGATGAAGCATATCGAAAGAACGAGATAATACAAGTTGGTATCAGAAGAGGTAAAATTCCCGAAAGTACAAGAGTTGCGGCGGCGTTGATAGCGACAGCAGAAATTGCAAAGTCGGAGAGTTCATATTTCAGTATGCCGAAGTTATACACATCATTGAGCGAGAGAGAAGGTGATGGGGAATGACCGACGCTGACAAATGCTACTGGCTGACCGAAGAAGGTGGCTGCGAGTATGAAGGGGCTTGCTTATATCAGCGGGGCAAATGGAAGGATACTTGCGGATTGTATCAGGAAAGTGAGGGAGAAGAGGAAGAATGACGTGGTTCATACTGGGGTTTATTTGCGGCGGGCTGTTTGGAGCCGCCATGATGGCAATCTTACAGATTCAGAAGGGAGATAAGAACAATGACAATCCATGAAGCAATAGTGTATTTCGAGCGTAGACAGGATATGCCGATGCTCGACGATGAAACTAGAGATGCCGAGAGAACAGCAATAGCGGCTTTAACGGCGATATCCGAGATCAAGAATATCCACAGTTACGGCTTCAGTAATGTAATGACACGGGTACAGTCAGATGCGGCATTGGAAAGACTTGAAAAGGCATTAAGCGGGAAAGGGCGTTAAGACCGATGGAAGAAGTGCTTGAATACCTTCTTGCCGAGTTGAACGAAATCACGGACAAATTGCAGAACATAAAAACTGAAGGGCATGAGCTGTATGTCCGTGGTTTCGAGGATGGGAAGAAGATAGCAAGGAAAATGATCGAAAAGCTGAAGAAGGAGTTGAAGTAGATGCCGAGTAAAAAGTGCGTCAGGTCTTTTCAGACAATGCGCAAGAATGGCCTATCATCGGCTGACATTGCCCGGATGTATGGCATAGCACAACAGGCTAGTCGGGAGATGGAACAGGACGCGACAGAACGAGCATTCTTGTATATGCTTGCAATCCCACTGTCCATACTGGCTGATAACGGCATGATTACACATGACAATGCAGATGAATACATAAAGGACGTTGTAAGCCTTTATAAGAGCGTAGAAGCGGGTGTAGTAAGCGACACAGAGTTAGCTGATATCCTGAAGGATTACACGGGCATAGAGATTACGGCTGACTGGATGGATAGACTAAAAGGGAGAGAGGTAAAAGCAGAATGATATTTGTAGGTTTTGCAATGGGTTTGGCTGTAGTGTTCCTGTTAGGTGATATAGCAATCAGGTTACGAGCCATAGAACACGCTCTTACGGTGCTGACGATCAAGACAATCACGCCGGAACTGTTTGAGCAGATAGAGGTAGAAGAGAGGGGAGAGGATGATGCTCTATAGACCGTGGATGCGTACTTCTCCAAACGAGGATTTACGGGCATTTGCTAAACAGGTCGGCGTATCGAAGCGGGAAGTAGCGGCTTATATGAAAATGTCAGTGCTAGGTTTGACGCATATGTTGTGGCGCAAGATGACCGATACCGAAAAAGCACAGTTACGGCGGGCGATAAAAGCTGTAGGATGCAATAGCCGTGTTGAATACGCTATGCGAGAAATAGACGTTGATTCTTCCTATAGGCAGAAGGGCAAGTCATTTAAAAAGGGAATGATAGCCACACAGAAACACCTTGCTATATCCTTGCCGATGCAGAAGGGCGGTTGCGGTAAGGTTTATACCGGGCAAGATAAAAATTATTACGAGGGAAAGAGAGAGTGGGATTAAATGGCTAAAAAGATCATATACAGTTGTGACCGTTGCACAAAGCCGATAGAAGGGCAACCTGAAACAAAAGTCGAGGTGTATCACTTCGGGTTTTACAGGATGGATTTGTGCGATGATTGCGCCGAAGAGTTAAGGAAGTTCATGGAAGATTTCGGTGTAGACATGGACAATCACAAGGTGAATGCAGATACGATGCTTTGCGGGGGGATAAGCAGATGAGTGACGATGATCGGTTAGGTGTAGTTTCAAGCTGCAAGCTGACCTATGATGATATTCTTGAAGCCGTCCAGAAAATGGAAGATTATAGACGATTTGAAGAAATGCGAACGAAAGAAGCTATCCGTAGAGCCGTGATAATTTGTAACCGCGAAAACAAATCAAAAATCAAGCAAGCAATTCCTGAACTTTGTGTTTTGGGTACTGATGTATGTGATGATAATGTGTATATGGTTACGGATAAGGAGTTGGCAGAAAACATCAGAAGGGGGATAAAAGATTGAGTGACGATTTAAGCAAGTACGGCAGACCTATGACGCAGAACGAACAGGGCGGGAAACAGCATAGCACACCGTACCGCATGGAAGCCCTGATGCCGAACGCGATTCTTGAAGTCGGCAAGGTGCGCAGAGAAGGGCATGATATTCACGGCTATGATGACGAGAACTACAAACTGATAGACAAGCGGGAACACGTCGGAAGGGCGTTAGGACACCTTTTCAAATGGCTTGCCGGAGATAATAGCAACGATCATCTTTCACACGCCGCTTGTAGGGTTCTGATGGCGTTGGAAGAAGAACTGACAGAAAATCCTGTTCCGAAGTACGCAGAACATCCTGACGATAAGGCAGACAGGGAGAAGAAGATACTGGAAGAATTTCCGTATGGGGAAGTATGAAGGGAATAATAAAAAATGAAACATTACGGTGATATTTGCACGATCAACGGGGCAGAAGTGCCGATAGTTGATGTTATAACGGGCGGTTCACCTTGTCAGGATTTAAGCGTTGCGGGTAAACGTGCCGGTCTTGACGGAGAACGAAGTGGCCTTTTCATGGAACAAATAAGAATTATTAAGGAGATGCGTAATGAGTGTGCTAGACAAATACAAATGCGAGGGGCAAACGAGCCTGTTCGACCTAGATTCATGGTGTGGGAAAATGTTGTCGGAGCCTTTAGTTCAAACGGTGGAGAAGACTTCCGTGTCGTCCTTGAAGAAACCGCGCGAATCGCAGATGAAACAGCCGTTATTCCTAGACCTTCGGGCGGTAAATGGACACCAGCCGGATGTATCATGGGTGATGGGTGGTCCCTTGCTTGGCGAGTACATGATGCGCAGTTTTGGGGAGTTCCCCAGCGAAGAAAGAGAATCTCGCTTGTCGCAGATTTTAGTGGGGGGGCGCACCCGAAGTATTATTTGAGCGAAAAGGCTTGTCAGGGTATTCTGCGGAGAGCGGAAAAGAGGGGGAAAGAACTCCCGAAGCTACTGAAAGATACGTTGATCCGTCAAGCTACACCCTCAAGATTAGAGGGGGGTGCGAGCGTGATCGTTACGGAAAGAAAGCCGGAAAAGGAGCATTAATCCAAACAGAATTAAGTGGAACGTTAGGTGTATCACAAGACCAAACATTAATCACCCTTGAGGGCAATGGTAGTCGAGATAGTCATAAGGGCAATGGTTACCGTGAATCAGAAACAATGTATACACTGAATACGGTAGAACAACATGGTGTGTGTTATGGTATTTCGGCTTACGAAAGTAATTCCATGAAATCATCAAACCCCAATAGTGGCATCTATGAAGCCGAAACGAGCAGAACGCTTGATAATAATGGTGGTTCTCCGGCGTGTAATCAGGGTGGTATGGCAATTATTCAGGGCGTGAATGGCGGCGTTGCAGAAACCCTTGACGCAAGCTATTACAAAGGCTGCGGAATGAGGGGGGGGGCACGAAAGAACCATCATCTTTGAGTGATAAATTTACTGTTTATGGTTTGGATCGCGCCAGTTTTAATCAAGGACAGAATGCACAGTATAACTTCTCTGTAGAGGAAGAATTAGCGCAAACCATTGTCGCTAAAGGAGTGGGGGGGGTGCTGACCCGAATTTAGTAAGTGCGCTATGTGCAAGGGATTACAAAGGAGTCGGAACGCAATATGTTGATGAAGGAAAATGTATCATCGAACGTTTATATAATCGAAAATCACCCGAATGACAGCCGAGTAAAAATTAGAACAGACAATATATTTCAGACTTTAAGCGGTCGAATGGGAACAGGGGGGGGGAACACACCGATGGTTTCAGAAAACGCTATTGTACGGAGATTAACACCCGTAGAATGCGAAAGATTACAAGGTATGCCGGATGATTGGAGCAGATACGGCATAGACGAAAACGGAAAAATATATGAGTTGTCGGATTCGGCAAGATACAAGCTGCAAGGAAATGGTATAGCAACACCTTTTTGGCGGTGGTTACTGGAAAAGATATCCGCACAGTATGACGATCATACGCCGACATTAGCGAGTCTGTTTGACGGACAGGGATCATTTCCGATGCTGTGGGAAGATATCAATGGCAAAGGTACGGCTTTATGGTCGAGCGAGATAGAAAAACACGCTGTAGCCGTAGCAAGATATCATTTCCCTGACACCGAAGCGCAGAAAGAAGTAACAGAAAAGTAATATCGTTTCGATTGCCAATTGATAATGTAACCGTTATAATATTACAAACCGCATGAAAGGGGATGAGACTATGATTTACATAATCACCATCTTAACAGCTGCCGGAGTAATACTTACGGCTATATTATCAAAGACAATCGGATATATTGAACAGACAGAACAGAAAATTAGAGAATATTTTTAACGCGGAAAGAGGGCAGAAGCGATGTCAAAAAGTATATATGATCGTCGGGCGAATCCAAGAAAGCAGAAAGAACCGGGGGCAAACCGTGAAGCCCTGATAAATGCTTTAGCCGGATATAAAAAGCCGAGAGTGGATACAAAGGACCCGCAAGCAATCGCAGAAAGAATCGATGAATACCTTCATTACTGTATGGAGCATGACCTTGCTCCGGGGATTGCGATGTGTGCTAACTGGCTAGGTATTAACATCCATACTCTTGAACGGTGGTATTCAGGTTTTAATGGCACACCCGAACATCAGAGGATCGCTTCGCGTTTTTATGGCATCGTTCAGGGTGTTTGGGAACAGGATATGCATGAAGGGACCATTAATCCAGTATCAGGTATTTTTGTCGGTAAAGCGTTTTACGGATATAAAGATACACAAGAGATTGTTATTCAGCAAACCACGACAGAACAGCTTTCGGCATCTGATCTAATCGCAGAAAGCAAGCGTTTGCCGGGTGCAGAAACGTTATCGCTGCCGGATAATGCGTCCACGATTGATGCGGATTTTAGAGTCATCGAAGGTGACAAAGCCTATGACAAAACCGTAGAACGTGCAGAAAGAAAAGCCAATTGGGAAGACATAGACCGGCAGAAGACCGCGAGAAAAGAATACTCGCATAAATATTATTTGGAACACAAAGAGGATTTCGCTAGATATAAGCAGAAAGCCCTTGAAAAAAAAGCGCAGAAGGTGGCAGAATGGAAACGTGCAAAAGAAGAAAAGCAAGATAAAGACACTACTTAAACCCATACAGAATACTTCCTTGCGAAGAGGGCAACGGATTCTTTCCGCTGTCCTTTTTCGTTGTGTGGTATCTGTTCTATAACGCGCTAAAATGCCCGATAACGCCCTTGAAACATAAAGCCGTAAAAGTATAGGGGTAAAGGTGTAAAGGGGTTTATTTTGGCTTTAAATGCGTTTAAATGGGGGATGCCGTATTGATGGGAGATAAGCCGATATAAAAAGGGCATAAAGAAACCCCGCCATTGCTGACGAGGGATTCTATTTATTCTCTATCAAATAAACGTCTCAACCTGAATCCGAATGTGTCTTGTTTTTTCCAGAAATCAATTATATTATATATCTCTTCATCTGAATAGTATGGGATCTTAATTCGATATCTATCTAGATTCTGCTGTACTATCCCGATTCCATGTCGTGGTAGTTCCGTTGCGCTGTCATCGTCAATAATCTGTCGGGATTCTATCGAGTTATTACACCGAAGAGCAACACGACAGTTGAACAGGAGCTTAAATTGTGCCGGAATAATCACCCTTGACGGGCTTTGCGTGAGTACCACGAAGAACACGCCCGCAGCTCTTGATATACTAGCTGAATCGGCAAGGATTCTAACAATATCTTTTCCATACTGTTTATTTGTTACGAGGTCAACAAGTTCATCAATAAATACATAAATCGGTGCTTGCGATGTCTTGCGCTGTCCTTGTCTCTGCATCACGTCGAAACGGTATTCGATAATCTCTCGGACATATTGCAGAGTATCTTTTATATCGGGCAGATTGTCGGCGTACCTGATAACGTGGGGTAACTTCTCGTAGGGCTTTAACTCCACCCGTTTCGGATCAATCAATACGAATCTTGCGTTTCTGCCCGTGTCATCCGCGCCCGGAAATCTAGCACAGAGCAGAGAATATAATATTGCATTTTCAAGCACGGATTTTCCCGCACCGACAGTGCCCGCGATTAGTACATGATTTCCGTCGATTAAATCCAGTAGATAAGGGGCATATATAGCCCCATCCGGCAAATAATAAGTTTTTCTCATTCCCAACACCCCCAAACATTGTCCCACATCTTTTTATAATTGTCTAGTTCGATGTCCGTTATTCCGCCGTGATTATCTGCAGAAATCCGACGTTTAAGTCTTGTTATCATAGAATGCAGAAAGTCCTGATTTTCTTTGCCTTCAATCCATCTAATAAAGTGTTTTTCTTGCCATTTGTCATATAATGATATGTCTAGATTTTCCGGCGATTCGTCCAGTACAATTGTACATCCATTATCATCCGTCAAAAAATACTCTTGATTATTTAATTGACCGTAGAAAAGCCATATACCACCGCCCGTATAAACCGCAGAAATAGTTTTAAAGAGGTTTTCGGGATCGCTTTTTGCTTTTTGCGCTTCGGCTTTTTTAATTCTTTCGTCCGTTTCAATTGTTTCTTTGATGGCTCGATTACATAAGTACGGGATATCAAAACCCGCTTTTGTTAGTTTCTCATAGTCTGTACTTTCAATATCAATTAATACTGTAATTTTAGACATAATATATACCCCCTTTATGAATATATTCTTTTTAACGCTTCAAATAGTGCTTTGCTGCTAGGATCGTCAGACCGCAGAAGGGCTCTTTCAGGGCGGTTTCTAAACTGGATATATCGTGTTCTTTCGTTTCTTCATAGTCGCAGAAATCAAGGTCTAAACAAGCCGTATAAAGGTTGTTAGCAATGGTTTTAATATCGCTCATGGTTTCTTTGCTCCTCTCATTTGATTTCGGTTAATGTAAAACTATCTGACATCCGATATAATGCAGATTTCGCGCTTTTTAGATTTTTGTATCGCCTGTTGTGGGTTTCTTTGCCGTTTACAAAACATCGCAGAACGGTTTCCCCGTTGTTGTGTTCGGTTAACGTGCCGGAATCCCCATAAAAGCCCCTATAACTATATTTTTTCATACGTTCACCCCCTTTTTCAATTCGCAACGATGTAAACGCCCTTTACACCGTCTGTATAATATGCCGTAATAGTTCTAGTACCGTCATAATTACTTTCATCGGTTATACGGGTGATATAACTGCAGTTATGCAATTTCTTGTGAATAAGATCGTTAGACAGGTCTTTATATACTTCGAAAACATCCTCGGTGTAAAATTTCTTTTCCCATGCATTTTTACTTGTTTTTGTGTACCTTGTTTCGCTAATTGTTCTCATATTGTTTTTATCTCCTCTCATATAGGTTTATAGGGTTTCATGTTTAAAAAGCTGCAGAAGGGGCAAATTTTTGAATTGATCAGAAATCGCCCCTATACGCTTTTTTAAAGTTCTTTGCGATAACGATGGAATGCAGAAAGCGCGTTTTTACGATTGCCGGACTTGTAATCTCTAACCACGTGCGCGAAAATCTCTTCGAGTCCGTGGGTATCCCATAATACAACGTGATAAATTTCACGGTCACCGTTATAAATGTCTTTTTCTACCTCTTGTGAAAGGGTCACTTCACGTGACCCCCGTTTTTCAGTTTTAAGAACTTTTGCTATCATCTTTTTTTATCTCCTCTCATTTTTTTGATTGATCATATTTGGATTTTTGTTATCCAATTATTGCCATCACTACATCGTCATCATACGCGCTTGCCTGAATTACGTCCCATTCCATATACAGCGAATCGAGATTGCCTTTCGTTCCCTCTGTGAGAATATTGTTGTCGGTGTCTACTACTTCGAATGTTGTTTCGGGGGTGAAGGTTGTTACAAGGTCTTTTAATGTCATGTCTTTTTCTCCTCTTCTGTTAAACTTCTCACTGATGCAAAGTCATAAATTTTGGCTTTGCCCCGTCGCTTTTATTTATCTAGCATAATAATGATACCATATAATAGTAGGAATGTCAACAATAACCTATAACTTTTCTTAACTATTTTGAGTTAACGTTTGTGTACAATAGTTAACGCCCGTCAACAGGCGATATCACAGGGCGTTCAATTATCTGCCCTGAATTCGATACCCGCCCCCGATATGGTCCCCACGGGGAAAAGATCGCTGCGGGAGTCCCGGTGAAGGTTAACTGTTTCAGCAGAAAAAATCTAAAAAAGTGAGTTAACCAATCTTGACAATTCTTTACTTATAGGCTATACTTAACTTATCAAAAGAAATCAGCGTCCACCAAGAAAGGGGTAGAGCAATATGAAGATCGGGTATATTAGAGTAAGTACAGTAGAGCAGAACACAGCGAGACAGGACGATATGCTCAAACTGGAGAAATGCGATAAGATATTTAAGGAGAAAAGGAGCGGGAAGGATGTCAATAGGCCGGAGTTCCAAAAAATGATGAAGTATGTTAAGGAAGGGGACACCGTGGTGGTCTGTGAGTTAAGTCGGTTAGGAAGGAGCATGACTGACTTGGCGATGATAGCCGAAGAGTTGAGGGCGAAGGGAGTTACGATCAAGAGTCTGAAGGAGAATATCGATTTCGATAGTCCAAGTGGGGTATTGATGTATCATATGTTAAGTGCGTTTGCGCAATTTGAAAGAGACCTGATCAGGGAGCGTCAGAAGGAAGGAATCAAAGCTGCGAAGGAAAGAGGTCAGAAATGGGGAGCGAAGCAGATATATGGGACCGATGACCGGGCGATGTGTGAATTGTTTTCGGCATATCAGAGGGGTGAGATGACGATGGAAGAAGCGGTAAGTAAGTTTGGGAGTAGTAAGCCGACATTCTATAAGCATTATAACAAATGGAGAGAGGGGGTAACGGAATGAACAATGCTGATCGTATGCGAATGTATAAAATGACGCCGGAAGAGATGAATGCTAGGATTAAAGAGGGCAGTGCGTACTTGGATGTGGTTGTGAAGGGGCATTGGATTAACGGATATGTAAAGCACCTTACTACGGGTGAGGAAAGAGATGCGAGAGAGTGTTCCGAATGTGGGAACCGATATTTCAGGTACGATAATAGTCCTGATACTACGGGAATGGTTCCTAACTTCTGCCCTAACTGTGGTGCTGACTTACGAGAGGGGGATGCGGAATGAGTATATGCAAATATTGTGGAAAACAGATAGAGGATGAACCCGTAATGAATCCTGATGAAAACGGTAATGGGTATCATCATTATTGCCTTATTGATATGGAGTTTAAGACACGCGATAAACAAATATACGATAAGGGCAGAGCAGATGCACTCCGCAGACCTTGCCCGGAATGTGAGCATAACGATTCTATCTATATTTGCGAAAATTGTTGTTATAACTATGATTCTAGGTTTGAGATTAAGAGGGATGTCGAATGACCGAAAAAGACGAACTGATAGCGGCGTATAAGTCGTATATGAAGAATGGGATGTATACGAGGGGCATCCAGTGTGCAGAAGCCGTATATAAAGATGATATTACGGATGGTCGATTCTTAATGAAAGACTTCCGGGAATCAATGATCTACGCGATGCAGACAGGCGGCGGTTCTGAATGTTTGGATTTAAGCCGAAGGAGTTATATGTTTACTGCTCCCGATAGCTTTGATGATTTCATGGTGGCTATGGAATGGGACCGTAATCCGAAAAGTAGGTTTTGGTTACCGAGAAGGAAGGTGCTAGAGGTTAATCTAGGTGTCTGTACGGCTATCGATAACTTTATCAATGAGGATGGCGGGAAGAAACTTACATTATCTACGGCTCCCGGTTGTGGAAAATCGACGCTCATCAAATTCCTAATGTGTTATATCATGGGGAACTATCCTGACAGCAAGAATATGTATGTCAGTTACTCCGATGGCATGGTAAAGCTGATGATGGATGCGCTCATCGACATGACTTGCGGAGATGAATATAACTTTCAGGAGATATTCCCGCTTGGTAAGCCCGATAAGAGTGCCGAGTATAATACTATCGGCTTCAGGCGCAAAGGTGATGCGCAGACCTTCAATATGTGTAGTATTGGTGGTTCGATTACTGGACGAACGAGAGCCGATAAGTTTATGATCACGGATGACTTGGTAAAGAATGCCGAAGAAGCCCGTTCTCCTGAAAGACTTGAAACCTTGTATGCGAACTATACCGATACTATCAGTACCCGACAGATAGGAAATGAAGTTAAAGAGATAATGTTGGGCACGATATGGAGCATCTATGATCCTATAAGCCGAGAGAAAATCAGATATGAGGGTGAACCGGGGTATCACTTCTATGCATTCCCGGTATGCGACGAAGAAGGGCATAGCAATTTCCATTACGAATGCGACGATTGTTATACGGATGAAAAGATAGCGCAGATTAAAGAGCGGCTTGATCCAGTAACCTTTAGCTGCTTGTATTTGCAGAAGGGCATTCAGAAGGAAGGTATGCCATTCACGGCTGAACAGTTGACATGGTATGATGGTATTCTCCCTGAAGGAGAGCCGGATAATATATTTGCGTTCTGTGATGTAGCGTTTGGTGGTGGCGACAGTTTATCTATGCCTATAGCGTTCCAGTACGGTCAGGAACTGTTTGTACATGACGTGGTGTTCAATCGTAAGGATAAAAGCGTTACCGTGCCTATCGTGGCTAATAGGCTTGCTAAATGGGGTGTTAGGAAAGTACGATTTGAAGCTAATGTTGGTGGGCAGATATATGCCGATGAAGTAAGTGCAAAGATTAAAGATATTGGATATAGCTGCAACGTTACTTCAAAACGTGCGCCGAATACCATGAGTAAGCTGTCGAAGATTGAGCAATACCAACAGGACATACGCAATATATATTTTCGGCGTGACAAGGCAAGAAGCCGAGAGTACGATCTGTTCATCAATGAATTAGAGGTATTTAGTTTCACCCAAAAGAATCTCCATGATGATGCAGCTGATTCACTTGCCGGATTATGCGACATGGAGAACAATGTAACAGTGATTCAGGTATTAGGTCGAAGGATGTTCTGATCGAGATTGTTTTTCTTCTTTGATGCCGCTCACCTTACCCGTCAAGGGTAAAGGTGTAAGCGGCTTTTTAAATGTTTTCTCGCGCGCGCGTTTATTCTCTTTATTATCTTTTTTATAATTTATTATATTTATTTGTTATACTCCGCAAACCTATCCGCAAACCTATCCACATATTTATCCGCAAACCTCTTCATAAACCTATCCGCAAACCTATCCACTAATTACTTCACTAATTACTCCACTAATTACTCCGCAAACCTATCCATTGTGCCTTGATATCATTTCGGCTTACGCTTTGGCTTAAAGTCAGACGATGCTCTTGCACTCCTATTTCTTTTTTTGAATTTTCTGATAGTTTAAGAATTAGGAATAGATTGTGTTTTTCTCTACTCATGTGGACTCCTTTTCATGCACTCCCGCCCGTGGGAGCTAAACGCGGGCATTGCTCTCTTAAACAGAATGTGAGGTTGTAAGCATGGCAAGAACTATGTTCGGACGCAGACAGATAAGAACAAGCGAAGAAACCATTACGGCTGAAAACGTTGTAAGGGTGCTTTCGTCTGCCTACACTACCCATCTTATGAACCGGGATGAGATAACGTATCTCTATAACTACTATAAGGGGTTACAGCCTGTTTTAGAGCGAACAAAGGATATAAGGCCTGAAATCTGTAATCAGATAATCGAGAACCGGGCAAATCAGATTGTTAACTTCCGTGTCGGCTATACCGTCGGCAAACCTATCCAGTATGTAGCTACGGTCAGTGATGACACCACGTCAGATGATATTGCACGGCTTAATGACCTGATGCGTGTAGCGGGCAAGGCAAGCAAGGACAAGCAGCTCGTAGAGTGGATGATGATATGCGGCGTAGGTTACCGTATGGCATTGTCGAACGAGAACAGGGGCGCAAAGATTCCCTTTGAGCTTCATGCACTTGATCCGCGCAACACATTTATCATTCGGCGTAATGACATTGCCGGTACGCCTTTGGCGGGCGTGTATTACATCACCAACGAGAACATTGAAGGTGAGACTACCGATAAGCAGACGTTCTATATCTACACCAACACAGGAGAGTATTTCGTTGTTGAGGGATGGCAGAGCGGTGAACTGGTAGATAAATCCACCTATCAGCTTTCCGGCATACCCATCATCGAATATCCATTGAACCATGCAAGACTTGGAGCCTTTGAGGTATGTTTGAGTTTGCTCGATGCCTTAAACGACCTCGATTCAAATAGGCTCGATTCCGTGGCGCAATTCGTACAGAGCTTGCTTGTAGCATATAACTGTGAGCTGCCGGAAGGAGAAACCGCAAACAGTGTCCGTGATCGCGGCATTGTATTCCTGAAATCCAACGGAGAGAATAAGGCCGATTTAAAGGTTATCAGCGAAACCTTAAATCAGGATCAGATAGAAACCTTAAAGCGTGACATTATAGACGCTATCAATGAGATCGTCGGTATGCCTAGTCAGGGCAACGGAAGCACGGGGGATTCTTCCAACAACGGCGCAGTTATCCTGAAGAACGGATGGCAAGGCGCAGAGACAAGGGCACAGGACTTCGAGATGATGTTCCGCGAACCCGAACAGCGGATGTTGGAGATCGTTACGGATATCTGTAACAACCTTCTTTCGATGCACCTTGACGCTAACAATATCGATGTTAAGTTTACCCGGCGTAACTACGAGGATTTACTTACGAAGAGCCAAACGCTCATTACCATGCTTCAGAATGACAAGGTACATCCTCAATGCGCTTATGAAGCAAGCGGCTTGTTTATCGATACACAGGATGCTTACAACATGGGCATGGACTGGTATCGTGAGCAGACAGAGAAAGCCGAACAGCAGATGATTGCTACGGCTACGGCGAACAAAGAAGCGGCGGTGAAGGAAGATGTCGAGAATCCTACCTCTTGACGAGCTGAACGTCCTAAAAGGCAAGTATGAGACGTCGGGCACTGACACTCCGATGACCGACTTTGACCTTTACGATATCATAGATGATCTACTCGATATCTTCCTTCTTGCTATGGCGAACGGTGTGAACAGTATCAATGAACAGTTTGGTACGGATTATGAACCATCGGCTGAAGCCATAGAGAAGATTATATACGAAAAGATAGACGGTGCGACGTGGAAAGACCGTATCGAAACATGGTACAAGGAAGGTGGTACTTCTGCGGATATCATGAGGATAGCCGAAACAGAAGCACATCGTATCGGCGAAGAAACAGCATACACAGCGGCTAAAGCTGTTGGGGCAAAGTCAAAAACATGGATTTGCATGATGCTTCCGACGAGTCGTGATAGCCACACTTATTTAAATAATACAACAGTAGGCATTGAAGATTATTTCTATTCGTTCAGGGGTGGTAAGACACTTTATCCCGGACAGTTTGGAGAAGCCTACGAAGATGTGAACTGTTTATGTGAATTGAAATACAGTTAGGAGAGTTAATAATGGCGAAATTAACGCTCGTAGTAACACATTATCGTGAACCGATTGAAACGTGTAGTTTCCTGTTTAACAGCATTGATATACAGCACGGCATCAACAAGGCCGATATCGAGGTCTTATTGATAAATGACGGAGAGGAAGGTGCGCTGACCGATGAAGAGATAGGCAAGCGGTCTTACGAGGTACGAAATATCATAGTTCCGCATGGCGGTGTATCTGCCGCAAGGAATTACGGTATAGAACAGGCACAGGGCGAATACATAATGTTCTGTGATTGTGACGATGGATTTATCCATAACTACGGTTTACACCTAGTCTTTTCGGCTATGGCAGAGGGCTTTGATGTAATGAACAGTTCGTTTATCGAAGAAGCTCCGCTCGATGGTGGATGGAAGATATTCCGGCGTGATAAGAACGCAGTCTTTATCCACGGCAAGGCATACCGTAAACAATTCCTACTGGATAATCATTTACGGTTTGATACGGATTTATACTTCTGCGAGGACAGCCTATTTAACTGTATCGCATTTCAGGTAGCCGAGAAAACTAAATACATAGAAACGCCAATCTACTTATGGGCGTGGAATGACGCTTCTACGGTGCGTACAGACCGTGAGAACATTTGCATACGGAAATACGATCAGATAATCCTGATGCGTACCAAAGCGGCGCGGGAATTGAAGCGCAGAGGTTTTACGCAACAGTACAAAGAATCTATTTGTTCTACGATGGCTGATTGCTATTGTGACTTTCAAGAACCGCTTTTCACGAAGCCCGGTAATAAGCCGTGGCGGGAAAGAGCGGAAAAAGAGTTCAAGAAGTTCTACCGAGAGTTCAGTCACGATTTTATGACGTGCGATTCAGAACTCATCGGCAAGGCATTACTTGAAGCCCGTGCAAGGGCATACGAGAACGGCTATAGAGTAGAGCAGATTGATTATAAATCATGGCTGAAGCATATCAAAAATGATATCAGCATTTAACAAGTGAATATTGGGTGGATAGCCCGACGGGGCGAAAAGGATATGCCTAATCCCTTCCACTCATTATCATAGGCGGCTATAAGGCAATAGCTTCATACGGAAATGTATGGGGGTATTGTCTTTTTTTATATGCGCAAAGGGGCAGAGAAGCCGCTTTTCAAACAAATCTCGCACACAGCGACAGGGAAGCCGCTTTACAAATTTCGCAAACCAACGGCGAACGCCAAAGAAGGCGTTTAATCAAATTTTGCAAAGGAGAAATTAAATCATGGCAGAAGGAATTGAGAACACCAACGTAACCAACGAACAGGACAGCGGCACTAATGATCTTTCGGCTTTACAGGCTGAACTGGAAAGAATGAAAGCCGAGAACGAGAAACTGAAGAACGCACAGAGTAATGCTTCGGCAGATGCAAGCAAGTACAAGAAAGAGTTAGCTGCACGTATGACCGAGGAAGAGAAGAGAGCCGCCGAGACAAAGGAACTGATTGAACAGCTTAAAGCCGATAATGCGGCACTGAAGCGTTCACAGGCACTGGCAGAGCATAAGGCGGGCTTGGTAGGTATCGGATTTGAAGGTGATCTTGCAGAGAAAGCGGCTACCGCATTCTTTGACAATGACTTTTCGGCGTTTGCCGGACACCTGAAGGATTTCGTTGTGGCGCATGACAAGGCCATTGCCGCCGAGGGTATTCGGAATACTCCACGTCCGGGCGTAGGAAGCACGGGTACACCTTCCGTCACACAGGAACAGTTCGACAAGATGGGCTATCAGGACAGAGTGAAGCTCTTCAATGAGCAGCCCGAATTATACAAAACACTCTCAAAAGAGTAAAGGAGATCAATTATGGCACAGACATTATTATCCAACATGGTCAATCCCGAAGTGCTTACCGGGATGATCAACAAGAAACTCGTAGACTACATGAAGTTTGCACCTCTTGCGACCGTGGACACCACACTCGTAGGCAGACCCGGTGATACCGTGGCCATGCCTTACTTCAACTACATCGGTGATGCGGCAGTTCTTGCCGAGGGTGCATCGCTTACACCTTCCGTTCTGTCAACCGGAACAATCAGCGTAACGATCGAGAAGGTAGCAAAGGGCGTAGAACTTACCGACGAAGCTATTCTTTCCGGCTATGGCGATCCTTACGGCGAAGCAGCTAATCAGCTTGCACTTGCTATCGCTAATGCAGTTGATAACAAGGTTCTTTCGATCCTTCAGGCTAACACCACTCTTACCTATAGCACCGCTAACAGCACTACCTATCCTACCGACACCGATATTACACAGGCTCTTGAGCTGTTCGGTGAGGATATCGAGGATGGCGCAAAGGTTGCCCTTGTTGCTCCGAAGGTTTACACGGCAATGAGAGCTAATACCAATTCATGGGTTCCCGCTTCCGAGATCGCTGCGGAGATCAAGGTAAAGGGTGTTGTAGGCGAGTATCAGGGTTGTCAGGTAATCGTTTCCAACAAGCTTGCATCGAACAAGGCGGGTGCGGGTGAAATCTTCATCGTTAAGCCCGGCGCACTTCGTATCTTCCTGAAGAGAGATACCCTTGTTGAAGCAGATCGTGACATTCTCAAGTTCACCAACGTGATCACAGCAAGCAAGCATTATGTGGCTTATCTGTATGATGCGACAAAGGCGATCCGTATCTATAAGCCTGCATCGTAATCATGGGAATGCTGATGCGTAGGCATTACGTTACGGCAGAGCCTACAAAGCCTGTTGAGCAGACCGAAGCCGTAAGCGTAGAGGAAATGCCTAAAGAGGAAATTGAACAGGCGGTTGTAACGGAAGAAACTACGGAGACAAAGCGCAAGGCGGGAAGGCCGAAGCGCAAGCAATAAACGACATTGAGAGGTGAGCGGTAATGACAGCAGCGGAAAAATTGACAATGGTAAAAACCATGCTTGGGATTCCGGCAAGTGATACATCGATTGACGCTGACCTTACCGCTTATCTCAATATGGCGGGGGCAGAGATACTGAACTGGATGTATACAAACCGTACATCGGCTGAACGTGCGGCTGTTACGGACGTACCCACAAAGTATGAGATCGTACAGTGTCATGCGGTAGTCAACGGCTATTCACATCGTGGAGCCGAGGGTGAGAAGGTTCATAACGAGAACGGCATCAATCGTCAGTTTGCTTATGACGATATGGTAGCCTACATCCGCAGTCATGTTTATCAGCTTATCTAGGGGGTGATGTAATGCGCTCTTTGGAACGGAATAAACAAAAGATTTACTATTCGCTCTATTCGGGTAAGACACCCGTATTAGACGAATACGGCAATCAGACAGGAGAGTATGAATTGACTTACGCTACGCCTGTTGAATACATGATAAATGTTTCGGCGGCTAGGGGCACGGCTGACGTGGAACAGTTCGGTATCAATACCAATTACACAAAGACGATGGTAACGAATGATTTGAGTTGCCCTATCGATGAAACAACAAGGTTATGGATAAACCGAGTTCCTTCAGAAACGGTGGGAGAAGTGGTTACCACATATCCCCATAACTATGTTGTGGTATCGGTGGCGAAATCAATCAATTCCGTTACCTACGCTATAAGGGAAGTGTCGGTAACATGACTATTGAATTTGAGTTAAGCGAACAGTCAATAGAGAATGCTATCCGTCAGGTCGAGCAGTACAAAGATGACCTGAAGCCGAGGGCTGAACTAATAGCGGATGAACTGGCTAAAACAGTTAAGAACCATGCAGAAGAACAGTTGCTCAATCACATAGAAACGGGCGAAACGTTTGATTCTTTGCGTATTGAAAAGACTGGAACTTATACACGGCGCGTCATAGTTGGCGGCGCGGCTGTATGGTTAGAGTTCGGCACGGGTATTGTAGCTAACCATGCTTTCCCCGGCGAATACCTTCATCCTAAAGCGGTTGAACTTGGAATGAGCGGTATCGGTACTTACGGCAAAGGACAAGGTTCTAATCCGTGGGGATGGTGGTACTACGATGAAACACATCGTAAACGCCATACATACGGTATTCCGGCAACGATGTTTATGTATTATTCGGCGCAAGTAGCGAGGGAAAAGATGGTGGATATAGCGAAGGAGGTGTTTAGGCTGTGATTGATATCGAGAATGAAGTATTCAATTACGTTGCGAACGCACTCCGCGCTACCTACAACACCATCTCTATCTACGGCGAATATGTTGAGAATGCAGAGACATTTCCGGCAGTAAGCCTTGTGGAAGATGACAATGCTGAAGTACCCGAAACCTACAAACTGAACAATCAGCCTGAAACAGCTTGCAGTCTGACTTATACGGCTAATGTCTACAGCAACCTAAAGACGGGCAAGAAAACACAGGCTAAAGCGATTATGGACGTAATAGATAGGTGTATGCACGAAATGGGCTTTACACGGACTATGCGCTCACAGTTGCCGAACATTGATCGTACTATCTATCGCGTCACGGCGCGGTATAACAGAACATTTCAAATATTTTAAGGAGGATAAACGGCATGAATGAAATAATTACTGTCGGCGCGAGAGTCAAGTATTGCTTCGAAGATTCTTCACATCCCGGAGTGCGCCCTACGAGTGGCTATGTAACACTTTCTAATGTCACCGAAGCACCCGAAGTTTCCTTATCACTGGAAACAATCGATGTATCGGATATTCAGGATAAGATTTCGCGTTACGTTCCCGGACGTCAGGATCCCGGTGGAGAAAAGACTTTCACCCTTAATCATTCTGATGCGGTTATTTCGGCATGGAATACTCTTGTAGCACTTGCCGAGACAAAGAAGGATAGCGGGCTTCGCCTGTGGTGGGAGTACAGATATCCTAACGCTTCTAATTCATTCTTTTGGTGTGGAACACCGAAGCAGATCGGTAACAGCGGTATTTCCGGCAATAGTGCATCAACCATTTCTGCAAGCGTAGTTATCGAAGAGTTTGCGGGATGGGCGGCACATTCGACCGAGATTACACCTTCAGCTACCACGGCTACTGTTGTTAAGGCGGCTACTACCACGGTTACCCTTACCAACAGCGTAGGTACTATCAAGATCACTTCAAGTAATCCCGCTGCCGCTACAGCTACTGAAAGCTCCGGCACGGTTACCATTACCGGCGTTGATGTAGGTACTTCCGTACTTACTATCGAAGATGGCAACGGCGATAGCTGCAAGGTTGTAGTTACCGTAACAGCATCGTAACAATGAAGGATAGAAACGTAGGACAGAGGTTCGCCACCTTTTCAGTGACCATGTGCGCTGATTACTACGTTTTTATAAATAATTAAACCTACATGGAGGATAAGATTATGGCAAAAGCAACGACATCAAATTTAAATACTAATGAAAACTCGAAGAGTGTTCGCCCGATCACACTGGAAAGCGAGAACGGCGAGGTGTATGTATTGGAGTTCAACAGAGCTTCAATTAAATATGCAGAAGCACAGGGTTTTGACGTTCAGTCTCTTGAAAAGGGCGTGAACATGAGCGGGATCGAAGATTTATTCCATTATTCCTTCAGGATGCATCAGCCCCGGATGCAGAAGAATCAGACTGATAAGATTCTTTATGAGGATTTAGGTGGATTAAGGGATGGTATGCTCGAAAGACTTGTAGAGCTTTATCTGCTTCCCTTCAACACACTTGTAGCATCGGATGGTTCGGAAAAAAACTCCAAAATGACGGTGAGACTTTAATCGATGATTTCGATCAAGCAAAGCCGTCAAAGTCTTTAACAGAAATTTTTTATGAAATCCTGCCGTATTACATGGCTATCGGCATGAGTTACGATGAATTTTGGAATGGCGAACCGGAATTAGCCGCAATTTATAGAGAAGCTCATGTAATACGGAATGAAATAAAAAATCAGGAATTGTGGCTACAAGGCCTATATAATTATCGAGCTTTTGCATCTGTTGTGGAATCCCTTGCGTTAAGTTTTGCGGGTGGTAAAGGGAGCAAGGCTAGTAGATATCCCGAGCAGCCTATTCCATTGACCGAAAAAGAACTCGAAGATAGGAAAAGGCAAAGTATTGAAAAAACTTTATCGTGGGTAAAATCGGGGCAACAATGAGGTGGTATAAATGTCAGCGGAGATAGATCGGTTAGAAGTCAAAATAACGGCTAGTGCTACGTCTGCTACGAAATCCTTACAAGCGTTGGCTACGTCGTTAGAAAAAGTTAAAACGGCCTTGTCGGGCGTTGGCAAGGATGGGTTAAAAATAAGCGACCATGTTAGCCGAAATCTGCGCGAGATGGATGCGGCACTTCATGCTATTGATGTAAGCGGGATTGAGCGATTACGTGAGTTGACAAGTGCATTAAATGATTATGTGGCAGCTTGCCGTAATCTTAAATCTGTTGGTTCGTTGGGTTCGGCGGCTAAAGATATGCAGAAACTTTCATCTGCCGCCACCAAACCCGCGCCTACTGATTCCGTGGTCAATCCCACAGACACGCGTTCTGATGAAGGTGTCAGTGGCGGCGGTTCAGAGACTGTTGATATCGGATCAATTAAAGAACATACTTCTTTCCTGAAGATTTTAAGCGAGGAATTTCAGGTAGTAAAAGATCGTACAAAAGACGCCGGGAGAAGAATGTCCGAATGGACAAAAAACATAAAGATCGGGAATGGTGCTGTAAAGACTTTTTTAAAGTCTATTGCGCGTATTGCCCTTTATAGAGCTATTCGTTCGGCTATCAAGGCTGTTTCGGAAGCATTTGGCGAAGGATTAAGAAACGCTTATTTATTCTCCAAACAGAAAGACGGTATTAAACGATTAGCAGATACGCTTGATCGATTAAAATCAATTACTTCTCAAATGGTGAATCAGATAGGAGCCATGTGGGGAGAAATTAAACAGTTGATCATGCCGGCAATCGAATGGATTGTAGATAAGGTTCGGTGGCTTGCTGAAAAGCTCACTGAATTATTTGCGGCTTTCAACGGTTCAGACTACTACAAATTTGCAAAATATCAATCTTTGGAATGGGATGAAGCTACTGAATCTGTTAAGAAATACAAACAGCAGTTATTAGGCTTGGATGAGCTGAATAATCTTTCTTCAAATGATAATAAGGCATCGGATGAAGTAGATAAGATCAAAGAAGCCTTTGAGGATAAGCCTGTTAGCGAACAATTCAAACAATACAAGATTGAATGGGATGGGCTGCTTGAAAAGATAAAGAAAAAACTGGAAGAGTATCATGATCTTTTCGTTGAGGGCGGCGTCGGATTAGTGGCACTGGGAACAATATTGTTATTTGTACCTACAAAACGTGCGCTTGGTCTTGGTTTGATTTTTGCCGGAATAAGTTTAGTAAGCATAGCCGTAGGAGTGAAATTTGGGTGGGATGACATACTCAAAAAAATCAAGGAGAAATTCAAAGCATATAAGAAAGTGTTCAAGAAGGGTGCAGTAGCAGCGGTAGCACTTGGTATGATCCTGTTATTTGTTCCCGGACAGAGGGCATTAGGTCTTGGTTTGATTCTTGGCGGTTCCTTCCTTGATGCAATGGCTGACAACATAGATTTCAGTTGGGGCGGTTTACTCAAAAAGATAAAGCAGAGATTTCAGGATTATAAAGATTTGCTTTTGGATATAGGTGCGCCCGCAGCCGTTGCAATCGGTACTATGCTACTTTTTGTTCCGGGTAAACGTGCTTTAGGATTGGGCTTGATTCTTGCCGGTGTAACTTTGAAATCCCTTACAAAAGATGACATAAGTTTTAGTTGGGAAGGACTTAAAAATAAGATCAATAAAAAGTTCGAGGAATACGCAGCCTTATTTAATGCGATAGGTTGGGCATCCACGGCTATGGGCACTATGTTGCTGTTCGTCCCGGGCAAACGAGCGTTAGGATTAGGCCTGATATTGGCGGGAACGGCAATCAAAACGTTAGCTTCCGAAGAAGAACTAGATTTAGATAGTTTACTAAACTCCATCAAAGAACAGTTTGAAAGCATAAAGAACTTATTCAAGTGGGGTGGAATAGGAGCTACGGCTTTAGGCGCAATTCTGTTATTCGTTCCCGGTATGAGAGGTTTAGGTTGGGAATTGATAAAGGCAGGACTTCCCGGTGTGTTTGTAGCACTTTACGATATTGACTGGGGTTCCGTTTTGGAAAAACTGAAAAATGCTTGGGGTGATATCAAAATTTGGTGGAACAATACCGTAATGAATGGAATTAGAGAAGCGGTAGCGGAAGTTGAAAAATGGCTGAACATAGATATTAACAACGATGGCAAAATTGGTTTTGCGGCCAAAACTGAATTACATAAGTCTAGTAGCGGTGATGTTCACGGTGGTACATACGGATCATTCGATTCAGGCGATACAACGAGACAAGATAGTACAGAAAATCGCGTATTGTCGCTTTTTGGTTTAGATATTTATGAGATTGTAGAAGATTCACTTGCGGATAAGATTATAAGTCTATTTAGTAAAAAGGCTGTGGGTGGCGTTGTGAGAAGTGGTGAGCTTTTCGTTTCCGGCGAGGTCGGCAGTGAGATCGTCGGCAAGATGGGAAGCAACACAGCGGTAGCCAACACCGGGCAGATGACGGACGCAATCTACAAAGCGGCATACATGGGTATGTCACAGGCACTAAAGGAACATGGCGGCAATGGAATGAGCGGATGGGAACCTGCTACGACGGATGACTTATTTGTAGCAATGAAGCGCAAGGCATCGAATTACAACAAGCGCACGGGTAGTCCGGCGTTCGCATAACACAGAGAGGGGATAGGAGCATGGCTTACAATGATTATAAAACAGTAACGCCTGTTGGTACGGAAAATCCTAGCCGTGAAGGGTGGTACGAGAAAACAGGAAGCACTTACTTCAAGACTTCCGACAGTACCGTACAGAATGGCAAGACGTACTATCAGCGTGGTTTCTTGGTCAAGGTCGGCAATTATACTATCCCCTCCCGCTTTATCAAGTATGAGACGTTTCAGGCGTTATGGAGTACCACGGACGTTGATTCTTACCGAGATGCGAACGGCACTCTTCACAGGGATTCGGTAATGAAGAATAAGGTAATGAAGGTTGAGTGGGAAACACCTGATTTGAGCAATGCCGAGTTCGAGGAACTGATGAGCAATGTCCGTTCACAGTATCTCAATTCTTCATCGGTGGACGGTGTAAATCTGTTCAACGGCAAACAGGCAAAGAGTGCTAATGTCACGGCATGGATACCCGAAGAGAACGCTTATAAGACCGATGTTTGTTATCTTACTTCGGATGTAACATTCTCTATCAGATACGCCGATGAAAAAGGTTTACGCTATAACCCCGTGAGATTTGCATTTATCGGCTATAGTAAACCGAGTGCAACGTAAAGAGGAAGGTGATTAGATGATACCTTACAATTATACGGATGATATGCTCGTTGCCGAACATAGAGATTTACTAATCACTGATGGTACGGTAACGGTCAGCGGTACGGGTTACACGGTATCAAATGATACTGTGACCATCACAAACCCGATGATTGAAGAGGAAGCATTCGAGCTGCATCAAAGCCTGTGTTCCGATACACAGATTCGGTTCGGCTCATGTGAAGCGGCAGAGGTTTCATTCGTGATTTACGAGAACCTTCCGACGCTGAAGAACAAAACGATCAAGGTTTATCTGATACCCAATTCTGATGCGTCTAAAATGCTTCAATTAGGCGTTTACAAGGTAGATGAGGATAAATTATCAGCCGATAGAACAAAGCGCACTATCAGGGCTTACGATGCGATGTACGACATACTGAATGCTGACCTTACGGCGTTCTACAATGCGACATTGCCGAACAAGTCAACCACAATGACGCTTGCACAGTTCAGGGCGGCGTTATTTACATATCTGAATATCAGTGTAGTCAGCACTACGCTTGTCAATGACAGCATGACCGTAAGGCGTACCATTGAACCCGAAACATTGAGCGGTGCTGACGTTATCAGGGCTATCTGCGAGATTAACGGTGTTTTCGGAACGATAACGAACGAGGGTAAGTTTAAGTTTGTAGAACTCACTCCCGGTCTTGATGATGGCCTATTTCCTTCTGATACCCTTTATCCCGCTGATGACCTTTATCCACAGGACATTAACCACGATGTTACGGTTCTGCATCACTCGTATTACCTTGATGTGGAATTTGAGGATTATATCAGCGAGAGCATCACGCAGCTCACGATCCGCACGGATGATGAGGATGTGGGTATCACGGTAGGCACAAGCGGAAACGGATATGTAATCACGGGCAATTTCCTTGTGTACGGCATAGGTGGTTCTGCACTCACTACGATAGCTACAAATGCGTTGAGCAAGATAACGAATAGATATTATAAGCCTTGTACGCTGAACGCCATAGGAAACCCATTACACGAAGTAGGAGATGGTATTCGCATTCGTACAACGTATCGCGGTATCGTGACCTACATACTGGACAGAAGGTTGTCAGGTATTCAGGCGTTAAGAGATACTTACACGGCACAGGGTGAACAGTATTCTTCGGAGGATTTGAACAGCGTGTCTAGCCAATTTAAGCAGATTGCTAATAAGACCTTAAAGATACAGCAAGACGTAAACGAAGTATCGGCAGAATTGACCGAACAGCTTGATGATACGGTTCAGGGTTCATACGCTTATCAGACCGCACAGGAAATAGGTCTGAAGGTAAGCAAGTCTAATATTGTCAGCGATCTCAATAACAAAATGTCCGGCATAACAATCAGGTCGGATGCTATCGAGGTATCGAGTTCGGGAACATTTACTGTTGATGCCACAAACTTTTCTCTTGATTCTAACGGTAACGCCAAACTTACGGCGGCAGAATTAAAGAGTTGTACTGTTAAAACAAGTCTGACCGTCAATGGTGATATCACTATGGGTACGGCGTTTAAGTACACTAGTTCAACAGATACGCTCAAAATGTTTGATGATGCGATATATGTTTCAAGCAATTACCTGATGATTGACGGTTCGCAAGGTTCTGATTTCAATAATGTTTCTATCACGGGTAGCGTTGTTCATGTTGGCTATGATTCTACACAGACAAGAATATATAACTGTGACATGATTAGTGCGTCGGATAATGTCGGTTCGGGCAATGCAAGGATCGTGTTTGACGATACCAACGGCACAACGGCTATATATGGTCAGACTTCCGGCATCAGAGTAGACAGCGGATATTCTTCATACGGCATCTTGCTTGATGGCTCCGTGGATGTTGGCGGCGGCTCATCTAATACGGTTCGTATCAAGGGTAAAGACGTTAAGTGGGTAAGCGAAACAATCAATGGTACTTCTTACAAGATACTTGTGGAGGACTAATACATGGACGATTTCGAGAATGCCCTTATCAATCTCATCAATCAGAATCCATTGCCGTTT
>Ga0310690_10001310_pt1 | contig 44581 bp, 38 predicted proteins | sample AusTroGonzalo_MG_2_FD_207661 | JGI IMG/M metagenome (GOLD analysis project Ga0310690, IMG submission 207661) | Bovine rumen microbial communities from tropical cattle in Woodstock, Queensland, Australia - Gonzalo_04 (v2) (version 2) | ecosystem: Host-associated > Mammals > Digestive system >... | reverse complement strand
ACCTCTCTTGCAGACTATCACAACGACCACAATTACTTAAGCGAACCCTTGGATTTTAGTTCGCCGATCTCCTATTGCAATGCCCGCACTGTGCAATTGACAAGTGAAACTTATCCTTTCTTTATGGAATTCACCATATACCCAGAGAAAGTGCTGTCTTTCAACTGGCACAATGAACTCGTCATTTGCAACGAGTTACTCCCTATGGACGAAACCTTTTCAATCAATGGCCATAATTATGATGCGCAACATGATAGACTCTATAACCAATACACCGGAGAAATGCTCTATGATTGGTACTACAACGAAGAGTATGGCCTGCTGTACTTCGAGAAAGGCGATTTCTCACTGACCAGAATACCATAAAACGCCAAAACTATATGGGCTCTATGAAAAAGATTGTTTTATCGCTCGGATTGCTGCTTATCGTATTCAGCCTCAGCGCCCAAGAAAAAGGCCAATTCGTGCTTCAAGCTGAAGCTAATGCCGGCATTATGTTCTGCTATCCTTTTCAAGGTACTTTTAATTCCATTGACCTTGAAGGAGCCGTTGGACCTGTTTTCCGTTATCAATTGACTGACCGTTTGGGTGTCGGCATCGGTGCCAATTATTGTGTACACCGTTTTCTCCAATATTTGCCCGTCTTTGCGGATGCAAAATATAGTTTTGGCTCTGGTAAGTCAAAACCATACGCTGAGCTTCGTGCCGGATATGCCTTTAGCCTGAAAAGACAAGACACGTGGGCAGAAGGAGGTTATTCTCTCTATTATTCAATGGAAGGATTTTACTCACAACTTATTCTCGGCTATTCCATCGGCCATTCCGACTTCGGCATTGGCGGCCAGCTTGTCAACCTTAAAGACGAAGGGATTGAATTTGGTGACGACACGACTGGTTATGGTTATCATCCATTTGTCAAAAACCGCCTGAAGCCTGGCGTGTTTTTGCATTATGCATATAGTTTTTATTTCGGTAAGTAAATCATTTAAATCCAAATAGTTATGAAAACCAAATTAATTATTCTCGGAATGCTCATCGCCTTTGCAGTGCCCGCCTTCGCACAACTTGACACGGTGCGAAGCAACAAGAACGAGTTCAGCATCGGCTATGGATTAGGGCCTTCCAGCAGTTTCCGATACCATCCAGGCTGCATGGTTTATCCTGAAACGGACAACATTGGTGCCTTTTATGTCACTTATACGCGCCGTCTCAGCAAAGTTATTGGCATCGGTTTGACTTTCTGCTACGATCCCATACACCTCGACTACTACGGCACGGTGAACGGCAACAAAACCCTCATCTGCAAAGTGCGCGAAAACAGTTTCTCGCTCATTCCGCACCTGAAAATCAACTGGTTGAATACCAAATATGTGAACCTCTACAGCAAAGTTGGCATTTTGGGATTGCATCGAACCACTTACAAACAAGAGGAATATTATCCAGATATTTACGAAGTCAATGCGCCTTCAAAGGAGGAATTATTTGATTTGTATGCTTTTCAGGTGACCCCAATCGGCGTTGAGATTGGCACCAAGCGTTGTGCAGGTTTCATCCAATGCGGCATCGGCATGGAAGGCATTATCAGCATCGGATTTCGTTACGGACTAAAAGATAAGGAGTAAGCACCATGAAAAGATATTTGATATTCAGCATCGTCCTTGTGGCATTGGTTTCCTGCGTGAAAGAGCCCACCATTTACCTTCGTCTTCCTGAAGAAGATGCCGCCGCCATCCCTTATCAGAAGGGACAAACACTCAATTTCGTGAATCAGGATGGCGACACGCTGCTCTACGTCGTGACCTACGACGAGACCCAACCTTTCTCCGAGGACAGTTGGGGTTTCTATTACTATGACGACTCGAAAACGTCCATCATCCGTCAGCCTTGGTGCTATGCGAGGACGGTGCAGTTGCGCTATTATTCCGACAGTGCTGACGATCGCATGTTGTTCACCGTGATTCCCGATAGATACCTTTATTTCCAGGACTACGGAATGAGTATACCTAATTATGACCTCAAAGGGGCAACAGAGACCGTAGAGGTGAATGGTATTACCTACGAGAATGTTCATGTCAGCCAATACTACGACATGCAAAATGGCGAAGTGTATCACCTTTGGTACTACAGTGAGGAAGTCGGGCTGATTGCCGTGAAAAACAAGGAGCACTCACTGACGCTTGTGCCATAAGAAAAGTTAGGCAATAATAAAGGTCGCCCTGTTTTGAGGCGACCTTTATTTTTAATGGTGTTTCTTCCATACTTACCAGGCGAAGAGCGGATAGTCCTTCATCATCTTGTTGACTTCGGCGCGGACGGCGGCAATCTTGGCCTCCGAAGCGGTCTTGGTCTCAGGATTGATGTCAGCGATGACGTCGTCAATCATGTCGACGATGAGCGGCATCTTGTCTTCCTTCAGGCCACGGGTGGTGATAGCAGGCGTACCGACACGCAGACCTGAAGTCAGGAAGGGCGAGCGGCTGTCGAAGGGCACCATGTTCTTGTTGACGGTGATGTCAGCCAGCACGAGGGTGTTCTCCACCATCTTACCGGTGATCTCCGGGAACTTGCCGCGAAGGTCGATCAGCATCGAGTGGTTATCGGTGCCGCCGCTGATGACTTGATAACCTTTGTTGACAAAGGCATCGGCCATCACGCTGGCGTTCTTCTTCACCTGCTTGATGTACTCCATGTACTCGTCGCTGAGGGCTTCGCCGAAAGCAACGGCCTTGGAGGCGATAACATGCTCCAGCGGACCGCCTTGGATGCCCGGGAACACGGCGCTGTTGATGAGGGCTGACATCATCTTCGTCTCACCCTTCGGGGTCTTGCGGCCACGCGGGTCTTCGAAGTCGTGACGAATCAGAATCATGCCGCCACGGGGACCACGAAGGGTCTTGTGAGTGGTGGTGGTGATGATGTGGCAGTACTCCAGCGGGTCGTTCAGCAAGCCCTTGGCGATGAGGCCAGCGGGGTGGCTCACGTCGGCCATGAGGACGGCACCCACCTTGTCGGCGATTTCACGCATGCGCTTGTAGTCCCAGTCGCGGCTGTAGGCCGAAGCACCGGCAACGATAAGGCGAGGCTTGCACTCGAGGGCAATCTTCTCCATCTCGTCGTAGTCGACGCGACCAGTCTCTTTGGCTACGTGGTAGGCAACGGGCTTGTAGAGCATACCCGAAGCGTTCACCGGGCTGCCGTGCGAGAGGTGACCACCGTGCGAGAGGTCGAGACCCATGAAAGTGTCGCCGGGTTCAAGCAAGGCTTGCATCACAGCCATGTTGGCCTGTGCGCCCGAGTGAGGCTGCACGTTGGCGAAGGTGGCGTTGAACAGGGCGCAAGCGCGGTCGATGGCGATTTGCTCGCTCTGGTCGACGATTTGGCAGCCGCCATAGTAACGCTTGCCGGGATAACCCTCAGCGTATTTGTTGGTCATCACCGAACCCATAGCCTCAAGCACTTGCTCGCTGACAAAGTTCTCGGAAGCAATAAGCTCAATACCATGCATCTGACGCTCTTTCTCTTGGCGAATCAGATCAAAGATTTTTTCGTCTCTTTTCATGTGTTGATTGTTGATTTGTTATTTGAAATGTTGTGCTAATATCCATTTTCGCTGCAAATTTGCGAAAAATATTTGAGTCCTCAACAAAAAATCTGAAAATAAGTGAAAACCTTCTTGTCTAAAGTCATAAATGCATAGGTGCATAACTTCAGACCCTGCAAAAACGACACCAAGCCGCCTTGCACCCGTTTACCGTCCGGCTGCCAGTCAGGCGGTAAACGACCGCCCGCCGTTTACCGCCTCGCTGAAGCGAGGCTACTGACATAAAATCGTTCAGCAACATCCCTTCGTATGGAAAGAATCCCTATCTTTGCGGCAACAAAGCATGTGAGCCATGAAGAAACGTTATACCTTCGCCTCTGGCGAGTCTTTTGAAGCCGATTTGGAAGATTTGCAAAAGCTTTTGGAGCAGAACCAACTTTATCTCGACAATTATGCTGATGTCTACAGTTCCCTTGAAGACGACGACTATGTGGCGCGAGGTAATGGCTTCTGCGACCGAAAATACAGCGACGACTTCATAGAAGGCCAAATGGAGAAATACGAGCAACGAGTTCACGAAATTGAAAGGTGGATTGCAGAATGGGGAGAATAAAATCCTTGCCAATAATTCATGATTATAGGCTCACAACGATAGACAGCCCCATAGACAACCCATAGATTATCTTATTATTAGAAGTTTGGAAATCAACCTATTGTAAAAAACACTTCCTCCGAAATGATAGACAAAGCCTCTTGGGGGCTTGACAAAGCGTTTTTTGCCTTGAGAATTGTTATACTTTTGCATTGCTAACCTGAAAGGAATGTGAAATACGATAAACTGAACAATAAACAAAGGTATAAACAATTCAAAAAAAAGAGAAAATGAAAAAGTTATTCTTAATCCAAATTCTGATGGTCTTCATTATGGAAGGCTTTGCACAAGAGACTCATTTTGATTTCTCTATCACTAGTGCTACAGGCTACGACTTGTATTATCATATCGTGGATGCAGCGAGCCAAATAGTTGAGGTCACGTATCCTTGTCAACATGATGACAATTACTGGTGGGGCTACATCAAACCGGAAGGAAAACTCGTGCTTCCAGACACCGTTACCTACAATGGGACTTCCTATACCCTTGTTGCCATTGACGACCATGCTTTCTATGGCTGTTCGGATCTACGGGGCGAGCTTGAGTTGCCTCAAACCATTACAGCCATCGGAGCTAGTGCCTTCAAAGGTTGCGCCAATCTTAACGGCAAGCTTGAGTTGCCTCAAACCATTGCAACCATCGGAGCCAGTGCCTTCAAAGGTTGCGCCAATCTCAATGGCAAACTCGTATTACCTATCTCGATGACAAGAATTGAAGACGAGGCTTTCTCGGGATGTTCGTCGTTTACTGGCAGAATTGAAATTCCTGACTCTGTTCAATATATTGGCAGACAGGCTTTTCTCGACTGTTCGGGGTTCAGAGGGATGATGATGCTTCCAGCTTCATTGACCTTCATAGGCGAACAAGCTTTCAAAGGTTGCACAAGTATCAATTCGATGAGTGTTAAGTCTACAACCGTACCCACAACAGCTGCCAATGCCTTTGACAACATTCCCTCTTGGATTTCGGTAAACGTACCATATAATATGCTGGAAGCCTACAAAAACGCCTCAGGGTGGTCGCGATTTGCCAGCCAAACCGTAGAGAAATCCATTTGGACAGGTAACGCTGAAGCTTGGACACAGGGTAGCGGCACCGCCAATGACCCTTATCTTATCGAATCCGCTGAAAATTTGGCTTGGTTGGCCAAGTCGGTTAACGAGAAACAGGATGTGGATACTGTTTCAGGAGTCAGTCCGGGAGGTGCTCAGTGGATAGCTTATATCTATAATGATGTTTATGCCTATCAGAACGAATATTTCCGTTTGGTCATAGACATTGACTTGCAAAAAGGACAAGGATTGTATTGGGAACCCATAGGTTCCGTACATGATTTGTCAACTCCTGATTTCTATGGCAATAATCGCTATTTCACTTATTTCTCCGCCCATTTCGAAGGTAATGGCCATGAAATTTCAAATTATATCATATACGATGATTACTGGCCTAAAGAAGAGGTTAATGGCGCTTATCGTGGTTTATTTGGTATCATTTCAGATGGTAGTATTTATAATCTCACCATCAGTGATTTGAAAATCAACTCGCAAAAAACTTCAAGAATCATTGGAGGAGTGACAGGTAGAGCCATCAACTCGACCCTATCCAATTGCCACACTTCCGGTTTAATTAAAAGCGGAGGTGACTATCCTGTCAATACCGTTGGAGGTATTGTAGGCTTTGCTGAAAACTGCCTGATTGATAATTGCTCAGTGAGTACAACCATAGATGCATGTAGCAGAACGTACAATCAAGCAGGAGCTGTTGGTGGAATTGTCGGCACAATGATTAACGACCCTCAATTTGAAGGGAAAAGCAAAATCACCCATTGCAAATTCAATGGCTCCATGGTGAATTTGATGTATTGTGCGGGTGGCATTGTTGGATTATGCGATGGAGCTAGTGCGAACGCTGGCATAGTTACAATCGAGAATTGCTACAGTAAGGGAGCTATGGTTAGGTATGCCAATGATCAAGGGAATGTAGTTCTAACCACCCGTTTAGGCGGTATTGTTGGAAAAGTGGCTGATATTGATACCCTATTCATATTGAATTGTTACAGCAACGACACTATCACGGGCAATAGCTCCACCGCCTCCAACGTCTATTCGTATGCTGGAGGGATCATTGCTAACGCCGATGCTGTCGCTACTCTTTACATCAAAAACTGTTACCATGTCGGTCCCATTTCCTCAAAAAACAAAGGCGGCATCCTCGCCCAAAACACCAACATGACCCTTGTGAGAAACTGCTATTTCGAGGCAGGTTGCGTTCCCGACGATGGCTTTGGTGTGCCTTTGAGCAACGACTACATGAAAACCGAAGCTTTTGTCAACCAACTCAACAACGGTAGTACGGTTTTCAGAATGGATACAGAACCTTTTGAAAACGACGGCTATCCCATCTTTGGCACGGACGGTCTTATCTTTGTGGGTGCCGAATGGTATTACGAAATTCAAGGCGACGACGGAACCATCACCTATCAGCATCTTCAATGCGTGGGCGACACCACCATTAATGAAGAGAGACCCAAGATTATCATACGTAGCAACACGCATTACGACCGCGAGAATCAAACCGAAGTGACGCACGAATACGTCTACGAGAAAAACGGCGTCGTCTATTGGTGGAACAAGACTTTAGGCAGGTTCACGGTGCTTTACGATTTCAGCGCAGAAGTAGGCGACGAATGGACCATTGAGGTAGGCGACGAAACCATTACCACCAAAGTATTTGCAAGTGAGTTGCAACACATCAACGGAATTCCATATAAAAAACTTACCGTCGCCGATTCAAATGACGTGTTTAGCGGCACCTTGCTGAGCAGCATTGGCCACCAAACCAGTTTCTTCCCCGAAAGGCTGATGACTCAGGACAAAAACTATCGTGTGGATGGCCTCCGTTGCTACTGGATGGACGATGTGCTAATTTACAAACTGGGCGACGAAGACTGCGATGCCATTTATGCTGAATTGCACCAAGGCATTGATGAAAAGACTGATGAAACGGCGTTTGCGGTCTATCCCAATCCCGCCAGCAGCGTTTTGTTTGTAGAGACGCGGCGCGCCACGTCTCTACCAGACCAGACCTACCGCATTACCAACCTGACGGGGCAAACCGTCCTTTCAGGCTGCATCAACACCGAAACCCAACAAATCGATATTAAAGAATTGCCCAGTGGCATGTATTTCATCACCGTGGGCGGACAAACTGTGAAATTTGTTGTGAAATGAGAATACGACAAACAATATTCATCGCATTCCTTATTCTGACAGGTTTCACAGCCTGCAAGCGGGATACGCGCAGCCTGCAAGAGGCCAAGATGCTTTTCCAGCAAGGCGTGGAGCAGCGTGCTGACAAGCAGTCGGAGGCTGCTGCCGAAAGCTTCAGCCAAGCCCTGCTGGCTATCGGACACTGTAATCAAGAGAAGCCAGATGTGCAGCGACTGAAAGGCCAGATTGAAGATAACCTCGGCTTCTGCTATTGGAAGCACGAGCTGTTTGAAGAGGCTCTACCACTTCATGAGGACGCTACCGGATTGTTCCGCTCGCTCGACGCCGACACTTTGCTGATGTCCTCCTTGCGCAATTGCGGAAGGGCTTCCACCTCATTAGGCGATATCGAAGGAGCCCTATCCGCCTACGAAGAAGCCTTAACCCTCGCCAGAACTTTGAACGACCAAACGATGGAGAACGATATCCTCTTGGAAATGAGCCGCGATGTGCTTTTGCCACAAGGGAACTATAGGCAAGCGATTGAGTTGGTCAAGCGAGCCCGCGCCAATGGTGCTACAGACGACAGCCCACTCACTTTGGGCGTCGCCTACTATTATTTGGCGCAGGACAGCCTCGCCATCGTCTACCTTACCGAAGCCACCCAAAACGAGATGGCAGGCGTCCGAATGTCGGCCTACCAAGCCCTTTGCTACCTCTATCAGATGCGAGGCGACTATGCGAAAGCCCTTGAGTGTCACGAACTGTTCAACGACAACATGATGCAGGCCGACAAGGTACATCGCAGCGAACAGGTGCAACGCATCAAGGCGGAATACGACTTGCAACTGCAAAAGAACAACCTGCAAGCCGAGCAGAAGCTGAAAAGCCTCTATCTCTATCTCATTCTCGGTGCGTTGATGGTAATCTTGGCAATTACGCTGCTGCTCTTGCGTCAGAAGACGCTGAGCGAACGACTGAAAGCCGAAGAGATGAAGAACCAAATGGAACTGGCTTTGAAGAAAAACAAGGTCTATGTCACCGCCCTCGCCCTCACCGAGCAAATCACGGCAAGCACTTTGGACTTCGACCTAAAGGAAGGTGAATGGGACGACTTTGTGGAACTGATTGATAAAGTCTACGGCAACTTCACCCAACGCCTTACTGCCCAGTACCCCGCTTTGACGAAAAGCGACCTGCAAATCTGCTGCCTCACCAAGCAGGGCTTCAGCAACCAAGTCATCTCGATACTGATGAATCTGCAGACTAACAGCTATGCCCGTCGCAAGTCGCGCATCAAGCAGGAGAAGATGAACGGATTGGAAGACGAAAGAAGCTTTGAAGAGATTATTAACGGAGTGTAAAATTGTTTATTTTTGCAGCCGTTAATTATAATCTCATTTGACAATGAAAACTTCTCGTTTTATGGTATGGGGATTGGCCCTTATCCTCGGGCTGCTCTCATCGTGTTCGAAACCTAAGCCTTCGCAACCTGAATCACTCAACCGCATCGACTATTCCGACACTACCTACTGGTACAGCTGCGGCAACATGGGCCATGCGGCTGACGTGTTTTATGTGTATCCTACGGTTTCCACAGTTTCTTTTGTCGACAACGACTCGTCATGGTTTGCCGACATCAGTCTACCCGAGGTGAGGGAAGAGGCTCATGACAACCAGCGGTTCAACAAGATGCTGTACGGCGAATACAACTTCTATGCACCTTATTATCGCCAGATGATCTTTGAGGCCTACATGCAGCCCACTCCCATGTTGGACTCGTTGGCCCAGATTGCAGCTAAGGACATCAACGACGCCTTCCAATATTACATGGAACATTATAATCAAGGGCGTCCCTTCTTCCTGATGGGTCACAGTCAAGGCTCGCAGGTGCTGATTGAGCTGCTGAAAAGCGGGATGACAGCCGAGCAACGCAGACTCATGGTGGCAGCCTATTGCATCGGCTATCACGTCACCGCAGAGGAGCTGGCTGCTTATCCTGAAGCACTGAAACCCGCTACGGACAGCATCATGTCCGGCTTGGTGGTCTTCAACTCAGTAACCTATCCTTCGGCTATAGGGATAGTCTCGCAGGGTGATGTGGCCGGCATCAATCCCACCACCTGGACGATGACGACGGATACCATTCCTGCCGAATACCATCTGGGAATGGCGAAATACAACGAAGCCCGCGACAGCATCCTGATTCTCCCCTGCCCCACCCGCACCTACCTTTACAACCACACGACGGTCTGTCCCGACCTCGACCCCGAGATGGTGTTCATCCCTGCCTACGAGCAGTTGTTCCCGAAAGGCAACCTCCACTTTGCCGACTCATGGCTCTATGGTGGGAATGTGTTGGAAAATATGAGATGTCGTTTGAACCATTACAATTTTTGACTATTTTTGCGCCCTCAAAACTATAGATGATGAAGAACTTTGTTGAAGAACTCCGCTGGCGCGGAATGCTGGCTCAAATCATGCCAGGCACGGAAGAACTCCTCCAGAAAGAAATGGTAACGGCCTACTTGGGCACCGACCCCACCGCCGACTCCCTACATATCGGTCACCTTTGCGGCATCATGATGCTGCGCCATCTGCAGCACTGCGGCCACAAGCCCATCATCTTGGTGGGTGGCGCCACAGGCATGATTGGCGACCCCTCGGGCAAGAGCCAGGAGCGTAACCTGCTGAACGAAGAGACCCTGCGCCACAACCAAGAGTGCATCAAGGCACAAGTGGCCAAGTTCCTCGACTTCGACTCAAAGGAACCCAACGCTGCCGAGATGGTGAACAACTACGACTGGATGAAGGACTTCACCTTCCTCGACTTCGCCCGCGAAGTGGGTAAGCACATCACCGTGAACTACATGATGGCCAAGGACAGCGTGCAGCAACGCCTCAACGGCACCGCCCGCGACGGCCTGAGCTTCACCGAGTTCACCTACCAGCTGCTGCAAGGCTACGACTTCCTATGGCTCTATCAGCATAAGAACTGCAAACTGCAGTTGGGCGGCAACGACCAGTGGGGCAACATCACCACCGGCACGGAACTGATCCGCAGAACGCTGGGCTTTGAAAACGAGGCCTTTGCCCTCACCTGCCCCCTCATCACCAAGGCCGACGGCAAGAAGTTTGGCAAGACCGAGAGCGGCAACATCTGGCTCGACCCGAAGCGCACCACGCCCTACAAATTCTACCAGTTCTGGCTCAACGTCAGCGACGAGGATGCCGAGAAATACATCAAGATCTTCACCTCTCTGGATAAAGAAACCATCGATGCCCTCGTTGAGGAGCACAAAAAAGACCCAGGAATGCGCGTGTTGCAAAAGCGTTTGGCGCAAGAGGTCACGGTTTTGGTCCACTCACAGGAAGCCTTGGATGCCGCCATTGAAGCTTCCAACATCCTCTTTGGCAAGTCCACCAAAGAAGGCTTGGAGAAACTCGACGAGCAGACCTTCTTGGACATCTTCGACGGTGTGCCGCAGGAACACGTCAGCCGCACCGACCTTGAAGCCGGCATCCCGATTGTGGACTTCATGGCAGTCAACACGCAAATCTTCCCCTCCAAGGGCGAGGCCCGCAAGATGACCCAAGCCAACGGCGTGAGCGTCAACAAAGAGAAAGTCACTTTGGACAAAGTGATGACCCCTGCTGACTTGATTGACGGCAAGTACATCCTCGTTCAAAAAGGCAAGAAAAACTACTATTTAGTGGTGGTGGAGTAACGCCTCCTCAGCCTGTTTTATCGTTCCACGTTCGCCGTTGATAAATGCAATGACGAATGCATCCTTGTAGCCCAAGGCGCGTATTTCATTCTGTCGTTTCAAAGCGTCGGCTTTGGTGTTGAAACGCCCTGAGACATAGCGATAGGCTCCGCTGTATTCATACACATCCACTTCCTTCACACCCTTGAAGGCTTTGTCGGTAGAGGCCACCTTTTTGTCGCGGCTGGCAAACTGTACGGTGAAGTAGGTGTTGTCGTTGTTGACAGCAGGGGCGTCCGCCACAGGTTGGCCCGTGTGGTTCTCTGCCTCAAACTCGCGTTTGTATTCGGCAAAGGCACGATACAGGGCCAAAGCCATCTGTTTCTGTCCGTTCTCGCTGTTGAGGAACTGCTCTTCCTTGGTGTTGTTGATGAATCCCAACTCCACCAGGATGCTCGGCATAGCCGTCTTCCAAAGCACAAGGAATCCGGCCTGCTGCACCCCCCTGTCGTTGCGGCCCACCTTGGCGGTAAACTCTTGCTGCACTTTACCCGCCAAGCTGAGACTCTGCGTCTGATAGATGCTCTGCGAGAGCGAAAAAAGGATATAGGCCTCGGTGCTGTTGGGGTCGAAGTTGTCGTAAGCATCGGTGTTGTCTTCCAGAAGAATGGCGGCGTTTTCCTTTTTGGCCACTGCGAGGTTCTTCTCGTTTTTCGACTCACCCATCACGAAAGTTTCGGCACCGGAGGCCGAGTTGGGCTTCTCGGTGGAGTTGCAGTGGATGGAGATGAACACGTCAGCATCGTTGCGGTTGGCAATGGCGGCTCGCTCGCTCAGCTCCACAAACTTATCCGTGCTGCGTGTATAGATGACCTTCACATCGGGCAGATTCTCTGTGATATACTTGCCGAGCTTCAGGGCAACGGCCAGATTCAGAGCCTTCTCGGTGGTCAGTTTGCCTAAGGCTCCTGTATCCTTTCCCCCGTGGCCAGCATCGATGACAACGGTCTGTATTTTCTCGCCTTTTTGGGCCAAAACCCACTGAGGCAACAGAAAAAACACGAGCAAAACACCAAATCCGAAAATCTTTCGTTGTATCATATCAAGGGCATTTATTTATCTTTGCAGCGAATTTCAGACGCACAAAAGTAATTGTTTTCACTTTGACCAAACGCGCATCGCATAGAAAATATTATTTCGCAGCGGCATTTTGCCTGCTGGCATGGATGCTCGTAGGGTTGTCGGGGTGCAAACAAACCGCTCATATTGAAGCAAATAAGCACAACATTGAGCCGACGGTGGCCGACAGCACAGCTTTGGTGCGCGAACGCATCGTCGACACGATTCAGTTGGTTTTCGACTCGATTGCCGAGCCCCACGACTCGCTTTCGATGGCGCTGGATTCGGCTTTTCGAATGCAGGATTCCGCTTGGATGGCGCAAGATTCCCTTTTGACCACCGCAGGTGTCGTTGATAGCCTTAACGCGATAGCATCCGACACGCTGGCTTCAGACACAAGCGCAACCTCTCAAACGACCCGTCGCCGCATCACGCCGCGTCGCTCCGACTCAGCCATCGAGACGCAGGTCATCTGCTCGGCCTCCGACTCGTCGTATCGCGACATGAACAAAAAGAAAATCTACTATTTCGGCAATGCCGAAGCCAAATATGACGACATCGTGTTGAAAGCCGATTATCTCGAGTTCGACTTGGAGACCAGCACCTGCGTGGCACGAGGCAGCCTCGACAGTCTCGGCAAACTCTATGGAAGGCCTGTCTTCACCCAGGGCGAGTCGACCTTCGAGGCCATCGAGATGTCGTACAACTTCAAGACGAAGAAGGGCATCATCACCAAGGTGTGGACCGAGGAAAGTGGCGGCTACCTGCACGGACAGCGGGTGAAGCGGATGGACGACAACAGCATCCACATCAAGTCGGGAGGCTACACCACCTGCGACCTGAAGGACCATCCGCACTACCTCTTCAGGTTCACCAAAGCCAAAGTCATCCCCGACGATAAAATCGTCACCGGCCCCATCTACTTGACCATCGCCGACGTACCCCTGCCCCTCGCTTTGCCCTTCGCCATGATTCCCAACACGAAAGGCAAAAAGTCGGGACTCATCATCCCCACCTACGGTGAGTCGGCCAACCGAGGCTTCTATCTTGAAAACGGCGGCTACTACTGGGGCATCAGCGACTGCTACGACCTGCAGGTGCTGGGCGACATCTACACCCGAGGCTCGTGGGGCATCAAGCCGACCTTCCGCTACAACAAACGCTACATGTTCAACGGCTCGCTGGCTTTGAGCTTCGCCATCAACAAAATCGGTACGAAGGGCGCCGCCGACTATCAGGAGAGCAACGACTTCAGGATTAAGTGGATACACAAGCAAGACACCAAGTCGCATCCACGCAACAACTTCTCGGCAGACGTCAACATCGTCAGCTCCAACTACAACAAATACAATGCCCAAACCGTCACCGACCAGCTGAGCAACACCTTCAAGTCGAGTATCGCCTACCAGACCAACTTTGCCGGCAAGGTCTATCTCACCCTCAACGCCAGCCACAGCCAAAACACGCTGACGCGCCAAGTTACCGCCTCATTGCCTGAGATGACCGTCACCGTCAACCGCTTCTATCCCCTGAAGAAAGTCGGAAAGGTGGGCAAAAAACGCTGGTATCAGGAGCTGAACGCCAGCTATACCGTGAACGGCAAGATCTATTTCAACGATGTTGACACGGTGCTCTTCAAAGGGTTTACCGACAACTTCGGTGAATGGGCCAAAAACGTGATGCGCAACCACGCGCAGACGGGAGTGAAACATGCCATTCCCATCAACCTGCCCATCAAGCTCTTCAAGCACTTCACCTGGACCAACTCGGCCAGCTTCAACGACTATATGTACTTCACCCGAATGGAGAAGCATTGGGTATACGACACAGACTCGACAGGGCACGTGCAGACTGACACCATACATGGCTTCCGCAATTTGGTGGACTTCAACCTGTCGAGCAACCTCACCACCAAGATATATGGTATGGTGCGCTTCGCCAAAGGTCCCGTCCGTGCCGTCCGCCATGTGGTGACCCCCACCGTGGGCTTCACCTACAAGCCCAACTTCAGCGACCCCAGATGGGGGGTCTACGACAGCTACGTCGACGGCAACGGGAACGTGCAGACTTACAACATGTTTGCCTCCGGACTGTTTGGCTCGCCTTCGCAATCGCAATCCGGACTGCTCACCTACAACATCGGCAACACCTTGGATATCAAGGTCCCATCACGAAGCGACACCATCACTGGACTGAAAAACGTCACCTTGCTTGAATCGTTCAGCATTTCGGGCAACTACGACATCACCAAGGACTCGTTGCGCTTCTCCACCCTCGCCCTCAGCGGACGCACCACCCTGTTCAAGAAACTGAAGATCAGCTACGCCAGCGTCTGGGACCCCTATGCCGCCGACTCGCTTGGACGCCGCATCAACAAATTCGAGCTTATCGAAAACCGCCGCCTCTTCCATAAGAACAACTCGTCGTGGAACCTGAGCCTGAGCTATTCATTCAGCCAGAATGACTTGGACAAACTGAAAGGCAAAGGCAAAGCGAAAGCCCCCGACGCGTTGGGCGACGACCTCATCCAGCGCGCCCAACAGTCGGCCAACATCACTGACGACGAGCTGATGGAAATCATGGGCAACCCCAACGCCTACGTCGACTGGACCACCCCCTGGTCGCTCACCCTGAGCTACAACTTCACCTACACCACCAACTACACCTATGCCCTAGCAGTAGGCATCCCCACCCACCGTGTGGTGCAGACCCTGAACCTGAACGGCGACATCAGCCTCACGCCCAAATGGAAGTTCACCTTCTCCACCGGATGGGACTTCACCAACCACGGGCTTTCTTACACCAACGTCAGCGTCTATCGCGACCTCCACTGTTGGGAGATGCGCTTCAACTGGATCCCCATCGGCAGTTACAAGAGCTGGAACTTCACCATCAACGTAAAGGCAGCCGCGCTGAAAGACCTGAAGCTCACCAAGAAGAAGGACTACAGGGATAATTAGGACAAAGCTATTTACTTTTGGAATTTCTTTTTATCTTTGCCGACTTTAATCACCTATTTAAATATTAATACCAATGAAAAAACTCTTTACCCTTGTTCTCATGCTGGCCTTCGCTTTTGGCCTGAAGGCACAATGCCCGCTCACCCAAGCTGTTGACTTTACAGCTACCGACTGTCACGGCACCGAAGTCCACCTGTTCGACATCCTCGACGGTGGCCAAGCTGTGCTTGTCGACTTCTTCTTCACCACCTGCGGTCCCTGCCAGCAGGCCACTCCTAAAGTAGTGGAATCCTACTATGCCATGGGCTGCAATATGCACGATGTGTACTACATCGAAATCTCAGACCGCGACAGCGATGCAGCCTGCCAAAACTGGGCCAACACCTACGGTGTGGAATATCCTACCATCAGCGGCGCTGCCGGCGGTGGCAGCATCTGCAACACCTATCAAATCGGTGCTTTCCCAACGGTCATCCTCATCATGCCCAATCGCCAAATCGTCATCCAAGACCTATGGCCTATCAACAACGCCCAGACCGTCATTACCGCTTTGGAGGGACAAGGCCTGCAGCAGCACGATTGCAACGCCGTGACCTACGACCCGCAAGTTGCCATTAATATCGACCAAGTTTTGGAGACTGAGGTCACAGTTACCTTCACGCCTAATGCCGATTGCGCCTCCTACAACTACCTGTTGGCTACCGAGAGTGAAGTCCAGCAATGGCTCACCATGTTGGGAATGGAACTTCCCGAGTATCTCCACACCTACGGTTTCCCCGCTGAAGAATCCATTTCGCATACCTTCACCGAATTGACACCCGATACAGAATACATGGTTTATGCCGTGCCCGCCGACCCCGACGGTAACCTTGGCGAAGTCGTCCAAGAAACTGTCACCACCACCAATGGCGGCGGTGGCACCGACATCATGCCTGACTTCACCGCAACGGATATCGAAGGCAACGAAATCAACCTCTACAGCATCCTCGACGCAGGTCAAGCCGTGTTCATCAACTTCTTCCTGTATGGCGATGAATACAGCGAGGCTCCCATGAACGACGTCCTTGAATCCTACCGCCTCTACGGCTGCAACCAGCACGACGTGTTCTTCATGGAAATCACCCCCAACGGAACGGATGCCAACTGCCAAGCCTGGGTTGAACGCTTTGGCGTGCAATATCCCACCATCAGCCGCGCCGGTGGCGGCAACGACATTGCCCAAGCCATCCCCGTAGGCTACTACCCCACCCTCATGCTCATCCGTCCCGACCATACTTTCGCCGTGCGCGACATCTATCCGCCAACCCTTGAATACATCCTCGACGCCATGAACGGTGAGGGCTACGAGCAGTTTGAGTGCGAAGACGGCATTGCAGAAACCGAAGGCCAGAGCCTCAGCCTCTATCCCAATCCCGCCAACGACTTCGTGACCCTGAAAGGTGAGAGCCTCGGCAAGGTGTATGTCTACAACACCCTCGGACAGAAAGTGGACGAACTGGAAGCTCAGGGCAGCGAAATCCGTATCAACACAGCAGCCTATGAGAATGGCATTTATGTCGTGAAGGCTGATGAGCAGATGCTGAAATTCGTGGTAAAACATTAATTTTCACCCAAAAGGACGTTGTATTCAATAATTTTGTACTTTTGCAGCCCGATTTTTAGGCGCTATGGAAAAGAAAAATGAATTCATGATTCCTGTGAGCGGTCTTGCCTTGGGCAGCCATTCCTATCAGTACGAGATCGGTGACGATTTCTTTGCTGACAAGGAATACTCTGAGGTACAGCAAGGTAAGGTGACCGTCAGCCTTGATGTCGACAGACAGGAGACCATGCTTACGCTCCGCTTCGACCTTAAGGGGACGGTGCGTGTGGCCTGCGACCGCTGCGGCGATGAGTTCGACTTGCCCATTGAGGACCAGCGCGAGTTCTTCGTGAAGCTGGGTACCGAAAACGCCGAAGAATCGGACGATGTGGCTGTGGTGCCTGCCGAGACACATGATTTCGACCTCAGTACCTTGGTCTACGAATACATCATCCTCGCCGTTCCTATGCACCGTGTACACCCTGAAGGGCAATGCAACCCCGAAGTGATTGCGATGCTCAACAAGGAAAACGAACCACAAGAAAACGGTGAAGACGATATCGACCCCCGTTGGGCCGCTTTGAAAGACATAAAACAAAAGATTACAAATAACTGATTACGAACTTATAAAGTAAAAGTAAAATGGCACATCCTAAAAGAAGACAGTCTCATACCAGAGGCGCGAAGAGAAGAACACATTACAAGGCCCAGACTCCTAACGTGACCGTCGATCCCGTCACCGGCACCATGCACGTGATGCACCGTGCTTACTACGTGGACGGCGACCTGTACTACAGAGGTCAGCTCGTTATGGCCGCCAAGCAGTGATTGCTGGCGCATGAATTGCGGCCTGTACCCGTTTTCAGGAAAAAACGGAAAAAATGTGCCGCATATGAAAATAATGCTTATTTTTGCACCGTTTTCGATGCTTAAGCAGAGGGAATAAAGCAACATCGGATTTTTTTCATAATCTTTATATTGTTTTTCCCCACCTGTTTCCCCAACAGGTGGGGTTTTTTTTCTACCTTTGCCGCAGAATTCTGTAACAACAAAACACATAACACCATGAAGAAAGTATTCTCAATCCTCGCAGCATTAATGCTGACCCTGACGGTGGCGCGTGCCGACGAAGGCATGTGGCTGCCCTATTCGCTGAATGGCCAGAACCTGGCCGAGATGCAAGCCATGGGCTGCAAGCTCACGGCTGAACAGATTTTCAGCTTCAACCAACCCAGCCTGAAGGATGCCATTGTGCAATTCGGCGGAGGCTGCACAGGCGAAATCATCTCACCCGAAGGCCTGCTGCTCACCAACCACCACTGTGGCTTGAGCTATGTGCAAAAGCACTCGTCCATCGAGCACGACTACCTCACCGATGGCTTCTGGGCCAAAAGCAAGGGCGAGGAGTTGCCCAACGCCGGCCTCTCCGTCCTTTTCTTGAATAAGGTGGAAGACGTCACCGAAGCCGTGCTGCAAGGTGTTACCTACGAGACCTCGGAGGCCGACCGCGAGGAACTCATCGGCAAGAACTCGCGCCAGCTTGAGAAAGACCGCAAGGGCGAACGCAACGTGCGCATCGAGATTGTGCCCTTCTACAGCGGCAACCAGTACATCCTCTTCGAGTACGACGAATACAAGGACGTGCGCCTCGTGTGCTGCCCGCCTTGGGGCATCGGCAAGTTTGGTGCCGACACCGACAACTGGACCTGGCCCCGCCACAAGGGCGACTTCAACATCTTCCGCGTTTACACCGCCCCCGATGGCAGCCCTGCTGAATACAGCGCCGACAATATCCCGATGAAGAGCAAGTGGTATCTTCCTATTAATTTAGGTGGCGTGAAGCCCGGCGACTATGCCATGATTCTCGGCTATCCTGGTTCGACCGACCGTTATTCGACTTCCTACACCGTGAAGAACGTCATCGAAGAGGAAGGCCCCGCCATCATCGACTGCCGCACCACCAAGCTCGAGAACTACCGCAAGCACATGGATGCCGACCAGGAGGTCTTCATCATGTACGCCTCGAAGCAGGCCAGTGTGTCGAACTACTGGAAATACTACATCGGTCAGGTGAAACAACTCCAGCGCAACCACGTCTATGAGCGCCGCCAAGCCCAAGAGGAAGACTTCGCCAGATGGGTCGGTGCCGATCCACAGCGCAAGGCCGAATATGGCGACATCTTCAAAGGCATTGTCAAGAAGTGGCGTATCCTCGATGAGATTGAGAAGTCATTTGTCTACCACCGCGAGGCCGGATGGAACGGTGGCGAAGCCATCTCGTTCAGCCGCAGGTTCATGCGCATCAACAAGATGATTGAATCTAAAGCCGACAAAGCCGACATTAAAGACGCTGCCGAGAAGATGCAACCTGCTGTCGAGACCTTCTTCAAGGACTACAGCATGCCTTTGGACCAAGATGTGACCGCTGCCCTGCTGGCCTTGTTCTACAAGAACATCCCTGCCGAACTCCGTCCGAGCGAAGTCACCCGCATCGGCGACGAGAACAACGGCGACTTCAGCGCATACGTGGCTAAGGCTTTCGAAAAGTCCATCTTCACCGACAAAGCCCGTCTGGAGAAGTGGATGCAGAAACCCAAGAGCTTAGACAAAGACCCCATCTTCGCCCTGGCCTCGAACATCATCGACTCATATCAGGTTCTGTACGCCCGCTATGAGGAAGCCCAAAACCTCGGCAACCAAGGCGAGCGCCTCTACATGAAAGGCCTGATGGAGATGCAGAGCGACCGCAACTTCTATCCTGACGCCAACTTCACCATGCGCCTCACTTACGGCACCGTGGAGCCCTACAAAGCTGCTGACGCTGTCAACTACAATTACTACACCACTATGGACGGTGTGATGGCCAAGTATGTGCCTGGCAACTGGGAGTTCGACATCCCACAGGATGTGCGCGACCTCGTAGCCAAAAAGGACTTTGGTCGTTATGCCAACGAAAACGGCGAGCTGGTCGTCAACTTCATCACCACCAACGACATCACGGGCGGCAACTCGGGCAGTCCCGTCATCGACGGCGAGGGTAACCTCATCGGATTGGCTTTCGACGGCAACTGGGAAGCCATGAGCGGCGACCTGAGCTTTGAACAGAAGGTGCAGCGCACCATCTGCATGGATGCCCGCTACCTCCTCTGGTGCATCGAGAAGGTGGGCAAGTGCCAAAACATCATTAATGAACTGGTAATCAAATAACCTATAAAAACCTTAAACAATGGAAAACAAGAAGCTTTATCGTTCCAACGTAGACGCCAAACTCTTTGGCGTCTGCGGAGGTCTTGGAGAGTACTTTGAGATTGACTCCACCATCGTTCGTTTATTGTGGGTCATTTTCACTTTTTGCGGTGGAGCCGGGCTGTTTGCCTACATCATCGCAGCACTCATCATCCCAAAACCTGTTCAGTAACACGTTTCAAGGAACAACAACCAACGAAAAAAGCCAGACTTGCGTCTGGCTTTTTTTCTGGTGGTACCGACGGGAATCGAACCAGTGACACGAGGATTTTCAGTCCTCTGCTCTACCAACTGAGCTACGGTACCTCCGTTTCAGGGCGCAAAAGTACGACTATTTTCCTTACCGACAAGCCTTTTTCTGCATTTTTTTGCAATTTTTTTATTTTTGAAAATATTTCTTACTGACAATCAGTCAATTATCAGAATACACCACTTTAAGGTGCAATAAAAATTTGCTCAACCAGTTAAAAAATCGGATATTTGCAGGCTCAAACGTGAAGAATGAAAGCAACACCTTTGAAACGCATATTACTGACACTCGTGCTTGCCATGACGGCTACGGGTGCTTGGGCACAAGCTGATGTGGCATCGCCTTACTCAATATTCGGCGTAGGACAGCTTATGGGCAACCCCATGAATATCCGACTGAAAGGCATGGGGGGCGTGAGCAACGCCATGAGCGACATGGGGCTCATCAACACGGGCAATCCGGCAACGCTGTCCAAGATGGACTCGCTGGCCTTCCTCTTCGACGCGGGTGTGTATTTCAAGACCTCCAACTTCAGCACATCTAACAAGTCGGAAAAGGGTGCCAACGCCTCGTTCAACTACGTGGCTATGGCCTTCGGCTTTACCGACTGGTGGAAGACCGCTTTAGGCGTACAACCTTACAGCACCGCTGCCTACAAAATGATTGTTGAAGGCTACAACGAGGGATTGGGCAGCTACAACACCGTCTTCAACGGAGCAGGCGGCCTCAACCAGGCCTTCTGGACCAACGCTTTCCGCATTGGCAATCACGTCAGCCTCGGCATCAATGCCTACTACGTCTTTGGCAACACGAGCACGGTGACCACCATCTATCCCGACTCGACTTATATCCTCGGGACGCGCCGAAGCGTCGACATGATGGTCAGCTCCTTCATGTTCGACTACGGCTTGATGTACGACACCAAGATTGGTTCAGACATGCACCTCAATGTGGGCCTCACTTACGACCAAAGTATCAAGCTCAACGGAACACAGACCCTCTTCATCCGCAACATCATGGAGACGATGGACACCGAGATTGAATACCTCATCGACACGGTGTACTATAACATTAATGAGCACTCCAAGCTGAAAATGCCCCAAGGCATAGGCTTCGGCTTCGCCCTGAAGAAATACCACCGCTGGACTCTGGGTGCCGACTTCAACTGGACCCAGTGGTCGCACTTTGCACGTGAGGGCTACACCGAATCGCTGAAAGACTCGTGGCGCGTGGCCGCAGGCTTTGAGTATATGCCCACCTATTCGTCGGTCTCCAACTATTTCCGCAGGGCTCATTACCGCGTGGGCGCCAACTATGAACACGGCTTCCTCTACCTCAACGACCACTATATTAATAAGGTAAGCGTGAGCGCAGGCATCTCGTTGCCGCTTCCCAGGTCGTTATCGAAGGTCAACCTGGCTGTCGAGTTGGGGCAATACGGCACCAAGGTTGACGGGCTCATTCAGGAGCGTTACCTCAAATTCGACGTAGGTGTCTCGGTGTTCGAGCGCTGGTTCATCAAGCGTAAATATAAATAATCCATTTTGGAACGATATTTGAATAGACAATAGAAGACAAGTCAAACAATTTAATATAGACAGAGATGAAAACCAACAGATTATTGATGATTGCCGTTTTGATTGGAATGGCAATGAGTGCAAGCGCACAAAGTGAGTCGAAGTACGGAGCCGACAGCGTGGCCTGCGTGACCAACATGTCGATGTACCGCGAGTACTTCAAACAGTGGGAAGCCGCCAAGTTCCACCCCGAGTCGTTCAGCCCCGAGATGGTCACTGCTTGGCGTGAAGTGTTCATCAACTGCCCGCGTGCCAGCCAGCTGACCTACACCAACGGTGAGAAGATCATGGACTACTACATCCGCACCAACCCGTTGGAGAAGAACGCCTACATCGACACGCTGTGCATGCTGATGGACAAGCGCATCGAGTGCTTCCCGAACGACCCCAAGACCGGCGCCTCGCAGGTAGCCAATATCATGGGCCGCAAAGGCTTGCTCATCTACACCTACAACAAGAACCGCTATGAAGAGGCTTACAACGTGTTGAGAGAGGCTGTCGCCCTCGACCCCACTCAGCTGCAGGGTGCCTACATCGACGCCTACTTCAAGGCCACCATCGATATGGTGAACAACGGAAAGGCTGAGAAGATGACGATCATCAACGTCTATCAGGAGCTCTCCGAAGTGGTCGATAACAACATCGAGGCACTGGCCGAAGCCGCCTCTGAGGAGGTCTCCGACCCCGTCGGTCTGACGGAAGAGGAGCTGCTGACCGCCTGGGGCAGACCCGACAACGTGGAAGAGACCGAGGAAGACGGCATCAACACCAAGTCGCTGTCATACGGAACCATCGTCGTTAGTATTGTGAACGGTCGTGTGGTGAACTTCCTCGACTCGAACAACGAAATCGGAAAGCGCTTCGCCAAGAGCACCAAGTCAATCACCATCAACAAAGGTGTGAAGAACAACCTCGACAACCTGTTCCAGCCCTTTGCCTCGTGCGAAGACCTGATCAAGGTGTTCAGCGCCAAGATGGCCGAGACGCCTGACGATGTGACGCTGCTCAAGCGCATCACCACCATCCTCGATAAGAAGGACTGCACCGACAACAAGCTCTTCCTCGACGCCGCTGTCCGCCTCAACGAGCTTGAACCCAGCCCCGAGGCTTCCTACAGCTTAGGTATCAAGTTCTTCAAGGACAAGAAATACAGCGATGCTGCCACCTTCTTTGAGCAGGCTACCAATACGGAAAACAACGACCGTAAGTATCGTGCCTACCGCAACCTGGGCATGTGCTACCAGAACTTAGGCAACATGTCGCGTGCCCGCGACACCTTCAGAAGGTCTGCTCAAGTTGACCCGACCAACGGTGAGCCTTACCTCCTCATCGGTATGCTCTACGCCGAAAGCGCCAAGCAGTTCAACGACGAGATTGAAAGAGGTGCCGTCTACGCAGCCGCTGTCGACAAGTGCGTCAGGGCCAAGACCATTGACCCCTCCTGCGCCGAAAAAGCCAACAGCCTGATCCGCGCCTACGCAGCTGCCTACCCCTCGATGGAGACCATCTTCTTCAACGACTACAACGAAGGACAGACCTTCAACGTGGGCGGATGGATTGGCGAGACTACCACCATCAGAGCAAGAAAGTAATTGAACCCTATCCTGAAAATAGGAATACGAAGCAACATCACGGCCCTTGTGGCTGTGATGTTGCTTTCGTGTGCCAACCCTGACACCGTCATCCAGGAGATGGCGACTGACGACACCCTCTCTGGCATCATTGCCGACAGCGTGACCTTCTTCCGCAGCGACTCAGGTGTCGTCAACCTGGAGATGCGTGCCCCTCGGCTCGTCAGATACGACGACCAGCAGGACATGATGGAGTTCCCCTTGGGTTTCGAGGTCATCATGTACGACAACGAACACCAACCCACCACCCAACTCAACGCCGGCTACGGCAAAAGCATAGGCGGCAAACTGATTGAAGCCCGCGACAGCGTGGTGGTGCAACGCTTCGGCGACGGACAGGTGATGTTTTCCGATATGCTGTTCTGGTACCAAGACCAGAAAATGATTTACACCCGCTCACACGTCCGCATCGTCAGCGACGACAAGGAAGTGGAGGGTGACAGCTTGGTGGCCACCGAGGACTTCTCAGAATACACCATGTATTCAGGCAGCGCCATTCTTAATGTAGACGAGGAGGAATAAACCATGAACAGCTGGATTGTCGTTGCCATCACCTTGTTCTTCTCCGCCCTGTGTTCAGGGCTTGAGATTGCCTTCAACAGCATCAACCGCTTGCAGTTGGAGGTGGAACTGACCAAGAGCACCTTCTCGGCCCGACTCATCCGCATCTTCATCAAAGACCAATCGCGCTTCATCACCTCGCTGCTGTTGGGCAACAACATCGCCCTCATCATCTACGGCATGAGCATGTCGAAGCTGCTTGAAGCGCCTGTGAGGCAATGGCTACAGGCCATATCGCTCTGCAACGAGTTCACTGTGCTGCTGGTGCTCACCGTGCTCTCCACCCTGCTCATCCTGTTGGTGGGTGAGTTCATCCCCAAGACCCTTTTCCGCATCAACCCCAACGCCATCCTTTCGTTCTTCGCCCTCCCCTCCTTCATCGCCTATATCCTGCTTTATCCATTAATCCTCGTCTATACCGGCATTTCCGAGTTCATCATCCGCCACATCCTCAGACTGAAGGTGGACAACAAGGAATACAAATTCAGCGTCACCGACCTGAGCGACCTCATCGCGGAATACGCCGACACCCAAGAGGCCGACGAAGACATGCAGCAGGAGATACAGCTGTTCCAAAACGTGATGGAGTTCCGCTCGGTGAAGCTGCGCGAGTGCATGATGCCGCGCAACGAGATTGAAAGCGTACACCTCGAGGACAGCATCCACGAAGTGAAGCAAAGATTCGAGGAGACCATGCATTCCAAACTCATCGTTTGCGGCGAAAGCATCGACGACATCGTGGGCTACGTACACCTGAACGACGTGGTCCGCGTGGTGGCCGACAGAAGACAGGTGGAGTTGAAAGATATCGTCCGCAAGATTGACTTCTTCCCCGAGACCTATACCGCCGACCGCCTGCTGAAGCACCTCATCGCCAAGCACCAAGGCGTTGCCGCCGTGGTGGATGAATTTGGTGGCACCGCAGGCATCGTCACCATGGAAGACGTGGTGGAGGAAATCTTCGGCGAAATCGACGACGAGTACGACGTGGAGGACGAAGTGGAGAAAGTGGTAGACGACAACACCTTCATCTTCTCGGCCCGTCTTGAGATAGACTACCTGAACGACACCTACCACCTCGACCTGCCTGTAAGTGACGACTACGAGACCCTTGCTGGCATGGTGCTGCATTATTGCGAGAATATCCCCGAGCAGGGCACCGAGGTCGAAATAGGCCGCTACCGCGTAAAAATCCTCAAAGCTTCCGACATGAAACTCGACGAAGTGGAGCTGAAAAGCATGGCCTAAAAAATAAAATACGGACTTTTTGGTTTCGCGTCAAAAAGTTTCCTATTTTTGCAGGCTCAAAATTTGAAGTTTAATAAGTAAAAATATTCAATAGAATTATGGCAGCAATTGAAAGAATCAGAAGACGCTCAGGATTGTTGATTGCAATCATCGGTATCGCATTGTTAGCATTTGTGTTACAAGACCTTTTCCAAAGTCAGGGCCGTAACCGCGAGTACAACATCGCGGTGATTGACGGCGAGAAGATTCCCTATCAGGACTTTGAAGTACAAAAGGAGAAAAACCTCGACAACAGAAGAGGCTCGAGCAACAACAACCTCTCTTCAGCTGAGACCTACAGCATCTACAACAGTACCCTTGACGAAATGATCAAGCAGAACATCATGACCAAAGAGTATGATGCAGTGGGTATGAACGTCAGCAGCGACGAACTTTACGACCAGTTTATGGGTGAGAACCCCCACCAGTGGGTCGTGCAGAGCTTCAGCAACCAGGATGGCTCGTTCAACAAGGAAATGGTGGAATACTACCTCCAGAACCTGAACGACTTCCCCGCCGACGCCCGTGTCCGCTGGATGGACTTCGAGAAAGCCATCAAGGATAACCGTCTTGAGACCAAGTTCAACAACCTCGTCAAGGCTTCCTATATGGTTCCCGCCGCCCTTGCCGAGAAATACTATCAGAACAAGAACACGAAAGCCTCAGCCGACATCATCGCCTTGCGTTATGCAACCATCCCCGACTCGACCATCGTCGTCACCGACAAGGACAACAAGGCTTTCTACGAGGAAAACAAATACCGTTACGAGACTGACGAACGCCGCGACATCGAGTATGTGGTGTTCGAAATCAAACCGTCTCAGGAAGACCGTCAGGACGCCCTGAAGTATGTGACTGACATGAAAGCCGACTTCGCCAACACTGACAACGTGATTAACTTCGTCAACGCCAACTCCGACAAGCGCTACGACAGCACTTGGGTGGGTCGTTCCGATGTGTCGCAGATGGTTGAAGCCTCGGTGTTCGACCAGGAGCACGAAGCCGGTTATGTGTACGGACCTTATGAAGAAGAAGGCACCTTCAACCTCGTCCGCATCGTCGACCTGCAAAACCGTCCCGACTCGCTCCGCGCCAGCCACATCCTGATTGCCTATAAGGACGCCTACAACAGCCAAGACACCATCAGCAAGGAAGAAGCCGAAGCCAAAGCCAACGAGCTCCTCGCCCAGCTGAAGGCCGCCAAGAACAACGACGAGCTGTTTGCCGAGCTGGCCACTGCCAACTCAAGCGACCCGGGCTCGAAGGAAAAGGGTGGTGACCTTGACTGGTTCACCGACGGCAGAATGGTTCCCCAGTTCAACGAGTTTGTTGTGAACAACCCCGTCGGCACTCTCGGCGTGGTGGAGACTCCTTTCGGTTATCACGTCATCAAGGTGACCGACAAGACCGAAGCCAAGCCCAAAGCCCGTCTGGCCTACCTGACGCACGAAATCACCTCGAGCACCAAGACCTATCAGAACACCTTCGCCGAAGCCAACAAGTTCGTCACCGAGAACAAGACCTACGACCAGTTTAACGCTGCCATCGAAGCCCAAGGTCTCACCAAGCGCACCATGCCCCGCATGAACGCCGCTACCTACCAGATCGCCGGCATCGAGAACCCGCGTCAAATCGTTCGCTGGGCCTTCGACAAAAAGACCAAGATTGGTGATGTCTCTACCATCTTCGACCTCGACAACATGTTTGTTGTGGCTGCCCTCACCAACATCGTTCCCGAAGGCTACGCCCCGTTGAACATTGTGGCTGATCAGGCCAAATATCAGATCATCAACAAGAAGAAAGGTGAAGTCGCCGTCGACAAGATGAAAGCCTGCGGCACCGACACCAACCGTATGGTGAGCGAGCTGGGCGCCGAGTCCACCACAGTTTCCGATATCGCCATCGATTCACGTGTGCTGGGCAACTTCGGTGTTGAAGCCGACATCGTGGGTACGCTCCTCGGCATGAAGGAAGGCGAAGAAGTTGGTCCTATGGCCGGCAACAGCAGCGCCTTCATCCTCAAGAACGTGAAGTTCAACACGCCCGCTGCCACCAACGACTACAGCGACATCAGACGCGAAAAGACCAGCCAGTTCAACAACAGAGTGTTGGGTGGCTCCATCTACAACGCCCTCAAGAACAACGCCAAGATTGAGGACAACCGCCTGATATTCTATTGATTTGTCGATAGTAAAGATTTTATAAGTGTTTTCCGAGTGTGCCGTTTATCATAACGGCACACTTTTTTTAGGCAATAAAATCTGGAATTGTCCGTTAAAACCTATATGAATAAACCGTTTTGATATGAATAGATTAAAACACGTATTGACCGCCGTTATCATCCTGACCCTTTGGGTGGGATGTGGCAAGAAAGTGGATGTCGCCCTCTCCGAGTCCAATATCGCATTTGCGCCCCAAGGCGCTACTGCTGAAGTAGCCCTAACCTCCAATGGTGACTGGAGTGTTGACGCTTATCCCGAATGGCTCACCGTCAGTCCCACCTCGGGCAAAGGTGACGCCACCCTGACCCTCACGGCTGCCGCCAACGAAAGCGAAGCGACACGCACAGGTGAAGTCCGTGTGACCACAAAAGACAATTCCGCCACCCTTACGGTGACGCAGGAATCCGGTCCCAGTTATTCCATCAGCGTGAATCCCACTGCCATCGAAGCCAGTGCACAAGGAGGCACATACGAGGTGACAGTAACCGCCACCTGCGAGTGGACGGTAAACACAGCCGCCAGTTGGCTCCATTGCCAGCCGGCAAGTGGCAACGGCAACGCAACCGTAACGGTGACTGTCGACCCCAACGAAGGCGACGCCAGCGCAAGAGAAGCCGACATCATCTTTACCGGAGCCGAAAGCACCTTGGCGCCCTTGCATGTGACACAACTCGCCCCGATTATGGCCAACATCAGTGTCACACCCAGTATGATAGAATTCGAATACACAGGAGGCACCCAACAAGTGACGGTAAACAGCGATGCTGAGTGGACCGCCGCCTGCGAGGCCGGATGGATTACCCTGAGTGCCACCACGGGCAGCGGGGAAACCCATTTAGAGGTCACTGTGACAGAAAACCCTGCCGTGGTGCAAGGCCGTTCAGCCCAAGTCACTTTCCGCCTTGCGACAGGTGAGGCCGCCTTGCTGCTAGTCCGTCAAGAAGGCGCACCCGACCCGCATTTCCTGGAAGTCAATCCGGTGGGATTTCATTTCGGCAAGGAAGGCGGCACCTCTGAAATCGCCATTGGCTGCGACACCGACTGGACAGCCAATATAGATTGCGATTGGGCCTCGCTGTCGACAACGAGCGGCACAGGCAACGGCACCCTAACGCTGACGGTGGCACCCAACCCCATTGGCGACCCTCGTTTCTTTGAGTTCAAGGTCATCTCCGGATTGTTGTCACAAGTCCTCACAGTGACTCAGGAAGCCGGCGATGAGCCTTTGGTAGCCACGTTCGTACCAGACACCTTGTACCCCTCCTACACGGGTGGTTTCGAACACCTGGAGCTGCTCTCCAACACCTCGTGGTATCTTGAGACCGAAAATGGATGGATTACCCTGATCACCTCGTCAGGCGAAGGCGATGCCGCTTTCAACATCGTCATCGACAATAACAACAATCCTGACGAACGCATAGGTTACTTGTACGCGAAACATAACGGACAGATTCTTGGCACCCTGGTGGTGGTCCAAGAGGGCAAGCCCAACATCTTCGAGACGGATATGACTCTGATTGAAGCAAGAATCGAAGGCGGTGATTTCACCATCCACCTGACTTCCAACCAGTCGTGGACGCTGAACAGCGATGTGACTTGGATAAGCTGCTCGCCCGAGAGCGGCCTCTCCAGCAGCGACATCATCGTCACTGTGCAACCTGCAAGCAGTCCACGCCCACGGACAGGACACATCAAAATCGTCGGCGCAACAGGAGCGATGATTAATGTGACCGTGGAGCAAAACCCATAAAAAAAAGGGCTGCGATTGCAGCCCCTTTTTTTATCTCAGAATCCCATACTGAACCAGTACCAGAACTGACTTTCCATCTCTCGCCAGGTTTGGCGGGCTACTGCGGCGAAGTCGTTGGTGTATCGGTTCAATACCTTGGTGGCTTCATCCTTCTTGCCCTCGTTGAGTAAGGCCTGAGCCTTTTGCTCCATAGCGGGAATCTCGTCAAAGGCTTTCTGCTCAAGGCGGTTGGCATTCTCCATCAGGACGGGTTTCGTGCGGCCCCACATCACCGTAGCCAGCTTATTGGCCTTGCGGTAATGCCAAATCCAGGCTTCTTCACGATAACGCAACTGACCGCATTTATCGAAGCCCTCGGGCAGGGTAGTCGAGCCGGAGAAGATGGGGATGCGCGGACTCTGTCCCGGATTGTCGCAAGCCATCCAGCAGATGGCGCCAATCTCGTCGGGCACCCAGCTGCGGCATTGGATGATGTGGTGGTAGCTGCTCCAAGCCACTGCCACGGTGCGCTGGAACTTCACCGTCTCGGGAGCAATGAAGTTCAACGTGCTCTGCATCGTGCCGTTCATCCAGGGATTGGCGATGGGGCTGATGACGGTGTCTTCCTTGACGCTGCCGTCCTCCTGGCGTTTTTTGGCCACCATCTTGATGTTGCGGGTCATGTCCATATCGGTGCCCTCGTAGGTGCTGCGGAAGAGCTCCATCACCTTGCGGACGTCAACATTCTCGTCGGGCTTCACCGAGAAGGGCAACTCAGGCATATCGCGGTTGAGGTTCAACGAGGGAGCCAACTGGCTGAGGATGAAGAACTCGCGGTCGCTGTAGTTCTTTCCGCCACCGTATTCGGCACGGAAGGCTTTCCAGAAGACGAAGTCGCCCTCGCCGTCCCAGAGGCCGTATTTCTTGGCCACCTTCTCGCAGTTGTCGGAGCAGTAGAAGTCCTTGCTCTTGCGTTCCAGCTTGCCGATGCGGGCGATGTTGGCGCTGACGCCCACCTCGTCGTCAGGGATGCGTTTGGCAGCCCATACGCCACCGATTTGGTCGGGACCCTCGCCGAGGATTTCCATCTGCCACACCTCGTTTTTGTCGGCAATGGTGATGCATTCGCCACCGTCGCCGTAACCGTATTCCTTGATGAGCTTACCGATGAGTTGGATGGCGTCGCGGGCGTTGTCGCAACGCATCAGGGCCACGCGCTCCAGCTCCTCAATCATGAACATACCGTTCTTGTTGACTAAGGTGTCGGGGCCCGAGAAAGTGGTCTCGCCGATGGCCAGCTGTTTCTCGTTGAGGCAGGGGTAAGCCGTGTTGAGGTAGGCATAGGTGTGCTCCACCTGCGGAATCTCGCCAGCCAGCTCCACCTTGCGGTTGTCGAAGGGGTCTTCGGTGTGCATCGTGCCTTTATAGACCTTGTGCATTTCGCCTTTCTCGTGGTCGGCGGCTGCTTCCCAGCGCATCCAGGTGCGATAGCGACCATCGCAGGTGTGGGAGGTGATAACAGAGCCGTCGGTGGAGGCTTTTTTGCCCACCAAGATGCTCGTGCAGTTGGCACCGACAAGCATTTCCTGTTCTTCCTGCGCTACGGCATTATAGCAGAGAAGCAGCAGGGCTGATAAGAGTAGTGATTTGATTTTAAGCATATTAATGTGTATTAATGATGATTGTCGAAATTGGAGTCAAAAGTAATAAAGAAATCGTTTGGTTGCCATAGTTTGAGGATTATTTTTGTGGAAATATAGTACAAACCGACCTTATTCCCAAAACAACTCCTCTGCTACCCCGTCGGCGAAGAGCATCTGCTCGTCTGTGAGGTAGAGGAATTCCCGCGTTTGCGTGAGGCGGCCTTGGGCGATTAATGGCTGCGCCTGTTGCTCACAATAGGTGGAAAAGCGCTCGCCCATCTCGCGTTTCATATACTTTAAGTCGATGCCCCAATGGGTCCGGAGGCGGAGCATCACATATTCGTCATATTGCTGCTCGGGAGACAGTTCTTCTTTCTCGGCAGACACAGCCTCACAGTAATGCTCAATACTCGAAACATTCCATTGCCGAGAGCTTCCGTCGAAAGAATGCGCCGAAGGTCCAAAGCCGATATAAGGCGTTCCAAACCAATAGCTTGCATTGTGCTTGGAATGCATTCCCCGACGGCAAAAATTGGAGATTTCGTAATGCAGAAAACCGTTTTCCTTGGCGCGCTGACAAAGGGTTTTGTAGTCCCTCAAGGCATCCTCCTCGTTGATGGGAAGCGCTCTCCCCTGCTCGATTTGTTTCGTCAAAATGGAGTTGGGTTCCAAGGTAAGGGCATAGGCCGAAAGATGCGGCAAATCGTACTCAAAAAAGAGGTCCAGATTGCGGTTCCATTGCTCGGCATTGGAGGTGGGCAGACCATAGATGAGGTCGATGCTGATGTTGCTGAAACCCAGCTGTTTGGCCCAATCGAGACACAGACGGGCGTGCTGCGCATCGTGCCTGCGACCCAGGTATTGCAAGTCGTTGTCGAAGAAGCTCTGAATGCCGATGCTCAGGCGATTAATACCGATGCGGCGCAAGCCTTCAAGGTATTCCGGCGACAGCGTATCGGGGTTGGCCTCAAGGGTGATTTCGGCCTCATCGGCAACGGCATATATGGAATGAACAAGATGCAACAAATCGCCAATCTCTTCGATGCTCAACAGCGACGGCGTCCCCCCACCGAAATAGACGGTATTAATGCCCTCGCAAACCACACCCTCATCGCGGACTCGATCCGCGATCCCTCGTGCTTTTGGGGTTCCTTTATCGACACCTTCCCGGCTGGTAGATCGCGGGTCCTTGCCCGCGATGAGGCCTTGGGGAAAGAGATAATCCCTTCGCGTAACGATTTCCTCCTTCAACGCTTCCAAAAACCTGTCTTTCAGCTTCATGTAAGGAAGCGAATAAAACCCGCAGTAGCCGCATTTCGACTTGCAGAAGGGAATATGGATATAGAGACCAGCCAATTCAGTTGTCAGTTTGCAGTTGTCAGTTTGCAGTTGTCAGTTTGCAGTTGTCAGTTTGCAGTTTACGATAATAATAAAGTTGGGAGTTGGTTGGCTTAGGCCAGCTTTCAACTCCCAACTGATAATTGCTAACTTCTAACTGAGGTTAGTCTTTCTTGCACTTACTGCAGCCAGTGAGGCACTTGTAGGCCAGACCGGCGAGGCAGGCGCCAACCAGCGGGGCCACGATGAAGAGCCACACCTGACCCATGGCGCACCAGTTTTCGCAATTGGAGAACAGGGCGACACCAAGTGAACGGGCGGGGTTGACCGAAGTGTTGGTCAGCGGGATGCTGATGAGGTGGATGAGCACCAGGGTGAGACCGATGGCCAAACCGCCAAACTTGCCGTTGGCGTGGCTGCTGTCGGTGACGCCGAGGATGACCATCAGGAACACGAAGGTCAGCAGGGCCTCAACAAGGAAAGCACCGCCGCATGAAATGGCTTGATAGTCACTGTTTCCAGTGGCCTTCATGAAGTCTATACCATAGCCGTTGGCAGCAAAAACACCAGTGGCTCCGCCACCGATGGCCTTAAAGATAACGAGCAGCAGGGCGCCGGCGATGATGCCGCCGATGAACTGGGCAGCCCAGTAGCACAGCATCTCCTTGAAGCTCATACGACCGTTGACGAACACGCCGAAGCTGACGGCGGGGTTGAGGTGGGCACCCGAGATGTGTCCGATGCCGTAAGCCATTGCCACCACGGTGAGACCGAAGGCGATGGAGACACCGAGGAAACCTACATGTCCGAAGAGTGCGGTGCCGCAGCCTCCAAAGACCAGAACGAATGTGCCGAACAATTCAGCGAAGAATTTGTTACAGTTTTTCATAATGCTTTGAGTTTAAGTTAGTTATTAGATTGATTTCATTTCTATGCGTCTTCAGGTCCGTTGTCCTTCGCAGCCCTTAGACCTCGCAAATGTACAAAAAAATTGTATTGATTTGTGGAATTTTTGTTATTTTTGCAGCCGAGATGCGTCAACAATATAGAAAGGACAGATTATGAAAAAGATAACGAAAGAACAATACGAGTTTGCGTTGACAAGAATAGAGGAATTGCTGCCCTTAGTGACTGACGAGACTCCAGCCAACGACCGTAACGCCGTGGAACTGACGATGATGTCGGATATCGTGATTGAGTATGAAAAAGAGCATTATCCCATTGCCAAACCCTCGGTGGCTGATTTGATAGAGCTGTCGCTTGAAGAGAAAGGAATGACGCAGCGGCAATTGGCCATGTTGATTGGTGTAAGTCCCTCGCGCATCAACGATTATGTTTCGGGCCGATCCGAACCCACCCTGAAAATAGCGCGTCTGCTTTGCCGTACTTTAAACATCACTCCTGCAGCAATGATAGGCTGTTAGGTTCTTCATTTTTCGGTGCTCTCACAGTGTCACCTCAGACCTACCTCATAGTTACCTCATAGTTACCTCATAGTTACCTAAAACCTACCTCGGAGTGCCTATAGGCATGCTATAGCCTTGGTATAGCGTTGGTATAGCGTTGCTATCGTTTTTCGTACTTTAATGGATTGTGAATGAGTGAGTTATGGAGGAATTCGGGTGAGCAAGTCTATCTGCATGGTGTATCATTCTGAGAAACAGATAGTTACAAAGACTCACCCGTCTCATTCGGGCCTTGTGTTTGCGGTTGCAAAGATAAGCAAAATTATCGGGATACCGCCACCCAGAAAGAAAAAAAACACTAAAAAGACAGCTTTTTTCATCTGCGATTAATCCAAAAGCCTTATCTTTGCACCCTAAAAGGGTATGTTATGCCCTGAAGCGAACGTAAAAACAGAAAGGAGCAAATCATGAGCGAAGCAACATTGACAAGTCTGCTGGAATACCTTTGCGGGGCTCTCACTCCGAGCAACCAACGTTGGTTGGCAGAGCATTTGATAGAACATGCCTATACGGAAGAAAACGAAGCGTTGACGCCCTATACCATTGAGGAGCTACACCAAATGGTTGCCGAAGGTGAGCAAGAGTTTGCCGAAGGCAAATGGCAAGACTCGGAAGAGATGTTCCGCGAGCTGGAAGAAGAGTTTGCCAAAGAGAAACTGCAATACGCTGAAGCCGTATGAGAGTAAGATGGAATGACAAGTCGAAAAAGCAATTGCGCAAAACAGCCAGTTACATCGGTAAAAAGTTTGGCGAGCAAGCCAGGATGGACTTTTTGTCAGAAGTGCGTCATACTAACGCATTGCTTGGCGACAATCCCAATATGGGGCCTTCGGAAACATTCTTGTCCGACCTTCCTTCAAATTTCCTAAGCGTCGTCGTTTGCCATCATAACAGAATCGTGTACCACATCGTTGATGACCACATCGAAGTCGTCGCCTTCTGGGACACCCGACGCGAGCCCAAAAACCAAGCACAGCAAACAACCGAATCCTTTAGCAAGGATTAATACCGATTTCCCCCGTACACATTGCCCACTTAAAAGCTATCTTAGACCTATCTCATAGTTACCTCATAGTTACCTAAAACCTACCTCGGAGTGCCTATAGGCATGCTATAGCGTTGGTATAGCGTTGGTATAGCGTTGCTATCGTTTTTTGTACGTTAATGGATTGTGAATGAGTGAGTTATGAAAGAATTCAGGTGAGCAAGTCTATCTGCATGGTGTATCATTCAGAGAAACAGACAGTTACAAAGACTCACCCGTCTCATTCGGGCTTTGCGTTTGCGCTTGCAAAAATAAACAAAATTATCGGGATACCGCCACCCAGAAAGAAAAAAAACACTAAAAAGACGTCTTTTTTCATCTGCGATTAATCCAAAAGCCTTATCTTTGCACCCTAAAAGGGTATGTTATGCCCTGAAGCGAACGTAAAAACAGAAAGGAGCAAATCATGAGCGAAGCAACATTGACAAGCCTGTTGGAATACCTTTGCGGGGCTCTCACTCCGAGCAACCAACGTTGGTTGGCAGAGCATTTGATAGAACATGCCTATACGGAAGAAAACGAAGCGTTGACGCCCTATACCATTGAGGAGCTAATGGAAAGAGCCGAAATAGGGCGGAAAGAGATTGCAAGTGGCAACTATGTGACAAGCGAGCATCTTTTCCATGACCTTTTTGAGGAATTCGGACTTGACCCCAGTGACATGGAAGAAATAGATAAACAATTGGAAGAAAACAATTTACAATACGCCAAGGCAATATGAGAGTGGTTTGGCATCCCGAAGAAACCATGGCTTTCAATCCTGCCATAATGGGTTCGGCTATGCCTTCAACGTTCAGAAGCGACAGTATGAGCGTTGATGAGTATTTCGATAAAGTAAGGAAAGCAGTGGAAAAACGGTATGAAAACCTATAAAGTACCATAATTAATGCAGTAATAGAAACAAACATCAAATATCTATTTGCTCCAAAACAAATCCCCCGCCCAACCAGCGGGAATTTTTCATTTCCACACCTCCCCTTTTTCGTCTCTTCCGTGTTTTTCGATGTTCCAAAACCGCCGCCCGAGCAAGGAAAATCACCAAAAAAAGCAACTTTTTTCACGCGCGTATTAATAAAAACCCTATCTTTGCACCCTAAAAGGGCAGACTATGCCCTGATGAAGACAAACAAACAACTTGAATATGTGAACATACAGAAAGGGACAAACCACATGAGAGTAATCGACAAAAACGGCAACGTACTGATGGAAAGGGAATCGCATCCTGTGACGGCCAAAAAGTCGTCTCTGCGTGTGATACGCCATACAAAGAGCAGAAATAAAACCGTCACCCCTGTGGTAATGAGTAAGGAAGAGTTTTTGAAAACCATTAATGCCTAAACGGATGGGTGCCTTCAACAAAGAATATCCAGTAGTCGTTGACGCCTTGCAAACCGAATGCGACATCTATTCGCTGGAAGGCCACTTGTTCCATACAGACAACGCCATGTGGGACACTGGTGCAACAACCACCATCATTTCATCCCGCATCGTCCGCCAGCTTGGCCTTAAGCCCTACCAGCATGGCGGCATATCTGGCATTGGAGGTGAAAGTGACACAAACACTTACCTTGTACATGTGATGATTCCGACAGGTGATGTCGTGACCAATTGCGAGGTAATGGAAAGCGATTTCGAGGACTATGATGTCATTATTGGCATGGACATCATCAGCCTTGGCGATTTCTGCTTCACCAACCCCGACGACAAAAGCGTCTTCTCTTTTCGCATTCCCGCCAAAGAAAAAATCATTCTTCAATAATATCTTGAAATCTGAAATCTTGAAATCCTGAAATCTGAAATCACTTAATACAATTCACTAAATTACTTCCCGCCCAACCAGCGGGAATTTTTTTTCCTTTTTTTTCTCTTTTTTGAAGAATTAATGCCCGCCGCATTGAATAATTTTGTACTTTTGCTTTCTTAAAAGTGTATAAAAACCCTGGCCAAGAATATATAGAAACAGAAAAGGGACAAAACTTATGTGTACATACAGCATTTCGATAGAAGACAATTTGATAGAACAACTGAGGCCTACCCTTGGCACCGACAAGGATGTAAATGGATGGATGCAACGGCAGGTTGAACTTGCCGTGCTCCAGTATGTCCAACAGCTCAAGTACAGGAGCAAGAGACAAGACTCCATACAACGCATCATAGCCATTTCTGAAGCCGATGGAAGTACCGTTTCGCTTCGCGACCTTGAAGGAATCTTACCCGACCCACAGACATCCTTTGAGGATTTGCGCGACGAGTATATCAACGAAAAATACGGCGTATGAAAGTCTTTTTTGATACAAACGTCATCATTGAATACCTGATTCAACGCGACCGCTTGAATGCCGTGAAACAGGTGGTCAATCAACTTATAGAGGGAAACCACGCCCTTTATATGTCGGCAGGTGGATTCTACACCATCCTTTATATCGTTGATAAACACCTTAATAAGGCGTTGAACATTGAGAAAACGACGCGTATGGCTTTCCTACGTAATATGGCACAAGGGCTATTGAAAGACTACCATGTTGCCGAGCACAACAATGAAAGTCTTTTGCGTAGCATCAACGACTTGCGCTTTGCCGATCTCGAAGACAGCTGTCAATTGCAGGCTGCCATTTTATCTGGTTGCCAATATCTTCTGACTTTCAACACAAAAGATTATCCTGCTATTAACCATCAAATAACAATAATGACTCCAGAACAGTTTTTGGACGATAGTCTCCTATCTTGAAACTCATATATATCACCAAATCCCCACCCCAAAAATCCCCCGCCCAGCCGGCGGGAATTTTTTCCTCAATTTTTGAAGAATTAATGCCCGCCGCATGGAATAATTCCGTACATCGTGCACACTTAAAAGTGTATAAAACCCCCATTAATCGAATTTTTGCAGCATCGAACGTAACCTCCGTTCCAAAAACATTTCCTATCTTTGCGGCGTGAAACAAATTAATTTGGAACAAAATGAAAGTGGCGATTAATAACAGCCTTTACCAACAAGCAGAGATCTATGCTCAACAGCAAGGGCTAATCCTTACAGATGTGATTGAGAGTTTCCTCGAGCGTTTCATCGCCAAGAGCAAGCACATTACCGAGCAGCCCGTGCCCGACTTAGTGCTAAGCTTACTTGGCGCAGGCATACCTTTAGCCGATGACGACCTGAATGGGCGAGAAGCTTATTATACGGCTCACAAAGCCAAAGCCGACGCCATCATCACCCGTAACGGTAAGGACTTCACCCCCTCAAAACTCCCTGTGATGACAGCAGGCGAGTTCCTTGCCTCGATAGAGTAACAAATCCCCCGCCCAACCAGCGGGAATTTTTTTTCCTTTTTTTTCTCTTTTTTGCAGAATTAATGCCCGCCGCATTGAATAATTCCTTACATTTGCGCGCTTAAAAGCATATAAACTCCCCTCAAGTTGGGCCTAAAACCCGCCTTGTGTTGGGGTGACAAATATATAAAACTCTAAATAACAAGGTATTAAACCAGACAATAGATTCTGTAATCAAACATAAAATCAATTCATCAATCAACTAAATTACTAACTTAAATCTCAACACAATGAAAAGTAAACACTTACTTTTGACGCTGCTCCTGGCACTGGTGGTGCCGTGGGCGGCAAACGCACAGCAGACTCAGACACAGACGCTGACTGTGTACGAAAATGCCACCGGAACAAGCAACTATGTTCCTGTTTATGGCACCTGGGCTGACGCCTACCTTAAATGCGAATTTATCGTCCCTGCTACAGAATTGACAAATATGGTCGGGGGCACCATTTCAAAAATGGAATTCGCTGTTTCTTCTGTCGCTTCTGAAGCATGGACTGGTACGTTCCAAGTCTTCATGAAGGAAGTAACTGGAACCACGCTCAGCGCTTGGTCTGGCACTACTGACGCCACCATCGTTTACGAAGGCCAACTTAACGGAACTACAAATCCAATGATTGTGACCTTCAGCAACAACAACACTTACACTTACGAAGGCGGTAACCTCCTTATTGGTTTCTATCAAACCGAAAAAGGAAGCTTCAAAGGTATTACTTTCAAAGGCCAATCCGCAACTGGTGCCAGTGGAAGTAATTACAACTCTGGCAGTTTGGCCAATGTCTCTTTCACCCAAAGGAACTTCATCCCCACAACCACCTTTACCTACGTACCTGCCGCACAAACCGACTGCGAGAAACCCGAAACCGTCGCGGCTTCCCAAATCACCCAAAACACAGCCATGCTGAACTGGGAAGGCGGCAGCACCCCTGGCAACGGCTACAACGGGGAACTCAAAGGCGGCCAATATGCTGACTGGACTCGCGTCTTTACTCATGCCTCCCAAGGCGTCATGCTGACCGGACTCGTTGAAAACACCGCTTATCAGGCAAGAGTGCAGACCGTGTGCAGCAGCCCGAATGACCCGGAAGAGGAGGCCAGCAACTGGAAGACCACCAACTTCATCACACCTGCCTACTTCAGCAACTTCAAGGCTGAAATCGTCCCTGGCCAAGGCACCAAGGCTACTTTCAGCTGGACTGCCAACGGCGATCCTACTGAATGGCAGCTCTGCATCAATGGTGACGAGACCAACCTTATTACCATGACCGAAAACCCCTTCACCTACGAAGGATTCACCCCCGAGACAACTTACACCGCCAAGATGCGTGCCTTCGTGGGCGACAACACGGGTGCTTGGAGCAATATTCAGACCTTCACTCCTACTGACTCATACCTTCTCACACTGAACGATGGTGTGGACGAAAACACCTACGTACCCGTCTACGGCAGCTATTGCGATTACGGTAACCGCAGCCAGTTCATCATACCTGCCGCCGACCTTACCGCTATGCAATGGGGAACCCTCAGTGAACTGACTTTCTATTCCTCTAATGAAGTAACAGGAGGCAACTATAACAATGTTCCTTATTTCCAAAATGTAGTTTTCAAAGTTTATTTGACCGAAGTCTCTAAAACGACTTTTGAATCTGCCGAGTTTTTCGACTGGTCAAACTTAAACGAAGTCTATAACGGCAGCCTCGTTTGGAGCGGAAAAGAATGGGTTTTCAATATTGAAGACACCTATACCTACAAAGGTGGCAACTTACTCATCGGTTTACATCAAACAGAGTGGACTTCCTCTTATACCACCATCAACTGGCTTGGCGTGAACCAACCGAGTGGCTCTAATACTGCTGTTTCTCAATATGCCAATTCCAGCCATAGTTGGACAGCAAATGCGATTCAATTCAAAGCATTCCTCCCAAAAGTGACTATCAAATACATTCCTGGTGAGGAACCTGACTGCCTGCCCGTGAGCGGCCTTACCTTAGGCGAAATCGCTGCCACCTCGGCCAAGTTAGGCTGGACTGCAAGTGCAAGCGGCGAAACCCATTGGAAACTGCAATATCGCGTGAGCGGTACCAGCGAATGGAGCACCGTCGTTGTGGCGGAGAACGATTTGGTTCAAGGTTTCTACCCCCTTCAGGGTCTTACCGACAACACAAGATACAACTGGCAAGTGGCCGCATGGTGCGGTTACCCGGAAGATGAGCCTATCAGCGACTACGTGTCAGGCGACGACTTCGACACTCCTTGCTTGCCCATCGCCGCCCTGCCTTTGGAAACCTTCGAAGACTACCAAGGCACCACCAACTCCAACATTAACAACCTGCCCGATTGCTGGAACTACATCAATACCTGCACTAATAGCTCTTATTCTGGCACCCCCAACATTTATAGTGGCAGCAGTTATGCCTATTCTGGCACAAAATCTCTTCGATTCTACAGTTACTCTTACTATCCTGCTGAAAACTATGCTATCCTGCCTATGATGGAAAACCTCGATGGCATGAGAATCAAGTTCTATGCAAGATATTACAATAACAATACGAACCTCATCGTGGGCACGATGACCGACCCGAAAGATGCTACAACTTTCGAAGCTCTTGAAAATGGAACCATTTCCGATCTGACTACAACATATAAGCCATACAAGCTGAACCTCACTGGCGCCAGTGGCAAATACATCGCCTTAAAGATAGCTGGAACGAGTTCTTACTCTGTTACTGTCTATGTTGACAACATCCTTGTGGAAGCCATCCCTGACTGCGAAGAGAACGAAGGCCTGGCCGTAGTTGCCAATAGCGTTGGCAAACGTGCCGCCTCCTTCAGATGGACTGCTCCCGATGGCCAAAACGCTTGGCAAATCGGCTTCAGCCTGACCAACAGCACCGAGGATATCACCTACACCGCTGATGTTGACAACCCGGATGGTTCTGAAGTGACTGGCCTCGAACCCGGTACTACCTACTACGCCTGGGTACGCGGCAACTGTACCGCTTCCGAGCATGGCTACAGCGTTTGGAGTTCTGGATATGTCACCTTTACCACCGATGTCGCTTGCCCCGTGCCTGCTACTCCCGTTGTGGATGCAGAAAGCATTGAGGAAGAGCGTGCTTTCATGACATGGGTTGCCGGCGGCGAAGAAACCGCTTGGAACATCCAACTGGCCACTTACGATGCCTCCACCGAGACTTGGAGCGAATATGAAATGATTAAAGAAAACCATCAAAGCACCTCCTACACCATCGAGGGCCTGACGCAAGCCCACACTTACCGTGTGAGAGTGCAAGCCATTTGCGGCGGTGAAGATGGCGTGAGCGACTGGAGTAATTATGCAGAGTTCGACACCAAAGCTTCCTGCTTTGTGCCTGAAAACTTCGAATTGACCGAAGGCAGCGAGACCGCCTCTGGTGCTACCGTTACTTGGACAGGCACGAGCGACCACTACCAAGTGGAATATCGTGAGGCTGTGCTCATTTACGAAGACGATTTTGAAAGTTATACAGCTAGTACTAGTACCGTTCCGACAGATTGGACTAGAGTTAATGGTTCACCTGACGTTTACGGCAGTTATTACCACTCAGGTAGCAAATGCCTGAGATTCACAGGATCTTACAACAACATAATAGCTTTGCCGCAATTCAGCACCGAAACTAACTTGTTGAAGATTTCCTTCTTTATGAGAGCAGAAAACAATTCACTCGCCGGTGATTTCGAAGTCGGTTACATCACTAATGTTAACGACGCCAGCACTTTCGTGAAGGTTGGTCAAACTTACCACTACAGTGATTACACATCTTACCAGTCGATTAGTGACATCAGCATGGCTTCAGCCCCTGCTGGCGCCAGGATCGCTTTCCGCCACATCGCAGGTGCCACTAATTATTGGTGGTTTGTGGATGATGTCGTTGTCGAGAGAATCCAAGGCGACCCGTGGAATGTGGCTGACGACAATGTTACCGATTTGACCTACACCTTCAACCAACTTGACGACAATACTACTTATGAGGTCCGCGTGAAGGGTGTGTGCACAAGCGGCGAGAGCCAATACAGCGATGCGGTCACCTTCACCACCCTCGATGGTTGCCCCGCTCCCACCAACTTCACTTTGGGCGATGTCACCGAGCACGAAGCATCCTTCAGCTGGACGCAACCCACCAACGGCATTGCCATCAATGAGTGGATTGTGAAATACAGAAAGAGCGGCGAGACGGAATGGCAGACACTCACGCCTAATCCGGAAGTCGCCTCTGCAACGCTTAATAACCTCGACTCAGGTACTCTTTATGAAGTATTAATTGCACCTGCTTGCAATGAAGAGAAGATTCTCGAAGACAGCTTCCAAACTGTATGCGAAATCGTCGTTGTCGACGTTGCCAACCCATACAATCAAGACTTCGAAGGAAGTGTCGCCTGCTGGACAGTTGGAGAACCTTCTAATAATTACAACTGGGTCAATTCCACCTCATACTATCATAGTGCTTCACACGGTATGGTCACTGGAGGCTTTTATGGTCCTTTGTATCTATACACGCCAGAATTTAACATCAACACGACGGCTTCCAACGCGGAGCTGAGCTTCTGGTCGATGGATCAATATATTGATTACTATACTGGTGGCGACAATGACGCTGGTGGATTGAACATTGTGAAAATCACAACCGACGGTACGAACTGGACACAACTCTGGTGCCCGACGATTGACGAGCTGTCAGAAACCTGGAAGAGAATCTCTATCGATTTGACATCTTACATTGGTCAAGACATCATTATTTGCTTCGAATATCAAGGTGAAGATGCCCACAGATGGTCTGTTGATGACGTTCGCGTTGCTGTTGTTGAGACCTTTACCAAGACTGTCAATGGTTATGGCGACAATGAAGGTGGCTATGTCCTCATCGCTTCGCCTCTTGCCGACAACATTGATGCCACCGAAGTCACCAACCTAACCACTGGCGAATTCGACCTTTACGCCTTCGATCAAGATGGCGATGCCGAAAACAATGAATGGCTCAACTACGAACTCATGACCACGGGTGAAAATCCTGAGCATGCCAACTTCACCGAACTCGAAAATGGTAAGGGTTACCTCTATGCTAACGAGAGCAATGTTACCCTCACCTTCACCGGCGTGCGTTATAATGGCGATGGTGTTGTCAACTTAGAGTATAATGCCAATGCTGTGAACTTCGCTGGCTGGAACCTCATCGGCAACCCGTTTGCCAACGATGCTACGATAGATCAGAATAACTACTACAGACTGAACCAGGAAGGTACTGAAGTTGAACTTAATGAAGGCAACTCTGTCGGAATGTTCGAAGGTATCTTTGTGAAAGCCACGGATGTCGATCAAACTGTCACCTTCACGGAAGTTGTAGGCGGCGGTGCCGTCATCCCTGGCGGTGGTCTTGTGGAGGGTATCCTTAACCTCAACGTCATTCGCGAAGGCAACCGTATCGACATGGCCCGCGTCCGCTTCGGTGAGGGTCGTGGCTTGGAGAAGTTCCAACTCAACCCCAACCACACCAAGGTCTACTTCGAGATGAACGGTAAGGATATGGCTGTTGTCTATCCTGAAGGACAAGTCGGCGAGATGCCCGTCAGCTTCAAGGCTGAACACAACGGCAGCTACACCCTGAGCTTCACCAGCCAGGAAGTCAGCTTCAGCTACCTGCACCTCATTGATAATATGACCGGCGCCGACGTCGACCTGCTCGCCAACCCGAGCTACAGCTTCAGCGCCCAGACCACCGACTATGCCAGCCGCTTCCGCCTGGTGTTTGCCACCGGCAGCAGCGCTGACGGCGACAGCTTCGCCTTCATCAACGGCATGGGTAACCTCAGCATCTTCGGCATCGAGGGTGAGGCCACCGTTCAGGTGATGGATGTCCTCGGCCACATGGTCAGCAGCAACACCTTCAGCGGCAGCTACGAGCAGAAGCTCAACGTCGCTCCTGGCGTCTACATGATCCGCCTCATCAACGGCAACGACGTGAAAGTCCAAAAGATCGTTGTGAAGTAATTTTAATCTAGTATAAACAACAATAAAACATACATACGATGAAAAAGTTAATCTTAACTACAGCAATCATCCTCGGACTGGGTCTGACTACCTTTGCCGATCCTAACGGCGGCGGCGTGTTCCAACGCGGCAACGAAACACCGGGCGAAGGTGGTAGTTCACTCTTCTCGCCCCGTCTGCCCGCCCACGGCGAAAACACCAACCAGCCCGCGCCCCTCGGCACCGGTGTGATGGTGCTCACCGCCCTTGGCGCAGCCTACCTCGTCGGCAAACGCCGCAAGGAGGATTAATTAATTAAAGGTGTAAAAACCTTGGCAAAACAAGCCCGCGACTACTGCCGCGGGCTTGATTTTTTAATCTTTCGGGGGAAAGTATGACTTTTCACAGAAAAGTTGTATTTTTGCATTCTCAATACATCAATTAGCGGAAACATCATGGAAGCTACCACTATCAACATACCGAT
>Ga0310690_10001309_pt1 | contig 44591 bp, 41 predicted proteins | sample AusTroGonzalo_MG_2_FD_207661 | JGI IMG/M metagenome (GOLD analysis project Ga0310690, IMG submission 207661) | Bovine rumen microbial communities from tropical cattle in Woodstock, Queensland, Australia - Gonzalo_04 (v2) (version 2) | ecosystem: Host-associated > Mammals > Digestive system >... | reverse complement strand
AAAATGAATAAAACAGAATTTATTGAAGCCGTTGCCAAAACAGCTAAATTGTCCAAAGCCGCCGCTGCTGATGCCGTGAATGCCGTTTTGGAAGTGGTTGCAAAGACCTTGAAGAAGGGTGATGCTGTCCAATTGACAGGATTTGGTACCTTTGCAGTGACAAAGCGTGCTGCTCGTACAGGTCGTAACCCTGCTACAGGTAAAACCATTAAGATCGCCGCCACAAAAGCTCCTAAGTTCAAAGCTGGTGCTTTGTTGAAAAAGGCTGTGAAATAAGTTTATACCTTATTTGAAATCCCTCGCTAATCTGCGGGGGATTTTTTGCTTGACATCTAAAATAATTCAGCCTAGACTAAAAAAGATGAAAAAATATATTATTTTTATTTTATTTTTTTTATTAGTGGCATGTGGGCGTATTTCAAAAACCCAAGCACCAGAAGGCTCGACTTACCCGGAGGTCTACGTTGTTCGGGATTAAAAGGAAGAATCAAACTTATCCTAAAGCAATGGCTATTTTTGGCAGTTCAACCCAAAATATCGCCGTTAAGTGTCGCGCGACTGTTTTTAAAACAGGGGCAATTTTAGCTAAACACAACGTCCGTTTGGTTTATGGTGTCGGTGATGATGGAATGATGGGAATGGCCTATCAAGGGGTACGCAGTGAAAAAGGAAAAGTTTTAGGAGTTACCCTCCCCCTTTTATTAAAACGCCAATGTGCCGATCCAAGTATTTATGGAAAAGATGAATTAAAATTAGTGGATAATTTAGATGAACGCAAAAGATTGATGTTGGACAGCGCTGATGCTTTGTTGATTGCACCTGGCGGATGGGGAACTCTAGATGAAATCGCTACTTATGCAGTACATTTTAAAATCGGGGATTGGCCTGCAGTACCCATCATCTTTTTAAATTATCGCCATTATTGGGATGGTTTTTTAAAATTTGTCAAACAAATGGAAAAAGATGGAGCAGTCACTGCAAAGCAAATCGCTTTTATTGGTTCTGTAAAAAAACCAAAAAATATTTTCAAAGAGTACCGACGTATTTTAAAAAAAATAAAATTCTACAAAACTATTGGTTAACCTTAACAAAAAAATCATCTCTTTTGTAAATGTTAAACATTGAAGTTAAGCATTAAAAAAAGCTTTCAACGCTCCTATTTTTAGTTGCATAACAAGGAGAAAAAAGATGACAGAGTTCTTTCCAAAATCAAAGATACATTGGATGTTTACGTTTTGAATGTGGGTAATACAAAACCTGTCTAACCACCCAACCCCATGCCGCTGACCATTTGATCTTGCATGACGAAAGTTCCCCAGACAACCCAACCAATTACACCTGCAATCATCAAAATAGCAATTGCATTTAAAATTTCTGCCTGCTTGCCAATTGTCCGGATAGAAGATTCCAACCAGCCATTGGCTAAATTCTCCAAAGCTTCTTGGAAGTTATCCAATTCTGAATAAATACGTAAATCCCCAACAATTTCTTCATCCGGAAATCCCAAGCGAGTGTGATATAACGCCTCACCCAAGTTATCACCATTTCGAATAAACATCAAAGCGCGATTTAAACGAAATTTTAAATAAGGAGTCGAGTCTTCACCTATTAGAGACTGAACAGCTTTTGAAACTGGCATACCTGCACGCACCAACGCTGACAGAGCCAACAACCAGCTAACCCCAATAAACCCACGATAAATGGACCACGGTGGAAATTTATCAAATGTAGCACGACCAGCTCCTTTCCAGTACGGGAAAGTAATCAACACACAAATAACAATCACAGGAAGAACTGAAAACAAAAAGATGGGGTGTTGATCCACAAAAGTAGATAAATCAACCAAAGATTTAGCCACACCCTTCCATTGCAAATTTGGCACAGCGTCAATCATAGGAGGCACCATGAATTTTGCCACCCCCCAAATCAATAAAGACACCATACACATCAAAAACAAAGGATAAGCAACAGCCCCCCAGACCATTGATCTCATTTGATTCATACCCTCCACTACACGAACTGTATGTTGTAAAGCTAATTCCAAATTTGCCACATCACCGACAGACAACAATAACAATTCTGTTGAAGGAGCCCATCCATGTAGAGCCTCTGAAAAGGTTTGACCATTACGAATACCTGTCATCCAACTAGCCACAGCCAAAGCCATTGTATCAGATGGACTTTTCCCGTCTTTTGAGGCAATTTGATAAAGCCGTTCCAATGCATCCATCAAAGAGAATCTATTTTTTAGAAGAGATGCTAGTTTGCGGTACATTTCCAAACGATCTTCAGCATGCATACGCACCATAATATGAGCATATGCCAAATTAATTTTTTCACTAAAACTTCCTGATAACTTAATTTCCTGTTTTTTTTGAGCCATTTTCACCTTCCTTAAATTAAGTTTGTCTGATTAAGTAAGCCACACCAACGTTCCACCTCTTCAATATCAAACTCACCTTTAAACATGTGTTCGATAGCACCTTCTTTCAATGTCCGACCATGTAAATCTGTGACCCAATAATTCATAGCCTTTTGGACCTCTCCCTTTAGCATTAAATCCAAAAATGTTGTATCAGGTAAAATAAATTCGGCAACGGCAGAACGCCCATTTACACCACGAAAATCACATTCTTCACAGCCCGCACCACGTAAATAAGTATTTTCTAACGCAATATCCCCATAAGCCTCCCGCAATCTTTGAACAGCAGGATGATTCAATTGGGTTTTGGCAGAAACACGACAATGCGGACAAACCTTTCTGAAAAGACGCTGTGCTAACATACCTCTCATAATTGATGGATCTTGCAGTTTAAAATCTTCTACACCAATATCTTTCAAACGCAATAAAACTGCTGAAGCTGTATTAGCGTGCAAAGTAGTCCACACATTATGACCAGACAAGGCACCACGAAAGGCTAAGTCAGCTGCAGACAATGTACGAATTTCCCCAATCATCAACGAATCCGGGTCAGAACGTAATGCTGCCGACAATGCTTTTGTAAATTCACGATCTTTAGCTTCTTCAATACCCGCATTCGTCACTGGCATCTGACGTGCTCCAGGAATCGGGTATTCTGGCGGGTCTTCCACTGTAATTAGGTTTGTTTCATAGTTACGTTCTTTTAACATCGCAATCATATTACGCTGTAAAGTCGTAGATTTACCAGAACCTGTTGGTCCCGATACAATCACAATCCCTGTTGGCAAGGAACGTAGAAGGCGAAACTGATCAATATCATATTGATTGAAACCCAAACTTTCTAGGGCTTCATCACCCATTGCGGCATTTTCATCTGCATATAATAGACGAATGACCACATAACGAGTACCAAATGCAATCGGGTTAAATTGCAAACGTAAGCCCAAAACGGACTTAGGCAACACCAAACGCCCTCCCGAACCACGTAAAGGTGTACGCCCTAATTTTTGGGCTGCCTGATATTCATTCTGAGCATAGTTAGAATCTGAAATATCTGATGAGGCAAATGCTGCACGAACAAAGCTTTCGCCCCATTCTTTGTTGTATTCCATCTCCGTTTGCATCAACCCATTAATACGAAACATAACGGTTGTATGATCTGCAACCACAATATGAATATCAGACACGTGATTAATAGCTGCCCGAGAAATCACCGTCACAAAATCACGCTGCATACGCGTTTGACGCTGAGCTTCTTCGGTACTTATTGTATCCGAAGCCGTATGTATCTGGTCCGCATAAGAATAAATAGCGGCCAATTCAGAAGCGGTAACATACTCTGGATCAGAAATTTGTAGACGCCGTTTTTTTACAAGATATTCAAACCCTAAAACACGACCATCATAACGACTATCTGCAACAACAAAAAAACGACCATTAGAAAATAAAGCCAATAACTTTCTTGTCTCTTCATTAACAGAAAAAGCTCCATTAGCGGACGTCAAACATTCTGTTCCATTATCATATAAATCTTTTAAAAAACGCACAGAACTGTGATCATTTGGATCATCATATGAATAGAGTTGCGTCGGTTCGTTCTGTTCAGCCTGGGGATTTTCCTCAACCGTTAATTTCGTCTGAGCATTAATTTCTTCTGGATTTACAGAAGGTTCAGCAGCTGACTGCGTAGATTCATTATTGGCATACTCCTCTAATGTTCCAAGAGAACTGGATAAAGCTTGACGAGGCGCCAATATATCAGACTGAGAAAAAACGGGCTCCCCATTATTTCCTGGTTGTTGCTCAACTTTTTCCTCTGTAGGAGAAATGTTCATTCCTGGAATAACAGGTGGAGACAACACTGCATCAGAACCTTCTTGCCCCTTTTCAGTGGGCACCCCCCCAGACGCACCTAGTTGTTGATTTTGCTCATCCATTGGGACTCCCGATTATGAATCTCCAAAAGTTATGGCATATTCAGCTTTATCACGAATTAAGATTACTCTATCCGGCAAAACAGCAACAACATCCTCATTCCCTAATTTACCACCAGCGCGAACAAAGCTAATTTTTTGGGAAACAACATCTTTAACACGAGCGACCAAATTGCCACGTGTACCCTTTACGTTAAGCAAAATATAAGATGGCCACAGCGGTTCTGCAGGAACATCTTCCACAACTACAGCCTCGGGCAACAAAGCATTCTTTTGATCTTTTTCTGCCCTTGCTTTTGCCTCGGCTTCAGCTACAGCTCGAGCTTTCGCATCAGCTTCAGCCTGAGCTTTTGCTTGAGCTTCTTTTACTGCTTTCTGTGCAGCTTCCAATTGCTTTTTAAGGGCCTCTGCTTCAGCTCTTTGCGTTTTAAGCTCTTCAGCTTCTTGACGTTGTTTCTCAGCTTCTAAACGCAATTTCTCCTGTTCTTGCCACCACTGAATACGCGTCCGAACCACATCTTCACGTTTGGCAATCTCATCCAACCTGTTTTGACGATAAGTGGCACGTAAATTTTCCAAATCATTCTTCATTTGTGCGCGCTGAATTTGTAATTTCAAGAACGCATTATCCCGTTCTAATTCAGCCATTTCTTCAAAAACATCAGTATTCAATCTTCCCAATAGTTGTTCACTAGGATAATCGTTCGAAGAAACAGATTCTGTTAATGACTGGGGGCCATTAATATTCGTTTCATTGATACCAGGCAAAGTAGCCATCTCCAAAGAATCCATTGAGGTACGAGCCGGAAAATCAACCATCTTTTTATTAGATAAATCAATCTCAGACATATCCCCATCTGCAGCTTGTACATATGTTGGTAAAGTCAAACAAGAAACAACAAGTAAAGTTTTAAAAAATGTTTTATTTTGCATAGATCCTTCCTTCGTATTTCCATTTGTTAGTCGCATCGCCGGCCGGCGTATATTCCAGTTTCATTAACTCCAAACCAGAAAATTTTTCAAAAAATGATTGCCATTCCATAGGAGAGTATGGAGATAGTACTGTAAAAGAATAGTATGAATACGTCCTTTGATTTGGGGGACGACTGCCATCGGGCCGATTGGGTGGATCCAATAGCGTTTGACGGCTAAATTGAAAATTCAGTCCTGTAGATTGCTGAATTTCCCTTATATCTTCTTCTAATTCTTTAACGGTTAACTTGGGAACAGAGGCAACCATTGGCATTTTGACAAATTTCATTGAACCATTAACTGAGGTTCCATCCCCACTAATATCCATCTTGAAATTCGATAACTGATATTGATGAATCCCAAATTTCATCCATGACAAACGTCCCACTTTCGTATCAGTCAATCTCCAAGATGTCGTCATTTCTTTTGGCGTACACTGCACCGTTCCCATTGTCCAGCCCGGAACAATGATTGCCTGCACTTGATGTGCGCTAGTCCAGCATTGACTGAAAAACGCATGAATATCGGGAACAACATCCCAGGGCTTATGAGCATTAGGTGGTGGCGCTACAGGGGGCAAGGAAATATCATGCTGCGATGCATGCGGAACAACAGGTCCTGTAAAAATTGTTTTCCAAGCACCAATTAACAAGTAAATTAAGTAACTCACCACCAAAACGATGATGATAGCCACAACCAGTAAGAAACGAGTACGTTTCTGTGCGTTGATCTCCTGCAAACGAACTTTACGTACACCGTGTACCAACTTCACCAAATCACGTTGTTGTACACCTTCTATGTTCCATTCAGGTGGTACAATTTTTAGATCCCAATCCGGCACAGCCATCATTGCTGCGTAGGCTTTTTGGGCTTCAACTTCTGTTGCAAAGACAATATCTTCTTCCGATAGAATCAAATCATTACGAATGGCAATCAACCACCATCCTTCATCCACACGGAAAACAGCACAAACAGAACTACAATCCGATAAAGCTGTTGCAACAGCAGCAGCCAAAGAGGGCATTCCATCTTTATGGCCTAACTCGGTATGCCCCATACCATACTGTGGAGTAGCTGCAGGTCTCAAACAATATATATCAGAACCAGATTCACTTTCAGCAGATTCACGAATTTCGACAATTGGATCATCCAAATTCTGCAAAGGCTGCCATACCAACCCTACTGCATATTTCTGGCCACCAACAGTCACAACCCCCGTTGAAGAACGCTTAACCACTTCAACACGGGTTGTTTCCAATTGATTGATCAAATTATCTTTTTCTTGAGCCATTTAGATTCCCTCTAATAGTTGCGCATCAAAGCTTCTTGAGAAAGCGGCGATTGCAAAATTTCAGGCGTCAGCAAGATAACCATCACAGCTCGTGCTGTACTATTAATAGCTGAACCACCCAATAGACCCATCTTGGCTTTACCAACACCTGATGTTGCCATTTCTTCTTTAAGCTTCTCAAATCCTGTTAAAACCAATGTCTGCCCAGAACGCATAGCAATTTCTTGTGCAAATCCGCGCATTTCCATTGTCGGTAGTTGCAAAGTCCCTGTCTCTGTCTCACCGCTAGTATCACCCTCTTCCTCTGAATCACTTGAGGTATTGCCAATGTTGACAGTTGTCATATTAACCAAGTCAGAAAGCGATAAATTAAACAACAAAATCAAGCGTCCATGATCCAAAATACGAGGCAATAATTCCATTGTAAAACCATAGTTCAAAGTATCCACCTCATAATCTGTATCCTGAGTCCTATCCTCACCACTACCTGAAGAGGTTACTGTAATCTCCTTCAAATAGTTTTTGGAGGTTGTAATCTGAACTGGTGCTACTTTATTATTCAAAGTCGTTACAGAAGCACTAGTTACTGTACGCACTTTTCCTTGAGTAGATAACGCATTAATTACGCCTGAAGTCCCACTAAATTTAGATGTTTCATCAATCAATGCCATTGACAAAGCAGATCCTCCTACAGCAGAACCAGCAGCAGGCCCAATAAAATCAAGATTGAATTTTGGAACAGTCACCCACTTATTTAAAGCTTCACTCCAAACTTTTTTTGTTGTATTAAATGCTGCCACCAAATTCAATCCATAATTATCATCATTATTTAATGTCACTTGCAAAACTCGAACAGTTATAGCTACTTGGCGAGATAATTTTTCATTCCAATTATTGATGTAAGCAGCCACTTTACGCACGACATAAGGACTGGCTGTAACTGTTACAGTTCCTGCTGCATGAGAAAAAGACAACTTACCATTATCACCAACAACTTGCTTTACACCTTCTTCAATACTTTCCCAGATTTTTAAATCTGTACTAACTGATAAATTAGAAGAGGCATTACCCCCGCCATTTTCTCCCATAGAAGAACCGGACATACTAGCTGATAACGTAGTCTCTGTCGGCAAAGCATAAATCGTAAAGACACGCGTTTCTTGAGTAAAGAAACTAATAATGCCATCCTTATAACGCCAATAGACATTATAGCGATTGGATAAATAATTTAATAATCCACTAAGAGATCCTGTATACTTAATAGGCACGGAATTTTCAGGAATAGCATTATCTGCACGCAAATCATCCAAACGAATATTCATTCCTGTAACATCTGAAATTTCCTGCAAAACATCGGGCAATTTAGCATCATCAGAAACGGCTAAGGTAATACCATCTTCTTTTTCCAACCACATAGGTAAGGCATCACCTTCCATAATCTTGATACTTTGATTTCCCAAATAAATATCATTTTGCATCCGCACCGTATCATTTGGTTCTGGCAAATCAGGAATTTGTGCAGCTTCTTGATATTCCTCTACACGCGACAAAGTCTCTTCAATACGTTTACTCGTTTCGGCAACATACTTATTGCATGCCGTTAAAGCAAAGCACCCCGCCATCAAAGCAAATGTCAGTTTTTTAATGAGCATTGTCATCCTCCTGTATGCTAATAACCAAAACACGATTACCACGATAAAAAGTTCCAATAGGAGCCGGCACAGCTCGAGCAAAAGTACGAATAATTGCACTTGCTACTTCTGTAAATGTACCACGGAAAACCACACCAGCCTCCAAATTATAATCTCGATCTAATTTCCAAATCAATGTCCATCCTGATACTTCAGCCCATTGGGTTAACAAGGATTTCAATGTCTCCCCACGAGCTGCATCCCAATCATGAACACTATCACCAAAAGCGATCTTTTCATTAGTATCGTGCGTAACCCATTTACCACTAATATCTTGGCTTTCAATACGTTCAACTTTATGGACAGTTTGACGGTCAACATTACCAGAACGCACGCCAGAAATTTGTGTCGTAACAGTACGTAAAGAACCATTCGGCAATAATTCTGTCTGTGTTTCTGCCGGCACCGAATAAGACAGAGGTTGATACGACGTTTTTACCACCGCTGGTTCGACATTGATTTCACCGGAAACACAATCCACGCAATTCGTCGCCGAAAAAGATTTATCTGCAGAATAAAGCATTTCACATTCTGGTCCGCCATTGGAACAATCAATAAATTGCCCTCCTTGAGCCATAACCTCAGAGGTCAATAAAGCAACTCCTATAAGGGCTGTAAATTTTAAAAGGTTCGATTTTCTTATCATGTTGAACTCCCTGTTTCGATAAAACATACACTGTTTTTTTTTATATTACAAGCATTTTTTCACCAACTAATCGTTTTTTGTGTTTTTTTACCATATCCAATCTCTTTATCTACCATTTTTCCATATCCCAACAAAATCGTATCCGTCGGCCGAGCACTCCTATAAATGAATATTTGATGACGTGATACACCTTGTTCTAAAACTGCATGCAATAACAATCCTACACGTTTACTTTGTAACGGCCAATTATCATCAGACACCCGAATTTCAACGACCAATCGAGGATCATCCCGCACTTTCAAAGCAAAAGCCTTCACCCACTTGAGTGCTTGAGCCGATAGAGCAGATTGTCCTGGGAAAAACTTAATTCGCACCTCACGTGGTACAGAAAAATATGGCGTCTTTCCCTGTTGAACAGATTGCAGTAACTGATCTGCATACTCTGGTTGATGGATAACAGGAACCCTTTTTGTATCAACATACTTTTCATATGTAATTTGAGGAGGAGGCAGATCAGGCAATTTTGTTAATACCGCTTTTTTCGGATAGTATAAACCCGGGGTTGGTGTAAAATTACGCACCGATTCCGGTACAGGAACCGGTTGGTTAGCATTTAATTTAATTGCCTTCTGACCAAAAATTTCTGTTAAGATATCCGAGTTATCCAAAACAGGAGCAACATTTGGCATCGCAGCGGGAGCATCCACAGAAATAGGATCCGCTGGCAACATGTAGGTTTGCCCTAAAAAATCATCAGGATTACCAACCGCAACAACATCCGCTGGCTGCGCCAAAACAGGAACAGATACCATTATAAAAGCGGCCCAGATTAATTGTCTTTTCAAATTCATGCATTCCCCGATATACATCAAACTGGCTTCATCATAAACTTTAAAAAGTTAATTTTTTATTAACAAGCTCGCATTTTTATGTTTTTTTTATATTTTTTAAAAAAATACTGGACAAAGCAAAAAAAATAAGCTATGCATCATAACATGATTTGAAATGGTTTCAAATCTGTAAACCTTATAAGGAATCGAATGAATTAAAAGGTTTTCAACATTTTAGGACGTATCGTTAACGTGCAAATGCGCAAAAACTTTTTAGGTCAGGAGAATATTCTCAACTAATATGAAAGGAAAATAAAAATGAGTAAATTATTAAAAACTTTGGCTTTAGTAGCCCTTTTCGGCGTGATTTTGTACACAACAGGCGCCTTAGCCGATGAGAGCGGTGGTAATGCTTTTGGCGTAGCAACAGGTAAATTAAATACCTTATTTAACAATGTCAGAAGCGTTTTCTATATCTTGGCCGCTTTTGGTTTGATTGGTATGGCTGCCGCTGCATTGCTCGGTAAAATCCAATGGAAATGGTTATTCGCTTTGGTATTTGGTGTAGCCATTGTGGCTGGCGCAGGCTATATTATCGACTACTCCTTGAATACAACATCAGGAGTTGAGAACAATCTCTCTGAGGATGGCGGAGAGTAAAAAATACAAAAAAACACCCCGAAAAAAATCGGGGTGTTTTTTTATGTCCAAATATCTACTTTTCTAAAATAGCTTTTATCCGACGCACACCCGCAGAAGAAGATTCTTCCTTTTTAATTTTAAAGTACCCCAAATCACCTGTATTATTAGCATGCGGCCACCGCTTTATCCAAAGGCATTTCTTCACAGGTAATTGGCATCTCTTTCTCCTTTTAAAATATGGGGCGCAGTATATCAAAAAATTTCCCAAAAGTCAAGAATTTGAAAAAGCACTTGACTTTTGAATGGAAAATGCGTATAATACCCTCCGTTATTTAACTTTTTTTGAGAGGATCAAAATGGCAAATTTGAAATCAGCAAAAACGCGCGTTCGTCGTAATCAAAAACGTGAAGCTATCAATGCAAAAAGATTGAATGCCACACGTACAGCGGTCAAACAAACTCGTGCCGCAATTGCCAAAGGCGATAAAGATGCAGCTACAAAATCTTTCCGTAAAGCTGAATCTTCTTTGGCCAAAGCCAAGAATAAGCGCACCATTAAAGCCAACACAATGGCTCGTCAAGTTTCTCGCTTGGCTCAAGCATTGAAAGCTTTAGTTGGTAAAAAATAAAAATTTTTATTTTGAATAAGGGCCCTCGAAATGAGGGCCTTTTTCATTGACTTTCAGTTGAAAGCATGTTAAAATAAAACCATGAAACAAACTTTAATTACAACAGGTAGTATTGCCTCCAACCGCAAAGCCCATTTTCATTATACGATTTTGGACACGTATGAAGCTGGTCTAATTTTAACGGGCGGAGAAGTTAAATCTTTGCGTATGGGACATGCCAGTATTGGGGAAAGTTATGTCAGCCCTGATCATGGTGAGTTAGTGTTGGTAAATGCACGAATAGAAGAATATTCAGCAAGTAAAGGATTTGTGGAAGAAAAAGCGACCCGTCCTCGTAAACTTTTACTCCACCAAAAAGAATTATCTAAATTATTGCGTGAAGTGGCGCAAAAAGGTAAAACCATCGTGCCGTTAGATTTGTATTTTAATGCACGTGGAATTGCCAAACTGAAAATCGCTTTGGCACAGGGTAAAACTTATGCTGATAAGAGAGAAACAATCAAGAAACGTGATTGGCAACGCGATAAACAACGCATTATGGCACATTACAATAAGTAATTATTTCTTTTTTTCTTACGTGTAACGGTTTTTGCTTTCTTCAATATTTGCTTTTGTTCCAACCAAACAATACTTTTGGCGATAAATGTTGTTTGTAATAACCCTATATACACAAAAGCGATAGTACTAACCAATACGATAAGCAAAGCAACAGCATAATTGACTGACACACTTAATCCAAAAGAAGGAGTCCCCATAGAACCTATCCGAGAAAACAGGGAAAAAACAATCTGTAAAATCTCACGAAGAGCTAACCCAAAAACAAAGCATAATGCAAAGGCTAAGAAAAAACGCCCTTTATATTGCTTAATATACAAATAATTTTTGCGCCATTGAAAAAATACGCGCGTTTTTAAAGTACTCCAAAAACGAAATTTAGCCACCCAAGAATTCAAAACCACCAGTACGAAAAAAGCAATTTCAAATAAAATAACTACAATCCCCAAAAGAATCTTAAACAAACTAGGAACATAATTTCCAATGTAAAAAACAAGAATAGGTAAAATTATCAATACCATAACACATAAAAGATTATATAAAAGACCCCACATAAAATACGAAACAGCCTTTAAGATTCCCTTAACCACTTGCTTGTTTGTAACCAAAATCGGTTTAAAATCAAAAACTTTCCCCCCTTGTTGAATAGTGGAATACCCCTGTATGTACATAAAACCAGAGATTAACATCATAGATACAATAAAACCTGCAATTGCAGCAATTGATAATAAAGTATCTTGCGCTAAAAACCATTGATATAAGAGATCATCCATATGAACTGTGGGGTAACTTTCCTGATACACACGTATATGAACAAATTGAATGAGGGAGGAAATAAACGGCACAGCCAATAACAAGGGGAAACAACACAACACACAGGCTAACATGAACCGTTCTTTAAACGGTACTTTTAAAAAATTAAATACTTCAGAACGGTTCATATTATCTCCCCCATTAATTCATTACCGTTTGGATGGCATAATCCATAAAACAATCAAAGCTAAATTAACTATGGGCACCAATAATAACAACATTAACAATGGATTAAAACCTGCGTCCCGCAAACGTCTAACACCCACAGCCAAACTTGGTAATAATACTGCCAAAGAATATAGCATTGACAAAGCGGGAACCCTAATAATTCCTGCAACCATACTCACTAAAAGGCTAACCAAAAAGTTCGCCAAAACAAACCACCAAAATTCGGATCGTGTGGCACGACCATTAAATTCAACATATTTTTTTAATACTGCAACATAATTATTAAACATCTTATCTCCTTTCATTTATTACAAAGTGTCTTACACAAATAAAATTGTATACATGAAATACTGAAAATGCAAGCCATTTTTAATCTTTTTTATTGCAAGCTTCTATGGCTATTTCCTTAGCTGTTAAATAATCAAACTTACCTGTACCTAGCAAAGGTGGTTTTTCCGTGCAAATAATCAAACTGGGCAAACCCAATTCAGTCACACCTGCATCTTTAAATACACCGATCAAAGCATCTTTAGTAATCGTCTTATCATTAGTAATTAAGATAATCTTTTCACCTTTACGATCGTCAGGCAAATTCACCGCACCCAAAACAGCTTCAGGCCACTTTTTCGCAATTGTTTGTTCCACCGCCATCAAGGACACCATTTCACCACCAATTTTGGCAAAACGTTTGGAGCGCCCCTTAATGGTAATAAAACCATCTTCATCTACATCTACAATATCACCTGTATCGTACCAACCATCCTTGGGTGGTTCTAACACACCTGGGTTTGTATGACGCATATAGCCCTGCATGATGTTCGGACCTTTAACATATAATTCACCACCTTCTGCGATGCCATCCACTTTTTTCACACGACATTCAATTCCTGGCAACAAACGCCCCACTGAATTTTTCTTTTGGAACAAGAACGTGTTCACAGAAATGAAAGGAGAGCATTCTGTGGCACCATAGCCTTCAAACAAACGGACGCCAAATTTTTCCTGCCACACCGTACGAGTTTCTTCACGTATCTTTTCAGCGCCACCGGCCACAACACGCAAACTATTAAAATCATAGGGATTTGCGCACTTAGCATAGGCCGATAAAAATGTATCTGTTGCAAAGAAAATTGTAGCGCGTATGCTGGCTGCTATTTCAGGAATAATACGATAATGCAAAGGTGTTGGATAAAGAAAGGTCTTAACCCCTAAAATCATCGGCAATATTGTCCCCGCCACCAAACCAAAGCAATGGAACATTGGCAAACAATTCAAAAACACATCATTTTGATAAACATCAAAACGACATGGCACCTGATAGCAGTTAGAAAGTAAGTTATAATGGCTTAAAAAGACCGCTTTAGGCAAACCTTCCGACCCAGAAGTAAATAAAATAACAGCGGTATCCTTGGGGGATACTTTACCTTTACTCGTCTTTTTATATATATAATCAGGGAACAAAGCACCCAACATACCACGCAATTTATCCGATAAAGTCAAACTGGATTTCAAATCCTCCAAATACACTACTTTGATTTCATTCTTCTCTAATTCAGCTACCAAATTTTCCAACTTAGCCATCTGTACAACTTTGTGCGCTGTCACAACATGCTTTATCCCTACAGTCTGACAAGTACTAACAACAGCCTTAGGACCCGCTGTAAAGTTAATCATGGCTGGTACTTTACCGTAAGCTTGTAACCCATAAAATGTGTAAGCACATGCTGAAGACGTTGGAATCATGACTCCCACACGCTCATCATCAGGCAAAGCTTTGTTAATCAAAGAACCCAACACAAAAGACTTCAAAAATACACTCGCAAATGTCTGGGGTTTACGTGCTGTATCATCCAACACCCGGAACATATGTCCACGCATTTTCATCGCATCTGAAACTGCTTGAAAAACAGTACGTTCCCTTTCATAGCTATCGAATACCATACTTGAAATAATATCGTATAACTTACCCGAAGAACGCTGGCGTTGCTCACGATTAGGCATAGAATCTGGATATTTAAACTTAACTGGTGGTAAAACAGTCAAAGTAATTTTTGGAAAAGCCTTAAACCATGAACGTTTACCCAAAACACGCGAGCCAAAAGTATGAGATGCTCCATCAATACGAATAGGAACAATTGGTGCATTCCCTTTTAAGGCCATCATGGCAGTACCTTCATAAATTTTCAAACGTGTATTGCCACCTTCCAACAAACCGCCATTAAAAATCATGCAGGTTTTGTTTTGTTTAAGTTCACCCACCATTGTTTTGACAGCAAAAGGACTGACAGGATCTAAAGGTCTGAGATCCACTAAATTTGTCATGAATTTTACCCATGTTTTTTCTAATAAACGCTCATTAATGGAAAACACAATAGGACGATCAATAAAAGTGGAAACCAATAATACATCCATCGAACTAGTATGATTACAAACGATCAAACAACGTTCCCCATTTTGTGGCAATCTCTCCAAACCATAAATTTTCACTTTAAACAAACGTCCCAAAACTTTTTTAAAGAAACGACGCCTCTGTTCCAACGGTAACAAACGAACAAAGTAAAGCGAAACAAATAAATTTAATATGGCAAAGAAAATAACAACATCTGATAAACTAAAAAACAAAATCCGCATTGATAAAACAACCACGAAAGCTCCAGCCATCGTCGCTGCATTTAGCAAACCACTAAATGAAAAAAGACGCCCCATAACTTTGGTATCTGTATGCATTTGTAATTGAGCATAAAAAGGAATGATATACAAAGCTGATAAAAAGCCTAATACTAACACATTTAAAAGAACGTGCCAATACAAAATACTTCCTGTTAACAACTTAAAAATAGTAATAGCTTTATTAACCTCAATATGACTTAAGGCACGACCAGCAAAAACAAAATCCAATAAAACCAGAGAAATCAACAGACCAACCCATACGGCTTGAGATCCCAAACGTTTACGTGATGAACGCACACAAAAAATAGAACCTAAAACATATCCTAAAGGAAAGATTCCCCCTGATAAAAATGCCACAACAGACCAACGAGCCTTCAAAATTTCTTTTGTATACTCACTAGACATCATACCCACTAAACTCATTAGTACCCAAAACCATGCGATACCAATTAAATAAGCCCAATCATCAAATTTATACTTCAATGTTTTAGATATAAAATCAAAGACATGTATGGGGTTCTTTACAACTTGAGTTTCTGGATCAACCGGTTTTTGTTCTGGCAGGGCACAAGTAATTCCAAAACTGAGCATAGATAATGCTACAGCAGCAAAACAAACATAAGCCCCTGGCACATTAAATTTCACAATCAACATAACCATCAAAGCTGACAACCCCAAACCAATCAAAGAGGCACCCTTTATCCAAGCATTCGATTTAACCAAATCTCGTTCAGTAACCAAGGCTGGCATTAAGGAATAATCAGCTACACGCAAACAAGCTCCAATAAAACCCAAACCCGCCATAATAGCCAATAAAACCCAGCGTGAATCCAATGAAACTCCTCCTGTAGTCAAAACAAGAGCCATCATTTCAATTATACGAAAAAGTAATAAAAATTTCTTTTTCGAAATTTTATCAGCCACCTGACCAGCTAAGGTACTTCCTACGCAGAAACTAATCGCGTAAAAAATAACACCCGCCAGTACAAATATTGTACTATCTTGTGTCAGTTTATATGTAGCTAAAAACAAAAACAGTGTCCGCATAAATGAATCATTAATAGCAGACAAAAAATGAGAAAATAACAATGGCATAAAACGCTTATTCAAAAACACATGCATTTTAAAACTCCTTTTTTGTTTATCCTAGCATACTTTACCATAAAATGCAAATTTAACCTTTAAAAAACAGCTTTAGGATGCAAAACATCCCGCTTTATCTCAGCAAGTGCTACAATTCTATCTTCACACATCAGGGCATACATTCCATTGGGACAAGTCAAAGAGCTCATCTTAATTCTTTGACCATGACGAACTCGTTGAGCCATATCAGCATCAATTTTTATTTGAGACAAATCTCCTAACACGCTTTCCATTGGCAAAATATGTTCCATCAAGTTACCATCGAAACCAATAGATTGTTCAATGCAAAAAGGACCATCCTGTATACGATGTAAACGCGTAACAACACCCACAGTATTTAAAGCATGCGCAATATCATGCGCCAACGTGCGAATATAGGTCCCTTTACCTACAGTAGCCACGAAATCAGCTCTCTCTTTATTGCACTTTAATAATTTCAAATTGTAAATCATTACTGGCCGCGACTTTATCACGACTTTTTTACCTGCACGCGCCAAATTATAAGCTCTTTCTCCATCAATTTTAATAGCAGAAAAAGCACTCGGCGTTTGCATAATTTGGCCCATAAATTGAGGCAAAATTGATAAAATTTCTTGTTGCTTTGGGCGAATATCAGAAGTTGCAATTTCTTTTCCTGCCAAATCATCTGAATCCGTTTCACTTCCCCATTGGATTGTAAATTCATATATTTTTTTATCGTCCATCACAAACGGGATTAAACGTGTAGCTTTACCTAATGCAATTGGCAAAACACCCGTAGCCAAAGGATCCAGTGTGCCAGCATGCCCCACTTTGCTAGGATGCAGCAAGTGCTTCAATCGCCCCACAACTTGGGTAGATCCCATCTCACGGGGTTTGTTGATAACTAACCAACCATTTAAATTATTTCTTATATTTATCAAGATCAGCCTTTACACGCGGACTGTTTAGCAGTGCTTCAATATGCGCATCTTGTTCAAACCGAGTATCTGCAAAAAAGCGTACTTCTGGTGTAATACGCAGACGGATATTTTGGCCAATTTTTTTGCGAAATATTCCCTTGTGTTCATTTAACATGGCCACCTGCTCATTTGTATCCACAGGGCTCATTGCACGCATATAAATATCTGTATAACCAAAATCAGGAGCCACTTGTACTTCAGTAATCATCAAATAAGGCGCTTTCAACCCTTTGATAAATAGGTTGTTTTCAATTAACATTTGGGCCAATAATTTCTTAATTTCTTCAGCCACACGCAACTGTCTTTGAGATGGTGCTTTTTTCATATTCTTCCTTTCTTTGGAAATATTGTACTACATCCCCGCAAAAACGGCAAGAAAAATTCCTTAAATACTTCACTAAAATATTTTATTTTCCTTCCTGAATTCGCCGAATTCTTTCACCTATTGGAATTAGTGAATCCCAACCTTTTCTTGTCAAATAACTCCGACGTAAAACAGGATTTCGTTCAAAATACCAAAATACATCATGCCCTAAACTATCTTGCACTTTAAAATTAATATCACTATTAACCATGGCATCCACAATCGCAGAATTAGGTGCATAACGAGCCACGAAAAGAGGAAAAGGAATTTCATCTGGTGCCTCTGGAATTTCATACCCCTTTAATGAAACAAGAGCATCAAAATCTGCTCCATGAGCATACAAATAATCCAAACTATCTAAATTACCTCTAAGAACGGCCAACTGAGCTAAGGTCCCACCACATGGATAAGTTGCATTTGCATCAAAATTTTCCCCCAAGGCGCTCATTTCCCGCAAATTTTCTGCTCCACGAACAATTTCTTGTTCGCGTGTATAAGCACAATCCTGAGCTATCCCTGGTATACTCAATAAACACAAAACAGATAATAATAAAAAATTTTTCATATTTATCTCCCTTTAATTTGGTGTACATACTGGATAGAAAGCATTACAAATTCCTGAAGGATGGTTATTTCCGCACGCCCATTGAATTCTCCATGCCTGATGATTTCCTTCAAGGTTAGCTATCCAAAATGAGCCACTATCTTCCACCCTCCATTGGCTTAACCGATGCAATATACCGGTATCTGCATCTATAAAAGTAAGGTATCGCAGACTCGAAAAATTCGGACAATCATACCCATCTTCAGTCAGATTATTATGCAAACAAACCTCACTCACTGAAGCCAAATGCATCCCATAATATTCACAAAAACGCGAAGCACTTGTATGTGTCAGTCTATAAATACTATCTGCTGGTGGCAAGTAATAATCACCTTCATTTATATTCCCTTTTTTGTGAAGGAGTTTATCTCTTGGTGGCATAGTGAAACACATATCCCCCTTACATTGTTGATAATTTGGAGGACTATCAGTACCTGGCATCTGTAAGCATAACTGCCCCTCTGCACATGTAGAGACACAAGCTTGAGCTGAATCATCCCATCTTTGGCAATTTGTACAAGCTACACACTCAGTCGCTGACGTGGCAGAACGATGAGTTCCTGCGGGACAAGGCTGACAACGGCCACCCGATGCTGGACAACTTGTACCACTACAAGAACAATAATAATCATTTAGACAATCTGTATTATTATAGCATCCATCGGAACAAATCCAATCCGATGGGAAACAAACAGAACCTTCTGGCTTTGGGCAACGTCTTGTAAATCCTTCTGGGCAACCACATTTTTTATCACTTTTACATGAAAGACCGGATTGACAACCGCATCCCCCCTCTTCGGTATCACATAAACTCCCAAAAGTTCCTTCAGAGCAGCAATGCCCTTCTCCTCCATCGTTTTCTACACATCCATATTGACAAATCATCTCTAAACAATCACCACGAGGAGCTTGTTCCAGCATATACTCGTCAATATATCTTTTCCATTCAGCATAGGCTAATGTAGATATTCCCAATACTCCAACCAAGCAATACACGGACAATCTATTCATAAAACTTCTCCCCATCTTTTAATGTTTTTACCATATCAAACAAATGATGTCAAGAAAAAAAGGCCCCTGAAAATCGGGGGCCAATTTTTAAGTGTCGTTTTTAAGCAACGGATTCATTATGCGTTTCTTTATTGCGCATATCCAAAACTTCCTTATCACGTTCACCCGCAATTGTACGTAAGCGTTTGACAGCCGCACCAGTTCCGGCCGGAATCAAACGACCCACAATCACGTTTTCTTTTAATCCGTGCAAAGGATCCGTCTTACCCGCAATTGCAGCTTCCGTCAACACACGCGTCGTTTCTTGGAAGGATGCCGCAGAGATGAACGAACTGGTCTGCAATGAAGCCTTTGTGATACCCAATAAAACAGGAGCCACTTTGGCCGGACGTCCACCAGCTTTTTCAGCTTTCAAGTTTTCACTAATCAATTGTTGTTTTTCAACTTGTTCGCCTTCTAACAAGGTGGTATCACCCGGATCAACGACTTCCATCTTACGCATCATTTGACGAACAATCACTTCAATATGTTTGTCATTAATACGCACACCTTGTAAACGATATACGGCTTGAACTTCTTTAACCAAATAATGTGCTAAAGCTTCTACGCCCAAAATACGCAAGATGTCATGTGGGGCCAAAGGACCTTCCACAATCATATCACCTTTTTGGACCATATCACCTTCGTATACAGCCGGTGTTTTACCTTTTGGAATTAAGTGGGCATGTTTATGACCTTCTTCGTCCACCACATTAATAACACGTTTAGACTTAAAGTCCGTATCATATTCCACACGACCAGTGGCTTCTGCAATAATGGCTGCATCTTTTGGACGACGAGCTTCAAAAAGTTCTGCCACACGAGGCAAACCACCTGTAATATCCTTGGTCTTAGAATCGCGTGCCACCAAGGCCAACACATCACCGACGTGAATTGTTTGACCATTCTTAACGGTAATAATTGCACCTTTTGGCAAGTAAGTACGAGCTTCTGTCCCTTTACTGGTCTTGGCCACATTCTTATCTGCATCCAAAATACTGATGTGCGGACGCAAATTCTTAGCAGAGGACTGTTTATCTGCTTCCATAATCACACGTTCTGTCAAACCTGTTGATGGATCGGTACGTTCATCCAATGTCTTACCAACCACGATATCTTCAAATTTGGCTTTACCATCAGCGTCAGCAATCATTGGTGTTGAATACGGATCCCATTCAGCCAAACGAGTTCCTTTCTTCACTTCTTGACCATCTTCCACCATCAATTTAGCACCATAAGGAACTTTATGACGGGCTTTTTCACGCTTGTTGGCATCCAACAAGGAAATTTCAAAGTTACGTGACAAAATAATGCTAGCACCTTGTGAATTTTTCACAATAATACCTTGGCCCAAACGAACCTGAGCATCAAAGGCTGCATCCACCGCAGAGTCAGCACCGCGTTGCGCTGTACCACCAACGTGGAAGGTACGCAATGTCAACTGAGTACCAGGTTCACCAATGGATTGAGCAGCAATAATACCCACTACTTCACCCAAGTTCACAGGGCAACCACGAGCCAAATCTTGACCATAACAAGCCGCACAAATACCATCTTCAGCTTCGCAGGTTAATACAGAACGGATCTTCACTGAATCAATACCCAATGCGTCAATCTTTTCAACATCTTTGGCATCTACCAATTTATTTTTCGGAATAATGATTTCACCTGTTTCAGGATGTTTCACATCTTCGGCTGTTGTACGACCCAAAATACGTTCACCCGTAGTAGCAATTACATCACCGCCCTCAATAATCGGTTGAATGGTAATACCTTGATCTGTACCACAATCTTGCATGGTAATAATGGCATCTTGAGCCACATCCACCAAACGACGGGTCAAATAACCAGAACTTGCTGTCTTCAAAGCGGTATCAGCCAAACCTTTACGGGAACCGTGTGTGGAGTTAAAGTATTCCATAACGGTTAAACCTTCTTTAAAGTTGGAACGAATTGGTGTTTCGATAATTTCACCTGATGGCTTTGTCATCAAACCACGCATACCAGCCAACTGACGCATCTGAGTGGCAGAACCACGTGCACCGGAATCAGACATCATATAGACGGAGTTCACAGGTTTTCCAGGTTCAGATTTAGAAATATTCTTCATCATGGCTTTAGCAATAGCATCTGTACAATTACTCCATTCATCCACAACCTTATTGTATTTTTCCAAACGAGTAATTAAGCCATCTTGATATTGCTGTTCATATTCATCCACTTTGGCTTCAGCAGCAGCCAATAATTTCTTCTTTTCTGCAGGAATCACAAAGTCATCTTTACCAATAGAAATACCGGCCAAAGCAGCATTCTTAAAGCCCAATTCTTTAATCTTATCAGCAAAGATGCAGGTTTCTTTTTGTCCGCAGGCACGGTACACACGACCCAACATTTCGGCCACTTGTTTCTTACCAATCTGACGGTTAATCATAGAAAACGGAATGTGATCATTATCAGGCAAGATAGATGAAATAATCACACGACCTGGAGTTGTTTCCACGATTTCAGTTTTGTGTTCACCCGCATCGGTCACGATCGGTAAACGGACTTTAATTTTTGCATGCAAGGAAACATCTTTGTTAAACAAAGCATGTTCAATTTCTTGGCGACCATTAAAGACCATACCTTCACCCTTTTCGCCTTCACGCATCATGGACAAATAGTACATACCCAAAATCATATCCTGAGTCGGCACAATAATTGGCTGACCACTAGCAGGAGCCAAAATGTTATTGGTGGAAAGCATCAATACACGGGCTTCCAATTGAGCTTCTGTTGACAAAGGAACGTGCACAGCCATCTGGTCTCCGTCGAAGTCAGCGTTAAACGCCGTACAGGCCAACGGATGCAACTGAATGGCCTTACCTTCAATCAAAACAGGTTCAAAAGCTTGAATACCCAAACGGTGCAAAGTTGGTGCACGGTTCAATAATACGGGATGTTCTTTAATCACTTCGGACAAAATATCCCAAACATCTGGTGTTTCTTTTTCTACTAAACGCTTAGCATTTTTAATCGTTGCAGCCTTACCTTGTGCTTCCAATTTTGCATAAATGAAAGGCTTAAACAATTCCAAAGCCATACGCTTTGGCAAACCGCATTGGTGCAATTTTAATTCAGGACCTACTGTAATCACAGAACGACCAGAATAGTCCACACGCTTACCGAGCAAGTTTTGACGGAAACGACCGGCTTTACCACGCAACATATCAGCCAAAGATTTCAAAGGACGCTTATTGATACCCGTCACCGCACGACCACGACGGCCGTTATCAAACAAAGCATCCACTGCCTCTTGCAACATACGCTTTTCATTGCGCACGATAATATCAGGGGCACGCAATTCCAACAAACGTTTCAAACGGTTGTTACGGTTAATCACACGACGATATAAATCATTCAAATCAGATGTAGCAAAACGACCACCATCCAATGGTACCAAAGGACGTAAATCTGGTGGAATCACAGGCAATACATCCAACACCATCCATTCAGGACGGGCACCAGATTCCAAGAAGGATTCTACCAACTTTAATTTTTTTACAATCTTTTTGCGCTTCATATCTGATTTGGTTTCAATCAATTCAGCACGTAATTTTTTAGCTTCTGTTGGTAAATCAATTTGGCTGAGCAAGGTTTTAATGGCTTCAGCACCAATACCTGCACGGAAAGAATCTTCACCATATTCTTCTAAAGCTTGATTGTATTGTTCTTCAGTCAACAAATCCATTTGTTTGAGCGGTGTTAAACCAGGTTCAATCACAATGTATTTTTCAAAATACAAAACAGCTTCCAATTGCTTGAGCATCAAATCCAACAAAGTACCAATACGGCTGGGAAGAGATTTTAAAAACCAAATGTGTGTAACAGGGCTGACCAATTCAATGTGTCCCATACGTTCACGACGGACTTTAGAAAGAGTTACTTCCACACCGCACTTTTCGCAGGTAATACCACGATATTTCATGCGCTTATATTTTCCGCACAAACATTCGTAATCTTTAATCGGACCAAAGATTTTGGCACAGAATAAACCATCACGTTCAGGCTTGAACGTACGATAGTTGATGGTTTCAGGACGTGTTACTTCACCATAAGACCAAGACCGAATTCTTTCGGGGGAAGCCACCGAAATACGAATATCATCAAAAGTTTGAGGATTCGCCAACGGGCTGAAAGTTTTCATCAATTCGTTCATTTTTTTCTCCTATTGTTCATTATGGTTTAATTCAACATCCAATCCCAAAGAACGCATTTCTTTGACCAATACGTTAAAGGATTCAGGAATACCAGCTTCAAAGCTTGTATCACCACGGATAATCGTTTCATAAGCCGCAATACGACCTGACACGTCATCTGATTTGATAGTAAGCATTTCTTGCAATGTATAAGCTGCACCGTAAGCTTCCAAAGCCCACACTTCCATTTCACCGAAACGCTGACCACCGAATTGAGCTTTACCACCCAAAGGTTGTTGTGTGACTAGGCTGTAGGGTCCGATAGAACGTGCGTGAATCTTTTCATCCACCAAGTGGTGCAATTTCAACATATACATGTAACCAATGGTAACCTTGCGATCAAATGGTTCCCCTGTACGACCATCATACAATGTAACCTGACCAGAAACTGGCAAACCAGCACGTTTGAGCATGGCGTCAATATCTTCACCGTGGGCTCCGTCAAAGACCGGCGTTGCAATTGGCAAACCATCTTTTAAGTTTGCGCTCATTTCAACCACTTCTTCATCAGGCATTTTGGCAATCTTCTTGGTATATTCTTTGTCACCGTAGACATCTTTCAATGTCTTACGCAAATCTTCTACCTTGGCTTGATTGGCCTGTACTTGTTTAACCATCTTATCAATTTCTTTACCTAATTCATGACAAGCGTAACCCAAGTGTGTTTCCAAAACCTGACCCACGTTCATACGTGAAGGAACACCCAAAGGATTCAACACGATATCCATTGGCGTTCCATCTTCAGTATAAGGCATATCTTCGATCGGCAACACGCGGGATACCACACCCTTGTTTCCATGACGACCGGACATCTTATCACCAGGTTGTAATTTACGTTTTGCAGCGATAAAGACTTTAATCTTTTTGAGTTCGCCGGGCAACATATCATCACCACGTTGCAATTTTGTAACTCTATCTTCAAAGTCAGCTTGTAAATTCTTCTCGGCTTCATCAAAAGTGGCAATCATTTGTTCCACTTCCTTCATGACCTTATCATCTTTAACATTGATTTTACGCAAAGCATTCATGTTCAAATCAGCCAAATCTTTTTCGGCCAATTTATGACTAGCCTTGAATTTTTCTGCCTTTGTAATAGTCTGACCGTTCAACACAGCGCGAATACGGGCTGCAAAGTCACCTTGTAAGATGGCCTTTTTATCATCGCGATCTTTGCTGAGTTTAGCAATTTCGGCTTGTTCAATAGACAAAGCACGTTCATCCTTTTGAAGTCCGCGACGTGTAAAGACACGCACATCCACCACCGTACCAGAAATTCCAGGAGGTACACGCAAGGAACTGTCACGCACATCAGCAGCTTTTTCACCAAAGATGGTACGCAAGAGTTTTTCTTCTGGTGTCATTACAGTTTCACCCTTCGGTGTCACTTTACCGACCAAAATATCGCCGGCTTTGACTTCAGCACCAATGTAAATCACACCGGTTTCATCCAAATTACGTAAGGCTTCTTCACCCACATTTGGAATATCACGAGTCACTTCTTCTTGACCTAACTTGGTATCACGTGCTGTGACTTCCAATTCTTCCAAGTGAATAGAAGTAAAGACATCATCACGAGCAATACGTTCACTCACCAAGATAGAGTCTTCGTAGTTATAACCGTTCCAAGGCATGAAGGCCACCAAGATATTGCGTCCTAGTGCCAATTCACCCATTTCTGTACAAGGACCGTCAGCAATGATATCGCCTTTTTCAACCTTTTCACCGACTTTTACAAGCGGTTTTTGAGTCATACAGGTTCCTGTATTGGAACGTTGGAATTTTTCCAAATTGTAAATATCCACACCGCTAGCAGTTGCGGACAAATCTTCGGTTGCACGAATCACGATACGAGCCGCATCCACGGATTGAACGATACCTGTACGCAAAGCGGACACAGCAGCCTTAGAATCTTTAGCCACCACGCGTTCCATGCCTGTACCCACCAATGGAGATTCATTCTTAAGCAAAGGCACTGCCTGCTTCTGCATGTTGGAACCCATCAACGCACGGTTAGCGTCATCGTTTTCCAAGAATGGAATCAAACCAGCGGCCACAGAAACAACCTGACGCGGTGAAACATCCATCAAATCTACATCATCTGGACGGGCTTGAACCACCTCACCAGCTTGACGAGCCGTCACAAATTCACCGGTCAAACAACCTTTGGCATCCAAAGCAGAATTTGCTTGAGCGATTGTATGACGAGCTTCTTCCATTGCGGACATATAAACGACTTCGTCGGTCACTTTCTTATCCACTACTTTACGATAAGGTGTTTCAATGAAACCATATTCGTTCACACGGGCGTAAGTTGCCAATGAGTTGATCAAACCGATGTTTTGACCTTCTGGAGATTCAATCGGGCAAATACGACCATAGTGTGTCGGATGCACGTCACGCACTTCCATACCAGCGCGATCACGTGTGAGTCCTCCTGGACCCAAAGCTGACAAACGACGCTTATGTGTAATTTCAGACAAGGGGTTATTTTGATCCATAAATTGACTCAATTGGCTGGATGCAAAGAATTCACGCACCGCTGTTGCCAAAGGTTTAGCGTTCACTAAATCAGATGGCATCACAGTATCAATTTCCGTGGATGTCATATGCTCACGCACTAATCTTTCTAAACGCAATAAACCAATGCGATATTGGTTTTCCATCAATTCACCCACAGGACGCACACGACGGTTACCCAAATTATCAATATCATCGATATCGCCATGTCCGTCTTTAATTTCCACCAAAGTCTTAATAATCTTTAAAATATCTTCTTTGCGTAACACGCGCACTGAAGGAGGAACTTCTTCATTTGTAAAGCCTAAGCGCATGTTCATCTTGACGCGTCCCACAGTGGATAAATCATAACGTTCTTGATCAAAGAATAGAGCACGGAAAGTTGCATCAGCAGTTTCCACCACAGGCAATTCACCCGGATGCATAATCTTATAAATTTCAATTAAAGCTTCTTCACGGGAGGTACATTTATCAGCCACCAAAGTGTTACGGATATAGGGTCCGACATTAGTATAATCAATATACAAAACAGGAATCTCTTTGGTCTTCAATTCCTGTAATTTGGCTAAATCATCTTCACTAAGTTCATCACCGGCTTCCATCAAAACTTCGCCAGTCTTTTCGTCAATCATATCCATCGCCACAAAGCGACCCAACAAATCATTTTCATTGACTTGAATTTCTTTCAAACCATCTTTTTGTAATTTTTTAGCCATCGCAGGGGTTAGTTTTTCACCTTTGGGCAAAACGACTTCACCATTTTCAGCATTAATCAAGTCATGGGTCAATTTTGTCCCCTTCATACGATCTGCATTAAAGGCTGTTTTCCAACCTTTTTTATCGCGAGTCAATGTGACGGTTTCATAGAAGTAGTTCAAAATTTCTTCTTTGCTCATTCCCATTACATCAGCCGGGTCAATAGCTTTACCCTTCTTGGCCGCTTCTGCACGCTTTTGTTCTGTATAAGCACTATCCAAGGCATATAACAATGTTGTTACAGGTAACTTACGACGACGGTCAATACGTACATCAACTAAGTCACGGGCATCAAATTCAAAATCAATCCAAGAACCACGGTATGGAATAATACGGGCAGAGAATAAGAACTTACCTGAGGAGTGTGTTTCACCATTATCATGCCCAAAGAAGACACCAGGGGAACGATGCATTTGGCTGACCACCACACGTTCAGTACCGTTCACCACAAAAGTACCACGGTCAGTCATCATGGGCAAATCACCCATATAAACATCTTGCTCTTTGATATCGCGAATCGTACGGGCACCAGTTGCCTCATCCACATCCCACACCATTAAACGCAGGGTTGCACGTACTGGGGATGCAAAAGTCAAATCACGCTTTAAGCATTCATGGACATCCGATTTAGGCTGATCCAATTCATATTTCACAAATTCCAAATCGCCACGACCAGCAAAGTCATGGATTGGGAATACAGATTTAAAAACGGCCTGTAATCCGCCGTCTTCACGTTTATCAGCAGGTACATCGGCCTGTAAAAATTTCTTGTAAGAACTGATTTGAACATCAATCAAGTTTGGCATCTCTGCCACGTTTTCAATTTTTCCAAAGTTTTTGCGCACGCGGCGGTGATTAATTTCAGATTTTATCATTTATGCAACCCCATTTTTTTAAAAATCTCTTTTGGTGAAAAGGCACCAAAACCCTTTTGTTTATTTTACGGGCAAAGAGTTGCCCTAAAAAAGAGCAACTCCCCCCGCGGTTAAACCAACCTTATTTTAATTCAACCTTAGCACCAGCGGCTTCCAGTTGTTTCTTCATCTTTTCGGCGTCTTCTTTAGCAACACCTTTCTTTAATTCCTTAGGAGCACCGTCCACTAAGTCTTTGGCTTCTTTCAAGCCTAAACCAGTAATGGCACGAACTTCCTTAATGACGGCAATCTTATTGGCACCAGATTCGGCCAAGATTACGTCAAATTCAGTTTTTTCTTCAGCGGCACCACCAGCAGCAGCACCAGCGGCAGCAGCGGCCACAGGAGCAGCAGCACTCACGCCCCATTTTTCTTCCAAAGCTTTTGCCAATTCGGCAGCTTCTAAAACTGTCAAAGCAGACAATTCATCAATCAATTTATTTAAATCAGTCATTTTTATTTTCCTTTCTTATTTAACTGTTAAACTAAGCAGCAGCTTGTTCTTTTTCGGAATAAGCTTTTGCCAATCTGGCCAATTGACCAGCAGGAGCTTGCAACAAACCAACAATTTTGCCACGCAAACCATCCAAAGATGGCAAAGAAGCCAATTGTTTTACTTTTGCTGCATCAATTTTTTCCCCGTTCATGATACCACCGACAATTTCAAATTTGTCGGAATCTTTGGCCATTTTCGCCACTGCGCGAGAAGCCGCAATTTCGTCTTCCGAATACGCAATGCCGGTTGGTCCTTTTAATAAATCCGCCATGGATTCACAGGGAGTTCCTGCCAGAGCAAGTTTAGCCAAACGATTTTTTACAACTTTATAGGATGCACCATCAGCACGAATTGCATTTCTCAAAGCCGTTGTTTGTTCCATGGTCAAACCATTGTTATGGACAATGACCACTAACTTTGACTTTTTGAAAACATCAGACGCTTGAGCAATCACCTGTTGTTTTTCTTCACGTTTCACTTTTTTTACTCCGTTTTAAGAGGGTAACCCCTCTTGGTTTCTACACAAGGTCGGGAAAATCCCTTCCTCACTCTACCCTGTCCAGAAACCGGTTAAAAATCTTAAATAAGAATCTTGACCGTTCTGTCTATGTCGGCGGGGTGTTCCCCATTAAGTTTATCCCGTGATAAACGCCCACAGTCTTGGACAGGCATTTTTTCGGCCTCACCCTTTCGGGTAAGGCCAAAAACTCATTTACCCAAGAATTGTTGGAATAGATACCTTTACACCAACACCTTGAGTGGTACTCAAAGCCACCTGCAACAAGTATACACCTGAAGAGGTAGCGGGTTTCAAACCTTGCAAAGCTTTGACAAAAGCACGCACGTTTTCAGCAATTTTATCAGCTGAGAAACTGGCTTTACCAATACCTGCATGCACAATGGCGGCGGCATCCACGCGGAATTGTACTTGACCAGCTTTGGCAGCCTTCACCGCATTTGTCACATCCATTGTCACTGTTCCCAATTTGGGATTTGGCATCAACCCTTTGGGTCCCAAAATTTTACCAACGCGACCAACCAAGCCCATCATATCAGGGGTGGCAATCAAGCGTTGAAAATCAATTTTACCAGCTAAAATATCGTTCATCAGGTCATCATCACCCACGATATCTGCACCAGCAGCTTTGGCTTCTGTCGCCTTTGGACCTTTAGCAAACACGGCCACCTTTAAGGTTTTACCGGTTCCTGCAGGCAAAGTCACAGCGCCACGCACCATTTGATCAGATTGTTTCGGATCCACACCCAATTTGACAGCAATATCCACTGTTTCATCAAATTTGGCGGTGGCTCCCGCTTTAATCATTTGAATCGCTTCGTCCAAAGAGTAAGCTTTCTTTTCAATACCTTCATAGGCTTTCTTTAATCTTTTTCCTGTCATTTTCTTACCCCACGACTTCAATACCCATAGAACGTGCTTGACCAGCCACCATTTCCATAGCAGCTTCTACTGTATGACAGTTTAAATCAGGCATTTTCTTTTCGGCGATTTCTTTAACTTGAGCTTTAGTGATTTTGCCAGCCTTTTCACGCCCAGGAGCATGACTAGCACTCTTTAAGTTAGCAGCTTTTTTGATGTAATAGCTGACTGGAGGTAACTTTGTCACAAAGCTAAATGTACGATCTTTATATGCTGTAATAATCACAGGAATAGGAGAACCGGGTTCTTCTTTCTGTGTTTTAGCATTAAAAGCCTTACAAAAATCCATAATATTTAAGCCTCTTTGACCCAAGGCAGGTCCCACTGGGGGGGACGGGTTGGCTTTACCTGCTTCAATTTGAAGCTTGATAAAACCCAATATTTCTTTTGCCATTTTATAACCTCATTAGCATTTTCGTTTTTTGGTTCATTCGGGTTTCCCCTTGAAGTTTCGTAGTCCGATGATGGCTCATCTACTACTATGAAGACGGATACGAACCAATTTTATCCGCCCCACTTTAATCAATGCTGACGCGTTTTCCGTATACGAACAAAATTCCGAGCGTTCGGACAATTTTTATGCTTTCCACAGCAAACTGCGCGACCACAAGAACAATGGTGTTTCTTTTCATCACCCTCACTAGTTTTCTCAGTGTAAGCTCTGATTTGATCATCTTCATAAACTGTTTCTTCTACTACCATCATCTTACACCTTCTTCACCTGATTATACGTTAACTCCACAGGGGTAGCACGACCAAAAATAGAAACTTGTAATTTCAAGCGTTCCTTTTCAGCATCTACTTCTTGAATTTCACCCACAAAACTCGCAAAAGGTCCATCCATAATCTGAACCTGCTGCCCAACTTCATAAACACAAGCTGCACGAGGTCTTGAAACCCCCTCTTCTACTTGATTCAAAATGCGTTGAGCTTCCGCTTCTGTAATCGGAGTGGGCTTTTTTCCACCTAAAAATCCTGTTACTTTTGGGGTTTTAGCCACTAAATACCACGTATCATCTGTCATTTCCATTTTGGCTAAAACATAACCCGGAAAAAACTTACGTGTTGATTCCTTTTTGGCACCATTTTGCACAGAAACAACTTTTTCTGTCGGAACCAGAACCTCAGCCACCTTATCCGCCAATCCCTTTTTCACCGCCTGCTCTTTAATAAAATCCGCAACTTTCTGCTCAAAGCCGGAATAAGCGTGAATCACATACCAACGCATCAATTATCCTCCGATAATATAGCCCACAAACTGGGCAAAAATATAATCAACGACCAACAAAAAGGCTGCTAACGCAACACTCATAACAATAACCATAAATGTCCCGCGTCTTGCCTCTGCACCTGTCGGCCAGGTAATTTTGGCCACTTCCTGTTTAACCTGTCTGATAAATTGTGCCGGAGATGTCATTTTATACGCCTTTCTGTCCTTTATTCAAAACAAAGGTTGGGCTATTATAGCAAATATCAATTTCTTTGTCAATAGTTTTTTAACAAAAAAATTAAAATGTTTACCGCCCCCAAACATTAATTTCACAAATTGAAGCCACCAACAAAAATTATTCACAGAGGGCATGCATTATTCCACCACCTGTTCCTTTAGATGCTTCCCAGGTAACAACATACCCACCATTATGGTATGTTGGTATTGTAAAAACCATATTGTCATTGTAAAATGTATTTGTCCACATATCTCTATTTTTTTTCCTGGAATATCCTATCTTATTTAAAGCAATGTATTTATCGCTATATTTGTCAAGTTCCGCTTGCGCATCAGAAACAACTGTTCCATCATAATTCCAAAAAGTTACATATTCAGCACCCGACGTAGCGGTACCACCATTTATTGAATTTACAAAATTCACCCTGGGACAGTTTTGTCCTTTTTTGCAACATAAACCATCTCCCAGTTTAGAATATTTTTCTCCACCTGTTATAAGTGTATCCGTCCCCTTGAAATAGCAGTCAAAATCTTTTAAATCAAGCAAATGTTTTTCATGCGCAATACAAAAACTGGAAGCGCTCCACCAATTCATACCGCCATCACTAATGACAACATCATTACTAAAACCAGCTTCCGAGAGAATATTTCTTTCACCAGGAGATAAAGATAAATCACCAATATCTGTACACACACCACCAGCTTTGGGAGTTTCCTTGCCAAAGTGGCAATATTGTCCACTTGGACATTCTTGTTCTGTATAGCTGTAGCAACGACACCGATTTAGACTATCTCTTTTCAACCCATTTGGACAACCACATTTTCCCTCCTCACACTCACCACTTAAACAACCACATTCGGTACAAGTCTCACCCATTTTAGGTAAATCTTCTTTTTTAGGGCAACACAATCCTTCAAATTTATCATTTTCATAACACACCCCACTTGCACACATCCTTTCTAAACAATCACCCTGAGGAATCCCATCACGCGGGTACAATTTTGCACTTACCTCCGGACTCCATCCCAACAATACTAACATACTTAGAAACAAAAATAATGAATGTACCATATTTCCCCCTAATCACATTGCTTTTAGCATAATAAAAGAAGTCTAGCTTGTCAAGAAAAAAACACTTGATTTTTTCGATAAAAAATGGTATAGTACGACCCATATTAACGATAATGAAAGGATATTACATGACTTTGCCTTTAATGCCTAAAGCGACAGCTGTTTGGTTGGTTGAAAATACAGGACTTACTTTTAAACAAATCGGGGAATTTTGCGGTATGCACGCCCTGGAAATTCAGGCAATTGCTGACGGAGATGTAGCCGGGCATATTATGGGTCAAGACCCAATAGCAAGCGGCCAATTAACCGCTGAAGAAATTAAACGCTGCGAATCCGATGAAAACGCCTGTTTAACAATGGCTGTTCATCCAGAAATTGAAAAATTATTATCCAAAGGTTCAAAATTCTTATCCACATCCAAGCGTATGGTGCGTCCAGCCGCTATTCTGTGGTTAGTCAAAAATCATCCTGAACTTTCCAATAGCCAAATTATTAAATTGGTTCGTTCAACAAAACCAACAGTTGTATCTATTCGCGAACGTACACACAAGAATTTAAATCAAATCCAAGCTCAGAATCCTGTGACCTTGGGATTGTGTACAGAAGCTGATTTGAATGCCGCTGTAGCAACAGCCAAAAAGAAGAAATAACATTTAAATAGGGGGATAAAATGGAAGAAAACGTTGTTAGTTCCGATGCAGGTCAGCTAAATAAATTTGTTGAGCGCATTGAAAGACTTGAAGAAGAAAAACGTGAATTAGGTGCCGATATTCGTGAAGTTTACGCTGAAGCAAAAGGCGCGGGCTTTGATGTGAAAGTTTTGCGCCAAATTATGCGCTTGCGTAAAATGGATCCAGCAGATCGGCAAGAAACCGAATTCTTACGCGATGAATATAAGAAATTACTGGGCATGATTGAATAACTTACAACCCTTTAGCAGTCCTATTCGAAAGGAGAAAAAATGCGGTATACTCTTTTAATCTTGATATCTTTGATCGCATGTCAGGCTTCTGCAGAGACAATTTCCGGACGTCTCACAAAAGTCAGAGATAACGTTGCCTACCTTCAAACCGCTGATGGCCAAAAGATACCTGTTATTTTGACAGAAAAAACTTATTACCGCAAAAAAAAGGTTCTGGGTAAAGGAAAACGAACAATAAATGCAACAGAGATATATCAACCTCTCGTTGCACGTGGAGATAACGTTACCTTAACTTACGATAAAGATACTGTCGACGAATCTACATCAGCTGTCAAAGCATCAGATATTTTAATTACTGTAGATTAACACAATCATAAAACACAGTGACCGGAGATACCAAAGTACAAGTAAAGTACTTCTTGTCATAGAACTTAGGTTTTCTGTGTGTTTTAGCACAACTTTCTTGGGCCAGTTTTTCAACTTCTTGAATATCCATCCACAAAGGATTATAGCAAATGGCAGCTCTATCATCTGAAGATTGTCCTACAGGCAACACTTGCCCTGCTTCACGACGAGCATCCACGAAAGGTTCAAACTGTGCACAAGAAGATAAAAACAACAAAGCCACTAATAAAACTTTTTTCATTTTTTCATATGTACCACTCGTTGTGGGAAAGGAATTTCAATATCATTTTCCTTTAAGGCATCCCAAATATTAAACATCAAAGCACTACGCACCGCTAAACAAGTACTGACATCTTTTACATAGGCTCGCACTTCAAATTGAACACTACTATCCGCAAAATCAGTCAGCAGAATCATAGGTGCCGGATCCGTTAAAATACCATCCGTTTTTTGAACACAATGCAGTAAGATTTGACGTACTTGATCCATGTCTGAATCATATGAAACACCAATTGAAACAATTACACGCCCCAATTTATTTGGTTTAGTTAAATTCACTACCTCACCTGATAAAATACTGGAATTTGGAATCAATACACTTGCTTTATCAAAAGTTTCTAGTTCTGTCGCACGAATCCGAATATTTTTAACGATCCCTTCTTGTGCACCAACTTTAATCCAGTCACCCACCGCAATAGGGCGTTCAAACAAAAGCAGTAAACCTGAAATAAAGTTGTTAATGATATTTTGCATACCAAAACCAACACCTACCGATAAAGCCCCCAAGACAATTGCTAAATTTTGTAGTTTCAATCCCAAAAAGGACAATGTCCCCCACAACGCAATCACCCATCCAACATATCCCACAAATTTTACCAAAGAATAAAAGGTTCCCCTATCTGATTGAGGATGCTTATCTACCCAACGAACAATCATTTTCTTGATAAAACGGAATACATACAGCACCAACGACATAAAAACAAGTGCTTGTATAATATTACTCAAATTAATATTTGGCAGTTCCAAACCGGGAAATATTTTATGAACGACATGTGGATATTTCCAAGCATAATAAAGCGACAATAACACAACAGCCCAAATGAGTACTTGAATCAAAAGCTCGATTCCCTTACGCATCTTGGAATCTGGTTGAAAAAAAACAGGACGCCGCATTTTTATCCCCCTTTTTATACTTTAAGCAATTGTTTTTTCTTCAGCTTTTTGTAAAAGTGTTTCCAACTGATTAATCGCCTCTGTTTCAGAAATCTTCTGAACAACAGCATATTCAGGCGCCAAACGTGAAAAAGCCTTCTCATAGAACTGTTTTTCGCTATAATTCTGTGTTGCCAAAGATGGATCGTGATACAACTCACGAACAACTTCAGCCAAAGCAATCGGATCACCCGAAGCAATCTTACTGGTATATTCCGCAGCCCTTTTTGCCCAAGGTTGACGACGCGTTTTATTTTGAGCCTTCAATGTAGAAACAACCGTTTCCATAACTGCCGGAGAGGCTACTGCACGCAACCCCTTACTGACCGCATTTTCACACGGAATACGCATTGTAAACTTATCTTTCACAAAATGGATAGCCAACAAATCAACTTCTTTACCTTCGATTGAAGCATTCTGTCGCTCACTCACTTGCCCCACCCCATGCGCAGGATAAACAACAAAATCGCCAGGATTAAACGTGAAATCTTTACTCATTTCATTCCTTTCGTTTTGCTTAAGATAGGCACATTATATCATATTTTTACCCATTTTTCCAGCAAAAAAATGACAAAATAAAATTTATTTTTAAAATGACAAAAAGATCTTGATTTTTCTTTATTTTTTTGCTAGAATACAGGGTTGTTTATTAAGGGCCTGTAGCTCAGTTGGTTAGAGCTGTCCGCTCATAACGGATAGGTCGTGGGTTCAAGTCCTACCGGGCCCACCAAGATTAAAAGCCATCCTTTTCAGGGTGGCTTTTTTTGTTATTTTCCAAGAGCCTATGCGAGTTCGAAGATAAGATTTTTGAAAAACGCCAAAAATTTGGCAGTTTCGAACTCTTGAAGCAAAATCGGATTACCTGGTTACTTCCTTTGCTTTTTCTTGAAGTTTAACTTCTCGCTGCAATTCTTGTGTTGTGCCTCGATAAGCGCTGAATGTCTTGCCATCATCAATAAAAGCCGCACCACCAAGGCTCACGTATTGTGTTCCCTTTGCATCGCTATAAGTAAAGGTTGGACAAGGATGCGTCATTTGTTCGATTTCTACTGCGATATATTCGTCCTTTGGTGTTTTGGCCATCAAAAAATTACAGTCATCAGTATGATAGCGATAGAAACGTTTAGGTGCACCAATTTTTTCTGCGGAAACTTCTTGACCATCCTTATCAAAGTTGAATTCTTGAACCTTCTTAGTCTTTGGATCAACATACCAAGTAGTTAAGCCACCGTTCTCATCTTCCCGAAAGGCTCGTTTTAATTGTCCAGAGGGATTACTAAAGTCTTCAATGCCCTTATCTTTCATATATTTGTTAATATGTTCCCAGGCACTTTTCATTTCTTTTACCGCAGTTAAATTCTTCAAAAATACCTGTTTAGCAGATTGTGGCATTTTTGTTATTTTTTCCACATGAACAGAAATAGTCTTATCCCCATGTATCATTTTCAGGTCTGACATTATTGTAAATGCACAAGCCAATTGCATACCTTCTTGAGGTGTCATTAATAAAGGAGCTCCAAATACACCACCTTCTTCCCGTTGATAGACAGGACTTTTTACAGAATTTGTTGCTGTTGCAATTTTTTGAGGAGTATTTATTACTTTTTTGGGGGAAGGAGAATTTGCTCCAGCGATTTGTCCAAAAACAGCCATTCCCGCTAAAATAGCACACTTTGTCGCTTTTTTCACTTTCATCATGGGGACCCTTTCATCTTGTTGTGGAGGCTCTATGATACGCTCTATTATAACAAAAAAATCTAAAAAAATCAAGTGGTTTTTAATGTTGGTATTATTCTTTCTCTTTATTAATTTTGAACATAATGAATCATGAATATGAAGATCAAGGGAAAAAACACATTAATGAATACACAATACCACTTGTATAGTGCTTATTTTTCATTTGCATTTTTAGAAATTTTAAGTTACCCTTTTTCAAAAGGGGAAAAATGTTAGCCAGTATTAAATCAAAAATCATTGTTTTGACACTTACCTTGCTGCTTGTCTTAGGTCTAGTCGTGACAGGTGCTGCCATTACTGCTTTTTACCACGATAAAGAATTAATTATCGCGGGCAATAATTCTGCTATAACCGCATTTGAAGGTCAAATGAATACCGAAATCGCTGAACTGGAAAAAAACGCTATGGATTTGGCTGTAATGGGTGAAATTTATTATCAAAGGGGCAAACAACAGGAAGTAGGTGAATTTTTCACACAACAAATCCTAAAAAATTACCCAAATTCCATGGGTAACGGCCTGTATTTTAAACCCTTTGTCATATCAGAAGAACAAAAAATTTCTTGTATTCATGCTGTGTGGAATGGCAAACAAATTGATATGCTTCCATCATGCGTGACCAGCACTTTTGATTATTTCAAGCAAAACTGGTACTCTGAAATTTTAACAGATTTAAAAAATGGTCACAAAGTATCATGGGCCAGACCTTACAGAAGTACTCAACTGGGCAATTTGATGACAACTGTTGGCGCGGGTATTTACGATCAAGGAAATTTACTTGGAATGGCAACGGTGGATTGGGATATGGATACCATCTTAAAATCTATTTTAAAAATCAAACCCACGCCTAACAGTTTTGTTTTGTTTGCTGATAAAACCAATGATTATATCATTGCAACTACAGAACAAAATATCGATAACGTCACTGTTTTGGGCAAGCCCTTAAAAACATTAGGATGGTATTCAAATAAATTAAAAGAAGGGGTTGCCTTTGATTACAAAGGAACAACCTATATTCCCTATATTAAACAATTGAATAATGGCTTATTCTTAATCGTCAACGTGCCTTTATTTGAATTATTTGGTGCGGCCGTGCATCACTTAACAATATTATTGAGTGTTCTTTTAATCAGCACTCTTTTCATTGTCGGTATTTTGTATTGGGTTTTACGCCGCAACATCAATCAACCAATAGATCAACTCACTCAAATAGCACAAAAGATTAGTCGAGGGGATTTAGAAAGAACAATCCACCTAGATAAACCCTCGGAACTGGCAAAATTAGCAAGAGTATTCAATAAAATGAAATTAGACATCAAAACACATTTAATACAGTTGGCAAAAATATCCAGTGAAAAAGAAAAAATAGAATCAGAACTGGCTATCGCCAAAACAATTCAATCTTCTGCCTTGCCCATAGATTTTCCACAAAACGCATCTTTCGAATTATTGGCATCTATGACTCCTGCACGAGAAGTGGGTGGTGACTTTTACGACTTTTTCCCCGTTGGTGAAAATCATTTTGCGTTTTTGATGGCGGATGTATCAGGAAAGGGAATCACAGCTGCACTTTACATGATGGCAGCTAAAACAGCTATTAAAAACATGCTACAGGCAGGATATCCTTTATCAAAGGCTATTACAAAAGCCAACAAAACCTTATGTGATAATCATGCCCGTGGTATGTTTGTGACCGCTTTTATCGGTGTTTTAGATTTGAAATCTGGTAAGGTTGAATACATTAATGCAGGACATTGTCCACCACTTCATAAGACCCGCAAAGGCTATCAATACATAGATGTAATAAAAAATTTAGTTTTGGGAATAACACCAAACTACAAATATGAAGTGGGACAATTTACACTTAGAAAGGATGAACGCTTATTTCTTTATACAGATGGCGTCACAGAAGCTCAAACAAAAGAAGAAAAATTATTTGGACCGGATCGCCTACAAAAGATACTCAATCAAAAATCTCTTTCTTTACCAGACACAATTATTCATGTGCGTAAAAATATCCAACGTTTTGTAAAAGGGGCCGATCAATCTGATGATATCACCATGATGGTCTTAGAATTCCATAAAAAGAAATCGTAAAAACATTAAGTTATTTAGTTCTTATATAGGTTAAATTATTTTTTCAAAAAAGCGCTTGCATTTGAAAAAAATCTTTTGTATAATGAGAACAAAACACGAACAAAGGAGAAAAAAATGGAAAAAGATAAAGCGTTAGAAGCCGCTGTAGCACAAATTGAAAGAGCTTTTGGTAAGGGCTCTATCATGCGTTTAGGACAACAAGAAAATGCTGTGGATATGCCAGCGATTTCAACTGGATCGTTGGGGTTGGATTTAGCTTTGGGTATTGGTGGATTACCCAAAGGCAGAATCATTGAAATTTATGGACCAGAAAGTTCGGGTAAAACCACATTGGCCTTACATGTCGTTGCCGAAGCTCAAAAACAAGGAGGTAATTGCGCCTACGTGGATGCAGAACATGCACTAGATCCCAGCTACGCCCGCAAATTAGGAGTCAAAATTGATGATTTATTGATTTCTCAGCCCGATACCGGTGAGCAAGCTTTGGAAATTGCCGATACTTTGGTACGTTCTGGCACCATGAGTGTGTTGGTGGTGGATTCTGTGGCCGCTCTGGTTCCCAAAGCTGAATTGGAAGGCGACATGGGCGATTCCCACATGGGATTACAAGCACGTTTAATGAGCCAAGCCTTACGCAAATTAACCGCCTCTGTAGCTCGTACAAATACTTTGGTTATCTTCATCAACCAGATTCGTATGAAAATTGGCGTGATGTTCGGTAATCCAGAAACCACAACTGGTGGTAACGCTTTAAAATTCTACGCCAGTGTACGCATGGATATTCGCCGCATTGGTTCTATCAAAGACCATGAAGATGTGATCGGCAATCAAACTCGTGTAAAGATTGTAAAAAATAAAGTTGCCCCACCATTTAAGACAATAGACTTTGATATTTTATACGGTGAAGGTATTTCCAAAACAGGTGAATTATTGGATTTGGGTGTAAAGGCAGGTTTGATCGAAAAGGCAGGAGCTTATTTCTCTTATAAAGGAGAACGCATCGGTCAGGGTCGTGAAACTGCGCGTAAATTTTTAAAGGAAAATACAAAAGTGGCTGATGAAATTGAATCTGCGATTCGTAAGAATGCCAAAAGCATTTCCAAGGATATGATCGTAGGCGATAATGACGCTGCCACAGAAGAACAATAAACTATTTTAAACAAAATAAAACCCCGACCAAATGGCCGGGGATTTTATTTTTACTTTTTGTAAAGCTCACGCTTTTGATAATGCGTATGCAACAAGTGATGTGAACGATCGGATAAAGGTTTACCCAAGAATTCATCATACAACTTTTTGACATCTGGATTCAAATGTGAACAACGTTGTTTAGAACCACGGTCATCTTTCATCAAACCTTCCATACGAGCTTTGCGGATTTCATCTGTCACACCCAAAGGTTGACCACCACCGCCCACACAACCACCGTTGCAAGCCATCACTTCAATAAAGTGATATGGGGGTTCTTCACCTTTTTGTTCGGCTTCACGCACTTTTTCCAAGAGCGCTTGAACATGACCGATACCATGGGCCACAGCAATACGAACTTCCTTACCATTCAAATCCATTGTCATTTCCTTGATGCCTTTATCTAAGCCCAAAATGGGTTTGACTTCCAAAGCATCTTCGGGCATTTCCTTACCTGTAACAACAGCATGGACTGTACGTAAAGCAGCTTCCATCACACCACCAGTAAAACCAAACACTGTGGCAGCACCCGTATAGGCACCCAACGGTGAATCAGCTTCTTCTTCAGGCAAGTTCACAAAATCAATACCAGCTTGTTTAATCATACGAGCCAATTCGCGGGTGGTCAGGGACACATCCACATCTTGGAAACCCGATGAGAACATTTCTTCACTACGCAAGATCTCAAACTTTTTCGCCGTACAGGGCATAATAGAAACCACACGCATTTTTTCGGTTGGCACATTGACTTTGTCGGCATAATAAGTCTTAGCCAAAGCACCCACTATTTCGTGTGGAGATTTACAACTGGAGAAGTGTGGAATCATATCACTGAAATACTTTTCCATATAATCTACCCAAGCTGGGCAGCAAGAGGTAATCAAGGGCAAAGCACCTTTACCATTCACAAAGCGTTCGATAAATTCGCTGCCTTCTTCCATAATCGTAACATCAGCACCAAAATTAGTATCAAACACTGCATTAAAGCCTAAACGACGCAAGGCCGCATAAATTTTACCTGTGGTAATTTCACCAGGCTTATACCCAAAGGCCTCACCGATGGCCACGCGCACTGCTGGTGCAATCTGTACCACACAATACTTTTCAGGATCTTGCAACAAACTCCATACGTATTGTGTATCGTCACGTTCAGTCAAAGCACCTGTTGGACAGTGAGCAGTACATTGACCACACTTAATACAAGGGCTATCACCCAATTTATTATCCGCAGCTGGAGAAATATGTGTACTGATACCACGTTTCAACATGGACAAAGCCCATACATTTTGAACGTTCTGACAAACTTCCACACAACGACCGCAAAGGATACATTTACGTGGATCCAATACAATACTCTTTGTGGAATCGTCTTCTGGTAACTCTTCTTTGCTGGCCACAATACTGGCAAATTCAGTTTCACGAATTCCAAAGTCAGCGGACAATTTGCGCAATTCACAAGTATCATTTTTCAAACAGGTCAAACATTCATTCGGATGTTTACTGAGTGTCAACTTCAGCACTGTTCTGCGTGCTTCAATAATATCCGGATCACGTGTGACAACTTCCATACCTTCAGCAACCGGCGTGCAACAAGAACGTACCATACGACCCCCTGCTTTCACAATACAAATACCGCAGGCTGCAGTGGGTGGCAAATCAGGGTGATGACACAATGTCGGAATCTTGATTTGCACAGATTTAGCCGCATCTAAAATCGTTGTTCCAGCGGGAACTTCAACTTCTTTTGAATCAATTGTTAATTTTACCATTTTTAGATCCTTATTTTTTTGTATTGATTGTACATGCTTTAACTTGCTTTTCGGCGGGTTTTTCATCAGGAGTATCTCCATCCACCAACAAGGCATCATATTCATTCTTAAAGAATTTCATTGTTGAAAGCACAGGATTCGGGGCTGTTTGACCCAAACCGCAGAGCGAAGCTTTCTTCATGGCGTTACCAATTTCTTTAATCTTGGCAACATCTGCCTTGGTGCCTTTACCATCTGCAATTTTCTTCATCAATTGCAACATTTGGTAACCACCAATACGGCATGGTGCGCACTTACCACAAGATTCATCCACCGTAAAGCCCAAATAGAACTTGGCGATTTCCACCATACTGTCATCTTGATCCATAACGATCATACCGCCAGAACCCATCATAGAGCCAATCTTTTTCAACTCTTCATAGCATAATGGCATATGGAGTTCTGAGGCCGGAATCACACCGCCTGAAGGACCACCAGTTTGAACCGCCTTAAATGGCTTACCAGAACTGGTACCACCACCGATATCGTTCACCATTTCGCCTACAGTTGTACCCATTGGAACTTCCACCAAACCGGAATGTTTCACTTTACCGGTAATAGCAAACACTTTTGTTCCCTTGGATGTAGCTGTACCCACTTCACTAAACCATTCGGGACCATTGACCATAATTGGACCAACGTTCGCCAAAGTTTCCACGTTATTGATCGCAGTCGGTTTTTGGAACAATCCTTTTTGCGTTGGAAATGGAGGACGCGGACGCGGAGTCCCTCGTTTACCTTCCACAGACGACATCAAGGCTGTTTCTTCACCGCACACAAAGGCACCAGCACCATAGCGGATATCCGCCATAAAGTTAAAATCAGTACCAAAAATGTTACGACCCAAAATACCATAGCGTTTTGCTTGTTTAATAGCCAATTCCATACGTTGAATCGCCAAAGGATATTCCGCACGGATGTAGAACCAACCCGAAGTTGCCCCCGTAGCATAAGCACCAATCATCATACCTTCCAAAACGGCATGAGAACCACCACCTAAAATACACGAATCCATGTAAGCACCCGGGTCACCTTCATCCCCGTTGCAAATCATGAACTTTTCACCATCGACCAGTGGTGATTTAGACAGCATTTCCCACTTTGTTCCCGTGGGGAAGCCACCACCACCACGACCACGCAAACCGGATTTTTTGATAATATCCAAAACTTCTTCAGGTTTCATGGTCAAAGCTTTCATCAAACCCTGATAACCACCGTTCGCAATGTATTCACCCAAATCTTCGGGATCAGAATGACCCAACAAACGCAACACAATCTTACGTTGTTTTGTAAAGAATGGCAAATCCAGAGACAATTCTTGTTTCTTCAGATAATCGGAAGTTTTCACTTCACCCTCTGTTTTTAAAGCAGGAACCACATGTTCCGCCACAATCAAGCGTGCCATATCAGCGGTCACGTGTTGATATAAAATGGTCTTTTTACCCTTAATTTCAACACGAGCCAAAGGACCAGAAGCGCAAAGTCCCATACAACCTGTACAAACCAAACGGACATCGGCCTCCAAACCAGCCGCAGCCAAACTTTCCTTGAAGGCATCCAATACGCTAGCAGCACCCCCTGAATGGCAACTGGTCGCATTACAAGTATAAATAGCGGCCTTATAATTCTTAACTCTTTCTTTAAATTCTTCACCTAATTTAATCAAATTTTCTTTTTGGGTACGGCCCAAAGCCTTTAATTTTTCAATTTGTTCTTGTGATAATTCAACCATCTTTATTCTCCTTTTTTCGCCATTTCTTCACGCCACTCTTTAATAATCTTTGGCGCATCCAAAGGCGTCACACGACCATAAGTTTTACCGTTCACAACAACCACGGGGGCTAAACCACAACATCCCAAGCAACGCACGATTTGAATATAGAACAAACCATCATCAGTTGTGACACCAGCTTTTACACCCAATTCTTTTTCAAAGGCTTCAATCACAGATTGACCACCCTTAATGTGACAAGCAGTTCCGTCACAAATAGAAATAACGACCTTACCAGGGGCCGTTAATTTGAAGTGATTATAGAATGTCAGCACAGAATAAATTTGTGCCATAGGGATTTTTAATTCTTCAGATACAACTTCCATTGCATCCCAAGGTACATACCCAAATGCCCCTTGAATTTCATGCAAAGCCATAATTAAGGCTCCGCGTTTTGATTTCCATTTGACCAGCATTTTTCTGGTATCTTCTTGGATTTTTGCTTTATCTTCGGCCATCGCCTTTTCTCCTTTTTTAGTTAAAAAAATGATGGGTGCTTTTATAGCATATTCCCAAGTAAAAATCAAGCATTTTATTATAAAACTCACAAAACACTAAACTCATATATCAAAATCGCAAAAGAGATTTTAAAAGCCCTTTTGCGATAGCATTATTGAACCAAAATCAAAAACTATTTTTTTATAATTTCTTCAACATCAATTTCTGTAGAAAACCACCCTTTATCAACTTCGCCATAAACTTCCACTACATCTTCTGCTAAAAATGACGTATCTTTATCATCAATATCTAAAACAATAGTGCCAGTAGCATCAGAAAATTGATATTTACCACGCCCTAGAGATCGATCAATTTTTCCCCGTAACACAACAGGAGTATCATCTTGAAAAGTCATCACCTCCAAAACAGTGTTTGTTGGTGCAGCATTTGTGGCCTGAGCCACAAAAGCCATTCCACACAGTACAATAGACATTAATAATTTATTCATATTACCTCCTCATATAACACCTTATTAAAATAGAATAAAACGAGAATGCTTACAATTATACTAAAGAACCAAAAACACACCAATAAAGTGTATATATAAATGAATACTATTTTATGGTTGAATTTTATATAAAAAATACCTATAAGTATTGCATACTAAGGAGGTAAATAATGCTTGTGTGTAAAAATGTAATTGTAAATGGCCGTAGAACCAGTATGAGACTAGATAGAGAAACTTGGATATCTCTGAGCGATATCTGTCAG